>Ga0187852_1000402_pt1 | contig 47041 bp, 31 predicted proteins | sample June2016WEW_6_40_FD_134511 | JGI IMG/M metagenome (GOLD analysis project Ga0187852, IMG submission 134511) | Peatland microbial communities from SPRUCE experiment site at the Marcell Experimental Forest, Minnesota, USA - June2016WEW_6_40 | ecosystem: Environmental > Terrestrial > Soil > Wetlands...
GGTCGATGACAGCGAAGATGCCGACAATGATAAGGCGCGCGCTCATCAGAACGTCGCCGACGAAGAAGACCATGACGATGAAGTTGCCGATGAGGTCGAGCACGGAAAAGGCGAGGGAGTCGGGAATGGTGCGCACGCGCTGCCAAAAGGTGAGCGGGGGCATGACCTGGGCGGTGGTTTTGCCCATGAGCGCGGAGACGGGAACGAGCGTGTAACCATGTGCGCGGAGTGCGTCGATGAGTGGACCAAGCGCAACAACGGTGTGCGAGCGGTCGCCGCCGCCGTCGTGCATGAGAATGATGGAGCCGCGGAGCTGCGGCTTGGTCTTCATGGTCTGGAGTTGAGCGAGCACCGACTGGATGATTTCGTTGGGACTCTTGGGCGGATTTTCGTTCCAGTCGTCAGTGTCGATTTTGCTGCCGATGATGGTGAGGCCCTCCTGCTGGATGTGCCAGACAGGTTTGGCCTCGTCGTCGGTGTCGGGCTCTTCGTCGTTATCGTAGGGGGGGCGGAAGTAGAGCGGCTGCACGCCGAGCTTGCTCTCGAAGAGGCGCTCGGTGAGGTTGATTTCGAGATCGAGCTGGCGATTGGAGATTTCACTGATGTCGGGATGGGTGTAGGTGTGGCTCCCGATCTCGTTGCCTTCGCGCAGAATGCGCCGCATGAGGCCGATGTTGTCCGCGCCTTCGGCGCCAATCAGGAAGAACGTTGCGTTGACGTGCTTTTGCTTCAGCACGTCGAGGATCTTCGGGGTCCATTTCGGATCGGGACCGTCGTCGAAGGTGATCGCCAGCTCGTTGAGGTGGTACCCATACTGTTCCACGGTGTAAGGGCTCGGATACACGTCCATGTGCTCGTCGACGATGAGCTTCTTGCGGGGGTCGGGCTCGTCGGTATCCACTTCTATGCTGCGGCTTCCGGAGTGCGGAAGGCCCGTGACGCGCAGAATGTCGCCGTCGCCTTCGGTGTCCACGTCGTGGCCGGGCGGCACGTCGTCTTTGAGCGCTTGCAACGCATCGGGACTGCTGGGCTTGTCCCAGATTTTCCAGAGCGAACCGTCTTCTTCACCCAGGCGCCAGAGCGCAAAGGTTTGCAGTCCCAGCTCGCGCGCGGCGCGCATCTCGTCGAGCAGCGAGACCGCATCGAGGAACCAGACGATGTGCCGCTGGTTCGAGTCTTCGTCGATGTATTCAAAGTGCGGATTGAGAGTGTCATAGTCGAGATCGAGGTCGGCGTCGGCGTCGGAAGCGCGCTCCCAGGCATCGGAGACGGAGAGAACGTCGGTATTGAGGACCTGCGGCTTCGGGTGGTGCCGGTCCTTGGGATTGGGAATGGAGAGTGCCCAGTCATACCCGTAGTTGCCGACGCCGCAAATGATTTTTTCTTTCGGCACTACCTTGAGCACGCGGACGAGATTGCCGATGAACCACGTCTGGCTGGCCACGGGTCCGGGATCGCTCGTGATCTGGTGCTCGTCGTAGTTCATTAGGATGATGCCGTCGGAGTTGGCGGCGATGGTCTTGAGGTCGCTGTCGCTGGTGGCCACGGCCACGTTCACATAGAGCCGCAGATTGCGCGCGTGCATTTGGCTGTAGAGCGCCTGGATGAAATTGAGGTAGGCGTCATCGTCTTCGTCGGGGATGCTTTCGATATCGAGAGAAAGGCCACGATACACCGGATAAGTAACGAGAAAGCGCACGACCTGCTGCAAAAACGCCGCGCTCTTCTGGGGATCATGGAGCACGTCGCCGACGCCTATGTCCCACTCCTGCGTATGCGGATTGAAGTTGTTAAGGGCGGGGAAGATTTCCGTGTCGGCGCGATTCTCCTGGATCACGTGCTTGAGCTTGTTCAGGTCGTCGGGATCGTGCACCGCGGCGCCTTCGATCACGGGATACTCCCGCAGGTTGTCGCCGCTCATCATCATCAGCGTGCCTTGCGGTGAGTCCACGTGCAGCCACTGAGGAAAGAGCATGTCGATCTGGCGCACGTGTTCCTTGAGCGAGGAGTAGCTGGCCGCATCGTCCTGCACGTAATAGGCGGCACGCAAACCTTCGCCGGCGTTCAGCGTAATCTCTGAGGGCTTGCGACCAGTTTTGCGGCGAGTGGGGCGCTGGTTCTTGGCGTTGCGGAGAAGCGACGCGTCTGGCAAGGCCTTGTAATTGTGGTGGGGCAGCGGAAGCAGGAGCTCCGGCAGGTGCTGGCCGCGCAGCACATTGAAGATGAAACCGGCAAGCACCAGTGTGGACACCACGGCCGTTATATCCAGAATGCGGCGCAGGCGCTTCCACCGCTTGCGTTGCGGGTCGAAAAAGATTTGCCGGTCGGGCATGAGCGGTCTTTGCTTACTCCGGCGCGAAAATCGCGCAAAAAAGACCACGGCAACCCCGGATAGCGGCTCCGGTCGAACACCGGAGAGACGCGCAATCCCTCGGAGATGCCGTAGGCTATACAGTACGAATCGTATGGAAGCTGGCCGAGAGAGTCAATCGATGCAGGGGGCGGCGCGGCGCGTGCGCGCGGCCCTGCCCGTAGCGCTTCCCCTTGTGGCGGGCCTGGCGCTGCGCTTGTGGATGCTCAAGAAGCTCTTTTACGTCAACGGCGACATGCTGGTCTACGGGGATCTGGCCAAGAATCTTCTGTGGCACGGCCGGTTCGCCCTCACCGGCGATGGCGGGCAGTTGGTTCCGACGCTGATCCGGCTGCCTGGCTATCCGTTGTTTCTGGCGCTTTGCTTCAAAGTCTTCGGCATGGAGAATTACTTTGCCGCGGCCGCGGTGCAGGTTGCGCTCGACTTGCTGGGCTGCCTGCTGGTGGCGGGATTTGTGCGGCGCATTGTGCCCGCGGCCGCAAGCCGTGGCGCGGCCATGGCAGCGTTATGGCTGGCCGCGCTCTGTCCCTTCACGGCTTCCTATGCGATCCTGCCGCTTGCCGAATCGCTCACGCTTTTTATGCTGGCGCTGGCCATGTGGGCGATGGCGGGGTTCTGTGACGATCCGCGCTGGGTGAATGCGCTTTGGTTTACGTTTGCGGTGACCTTTGCGGCATTGCTGCGGCCTGATGGCGCGTTGGCTGCGATGGCGTTTGCGCCGGCGCTGTTCATTGGCATCAGGCGCAGGTACCACCGGCCTCCAGGCTGGCTTTACTGGCGGCGTCCACGCCGCCAGCAGCTAGGCGCGGGTCAGGAGACCCGCACGACGGCCGGTCTCCCACCCCAACGAGCCAACAGCGAGCTCGTCGGGGGCCCAGGGCTGGAGACCGGCGCTACTTTGAGGGAGCCGCGCGGAATTTCCTTGCGGAGATTTGTTCGCATGGCCGCAACGTGCGTGCTACTGGCGCTGGCGCCCTTCGCCATCTGGACTTGGCGCAACTGGCGCGTCTTTCACGTGGTTGAGCCGCTGGCGCCGCGGCTGGCCAACGATCCCGGCGAGAGAACGAATCCCGGTTGGGGACGCTGGGTGAAGAGCTGGTGCCTCGACTTCAACTCGACCTACGAGATTTATTGGAACGTGCCGGGCGACAGGCTCGAGGTGAGCGCGTTGCCGAGCCGCGCCTTCGATACGCCGGCCGAGCGTGCGGCGACGGTGGCGCTCGCGGACGAATACAACACCCACGGCATGGAACTCACACCGGAAATCGACGCAGGCTTTGCGCGGCTCGCCGAGGAGCGCATTGCCGCGCACCCCATGCGCTACTATCTATGGCTGCCGCTGGGCCGCGTGGCCGACATGGGTTTGCGCCCGCGCATTGAGAATCTGCCCATCGATCTCGACTGGCGGGTCTACGACAACCATCACGCGGAAACGGAATTCAGCTGGGCCTACGCTGGATTGAATGCGGTTTATCTGCTGCTGGCGATTGCGGGACTCGCGATGCGGCCGCGGTTCTGGTGGGCGCTGCTCGCCTACATCTTGCTGCGCGGCGCGTTGCTTTGGACCGTGGAAGCGCCCGAGACGCGCTACACGCTCGAGTGCTTTCCCATTCTGTTCGCGCTGGGCGGGGTGGCGATTTCGTGGCTGATCGATCGGTCTTATTTGTCGAAGCTGAAGGCGGTCTTCGGCAGGGGCTGATTCACCTTGAGGTTCGAGTAGGTGCAGACGCGGGATTGGCCTTCGCCCTCGTCGAAGACCTGCTTCACGCTCACAGCGCGCGCTGTGTCGAGCCAGATGGTCACCTTGGGAAACAAATGGAGGACCTTCGGATCCTTGGCGACAAGCGCAAGCTTGTCGGTCACGACTCCGTCGACGGTCTCTTTGCCGAGATACGTGATGTTCCACTTGTCTTCGAGATCCCTGCCGCTGGCGCCGAAGCCGAGCATCAGATAGCTCTCGTACTTGTTGGCCTCGGTATAGGGCTTGGCGTCTTTCTCCTTGCCGCTATCGGAGACGCGAAGCGTGCCGCCGGAAAAGACGTAGATTCTTGAGGTGGGCCGGCCGTTGTGCGCCGTAATATGCGCGGCCATCCGGAAACGGCTATTGCGCTCGTAGTACGCGGTTCCGGTCATTACGTCGGTGTCCGGAATGGGATCGGTCTGAATGCTGTCGAACTGGAAGTTTGCGGTCGTGGTGTGGAAGTTCTGCGCCGCGGCATCGAGCCTGGCGAGCACACTGGCCTTATCTTGAGCCTGTGCGGGCCGGAGGGGCAGAAAAAAGATCGCGACGAGCGCGAGAGATGCAAAAAGATTGCGTGAGTGCATGGATTTCCTTCACTTATTTGACGCCGATTGGGGCCCGTAAGAAGCGGAAAACGAGGCTAGCGGTGCGCCCAGACTTTCCAGGCCCGATTTCCCTGAGCGTCTTTGACCGTCTCCCACTTCTCCACGAAGACAGCGTCGCCGGTAACGGGCTCGATGGCGTCGCGCAGCAACTTCTTGACTTGATTATCGGAGGCGCCCGCGGGAATGTTCACATCCGCAGCCGCGACCGTGACGACAACGCCGCGTCCGCTTGCCACCACCTGCAGTGGATGCACGGGGCCGGCGGCGAGCGGCGGCTTGGCGCCGTAATCCCACAGTTGCGGCGTGACGAAGATGAAGAGCAGGATCAGCGTCACCATCACGTCGTAGTGGAACGAACCGCGCTTATAGGTCCAGTAGAAATAGCTTTTCAGCAACTGCTGGAAGCCGGGCTTGGGCTGCGCGGGCACTGCGTTGGATGCGGATGATGCCATCAGGACTCCCTAACTATTTTATCGAGTCCGCCCATGGTCGCGCGCAGGGCCTCGGGAATACGCACCGAGCCGTCGGCCTGCTGGTAGTTCTCGAGAATCGCCAGCCAGGTGCGGCCCACGGCCAGGCCGCTGCCGTTGAGCGTGTGCACGAACTCGGGCTTAGCCTTGCCGCCGCCCGCGCCCTTTCCGGAACTTGCCCGATAGCGGATGTTGGCCCTCCGCGCCTGAAAGGCGTCGAAGTTCGAGCAGGAGCTGATCTCGCGGTAGAGCCCTTGGCCCGGCAGCCAGACTTCGAGGTCGTAGGTCTTGGCGGAAGAGAAGCCAGTGTCGCCGGTGCACAGCAGGACGCGCCGATAAGGAAGGTTGAGCGCCTCGAGGATTTCCTCGGCGTTGCGGGTGAGTTTTTCGTGCTCGGCGTCAGATTCTTCGGGCCGCGTGAACTTGACCAATTCGACTTTCTGAAATTGATGCTGGCGGATGATGCCGCGGGTGTCCTTGCCCGCAGCGCCGGCCTCGGCGCGGAAGCACGGCGTGTAGGCCGTGAGCAAGATGGGCAGCCGCGCCTCGTCGAGAATCTCGTCGCGGTAGAGATTGGTGACGGGAACCTCGGCGGTCGGGATCAACCAATGGTCATTGTCCTTGAACTCGCCGCGCGCGGCGCCTTCGGCGTCGGCATCAGAGCAGCGGAAGAGATCCTCGGCAAACTTAGGCAGTTGTCCAGTCCCAAAGAGCGATTTGGAGTTGACCATGAACGGCGGCAGGACTTCGGTGTAGCCGTGCTTTTGCGTGTGCATATCGAGCATGAAGCCGATCAGCGCCCGCTCCAGGCGCGCGCCAGCGCCCATGTAGACGGCGAAACGCGCGCCCGAAAGCTTGGCCGCGCGCTCCAGATCGAGAATGCCGAGCGATTCGCCGATCTCCCAGTGGGGCTTGGGCTCGAAATCGAATCCCCGCCGCTCGCCCCAGGTTTTGACGATTTTGTTGTCGGCTTCGGATAGGCCAATCGGCACTTCGTCGCGGGTGAGGTTGGGAACGCGGGCGAGAGCGAGGCGCAACTGCTCGTCGAGGGCGGCCGCTGCCTTGTCGAGCTCGTCGAGTTTGTCTTTAAGGGCGCGGGTCTCGTCCATGACAGCCGCGGCCTGGTCGTGCTTGCCGGCCTTCTTGAGCGCGCCCACCTGCTGCGAGAGCTCGTTGCGGCGGGCCTTGAGCTGCTCGGATTGGGTAATGGCTTCGCGGCGGCTCTTGTCGAGGGCGCGAAAATCGCCCAGCACCGCAGCCGGGTCGGCCCCGCGCGCGCGAAGCTTTTCTTCCACCAACTCCAGGTTGGCGCGAACAAATCCTAAGTCGAGCATTTCTTCTTTATTTTAGTGGATGGGGACGGGGAGAGGCTTTCGGCGGTTGGGTTTGGCAAGTCAGCGAGTTCGCGAGCGCGGGAGCGCACGTTCGCGAGTTTGCGCCGCTACGTGGCGCCGCGAGTTGGCAAGTTCGCCTGCTGTTCGTCGATAGCCTCGTTGTCTGGCTCGGCCTGCATCTGCTCCTGCCAGCCGGGCAGACTTTGGTCGCCGGTGATGAGCCGCGCGCCGCGTGTGAAGTTGAAGTATGCCCATGCCCAATTGATGAGCACCGACAGCCGGTTGCGGAATCCGATAAGGAAAAAGATGTGCACCGTCACCCACGTGATCCACGCAGAGAAGCCGCTCAGCTTGGCTTTGAAGGGCCACTTCACATCGGCCACAGCGGCCATGCGGCCGATGGTGGCCATATCGCCCTTGTCGAAGTAGTGGAATGGCGGGCGCGGCCGGCCGGCAAGATCGGCAGCGACGATTTCTGCCACGTGATCACCCATCTGCATGGCGGGCTGGGCCACGCCGGGGATCGGGCGGCCGTTTTGCTCCAGATGGGCGAGGTCGCCGAGAACGAAGACCTCCGGCAGCGCAGGAGGATTGAGGCGATCGTCGACGAGGACGCAGCCGCGGCGGTCGAGTGGCGCGCCCAGCATTTTGCCCAGCGGCGAGGCCTGGACGCCCGCGGCCCACAGCGTGACGGCGGCCTCCATGCGCTCGCCGTTGGCCTCGACCCAGCCAGGTCCCACGCCGGTAACTTGTGTGTGCGTGTGGGCTTCCACGCCGAGGCGTTCGAGCTGGGCTTCGGCCTTGGCGGAGAGGTCCGGGGGATACGCTGCGAGAATGCGCGTGCCGCCGTCGAGCAGTATCACGCGGCTCTTCGTTGGGTCTATGTGCCGGAAGTCGTGGCGCATGTAGAGCTGCGCAATGTCGCTGATGGCGCCGGCCAGCTCCACGCCCGTGGGTCCGCCGCCGATGACGACGAAATTGAGCGGCGGGTGCCGGCCCTGCTCGAGCATCTGTCGCTCGGCCAGTTCGAAGGCCAGCAGCACGCGGCGGCGAATCTCGGTGGCGTCTTCGATGGTCTTGAGGCCGGGCGCGAGTGGCTCCCATTGAGGATGGCCGAAGTAGGAGTGCGTGGCGCCGGTGGCGAGCACGAGGTAGTCGTAATCGAGAAGCGCGCCGCTGGCCAGCGAGACCTGCCGCGCGCGGACGTCGATGCCGACGACCTCATCCATCAGCACCTCGGCATTGCGCTGGTGGCGCAGAATGGAGCGGATGGGTTGGGCAATGTCGGCGGGTGAAAGGACGGCGAGCGCCACTTGGTAAAGCAGCGGCTGAAAGAGATGATGATTGCGCCGGTCGACCACGGTCACATCGACGCGCAGGCGCGCGAGGCCCGTAGCCGCGTGCAGGCCGGCAAAACCTCCGCCGACGATGACCACGCGGGGACGACGCGGCTGCTGCTTGTACTCTGGCGGCTTGGTCAGTTCGCCCATTACACAAACAGATGCGCGGATTGACTCCGGGGTCACAAGGAATCGCGCACCGTTTGGAAAACTTGCTAACCTGCTTACTTGCTAACTCGCCATCTTGCGATAGCATCCAGCTATGATTGCCGGCGTTTCCTGGGCCTGGTGGCTAGGCTTTCACGCGGTGGTGGCGGCGGTGCTCGTGGCGGATTCGCTTCTGCCCGGCCATCGGCGCGCGTCGCGGCACGCGCAGGTCTTCGTGTGGCTGGGGACGGCGGGTCTGGTGCTGGCCGCGGCCGGGTTTGCCTGCTGGATCGCGGTTGCGCAGGGCCGCCAGGCGGCGCTCGAATTCGCGGCCGGCTATGCGATCGAGACCTCGCTCAGCATCGACAATCTGTTTGTATTTCTGGTGTTGTTCGAAGGGTTCCGGATCGGTCCGCAGCGCCAGCATAAAGCGTTGCTGTGGGGCGTGTGGGGCGCGTTTGTGCTGCGCGCTTTGTTCATTGCGGCGGGCGTTACGCTGCTGCGGCGGTTCGACTGGGTCACGTGGGTCTTCGGAGGATTTCTGCTTTACGCGGCGTGGCGGCTGGTGCGGGGCGGCTCGGCGCGTGCGGCGATTCCGGAGTGGATATTGCGCATGCAGCCGGCCAAAGGATCATTGCTGCCGGTGATTCTGGCCGTCGAAGCCACCGATCTCATGTTTGCCACCGACTCGATTCCCGCGGTTCTGTCGGTCACGCACAATCCGTTTGTGGCCTACACGTCGAATGTGGCGGCGATCCTGGGCCTGCGCTCGATTTACTTCGCGCTCGCCCGCATGCTCGACCGTTTCCGCTCTTTGCACTATGGGCTGGGCGCGGTTCTGGCCTTTGCGGCGCTGAAGATGCTTGCCGCGCAGTGGATTGCGATTCCGGCGACCGTTTCGCTGGTCGTGATCGGCGGGATTCTGGCGGTGTGCGCGATTACTGCGGCGAGTCAGCGAGTTAGAGAGTCTGCGGGACGGCGGAGGTAAACTGCAGGCTCGAAACACGACCGAGGAACTACCACTTTTCGAAGCCGACGCTTCCGTCGCCGGTGATTACCGAGTGCTTGTTGAAGTTCGCGTCGTCGCGGCGGGGATAGTCGGAGCGGAAGTGCGCACCGCGGCTTTCCGTGCGGGCAAGCGCTGAAACGAGAATGGCGTGCGCTACGCGGCTCAGGGCCATCGCTTCGGCCAGACGGCGGCTGGCGTGGCCAGTTGCGGCGATCTCGGCCAATGCGGTTTCGGTTTCAGCCTGCGCGGCCAGCCCCAGCTGCAACGAAGACGCTTCGCGCAGCAGACCAGCGTTGGCCCACATGGAAGCCTGCAACGCGGTGATGAAATTCTCCACGCGCGCTTCCTCTGATGGCGACTGCTGCATCGGCGCGCGGCCCGAGTCCGGCGCGGCGTGGGCCGATGCCAGCGAAGACGAATCGGCGAGCATGGAGCGAGCGGCGCGCGCACCGAAGACGAGGCCTTCGAGCAGCGAGTTCGATGCCAGGCGATTGGCGCCGTGGACGCCGGTGCAGGCGGCTTCTCCGGCGGCGTAGAGACCGGCGAGCGAGGTGCGGCCGTCGAGATCGGTGCGGATGCCGCCCATGAGGTAATGCGCGGCGGGGCGCACCGGGATGAGGTCGCGGCTGAGATCGAGACCGTAGCGCGCCAGGAACGCGCTGATGCCTGGAAAGCGCGCGGCGAGATCGATGCCCCGCACGTGGCGCATGTCGAGATAGACGGGGCGCAAAGCTGCGGGAGCTTTGTCCTGCTCGACGCTGCCCGGGATGTCGGCGAGGCCTTCGCGGGCGATGGCGCGAGCCACCACGTCGCGCGGCGCCAGCTCGAGCAGCGGATGGTAGCGCTCCATGAAGCGCTCGCCGCGATCATTGCGCAGGTACGCACCCTCGCCGCGCAGCGCCTCGGAGACGAGGAAGCGCGGCGCGCCTGCGATGGCGAGCGCCGTGGGATGGAACTGGTAGAACTCCATATCGGCGAGCTGCGCTCCGGCTTCCACGGCTAGTGCGATTCCGTCCCCAGTTGCGACTGCTGGATTCGTCGTGTCGGAGTAGACCTGGCCCGCGCCGCCGGCGGCGATGAGAATGGCGCGCGCGGCGATGCGTTCGGCAGGAGGCGGCTCATGGCTCGCGGCGGCCGAGTTGGCGTGCGCGGCTTCGGCGCTGGCAAGATCGGCGCCAATGGCGCGGCCATCGGCGAGGACCAGAGCCGCAACCCGCGTCCACTCGGCAAAGCGAATTCTCTTGTGCGCGCGGGCAAAGGCAACCAGGGCGCGGCTGATCTCGGCGCCGGTGGCGTCGCCGCTTGCGTGCAGGATGCGGGCCAGGGAATGTGCGCCCTCGCGCGTTCGCAGGTAGGGCTGGCCGCTCGGGCGGAGTTCTTCGAGGCCGGTGGCACGGTCGAAGTTCGCGCCCCACTCGATGAGCTCGGCCACGCGCAACGGGCCTTCGGAGACCCGCGCCTCGGCCGCGGGACGATGGACCAGGCCGTCGCCCGCGTTCACGGTGTCTTCAAGGTGCAGCGCGACGTCCTGGTCGCCCTCCATGGCCACGGCGATGCCGCCCTGCGCGTAGTGCGTGTTCGATTCCGAGAGCGATTCCTTCGTGACGACCAGAACCTCGCCGTGCGCGGCAAGCTCGATGGCCGCGCGCAGGCCGGCCACGCCCGCGCCCATGACCAGAAAATCCACCGGGGAGCCCTTTGCCATAACCTTTGAGGCTAACACTTGAAGACAGGGAACTAGGGAACGAGGGAACAAAGGAGCGAGAAAGCAGGATCGGCCCTCGGTCTCAGACCGAGCTGGCGCGTCGAAAGGAACAAACTTTCTGCCTTGCCCGCCGGGGCGGCGTGTATGCTGTGTGGCAGGCCAAAACCGCACAGATTGCGAGGTACAGAGGTCATGGGAATCTACGAGCAACTGCCGCCCGAGGCCGTGAAGATCGTACTGGTGCTGTTCCTGTCGTTCCTGATCGGGCTGGAGCGCGAGGAGCATAAAGGCGCCGCGGGGAACTACGCGTTTGGCGGCGTGCGCACCTTTCCATTGATCGGGCTTATCGGCTATTCGATGGCGCTGATCTCGGGCACGCAACTTGTGCCTTTGACGCTGGGCTTGCTGGCCGTCGCAGGCTTTCTGCTGGTTTCGTACTGGCACAAGCTCACGCAGACGGCCACGGCGGGCGCCACCACAGAGATCTCCGGGCTGGCGACATTTCTGGTTGGCGCGCTGGTCTGTTACGGGCATTTCTGGATCGCAACCACGCTGAGCGTCGCCAGCCTGCTGCTGCTGGATCTGAAGACGGCGCTGGAGAACCTGGCCGCGCGCATCGCCGCGCGCGAGATTCTCACCTTCGCCAAGTTCCTGTTCTTGAGCGCGGTCGTCCTGCCCGTATTGCCGAATCAGGCATTCGGCCCGTTTCAGATCAATCCCTTCAAGACCTGGCTGGTGGTGGTGGCAATCAGCGCCATCTCCTACGCCAGTTATGTGCTGCAGAAGCTGACCAAGGGGCAAGGTGGCATTGTGGTGGCCGCGCTTCTGGGGGGCGCCTACTCCTCGACTGTGACCACGGTCGTGCTGGCGCGCCAGAGCAAGACTGCAAATCAGCCTCATCTGTTCTCGGGCTGCATCTTGATGGCCTCTGGAGTGATGTATGTGCGACTCATCATCCTGTTGGCGCTCTTCAACCGGCAGCTGATGGCTGCGCTTTGGCTGCCGTTCATGGTGCTGGCATGTGTGGCCGTGGGCTTCGGCTGGCTGTGGACGAGGCGGAGCGACAAGGGCGCGCAGGCGCTCACAAGCGAGCTGGGGCCGAAGAATCCGCTGGAGCTCACCACGGCATTCCTCTTCGCTCTGCTTTTTCTGGTGATGCTGGTGGCTACGCAACTGGCCGTAAAATATCTCGGCAACGGCGGAGTGGATACGCTTGCGGCCATCATGGGCGTCAGCGACGTTGACCCGTTCATCATGGGACTGACGCAGGCCGCCGGCACCTTGACGCCGGTGAAGGTGGCGGCGGGCGCGATTCTGATCGCCGCGGCCAGCAACAACGTGGTGAAGGGCATTTATGCCTATAGCCTCTCGGACCGAAAGACCGGCGTGCTGAGCCTCACATTTTTGCTTTCGCTCGCCGGTGCGGGTCTGGTTCCGCTCGTCTGGCTGGTTTGGTGATACGCAAGACTGCTAACACCGCCGAGTGGTAGCTCGACGGGCGCGGTTTCGTGAGGAGGAGCCGTGACACGCGTGAAGATTCTAATCACCGGAACGATTTCGGTTGCGATTCAGTTTGCGCTGGCCATCGCGGGCTGGGGCGGGTGGCGCGCGTTTTGGTTGCATTCGCAGTTTCGCGCTCTGGCGTGGGTCACGGCGGGACTCATGCTTCTGGCGATTTTTACCCAGGGCGGACTCACCACAGGAGAAAAAGAGGATCGCGGCAACCGCTGGGTGCTGGCCGCGTTCAGCGTGATCGCGCTGGCGATGGCATTCCTTTCCTCTTACACCGACCGCATCGGATTCTGGACGCTGGACGGCGACACCCTGCGCTGGGCGGGCGTTGCAGTTTGCGCGGCGGGCGGCGTACTGCGCATTGTTCCTGTCTACGTACTGGGCCGCCGCTTCAGCGGGCTGGTTGCCATCCAGCCGGAGCACACCCTCGAGACAGGCGGCATCTACAGCGTGATCCGCAACCCCAGCTACCTGGGCATGCTGATCACCTCGCTGGGCTGGGTGCTGGCTTTCCGCAGCGGCGTGGGCGTGCTCCTGGCCCTGAGCCTGCTGGTGCCGCTCGTGGCGCGCATGAAAGCCGAGGAGCGGCTGCTGCGCGAGCACTTCGGCGCGCAGTACGAGGCGTATTTCAAGCGCACCTGGCGGCTGGTGCCGTGGATCTACTAAAGGCAGGGAGCAAGGGAGCGAGGGAGTAAGTCGACGGGCCGGCGAGCAGACGAGCCCATGTGGATCGACGTGCCCGTGATGCCAACTGTTTCCTTACTCGTACCCCACCCCACTCCCCCCAGCTTTGAAGCCAAGTTCTTCATCGCTAAGGGGTTGCGGGGCGCTGGTTTCTGTAAGTTCCTGATTCTAAAGAGCCGCTTTTCGTAAAGACGTCATTCCATTGGGGTTCCCTGCGGCTCCAGGCCAGTGCGATGCTGCCAAGACCAGGGACGCGCAGTTGCTTACTTTCCCATGCAGCTCCAATGTAGCGAATCCGGGGAAATGATCTGCAAATGAAAGGCACATGGGAACGAGCGGCGCAGAGACAAGAAAGGAAGAGGCTTAGGACGACTTCGCGCGTTGGGTCATCCGCGCTTGTGGCTTGACAGCGAGTCAGCGGGTCAGCGGCGCGACTTTGAGTGCGCAGTTGACCGGCAGTACGATTGAACGAGAATGAGACCGAAATACAAATTCAGTCGGGGAAAACGGGGACGGATAACGCCCGCCGAGACGGAGCCGCGCGGCAAAATGCGAATTACCATCCGGCTCGACGAGGATCTGGTGGACCACTTTCTCAAAGAGGCCGATGCTTCGGGTGGGGCGACGGGCTACCAGACGCTGATTAACGAAGCGCTGCGGCAGCATGTTGAAGGGAAAGCTCCGAAGTTTGAGGAGACGCTGCGGCGGATTGTGCGGGAGGGGATGCGGGCGGCGGGGGATTAGCGGGTTGGCAAGTTGGCGGGAAGGCGAAGGACATTGATTTTCCGCCCTGGCCGCAACAGCAAATGCGAGGCGGGGTGAGCGCCCGTTGTTCGTGATGGTCGTACCCTCGGCTATCATTCCCTGCGGATGAGTCCCGTGACGCCGGCGGCGAAGAATGTTGTGAGGATCCAGCCCAAACCAATTTGCACCCAATTGGCCCATCGCAAGAGGTCAGGGCGGATTACCGGCATCAACACTCGAGCGGCCCATCCACCGGGGTTCTCAGGCGCAGCTTGGACGTCCGGCGATGGCTCCCATTTGTCCTGAATGCCAAGCTTTATCAGGGGAAAGGAGTTTTCAAGCGAATATGCTGCGACGTGAAACCGCTCGTAGCTTGGCAACACGCTTCGCTTCTCGACAAAGAGTGTGTAGTTCTCTTTATCCGTGGGGACTATGCTTCCCGCCTGAAAGCCTGCGTAATATATGAGAGCCCAAGCGGACCAAATGAGTAGTAGCCAAACAACGGCCCGAAAAGATCTGTATCCGTATCCAATGATTCCCCTCAACAAATAATCCGCGGTTGCGGCCGACAGCACTCCGGGCAGGCATCTGATCGGCGACTTCTTCCATTTTTCGAATTGGTTTTTCCGTCGAATTTCCCAAGCGCGTTTTTCCATTTCAAAACACACCCTGCGCCAGCCCTCATCGTCACCGGCGTCTCTTAGCACCTTGGCGAGTTGTCGGTAGGGTTGTCGGGCGAATGAGCTCTGCCGTCCGAGCCAGTTCAGCCTACTAGCGGCATCGGTCGGGCCCCCGGAGATCCGCTCGTATACAAATCCATCGAGAGCTAGGTTCCCTTCTTGAGGCCAGCTTTTCTCATCATCCACAATTGATGCTGCTGATGTGTCAATCAGGTCTAAGCTCTCAAGAGTCCCCCCGTTGAGTTCAAGGCGACTGGTGATCCGAGCGTTATTTAGCTTAACTGAGCCCTCCGCTGAGAAGCCGTTCGTGAGGATGACACTGTCCCGCACTTGGATGAATCTCGCGTTTAGGGCGATTCCGCCTGTTGTCACACCCTCGCATTGCGGATTCCGGAATCTGCCGTCCTTGCACTCAAGAATCCCCTCGATCGTCGCCCCGTCCAAGTCGACTGTACCAATGGCAGAGAACCCCCCTCCAAGGAACACACTGTCGGTTACCCGAATGGAGCTCGCCTGGAGGGCTATTCCACTATCTTCGATTCCGACCCGAGGCGGGTTCTCGAACTTGCCGCCGTCGCAGTTGAGCACGCCTCCGATTTGTGCACCGCCGAAATTCACTTCGCCCCTGGCGGAAAACCGCATTATTTCGTCGTCGTCGGAGAGCATTTCGCCCAGGAAGATGTCGCCCCTAACTTTAGTGTTTTCCGCCGTCAACGCCGTCCCGCTGCTCTCAACACCATCGAGTGCTGGATTCTCGAAAATCCCTCCGTCGCAGTCGATCCTCCCACCAATCTGCGCTCCGTCGAGGTCGACCTTCCCCAGTGCGGTAAAGCCGTCCCCTAGCAGGGTGTCTCCTTGCACGTTCGCGCTCGCAAAGTTCAGCGCAATGCCAGCACCTTCCTCGCCGGGCCCCCCCTCGGTCCCCTTGAGCCCAGGGCTCTCGAATCTGCCGCCCCAGCATTCGAGATTCCCCCCGATTGTGGCTCCCATTAGCCAGACCGTGCCCTTGGCCGAGAAGCCCTTTCGAAGGAGGACATCCCCAGTGATTCTCGCGTTTTCTGCGTTAATCGCGGTCCCGCTCGTCTTTACACCCGCCTGTGGTGGATTTACGAATTCTCCGCCGTCACACTCGAGGCTCGCGCCAACCTGCACGCCGGTCAACTCGATAAGTCCTGTTGCGCGGAATCCCTCTTTTAGGACGATGTAGCCCCTTACCAAGGCGAGTTCTGCGCTCATTTCTTCGAGCCAGGCCCCTGTGAGGTCGAGGTCTTGAATCTCCGAGAGATCCAAGTTGAAGTGCTCGAAGAGGCGGCAGTGGGAAAGGGCCAGAGGGAAGTGGAACTGGATGGACGAAAGGTCGAGGGCGCTAGGAATCCTGGCCGCGTAGATGCGTATGCCATACGGATCGATGTGGCCTTTTGCGGTATTATCTCGGCACAGCCACCGGAGCAGCTTGGCGCGAATGTCACGCTGCTCATCCCAGTCGTTGGAATGCGATGGATCGTTGGCGGGATCGTTGGTGCTCTCGCTTGGGCCGCAATAAGCGGTCCTTCCATCGGGGGCCGCGCGCATCAATCTCGTCTCGGCTTCGCTGAGCTTGCCGAATTGCGCGATTGCCAACTTTTCCAAGTTGTTGGTTTGGGACATGAGCTGTCCTACCATATCTTTTTGTTGACAAGCGATTTATAACACAAGGAGGGTGTCGTGCGGGTTCGGACTTATTCGCTGCCGGTGTACCGCATCGACCGGCTTGGCGGCATTACGATTGAATCATTGTGCAGACGATACGAGTAGAGACGCCTTCGGCGAAGTATGACGTTCTTGCGGGCAGCGGGTTGCTCGCGGATCTGGCTCCCCGCATGGAGCGGGCGGTGGGGCGGCTGCTCCTCCACGGCGGACAGGCGCGGCGGGTGTTTGTGCTCACTTCGCCTCAGATTTGGGCATTATGGGGCGAGGCGTTTTGCGCTTCTTTCGAGAGTGCGGGAATTGAGCCGCCCATTGCGTTATTTCTCCCACCGGGCGAAGAACACAAAACGATTAAAAGCGTGGAACGCCTGACGCGGGAGATGGTGCGGGCGGGGGGCGACCGGGGATCGCTGCTGATCGCCTTTGGCGGCGGCATTGTGGGCGACGTGGGCGGATTTGTGGCCGCGATCTTCATGCGCGGCATTCCTTATGTGCAGGTGCCGACGACCTTTCTCGCGCAGGTGGATTCGAGCGTGGGCGGCAAGGTGGGCGTGAATCTGCCCGAGGGCAAAAATCTGGTGGGGAATTTTCTGCAGCCGCGGGCCGTCTTTGCCGATATCGATGTACTGGGAACGTTGCCTGACCGCGAGCTGCGCGCGGGGCTGATGGAGAGCGTGAAGGCGGGCATCATTCGCGACCGGGCGCTGGTGCGCTTCATGGAGGAGCACGCGGACGCCATTCTAGGCCGCGAGACGAAGGCGCTGGAGCGAGTGATCGCGGCGTCGGTGCGGATGAAGGCCGAAGTGGTGCGGCGCGACGAGCGCGAAGGCGGCCTGCGCATGATTTTGAACTTCGGGCACACGGTGGGCCACGCTCTGGAACAGGCCACGCGCTACAAGGCCATGCTGCACGGCGAGGCGGTGGGGTGGGGCATGGTGGCGGCGCTGGCCGTGGCGCGGCGCAGGGGCACGATTACAGGGTCACAAATGGAACGGCTGGAGAAGCTGGTCTATCGCTACGGGCCGCTGCCGAAGCTCAACGTGAGCGCGGGGCGCGTGCTGGCCGCGACGGGAAGCGATAAGAAAAATATCGGCGGGGTACGGCGCTTCGTGCTGCCCATCGGGATTGGCGACGCCGGCGTGGTGGAAGATGTGACGGCGGCGGAGCTGGAGGCAGCGGTGAAGTACATGCTGATCCGAGCGAGGACGGCGGGGTTGTAGGGACTCGCTTTCAGCCGGATGCGTGCAGAGCGGAATGGGATGGCCCTGGAAGATGGAAATGATGGGCCGGTTGCTCGTGACGAAATTGCAACAAAAATGAATTAGCATCCATCTGCACGGATTTCGCGTCGAAGCATGTAGATGGTGCGCGGCTTCCCCGTGAATGCTGCTTTTTGGTTCCCCAACCCGAATGTCTTCAATTATTGATTTCCCGAAACCAATCCCTCGCGGCCGCGCATGAGCGACCAGCCCTTATACCGGTGGCTTGGGCTGGAGGGCGAGGCCTTTGGCGCGCCCGGCCTCGCGCCGCGCTGGACCTCGAGCATAAAGGACGCGGTGGTGACGGCCTATGCGGTGTCGAGCCACATCTGGTTCACCTGCTCGCACGGAATTCTCAACGAGGTGTACTTCCCGACCATCGATCGCCCGCAGGTGCGCGACATGGAGTTCCTCATCACCGACGGCGAGACGTTTGTGCATGAGGAGAAGCGCGACCTTGCGAAGAGCTTCGAGTACATCGACCCCGAGGCGCTGGGGGTACGGTATGTGAACCGCGATCCGGATGGGCGCTACACGCTGACCAAGGAGATGATCTGCGATCCGCACCACGGCGTGGTGTTGCAGCATGTGCGACTGGAGGGCCGCGAGGATCTGGTGCCGCGGCTGAAGGTGTTTGCGCTGCTGGCGCCGCACTTGGACGGCGGCGGGGCGGGCAACTCGGCGCGGGCGCTGGACCTGGCCGGGCACAAAGTGCTGCTGGCGTGGAAGAACCAGTGGTCGCTGGCGATGACGGCCAGTTGCGGATTCGCGCGCATGAGCTGCGGATTTGTAGGCGCGAGCGACGGCTGGCAGGACCTGACGCAGAATTTCGCGATGGATTGGGAGTTTGGCTCGGCAACAAACGGAAATGTCGCGGTTATGGGCGAGATCGACCTGGGATGCAGCGCGCGGCTGGAGAACGGAAGCGGCGCGGCTGGAGCCGAGGGCAACGGAAATGTGGTGCGCGAGTTCACCGTGGCGATCGGAATTGGCGAAGGGCATCACACGGCCCTGCAGAAGATGATGGGAGCGCTCGCGATGCCGTTCGCGGAGCAGCGCCAGCGTTTCATTGCGCAGTGGCGGCGGGCGGCGCATCCTGACTGGCTGGCCGCCAAGACCAAAGACGGCGGCAAGCTGCTGCGCACCAGCCTCGCTGTCCTGCTGGCGCACGAGGACAAATCGTACGCGGGCGCATTTGTGGCGTCGGCGTCGATCCCCTGGGGGCAGGCGAAGGGAGACGACGACCTGGGCGGCTACCACCTGGTGTGGACGCGCGACATGGTACAGACGGCGACGGCATTGCTCGCCTGCGGGCGCGCGGAGACGGCGCGGCGAGCGCTCGTGTACCTGGCGTGCACGCAGCAGCCCGACGGCGGGTTCGCGCAGAACTTCTGGATCGACGGCACTCCCTATTGGAGCGGCAAGCAATTGGATGAGGTGGCCTTTCCGCTGATGCTGGCGTGGCGGCTGTGGAAGGCGGGCGGGCTGGGCGAGATGGACAATTTCCCGATCGTGGAGCGGGCGGCGGGGTTTCTGGTGCGTCATGCGCCGATCACGCAACAGGATCGCTGGGAGGAGAATGCGGGCTACTCGCCATCGACGCTGGCGGCGGTGATTGCGGGGTTGATTTGCGCGGCGGAGATGGCGTGGGCGCATGAAGCGGACGAGTTAGGCGCTTTTCTGGAGGAGTTTGCCGACTGGATCGAGGGGCACCTTGAGGATTGGACGGTGACCAACAACGGCGTGCTCGACCCGGAGATCAAGCGGCATTATATGCGGATTAGACCGCCGGAGTGCGGCGAGGCCTATGCGCACGAGAGCTGTGGCAAGGAACTTCTGTGGCTGTCGAACCGGCCGCCGGGGACGCGGTATGAATTTGAGGCGCGCGAGATTATCGACGCAGGCTTCCTGGAGCTGGTCCGCTACGGCGTGCGCCGCGCCGACGATCCGCTGATTGTGGATTCATTGAAGGTGGTGGACGCGGTGCTGAAGCGGGATTTGCCGCAGGGACCGGGCTGGCTGCGCTACAACGGAGACGGCTACGGGCAGCGGCCCGACGGCGGACCTTACAAGGGATGGGGCCAGGGGCGCGTGTGGCCGCTGCTCACGGGCGAACGCGCGCATTACGAGCTGGCGGCAGGCAACGACATTGCGCCGCTGATCGAGAGCTATGAGCGGTTCGCGAGCTGCGGCCAGTTGCTGCCCGAACAGGTGTGGGACGAGGCCGACCGGCCGGAGCGAAGCCTGCGGCAAGGGCAGCCTGCCGGTTCGGCGGTGCCGCTGGTGTGGGCTCACGCCGAGTACCTGAAGCTGATGCGCTCGGCCGCGGACGGCAAGGTCTTCGACCGCATCGATCCGGTGTTTGAGCGGTACTCGACGGCCGAGGGACGCAAGCGGCGCCGGCGCAACATCGAGATCTACAGCCGCAGGCGGCCGATTCAGCGCATCGACGCCGGCAAGACGCTGCGCATCCTGGATGAGGAGCGTTTCGACGTGGTTTGGACGAGCGACGGCTGGAAGACAGTGAACACGACGGAGAGCCGGGGACGGGGAAGCGTGGGATCGAGCGCCGACATCGACCCGCCGGCCGGATGCGGGGAATTGGAATGGACGCTGCACTGGACCGAGCAGGGGACGGGACCGGACGCCTGGCTTGGATACAATATAAAAGTCAAGGTAGATGCGGCTTAGCGCCGTTTTGGCCGGTGCATTTGCACCTCTCAGAAAGGAATTCCGAAGATCATCATGGCTTCCAGCATAGCTTCTCTCTCACTCGATGAGCTTTCGATCGACACACTGCGCCTGCTCGCCGTGGACAGTATAGAAAAGGCCAAGAGCGGCCATCCGGGCGCGCCACTGGGCTGCGCGCCGATTGCTTATACCCTCTTCCACAAAATCATGAAGCACAACCCGGCACACTCCAAGTGGGCCGATCGCGACCGCTTCGTGCTCTCAAACGGGCACGCGTCGATGCTGCTCTACGGGTCGCTGTTTCTTTCCGGATACAAGCTCACGTTGGACGATCTGAAGAGCTTCCGGCAGTGGGGATCGAAGACGCCGGGGCATCCGGAGTTCGGCTTGACCGATGGCGTGGAGGCGACCACCGGGCCGCTGGGCCAGGGATTCGGCATGGCCGTGGGCATGGCGATTGCGGAGAAGCATCTGGCGGCGACGTACAACAAGCCGGGCTTCAACGTGGTCGATCATCATACGTATGTTCTCTGCGGCGACGGCGACATGATGGAGGGTCTGTCGCACGAAGCGGCTTCGCTGGCCGGAACCCTCAAGCTGGGCAAGCTGATCGCGCTTTACGACGACAATCTGATTTCGCTCGACGGTCCCACGAGCTGGAGCTTTAGAGAGGACGTGTACAAACGCTTCGACGCCTACGGATGGCATGTCGCACGGGTGGAGGACGGCAACGATCTGGACGGCATCGAAAAGGCGATTGCGGCGGCCAAGGCCGTCGGGGATAAGCCGTCGCTGATCGGGGTGCGCACGGTGATCGGCTACGGCAGCCCCAAGGCAGGCACTAACAAGGTGCACGGCGAGGCCATGGGAGCGGCCGACGCAGCGGCGACCAAGAAGTTCTTCGGCTTCCCGGACGGCCAGAGTTTTGTGGTTCCCGAGGATGCGCTGGCCAACTGGCGCGAGGGCGTGAAGCGCGGCGCGGCGCAGGAGGCGGAGTGGAACCAGTTCTTTGCCGGCTACAAGGCGGCATTTCCCGAGCTTGCGGCGGAGTTCGAGCGCACGCAGTCGGGAGCGTTGCAGGCGGGATGGGAGAAGTCGATTCCCAGCTTCGGCGTCGAAAAGCCGATCGCTACGCGCAACGCCGGCCAGCAGGTGATGAACGCGATTTTCAATGAAGTGCCGGAGCTCTTCGGCGGAGCCGCGGATTTGACGGCTTCGACCAAAACGATCTTCAAGTCGAGCCCGCACTTTGCCGACGATCCTGCCGGGCGCAACGTGTTTTTCGGCGTGCGCGAGCTGGCCATGTGCGCGGCGGTGAACGGCATGGCGGTCCACGGCGGAGTGCGGCCCTTCGGGTCGACATTCTTCGTCTTCTCGGACTACGCCAAGCCGGCGCTGCGCATCGCGGCCATCATGGAGGCGCCTTCGCTGTTCGTCTTTACGCACGACTCGATCGGCGTGGGCGAAGACGGTCCTACGCACGAGCCCATCGAGCAGTTGATGGCGCTGCGCGCGGTGCCGCACATCGTCGACTTCCACCCGGCCGACGCCAATGAGACGGCGGCGGCGTGGCGGCTGGCTCTGGAGCAGAAGGGACCGTGCTTCTTCGCCTTCACGCGCCAGGATCTGCCGGTGATCGACGCCACGAAACACGACCTCTACGCCAGCGTGAGCAAGGGCGCCTATGTGCTGGAAGACGTGGCCGACCCGCAGGTGATTTTGATTGGCAGCGGTTCGGAGGTTTGGCCGGCCGTAGACGCGGCCAAGCTGCTCGCGGCCGAGGGCATTCGCGCGCGCGTGGTCAGCTTCCCAAGCTGGAAGCTCTTCGACGCGCAATCGGCCGAGTACAAGGCCAGCGTGCTTCCCGCGGGCGTTCCGAAACTGGCCGTCGAAGCCGGCGCCACGCTGGGATGGTGGAAGTACGTGGGCTCGAACGGCGACGTGGTCGGACTCGATCGCTTCGGCGCCTCGGCTCCGGGACCCATCGTGATGAAGGAACTCGGATTCAGCGCGGAGAATGTGGCGGCAAGGGCGAAAAAGCTTGTGAAGTAGTGATCAGTGGTCAGTGAACAGTGATCAGCTTTTCGAGAAACGAGTTGACTCTGCCGCCGAACCTCGGTCGGCTCGGAAACTGATCAATGACAAACTGATCACCGACAACTCTTCCGAAAGGAACATACTTTGAAGTTAGTCATCGCCTCCGATCATGCGGGATTTGCATTGAAAGAGGAGCTGCGCGCGAACCTGAGCGCGGCCGGCCATGAAGTTATCGACCTGGGAGCGTACAAGGTCGAGCCGGAAGACGACTATCCCGACTTTGCCGTGAAGGTGGGCGACGCCATCAAGGCGGGCGTGGCTCGGCGCGGGATTCTCATCTGCGGGTCAGGCGTTGGAGTATGCGTGGCGGCCAACAAGATTCCCGGCATCCGCGCCGGCATCTGCCACGACATGTACTCGGCGCACCAGGGCGTTGAGCACGACGATATGAACGTGCTGGTGCTGGGCGCGCGCATCGTCGGCGGAGCGCTGGCCATCGACCTCGCGCACACTTACCTCGGGGCTACGTTCCAGGCGCAGGAGGGACGGTTCGAGCGGCGGTTCAAGAAGGTGCTGGCCATCGAGGCCAAGTATATGGACGGAAACGCCTAGTAGAGCCACGATCGAGGACACCCATGTTTCCCTTCGACGCGATCCTCTTCGACGTAGGCGGAGTGTTGCTGACCAACGGCTGGGACCGCGGGGAGCGCGTGGCTGCTGCGGCGCGCTTTGGCCTGGATGCGCAGGCGCTCGAAGACCGGAACGCGAAGGTGATGGAAGCCTGGGATCGCGCCGAGATCGATCTCAATCAATATCTGGACGCGACGGTGTTCTATGAGCCGCGCGCTTTTTCGCGCGAAGAGTTCTTCGCTTTCATGCGCGCCCAATCGCAACCGCTGCCCAATGGGGCTTTGCCCATCCTTGCGGAGCTGGCCGCAGCCAATCCATGTTTGATCGGCGCTTTGAACAACGAAGGGCGAGAGACCAACGAGTACCGCTTCAGCCACTTCGGGCTGCGCCGGTATTTCCGGGTGGCGTTCAGCTCGTGTTACGTGGGGCTGCGCAAGTCAGAGCCGGCGATGTACCGTCGAGCCCTCGACATTCTGGGCTGCCCGCCCGAGCGCGTTCTCTTCATCGACGATCGCGACGAAAATGTCGCGGGCGGTCTGGCGGCGGGAATCAAAGCGATCCGGTTTGCCAGCGCCGATGCGCTGCGCGGCGAGTTGGAGAGGTTGGGAGTGCTTGCAAAGCCAGCGGCCGGGATGTAGCTCAGCGCTTCCACGTTTTCGCTCTCTTACGCGCGCGGTCGAGGACTAACTGCAGCAGATAGACAAAGACCAGAATATTGATGGTGAGCAGGCCCGCGCGGAACCAGGTGATACGGCGAAAGATTTCGAAGATCTCCCAGGGAAGAAACGATGCGGTAATGGCGAGCGTCAGGAACTCGCCCCAGGCCTTCTCGAGATAGAGGCCGATGCCTTCGACCAGAGTAACGGTCGCGTAACAGTAAGCGACAAATCCGATGCGGCGCAGCAGGGGATCGTTGACGAGGGCGACCTTGTCGAGGATGAAATTGACCAGGTGCGACTCCGGATTGAAGCGCAGATGGCGAGCAAGGAGATCGATCTCGTCGGCGATGTCTTTGTGGAGCAGAAGATGGTGCGCGCCCATCCCAATGGCGAAGAACAGAAGCGCATGAAGAAACTTGTAGACCGCGATCAGGAGCAGCAGGCGATTGCGGTTCTTGGGTCCAGTGCGGGCTGGGAGACGGAATCGGGCCATGGAGGGAGTGAATCGATGCTCTTCAAGGGTACATGATGGGGGCGAAACGGCGAGTCAGCGAGCCAGCATGGAAGAGAGTTGATGCCTTCCCGCGTCATGGAGGGAGAAGAATCCACACCAATTGCAAAAGGAAAAGCCCGGAGATCGCACCCCGGGCTCTCGAATCAACCTCTACGGCTCAATTGCGCACGCCGCAAATCGACAGCGAACAGCAAACAGCCATCAGCTGTTTCTCAGTAGATCCTGAAGTTTCCGCTCGTGTGCAACATGCTCATCAGATAAAGCATCCCGTCGTAGTAACGCATTTCCCCGCTCGGCACCGGCATCTTCCACAGAGCATCCACGAAGGCCCTCGCATTCGGTCCATCGGTCGCCGCCAGGCTGCCCACGGCTGTCGTTGCCGTCAGCCCCGGCGAGTGGTCTTGAACAAGCGGCTGCCCGTCCAGCGTGTAGCTGCCATCGAACTTGTCGATTCCCTGACCGGCCAGGAACTTCTGCATCCTGTCGCTCAGCACCGTCTCTTCCGGGTCCTTGCGCCACCACGAGTAGTCCACGCTCCAATTGCTGATGCAGCGCCACGCGTCGTATGCGAATGCAGAAGGCTTTCCATTCCAACCGATCGCCGGCGAACCATCGAAGTTGCTCTGGTCCGGCGTCAGTCCGGTCTCCGGCCCCGTCACCTTGGCGATGAACTCCCGGCTTACATCCGCCGCCTTGGCCCAGAAGGCCCTGTCTTCTTCAGGTCCCCAGCGCGACCACAACTCGTAATACGCCGGCAGATGATACGACGCATCCGTCGTGCCCCCGGGCAGGCTGGCCACAAACTTGATCATGTTGTGGTCTTCGTCCACCATCGGCCCGATGGTTTCTTTTTCCGCGCCGTGCGGGGGCCGGAACCACCTGAAAGGCTGGCCGCTCGCCTTTGCCTCTTCCTCCAGGCGCCGGTTGTTCGGGCTCGGCCAAGGATGGTCCGGCAAGATAAACGGCGGGTCCTGGGGATGAATCCTGAACGGCCCTTCGCCGGACATCACTGGGTGATGCCGCATCATGTGCAGAATCTTGTCCGCCTCGGCCTGGTAGTTGTAGATGCCCTGCCCGTTGCCCCAGCGATGCGCGGCGAAGTAAAGCGCCATCGCGAAATACGATTCACCGTCCGGGGCCGCCCCGGTGGAGCGCGCCGTGCCATCGGTACTCATCGACCACGCAAAGTAACCCACCGACGGATTCTTGGGATCGGTGATTTGCATGTAAGTTTTCGCCCAGTTCCAGATGGCGTCGAACTCGCGCTTCTTGTTCAACTGGACGGCAATCATCATCCCGTAGCTCATACCTTCGGTGCGCACGTCGTTGTTGTTCCAGTCGGTAATGTAGGCCAGTGTTCCGTTCTCGTTGGCTCCGGTCTCGAAGTAGACCCGCTCTTCCTGGCCGTCGCCATGGAAAAGCTGCTGGAATGCCTTGTCGATCTTGGCCTTGGTCTCCTCGGGCGAGTGCCCTGCCTCGGCAAACAGGTCACGGTAATGCTTCATCTTGAAGGCTCCTTCGCCGTCGCCGGGATAGCGCTTGATCTCGCCCAGGGGCGCATTCACATGCCTGGCCGGCACGGCAGAGCGCAGGCGCGCCGCCGTCAGTTCCATGCTCCATGCTCCCGATGGCGTCCCGAGGATGAATGCAATCGAATTCCCATCGTCCGCCACGGTTCCGCGAAAATCGACCGTGTACGGCATTCCCTGGTAGTCCGTGTCGAGCGAGAATGCGATGTTGTTGCCATCCACCTTTCCATCGCGGATCGAGGACGGAGTGGTCGGCAATCCCTCCACGCTTCCCGTCAGCGTGTTCCCATTAGCCGCCAAGTGAAAGGTCAGCGCCATGCTCGATCCCTGGAAATCGAAGGAGCCTTGCCAATTACCATTCACGTCCGCGGCCCGCGCCGCCGGCAGCGCCGCCGCCAGAACAGCCAATCCCGCCCATCGAGCTAGATTTCTCATCTTCTTCCCCGAACCCTCTGAGTCTGTCACCCAAACTTTTGCCGGGCCTCTTGGAACCGGGGCCACACATACCAGCTTAGCTGGTGCAGGAAAGGAATGTCGCCCACTCCCCCAAAAACCGTGGGCGTCCCAGGCAAGCCAGGGCCGCAGACCCGTGGCTTCGCTTGTGTCTCTATCGTTTCAGGTTAAGGAGCGCATTGCGATCCAGCGGCTCGCCTTCGAGCACAATGGCGGAGATGCGCCGCGCGTTCCAGATGTTGGTGGCGGGATCGGCGTCGACGACGAGAATGTCGGCGCGGCGGCCGGCGGCGATCATGCCCAGTTCGCTCCATCCGAATTGCAATGAGTAGTTGTTGGTTGCGGCGGCCAGGGCCTCACGCGGCGAAAGGCCGAGCCGGACGAGGAGCTCGAGCTCGGTGTGCAGCGAGATGCCGGGCATGGTGCCCATCGCGTCGGCGCCCGACGCGGCCAGGTAGTGAGGAAAACTCGCAAAGATGGTTTCGTTGATGTGCCAGAAGCGCAGCGCGGTGCCTTCGGCCTTCTTCTGCAAATCCTCTTCCATCCAGCGCTGCGTCGTGGCGGGCAGCCGGCGCATCCAGCTAGGGAGTGGGTAAATCATCTCGCCGGTGGCGGGGTCGGAGGCATGATACATGCGGCCGGGATCGAGAAGAGCCGCGGCCGGTTCCTTCCAAAGATTGCGATGCCCGGGAAGGTTCGCGTAGTACAGGCTAAAGGCGGGCATGAGCGCCGCGTGGTGCGCGGCAAGAAAATGCCCGTAGTTGCGCAGGCGCAGATCGGTGGGCGAAACGTGCTCGGAGTAGTCGTAGGCGGTGATGGCCGCCGAGCCGTCGGGATCGTCGATGAGCGGGCGCTGCAGCTCGTCGGGAACCACGCCGAGAATGTAGCGGTCCATCTCGGGAAGCGCGTCGACGCCGGCTTCCACGCCCACGCGATACGGCGTGGCGCCGAAGATACCATAAGTGACCAGGCCCATCTCGTGGGCGCGGGCAACGATCCACTGCGAATTGGCGGCGGTGAGATGGGGTGTCAGGAGCAGCACGCGCGTGCCCAGATGCGCAGTGTCCACCATTTGCCGTGCCGTGTCCTGCGGGGTGAGCTCGGCGGGATGCGGCCCCTCGCGCAGCTTCCAGACCCACTCCAGCTGACGCGCCAGCAGGCTCCAGTTGTCGGTGACGCCGATGGTGTCGATGGGGTAGATGTGGGGCGAGGGATGGGCGCCGGAATCGATGAAGCCGCGTTGATAGTCGGCGCGGGCCACCACCGTGGTCACGCCCATGTAGAGGTTGGCGTTGGCCTGGGCTTGCGAATTCATCCCCGCATATCCGTCGACGAGACCGGGGATGAGAAATTTCCCGGTGCAATCGATGACGCGCGCGCCTCTTGGAATCGGTACTTCGCCGCGCAGGCCTACCACCGTGATCTTTCCTCCGTCGATGACGACGATGGCATCGTGCAGGTCGCGGGCCGAATGGCCCCAATTGGAAACGTCGACCACCGTGCCGCCGGCGAGGACCAGCGGCGCCCCCGCTTCGGCTTGGGGGTGAGCCGCAACGGAAGTCAAGGCAGTTCCGCAGAGAAGAGCAACAAAGAAACAGGTTTTTCGCATTTCAAAATCAGTCTGAAGAGGATTGTCGCACAATGGGGCGAGTCGGCGAGTCAGCAAGCCGGCGTGCATTCCCACCCTAAGCTCGCCGCAGGGCGTCGAGCTTTAGGATGGGGCAACCGGCATCTGTGACGGAATCGGTTTAGAGTGGCTGAGCGCCGCGGCCGCGGCAACGATGAAGATGGGAAAACACTCCAGCGAGTAACGCGGCTCGGAGTTCTCCATCGTGCCCAGGAGCAAACAACGCAGGACAATGTAACCGCCCAGCATCCACGGCCACGGCACGCGGCGGCGGAGAAAAGCCCACGCAGCCGCTGCCACATAAAAGAAATTGATGAGCCCAACCAGGATCGCCCCGCAGGTCTGCGCCGGATGGTCGCTCCAGGACCACCAGAAGACTTCGAGATTGAACTCCTCGGTGCGGGGACGAAGGATCATGTCGGCGGTACGCAGCAGAGGAAGCCACGCATAGTAGCGAAAAGGATTGGCATGAATGCGCTCCGCGGCCAGCGCTGCGAAACGGCTGTCGAGCTCGCCGGAGTCCGAGTTCGTGCGGTTGTATGCGTCGAGGAGGGCGAGAGTCTGCTCGCGCTGGGCCGGCGAATCGAAGGCGCGCGCGGGCAAATCGCCGGGGTCGATGGGGCCGAGGCCGACCCGCCAGAAAACCGTCGCGGTGGAAACGTACTCGACCGACCAGGTGCGCATCCAGCGATAGATGCCGAAGTTGACGCGATCGCCGGGGTCGTTGAGATAGCGCGGCGCCAGCGGCTGGAAGACTTCGAGGGAAACCCAATTCCGCACCGTCCACATGGCCATCGGCGTCAGGGCGACGGCGCAGTAGATCGATGTTGTCATCAGGCTGCGGCCAGACCGGTTCCAGGATTTACGTGCTCTCTTGAGGGGGTGAAAGGTGGCATTTTCTTGAGGAAAATGCCACTCGGCGGCAGAGGCCTCGGGGTATGGCGATTCTGGAACCGGTATAAGCGCGAAGCGCATGTCGCGCGCGGCGCGTCCGCGAAGGACATAGAAAAACAACCCCGCGGCGAGCGCGACAAAGAGAAGCACGCCGTCGGGCCGCAGGAGCATGGCCAGAGCCGCCGCGCCGCCGGCCAGAATCAAGCTGCACGTGTCGCGCGAGCCGGCCGTTTCCGCCGCAAGGATGCGCCCCGCAGCGTAGATTCCCAGCGAGACGGCGAAGATAGAGAGGCACTCCGTCATGGCGATGCCGGCCTCGGCCGCGGTGAAGGGGCAAAGCATGGCGAGCGCGAGCGTAATTTCGCCGGCGCGCGGCGAAATCCAGCGGTACGCGAAGACCGCCAGGAGAAGACCGCCGCCAACATCGGCCATGGACTGCAAAAGGTAGAGCGCGACCAGCCAGCCTCCATGGGGCAAGTGGCCGAAGAGTTGATCGCAGACGGCCAGAAGGATGGGGTAGCCGGGCAGTCGGAAGAGGCTGGGTGAAAGATCGTCGCCCACGCCGAGCCCATAGACTCCGTGGTGCAGCAGATTACGGCCGAGCTCGAGATAGTCCCAGGTGTCGTCGTCGATGGTGCGCGGAAAGCAGATGAACGCGAGGCGCAGGACTAGCCCCAAGCCGATCCAGAGCGGCCAACGGCGCGGTAGGCGCGAAACGCGGGCTGACACGGGCATGTTCGGAGGATACAAGAAGGCGGCGAGTCAGCCGAGCGATCAGCTGGCGACCAGCGTTGCGCGGCGGCGGCCGGCCAGCAACGGCAGCACCTGCGCGTAGGCCGCTTCCACGCTGAGGCCGTAGCGGGCGCGGAGCGCGTCGACTTTGCCGTGCTCGATGAACCGGTCGGGCCAGCCGATGCGCACGACCGGAACGGCGAGACCCATTTCGTCGAGGGCCTCAACCACGGCGGAGCCAAAGCCGCCCATCTTCACATGATCTTCGAAAGTAACGAAGGCGGCGACGCGCCTGGCGTAGCGCTCAATCACCTCCCGATCGAGCGGCTTGATGAAGCGGGGATTGATCAGGGCGGCGGAGTAACCGTCGCGCGCGAGCGTCGCGGCGAGCCCTTGCGCGAGCGAGATCATGGGGCCTAGGCCGAGAATGGCGACATCGGAACCGTCGGCGAGGATTTCCGCTTTGCCGATAGGAATCGCCTGCGGCACCGGCTTGCGCTCGACGCCGGCCACTGCGCCGCGCGGATAGCGAATGGCGCTCGGACCCGGAAGCTCGAGGGCAGTCTTGAGCATGTCAGCCAGCTCGTCTTCGTCTTTGGGTGACATGAGCACGATCTCGGGAATCCCGCGCAGATATGCAATGTCAAAGAGGCCGTGATGCGTGGGGCCGTCGTCGCCGGAAAGCCCGGCGCGATCCATTGCGAAGAGAACGGGCAGCTTCTGCAGGCAGACGTCGTGCACGATGGGATCGAAGGCGCGCTGCAAGAATGTGGAGTAGATGGCGCAGACCGGGCGATAGCCGCGCGCGGCCATGCCCGCGGCAAAGACCACCGCGTGCTCCTCGGCGATGCCCACGTCGAAGTAGCGCTTGGGGTGGTGCGGCCGGAAGTGATCGAGGCCCGTGCCGTTGGGCATGGCCGCGGTGATGGCGACGATGCGCTCGTCCTTTGTAGCCAGATCGGCGAGCGTCTTGCCAAAGACCTCGGCGTAGGTAGTCGAGCCGTCGGGGGTCTGGCCGGTCTCGGGATCGTAGGGGCCGAGGCCGTGGAACTTCTTTTGCCCGTCGAGCGCCGGCTGAAAGCCGCGCCCCTTCTGCGTCAGCACGTGCAGCAGCACGGGGTGGTCGAGGGTCTTCAGGAACTTGAAGGTCTCGATGAGCAGCGGAATGTTGTGGCCGTCGATAGGGCCGAAATAGTCCAGGCCGAACTCCTCAAAAAGGATGGAGGGCCACAACATGCCTTTGGCGGCCTCTTCGGCGCGCCGCATCACCTTAACTGCGGTCTTGCCGCCAAAGCGCTCGACGAGATGCGTGGCCCTGTCGTGCAGGTGCTGGTAACGCTCGTTGGCGACGATGCGATGGAAGTAGCGCGCCACCGCGCCCACGTTCCGGTCAATGGACCACTCGTTGTCGTTAAGGACCACGATCATGCGTTTGGTTTGCGAAGCGATGTTGTTCATGGCTTCGAAGGTGATGCCGTTGGTGAAGGCGGCGTCGCCGGCCACGGCGACGATGTTTTCGTGGCCTCCGGCCAGGTCGCGCGCCACGGCCATGCCCAGCGCCGCAGAAAGCGCGGTGCCCGCATGACCGGCGCCGTAGCAGTCGTGTTCGCTCTCGGTGCGCAGCATAAAGCCGTTCAGGCCGCCCGGCTGGCGGATGGTCTCAAAACGCTCGCGGCGGCCGGTAAGAATCTTGTGGATGTAAGCCTGGTGGCTGACGTCGAAGAGGATCTTGTCTTCGGGCGTCGAAAAGACCGCATGGAGAGCCAGGGTGAGCTCGACCACGCCGAGATTGGGGCCCAGATGGCCGCCGGTCTTCGAGAGCGCCTGGATGAGGAATTCGCGAATCTCCCCGGCTAGCTCGGCGAGTTGCGCGAAATCGAGGCGCTTCACGTCGGCGGGAGAGCTAATGGACTCCAGCAATGTTCCCATGTTGTTCCTTTTCCCGGGGAGAGCGGCCGGGCGTCCAGGGAAAGATCCCCTATGGCAAAAAGCCCCCTGCACGGGGGTCTCTGTTTGCAATTTCGTCTGCTTCCAGTATACCCGGATGCTGGATCGATCCTTTGGAGAGTTAGACGCCTTGGCGGGGGCAGCGTCTTAGAGGATTGGGGCGCAGCCGGGGCATGCAAACGCGCGCCGCAGAGACGGGAGAATTACGTCATAAGCTACTGCAAAGAAAAAGCTTGTTTTGCGCGCGAGAGCGATGGACGAGGCGCTCGCAGGAGCACGGAAGATCCGAAACTGCTCTATACTTGTGCCGCGATGGGAATTGGCGGTCGGGCAATGCGGGGATGGGTCGTTCTGCTGCTTCTGGCGGGCTCGACATGGCCGGCGTGGGCGGCCAAGAGCGTTTCGGTTGGCCAGCTGGAGAGTTTGCTGGACAAGCTCCGCGGTAAATCCGATGGCAAGGTGGCCGAGGAACTTTCGGACCTGGAGCTGACGGAGCGCGTGAGTCTGGCGCGGCTGGCGAAATGGGAGGCGCTCTTTCAGGGGAGCCGTAGCCATGAGGCCTTGGAAAAGCTGGCCGATCTCTCGGCCCTGTCGGACCCTCCTGCCGGGGACGTGGAACCGATTTCCGCGCCCGACAATGAGACCCAGGAGCGGATGCTGGCCGTGGCCGCGGAGTACGTGAAGACCACGATCACGCGCCTGCCCGACTTTTTTGCCACACGGGAGACCAGGTATTTTTTGGCCGCGCCTTCGCTGGAAGCCGTCGTCGCCAGCGGATCGAAGCCGTTGGGGCCGGGATCGGATGCCACGCGGGCCCCGGGAATCGCGATCGGCAGCTCCGAATTGAAGTCACTGCACAACACAGGTTCATCCAGCGCCACGGTCACCTATCGCAATGGCCGCGAAGTTTACGACGCGACTGCCGCGGGCGGCGCCAAAGAGAACGAGCAGGCGAAGGGGATGGCAACCAGCGGCGAGTTCGGCCCCATTCTCGCGGTGGTGATGGGAGACGCCATGCGCAGCGAGGTGGAATGGCTGCGTTGGGAACAGGCCGCGAGCGAGCCGCTGGCGGTCTTCCGTTATGCCGTGCCCGTGGAGCAATCGAACTACGAGGTGGGAATCCCGGCTGACGGTAAGACGGAACGCGTGAAGACGGGCTACCACGGCGAGATCGCCATCGATCCGGCGACGGGCGCGATTCTGCGCGTGAGCGCCATCGCGGTTTTGGGACCGCCTCATGAGCTGGTGCAGGCCGCGGTCGTTGTGGAGTACGCGCCGGTGGCGATTGGCGAACGGAGCTATATCTGCCCGGCGCGCGGCGTGGCCTTCTTCAGAGCTCCGATACACATTGCCGGCAAGCCGCAATCGGGTCCGGCGATCCCGGTGGAACTGGAAATGAACGAAGTCAGATTTACGCAGTATCACGTATTCCGGTCGGAAGCCCGGATCGTGACCAATGACGGCGGAACGGGCGACGCACCGGCAGGCGCTCCGCAACCGGCGCCCGCATCGCCGTCGGAGTCTTCAGGCACAGCGCCGGAGAATCACCGGCCGTAGTCGCGCACGGACGCTCGTCCGAATCGAAGCCGGGTTTGCCGGATCGTCCTGCCAATCCGCCACGCAACCTGGCATTGTAGGATGAGTCTGTGAGTTTTGGTCGTTTCAGGGAAAGGAAATTGGGAAAGATGCGGAATCTTCTTACATCTTTGGTTTTGACTGCGGGATTGGCGGCCGGTTTCGGCGTGAGCGCGGCCCAGGCGCAGTTGCTGGAGCCCTCCACGACACAAGCTCCGAATCCGCTCACCGACGCCACGGTGAAGCCGGGCAAGATGATCCTGTTCGACCTCGAGGCGCGTTTCGCCAAGGACGTGCTCGAGCGGGGCGGCACGGCCTTTGCCGACTGGTTCGCCGACGACGGCGTGGCCCTGGGCAACGCCGCTGCGCCACTGGTCGGCAAGGTGGCCATTGCCAAATCGGCCAACTGGTCGCCCAAGGTTTACCAGCTCACCTGGACGCCCACTGACGCCATGATGGGGCCCTCCGGCGATATGGGCTACACGTGGGGCCATTTCGAAGGGCGTAGCAAAGATCAAAACGGCAACCCTGTCGTCACCAGCGGCCGCTACATCACCATGTGGCGCAAGCAGCCGGACGGCAAATGGAAGGTCGTGCTCGACGCCGGCGCCAGCGAGCCTCCCGATGCAGGAGACTGCTGCAAGCTGCCCGGACACTGAGAGATAGGGATCCAGGGACCAGGAAAGCAAGGACCGAATGGCTCAGGATTGGTCCGGCTCACCATGAGACACTGTCAGCGGCGGCACTCCCCGCATCGGAATCCCGTCCGCCGGACCATCCTTCATGGGCGTAACCACGAACGCTTTTAATCTGCTGCTCGGCCGTCCGCTGGCCACCAGCGAGGAACGCGCCGAGCATATCGGCCCCCTGGCCGGAATTCCCGTCTTCGGCCTCGACGCGCTGAGCTCGGCCGCCTACGGGCCTGAAGCGGCTCTCACCCTGCTGATCCCTCTCGGTCTTCTCGGCGTGCGCTATATCGTGCCTGTGAGCACGGCGATCGTGATTTTGCTCACGATCGTCTACTTCAGCTACCGGCAGACCATCGAGGCCTATCCGCGCGGCGGCGGCTCGTACACAGTGGCCAGCCAGAACCTGGGGGAAGGCGCGGGCCTGCTGGCCGCGGCGGCGCTCATGATCGACTACATCCTCACCGCTGCCGTGGGCATCTCTGCCGGCGTGGGCGCATTGATCTCCGCCGTGCCCTCTTTGCAACCGCACACGCTCATGCTGTGTCTCGTCGTGCTCGCCATCCTGACCCTTGTGAACATGCGCGGCGTGCACGACACCGGCGTTGTCTTCATGATTCCCACCTACCTCTTCACGGGAACGCTGCTGATCGTGATCGCGGTGGGCGGTTGGCAAACGGTTCATGCCGCCGGACATCCGCTCCCGGTGACGCCCATGCCGGCGCTTCCGCCCGTGACCGCGACCCTGACCTGGTGGCTTCTGCTGAAGGTCTTCTCCTCGGGCTGCACGGCCATGACCGGCGTAGAGGCGGTGTCGAACGGCGTCATGGCCTTCCGCGATCCGACGCGCAAGAACGCCAAAGCCACGCTGACCATCATCATTGCCCTGCTGGCGATTCTGCTCCTGGGGATTGCGCTCCTCTGCCGCGCCTACGGCATCGCCGCCACCGAGCCCGGCAGCGCGGGCTACGAGAGTGTGCTCTCCATGCTCACCCGCGCGGTGATGGGCCACGGCTGGTTCTATTACCTGACCATCGCCTCGGTCCTGTTGGTGCTGGCGCTCTCGGCCAACACGTCCTTCGCCGATTTTCCGCGCCTCACGCGCGCCATCGCCCTCGACAACTACATGCCGCACGTCTTCCTGATCCGCGGGCGCCGCCTGCTTTACTCCTGGGGCATTTACGTGCTCGTCGCGCTCACGGCACTGTTGCTCGTGGTCTTTGGCGGCGTCACGGACCGGCTGATTCCGCTCTTCGCGATCGGCGCGTTTCTTGCCTTCACGCTCTCGCAGGCCGGCATGGTGATGCACTGGAAGCGCCAGGGGGGTGCTCGGGCGCACATCATCGTCAACGCCGTGGGCGCCGCGGCCACGGGCGCCACCACGCTGGTGGTGCTGGTGGCCAAGTTTGCTGAGGGCGCTTGGATCACGGTGCTGCTGATTACGGCCATGATCCTGTTCATGCGCGCGGTCAATCGCCACTACGCGCGCGTGAACCGCGAGATCGATCTCGAGCGGCCGTTTGTTCCGGCCGAAGTCGGCCAGCCCATCGTCGTGGTTCCCATCGATCGCTGGACCCGGATCAGCGAGAAGGCGCTCTCCTTTGCGCTGTCGATGTCGTCCGATATCCGCTGCGTGCATGTCGAGACAGGCGACAGTAAGGATCCCTTCTGCGATGCATGGGAGCATAACATCGTAGCGCCGCTCCAGGCGGCCGGCCGGTCGATCCCCAAACTCATCACCCTCAAGTCGCATTTCCGCTACATCGTCCAGCCCATCGTGAATTACGCCCTCGATGTGGAGCGCGAAAGCGCCACCTGCAAGGTCTGCGTGCTGGTGCCGGAGCTGGTGGTGCAGCATTGGTGGGAGGACCTGTTGCACAACCGCCGCTCCGGCCTGCTGAAGATGCTTCTGCTCATGCGCGGCAACCGCCGCATCGTGGTCATCAACATTCCCTGGTATCTCGAAAACGGCTGAAATCGGCCTTCAAGCCTGACCGGCGCTACCTTTTTTAGCAATACCCCCGTCCCAAGGAAGAAGACCCGGAACCAGCCTTCCCTGCGCGCTCCATCCGGCGGGCTTCGTGAAAGGCGGGGGGAAAGGATAGTCTAGGAGGGTACCGAAACCAGCCGGAAGATGCCTGCCGCGGAGCCAAACCCGGTAGCGACAAGTATGTTTTGAGCACGGCAGTGTTTGAGGAGAGTTTCTAAGTTGAACAGGACCATCCTATTGCGAATTTCGGCCATGGTTGCCGCGGCGCTTGCGCCCCTGGCCGCCGCAGGCCAGGTGAACCCGGATGCGGGAACGAGTGCCGGGCCGAACGAAGTCGCCTACAAGTACGAGGCATACGTGGGCGTTGCCTACTCCCGCATCCGGCAGGTGCCCGCTTCCTATAGCGGCTTGCTGGGCGGAAAGGCGTCGCTGACCCGCGATTGGGGAAAGTATTTTCAACTCACCGGATCGGCGGATTACTACAGAGTGGGCACCGGGCACGCCGGAATTCCGAATCCCGGCAACCCCTCGGTCTACACCTTCCTGGTTGGGCCGGGACTCCATGCCAACCTTTTCGGAAACCTCAGCGCCCAGATCTTTGCCGAGTTGGGCGCAGAGCATACCGGGGGCGAGAGCATGTCGCCCAACATCTCCGTTGCCGGGGGCTTTGGCGGAGGCTTGGCCTATAACCTGAGCCGCAACTTCGCCGTGCAACTCACCGGCGACCGCGTCGGCGCATCGTTCCCGCTGCCCAACAATGATGCCGGGGGACAGGCCGGCTCGACCCACCGCACCTGGAACGTGCGCGGGACGTTCGGCGTGGTGTACAGGTTCTGAGAAGCAGGGACCAAGGGAACATAAAGCGGCTCCCTCGGTCTACGGCTGTTTGAAGGAGAGTCTCCCGTGCCCCATGCTTTCGCCTGTTGCTGAGGCACAAGCGTGGGATAGAACGAGGTTCACAGGTTCGAATACACGCATCCAGAGTCCGGTGTCTTCCACTCTGTAAGATATTGTGGAATTCCATTCCTTGCCTTGGGCCCAGTGAAGAACGATCCCGCCGGCCGGATCGTCTGGAAAGATAGTGATCCAACCATCCCGGCAAGGAGAATACCCCACCATGCACAAAATGCTGTCGGCAGCTTTATTGGTCTTTTCTTTGGGAATCTGCGCGGGGCAGCAGGCAACCGGCAATCCGCTCGAACCCCAGGCCTTCGGCACTGTCTATCTCATCGACAACTCCACGCAAACGCTCAAAGCGCTCCATGGCGAGCCGTGGAAGGACGAGCTTCGAGGGAACCACGCATTGGCTGCTTCGAAGGTCTTTAATTACATCAGGATCTCCGGAGCCAGCTCCCATTTCCGCATCAAGGCGGGAGAGAAGGTAGAGTTTGTCTTCAAGATGGGAGATCCTGAGAACGTCGCGCTTTACCGGCTGGAACAGAAAAAGAAGGAGCGCCTTGCCGAATACGCAGTCACAGATAGCCAATCTACCCGCGAGCAAATACCGGGACTCGCGGTTGAATTTACGAGGTTAGGGCACTCTGCCTACAAACTGGTTCCCTCTGCGCCGTTGGCTCCGGGCGAGTATATGATCTACGATGGCGACCAAGTCTTTACCTTCGGCGTCGACCAGTAGTCCCAGGATTGGAGTTGTAGCACGCCTTACGGCTGGATCGCGCACAGAAGGCAGATAGTTCAACCGATTCTCTCCATTCGATGAACACCGTGGTGTGACTGCGGAGCCCGATGAACAGCAAAACTCGGCCCGGAAATCGTTTTCACGCGAAGATGGAGCGAACTGCCTGAGTCTGCAGCAATTCTTGAAGGCCTCTCGGCTGCACGAATGTGTAGATTTCCCTTTCTTCGCGCGCCACCCCCCGGTAGACTTAAAGTACAAGAACAAGCAAGTGGAGTTTTCGCGAGTCGGCTCGTAACGACCGAAGACAAGGTGTATAGCGGCGGAATGGCGGATGTTTCCGAACCTAAAAAGGGCTTTTTCCGGCAGATGCGGCGGGCTGTCACCCGCACGCACGAGAGCATAACCGGGCGCATCGGAAGCCTTGGGAGCCTCAACCGCACCGTGGACGACGGCGCGCTTGAAGCCCTGGAAACAGTGTTGTTGACCTCGGATATGGGCCAGCAGACCGTCACCCGCATCCTCGAAGCGCTGCACGAACGCGCCAAACAGGAGGCTATCAAGGGCGGCGCGGAGTTACGCGCCCTGCTCAAGGAGCAGTTGCTGGCTATCCTCACCGCTCCAGGTAAAGGGCGTACGCGGCCTAAACCCCGCCCGGGTGACCCCTTTGTTACGTTCCTGGTGGGCGTCAACGGCACCGGCAAGACCACCACCAGCGGCAAGCTCGCCACCTGGAATCGCGCGCGTAATCGCTCCGTCATGCTCTGCGCCGCCGATACCTACCGCCCCGCCGCCATCGAGCAGCTGCAGGACTGGGCCAATCGCTCCGGCGCCGAAATCTTCAAGACCCGCAAGGGCGGCGACGCGGCCGCCCTAGTCTTCGATGCCATCGCCCACGCCCGCGCCCGCCATTTCGACGATCTCATCGTCGATACCGCCGGACGCCTGCACACCAAATCCAACCTCATGCACGAGCTCGACAAGATGATCCGCTCCGCCGCTAAGGTCGTCCCTAACGCCCCCCACGAGGTGTTCCTCGTCATGGACTCGACCACCGGCCAGAACGGCCTGCACCAGGCCCGCCTCTTTACCAAATCCGCCGGAGTCACGGGCATCGTCCTCACCAAGCTCGACGGAACCGCCCGCGGCGGCGTCGCCGTCGCCATCGCTCAGGAACTCAATCTTCCCGTCCGATTCATGGGTGTCGGCGAGGACCTCGACGATTTCCTCGAGTTCTTCCCCGAAGCCTTCATCGATTCCCTCCTGGAAGACGAGCCCGCCGAAGTTTGAGTTGCCATCCGTCGGCCGGTGATCTGATTGGAATGTCGAAACCCGGTGCAAAGGGCGTTCGCCGGGACCAATCCTGGAATTGCCCTCAAACTCAGGTTCGATGAGCGCTTCGGCCTGTCGCCAATTGACATCCCGGCTACCGATGTACTTGTGCCGCTGGCCCAGCTTCGGCCAGCCGGCAGATCAAGTCTTGCCACTCACCGGTTTTCTTTATCTGAAAGGGCGATCTCAGTTGTAAAAGTTCATTTCGTTATGAGTTTCATGATGAGTAACGTCATGTCGTCATGCTGTTCGGCTCCGGCGGTGAATTCATCGGCCGCGCGGAAGATGGTTTCTAGAACTTCCGACGCTGAAGCAAGGGGGTGTCGTGGAACTGCTTGGAGCATCCGCTCCTCGCCCCACTCCTCATCGTCAGCAGTCATGGCCTCGCTGATTCCGTCCGTATAGGCGATCAATAAATCGCCGCGCTGCAAGATCAGGGACTGTTCTTCGTAATCGACAGACGGGAGTAGCCCAACCACTGGGCCGCAGGCTTCAAGACGCCGAAGCTCGCCTGAAGCGTCCTTCACCAGAACAGGCGGATTGTGGCCTGCATTGACATAGCGCAGTTCGCGAGTTTCAGGATCGAAAGTGGCGAAGAAGAACGTTGCGTAGCGGCTGCTCGTTGAGGCTTCGTAGACAAGATGGTTCATCTTTTGCATCATCTTCGCGAGATTGCCTGGATCGTCAAGGATCAGGCCGCGCAGCGAAGCTCGCAGAGTGGCCATAATGAGTGCCGCCGAAATGCCTTTTCCAGAAACATCCCCGATTGCAATGCCGAGATTGCCGCCGTCCAGTCCAATTAGATCGTAGTAATCGCCTCCAACCTCGGAAACCGGTCGGCAACTTCCAGCCAGGCTCACTCCCCTGATCTCAGGGATATCCTGCGGAAACAGCCGTTGTTGAACCTCGCGGGCAATCTCGACTTCTCGATTCATGCGCTCTCGCTGCGCTGATTCATCCGCGAGCGTTCTGGCGAGTTCGGCAACTTCCAGGGTCAGTCCCGTCTGGGCGGCAACAGATTGCAACGTAAGCAGATCCGTCGGCGTATACGCTTCTTCTGACTTCTTCGGACCGAGTGTCATCAAGCCGCTCAGGCCAGTGCGCCCGGGCATCGGAAGCAGTAACTCGGCGTTGATCTGGCGAAGCAGAGCTTTTTCTTCCTCATTCGCGTCGGTAAACCATTTTTCCGGGCGGTCGCGGTACACGGTTGCAGGTTGGTTGGTACGCAGCAAATGTTGCACTGTCGCCGACCCCTCTGCGAACACCACAGGGCCGCCCACATCCATCCCCACCGCCTGCTGGAGCTGGAACACGGCGCCGCCACGCAGCAAAACGGCGATTTGAGAGACGTGCAAGACTTCCGAAATGCGCGTCAAAACCGTATCGATGACGACACCACTGTCCGTTAGCTGACGGACCTGATTAGAAAGTTCACTGAGTACAACCTCACTGTTGTAGGCCTCGCGGAAAAACTTCCGGTCGAGCCAGCTTTGTAACCGCTGACTCAGGCTGCCTCGCGAGATAAAGATTTGAAATACAGCGCCAATGCAGGCCGCGAGCAACACCAGGTTGAGCACTTGATGTTCTTTGCGCTGCATCATCGGAACCACGAAACGCAGGATGACGAAAGCCACGATTGCGATCTCTACCGTTAGAAACGTGGCGCGGGCAAGCAGATACCGCGTGCCCATTCTCAGCAGGATGCGGACATCCATGGCTCGCTGCACGATCAGAACATAGGCGAGGGTCAGCGGGAAAAGGGCCAGACACGGTATAAGGGCGATGAACCAATCTCCGTGGTGAGGGTCCATCCCGAAAAGCGGCACCACAGCGAAGATCAGGAGGAGTGGGCCGAGGGATAAGCCGCTTCCGATGGCCAGCACACGCAAGCGCCGCCGTGCATCCGCCGTGGAAGCTGAACGCAACTTATCGAACATGGCGACCGGAAACAGGATCACAATGATCGCCATTAACCAGTCGAACACCCGGTCGATCCACATTTGTAGGGAAAGGAAGGAGTGGAGGGCTTGGACCGAAAAAAATTCTGCTGCATTGAATCCCACTTCCAAAACAAAAGCAATGGAGATTGCTGCCAGGATGGCGTATTTCAACCAGGGCAAGCGATGATCGACTCTCCAGCGTTCCGGAAACAGGAAACCAAACCAAAGAAGCGCGGGAAAGACAAAGACCTGCAAGACTACGCTCCACAAGCCAAGCCACAGGTACCAGGGTGACGGCCAAAACTTCCAATCGAGGTTGCCGAATGCTGTCTCAGGAAATGCCAGCAGGACAAAGACCAGCCATGCATTCAGATCGCGTGGACGGGCGGCAACAACCCAAAACCCAACAATGAGGCCGAACAGGGGGACGCCGAGAATTGGGGTAAGAAATGCAATGTATCGGCCAACCGACCAATCTGGCCCCTCGCGGGCTGCGACCCGAATCCGCGCTTGCCGTATCGTTCCAGATGACGAGCGGACGGAAACTTCGATGGTCTCGCCGGGATGGGTATGTCGCAATAAATCGTGGATTTGAGCGTAGCCTGTGAATGCGACGCCATTCACTGCCACAAGAACATTCCCGTCCCCAACTCCGGCGGCTGTTGCTTCTTGGCGAAGACCTTCGAGGGTTTGCCCATCGTCCCGGAAGTCAAAAGGCGCGCGCGCATAGCGGCTTGCGTGGAAGAACTCTTCCCGCAGCGCGACGGCTCCGGTGATGTAGTAGATCATGCTGATCGCTGCGAAAACGACCAGCAGGAGGTACTGACCGACGGCGGATGTCCTCTTCATAGGAATGCTGTCCAGCTATCGTGCGAACATGATTCGTTTCAGCTTGTAGGATATTATGCCAGCCAGCGATCACGAATAGCGGCTGGGAGAACACCCGCAGGTCTTTCGACTCCTCCGCCCGCTTGGCGCGCTTCGATCGCTCAAGATGACAGAACAGAGGCAGGGTGACCGCCGCTGACCACTGGCCACTGATCACTGACCACTGACTTTACGGCCCGAGGTAAAGGCTCACGCCGGGCGGGGCGAAGCTGAGCTGGCCGGTCTTGGGGTCGTAGGAGAGGTCGAGGGCGTCGGTTTTGCGGCCATTGATGAGCACGGCCACCAGCAGACTGTTGCCGTAGCGCGCGGCCTCCGCGATCTTGTGGCTGCGGATGGGGCCGTACTCGTTGTCGGGGCTGGTGGGGCTCCAATCGCCCACGAAGCGCGCGTAGGTATAACTGTACTGCTGCGGATGCTGCTGCCAGTTCTTGTCATGGACCCAGATGCCGTAAGCTCGGGGCAGATCGTTGGCCTCGACCGTCGTGAGAAACCTGCTCACCGCGGCGCGGCCGAAGAGATAGCGGTTCCAGTTCCAGGGCCAGTCCACAGGGCGGCTGGCCGCGAGCCACCAGGAGACAAAAAGCAACACGATGACGCCCGCCGTGCACCCTAGAAGCAGGGTGCGGCGCCGTTCGCGCTGAGCATCGAACTGAGGAGCATCGAGCAGGGTCATGGGAGTAGTTCCTCGGTATCAAGAATACAGGGGTCAGGGGCCAGGTTTCAGGTGTCAGGGATCAGCGATCCCAACCTGCCCGCAGCCGAAATGGAGGGCATATCAATTTAGACACCGCCGATGAGGCCGTTGTTCCCTGCCCCCCAGTGTGCTGAGTCTGAGATTCGTTGAAGGGCAACCGCAGATCCCTATTCGACTTCGACCGCTCCGCGATCTCCGCGCAGGGCAGGCTTTCGACTCGTACGCTCCGCAGACTCGCTCAGGATGACAGCTGCATCTAGGTTGCGGGAGTCAGATGCAGGACCCTGATCTCTGACACCTGACCCCTGAAACTTGACACCTGCCCTCACTCCCTGCTGTAGGTCGTCTTATTCTTCTCCGCCTGGCGCTCGAGGGAGAGTTCAATGAGGCGCGTGATCAGATCGGTATAACTTAGTCCCGAGGCCTCCCACAACTTGGGGTACATGCTGATTTGCGTGAAGCCGGGCATGGTGTTCACCTCGTTGACGAAGATGCGCTGCTTGCCGCCGGGCTCCATGAGGAAGTCCACACGAGCCAGGCCCGAGAGGTCGCAGGCGCGGAAGGCGGCCACGGCCATCTCGCGGATTTTTTTCGATTCAGCCCGGCTTAACGGAGCAGGGATCACGGGCACGGAGCCTTCAGAGAGGTATTTGGCCTCGTAGTCGTAGAACTCCTTGCCGGGAACGATCTCGCCCACGACGCTCGCCTTCGGATCGTCGTTGCCGAGCACGGCAACTTCGAACTCGCGCGCGCGCGTCTTCTTGCCGCCCACGCCCTCTTCGACGACGAGCTTGCGATCGTACTTGGCGGCGAGCGCAAGCGCGGGGCCAAGCTCCTTGCGGTCGTGCGCCTTGCTGATGCCGACCGATGAGCCGAGGTTCGCCGGCTTTACGAAGACCGGATAGCGGAGTGCGCGCTCGACCTTGGCAATGGCCTTGCGCGGATTCTTCTCCCACTCGGGGCGGAGCAGCGTGACGTGCTTGACGATGGGCAGGCGGGCCTCGACGAAGAGACGCTTCATCACATCCTTGTCCATGCCTGCCGCCGAGCCCAGCACTCCGGAGCCGACGTAGGCGATGCCGGCCAGCTCGAAGAGCCCCTGGATGGTGCCGTCCTCGCCGAAGGTACCGTGCAGCACGGGAAAGACCACGTCGATGGCTTTTTCCTGGTTTTGGTTGGAAGCATCGGATGAACGAGGCTCGGGTGCAAACAGCGTGGGAATGCCCTCGTGGAGAAGCTTTGCTCCGGGCGTGGCCTCGGGGTCGCCGGCGCGTAGCCGCCGCGCCACTGCGCTCACGTCGCCGTTGAGCAGGTGGTTGGCGTTTGCCGCGGCCAGCCAGCGGCCCTCCTTGGTGATGCCGATGGGAGTGACGTCGAATTTGCTGCGGTCAATGGCCCGCAGAACCGACGCAGCCGAGAGCAGAGAGACCTCGTGCTCGCCGCTACGCCCGCCAAAAAGTATGCCAACACGAAGTTTTTTTGTCATTTTTTCGTCGCAGTCTCTTGTTGCCGTTTTTGCAGCCAGTTCTAGTGTAAAACCGCGAGCAGACGGGGTTTCTCTGCTGCTCGCGTCGCGCGGCTGGACGAAGACGAGTTGACGGAGAGAGATCGCTCGGAAAGGATTCCGCCTCGGGCGCCAATCCACAGTCCTTGCAGGCAGCCTTTCTCACAACCGATTCATATTCTTCCTTTTGCGTGCCGATAGACAGGCAGAAGCGGATGCCCTGCATCTGAGGCGGTTGAGCCGAGGCCGCTATGTACGCGGCTAAGATGCCTGCAAAGGGCTTGCGCAGATGCCGGAGGGGCATCCGTGCCGGCGGAAGACGGCAGACAGCGTCAGCAAGGCCGCCTGGCCTTGGCGCGCAACTGTCTCCGGCTTCCACAACCCTCTCCAATCCGCGGATTCATTCTATTGTCTTGCTTGCCGATAAGGACTTTTGAGGAGTAAGCTCCTCTGGCGGGGGCATGCGACGCCACAAAGACGAAGAATCGGCCCGGTTGTGTCTGGGAAATTGCCTTGGCCGAGCAGCGATGAAGCGCGGCACGGCGCGCATCGGGAAGCGGCTCAGCGCAATGGGCTGAAGAGATGCCCTTGGCCGGCATGCAGGCTCGATTGGATAAACGCCCGATGAAGAGGCTTGTAGCATTCCTGGTAATGGCTGTGAGCGGCGCGGTTGTGTTTGCCCAGCCACCCGCGCCACCCGCGCCTCTCACCAGCCTTCAAGCCATCGGCGCATTGACCAATGCGCAAGCCAGTCAGCATCTTCCGGTCAACTTTGAGGCCACTGTCACCTACTACGGATATCGCCGGGTCCTGTTTGTGCAGGACGGCGACACCGCGATCTTCGTTGCCGCGCCGCTCGACCTCAAGCTGGTTGCTGGCGACCGGGTCCTGGTGCGGGGCGAGGTGCGGCCGAGTTTCCGCCCTTATGTGGTGGGCAACGAAGTGAAGCTCCTGAGCCACGGATCGCTGCCCGAGCCTGTTCACGCTACCTTCGACCAGATGATTCGCGCTGAGACCGACTGCCGCCTGGTGACGATTCGCGCCACAGTCCGCGCGGCCGATTGGGAAATGGATGCGCGTATCGCTCGCGGCGTGGCTTCCCTCCAACTGCTGGTGGAGGGGGAGATTGTGGAAGCCATCACCGAAAGCGACAACCCGAATGTTTTTAACGGGCTCCTGGGCGCCGAGGTCGAGATCACCGGTGTGGCGTCAGGTCAATTTGACAACAAAATGCAGCAAACCGGAGTGCTGTTCCATCTTCAATCTCCCGGCGACGTGAAGGTCTTAGCGCGCGCGCAGTCCGATCCGTGGTCGATTCCAGTGACGCCGATGGACCGCGTGATTGTCGGACGCCGGATCGCCGATGCGAGCGAGCGCATGCGGGTTCGCGGCGCCGTCACGTACTACGAGCCGGGAGAGTCGGTGGTGCTTCAGGATGGGCAGAAGAGCATTCGCGTGCTGCTGGGCAGCACGCCCGAAGTGCGCGTTGGCGATCTTGCGGATGCCATGGGGTTTCCGGATGTGCGGGATGGTTTTCTGACCTTGACGCAAGGCGAAGTGCGCGACGATGGGATCCGGTCGGCGGTGACCCCGGCACTCTACCATTGGAAGGATCTCACGGTGGGCGGCAATGACGGGAGCGGCCATATCTTCGATCTGGTGACGATCGAAGGGCAAGTGGTAACGGAGGTGCGCCAGGCCACGCAGGATGAGTACGTGCTGCAGGGCGATGGGCACCTGTTCTCGGCAATCCTGCGCCATCCCAGCCCGGTGAGCGAGATTCCGGTGCCGCCGATGCGGTGGATTCCGATCGGCTCGCGGATTCGCGTGACCGGCATCTGCATGCAGGCCGACGCCAACCCGTTCAATGGCGAGGTCCCGTTCAACATCGTGATGCGCACCATTGACGACGTACAGATTCAGGAGCGGCCGCCGTGGCTGAACGTGACGCACCTGCTTTACCTGGTTGCGGTGTTGCTGGTTCTTATCGTAGTGGTGGGCGCGCGGGGATGGTTCATCGAGCACCGGGCGCGGAACAGAACCACGACCATGGCGCACATTGAACAGCGCCGGGGCCGGATTCTGGAAGACGTGAACAATTCGCGCCCTCTGGCTGAGATTCTGGAGCAGATTACTGCCCTGGTCTCCTTCGAACTGCGGGGAGCGCCGTGCTGGTGCGAGGTTGCAGACGGCGCCAGGCTGGGCAATCGCCCCAGCGGTCTCGATGGCGTGGCCTGGCAAGTGAAGGAGCAGGCCATTCCATCCCACTCCGGGGCGCCGCTGGGCACGATCTTTGCCGCGCTGCCGGCGCGCACAGCGCGCGCATCCGGCGCATTGGATGCCGGGAAAGCCCTGGGACAGGCGGCTGCGCTGGCTTCGCTGGCCATCGAAACTTCGCGGCTGCATTCCGACCTGGTGCATCGCTCAGAATACGATCAGCTTACCGACGTGCGCAACCGTTTCAGCCTGGAGCGGGCCCTCGATCAGATGATTGCCCTGGCCCGCCAGTCGGCGGGAATGTTCGGCCTGATCTATATCGACCTGAACGACTTCAAGCAGGTGAACGACCGCTACGGCCACCATGCGGGCGATCTCTACCTCCAGCAGGTGGTCGCGCGCATGAAGCGCCAGCTCCGTCCGGGCGACAGACTGGCCCGGCTAGGCGGCGACGAGTTTGCCATCGTCGTGCCCGCCGTGCGCAAGCGTACGGAGGTGGAGGAGATCGCCCTGCGGCTGGAGCGTAGCTTCGACGAGCCCTTCACGATCGAGGGCAACGAAATCTGCGGGTCGGCCAGCGTCGGCATTGCCCTCTATCCCGAAGACGCAAGCAGCAGGGACGGTCTGTTGAGCGCCGCCGACACCGCCATGTACGCCGTCAAGAATGCCCGCAGAAGGCTTGCGCAGATGCTGGACGAGCACCCGGAGGATAGAAAGCCTCCGGAACACAACCTGTAGCGCCGGCATGGCAGCCCGGCTCCTGGCATGCAGTTCCCCTCTCAGGTTTCCACAGCTCCCTCCCGGGCGCAGACTCATTCTTCTGTCCGTCTTGCCGATAGGGACTTCGGGAGAGTGAGCTCCTCTCGCGGAGGGCTCGCAACACCACAAAGACGAAGAATCGGCCCGGTCGCGTCTGGGAAATGCCTTGGCCGAGCAGCGATGAAACGCGGCTCTGCGCACATCGGGAAGCGGCAAATGAAAGGCCCGGCTTTTGGCCGGGCCTTTAAGGTTTGTTGATTCGTTCCGAGAGATTGCCTGTACGGCCGGTCCTATTCGGCGGCCATCTCTTCGGCTTCGCCTTCCTGCCTCATCAGCTCCAGCTCGCGTTCGGCGGCCTCGATCTCGGCCGTTACTTCCTCCCGCACGCGCGCCGCCGCTTCCTCGAGTTCCGGCGAAAGCTGGACGTTGCGGTAGTACTCCAGTCCCGTGCCCGCCGGGATCAAGCGCCCGACGATCACGTTTTCCTTGAGTCCGCGCAGGTTGTCGATCGCGCCGTTGATGCTGGCTTCAGTGAGCACGCGCGTCGTCTCCTGGAAGCTGGCCGCGGAGATGAAGCTGTCAGTGGAGAGCGACGCCTTGGTGATACCCAGCAGCAGGGGACGCCCGATGGCCGGGCGGCCTCCGTTCTGGAGCACGCGCTCGTTCTCTTCGCGGAAGCGGAAACGATCCACCTGCTGTTCGAGCAGGAAGCTCGTATCGCCCACTTCGTCGATCCTCACCCAGCGCAGCATCTGGCGCACGATGACTTCGATGTGCTTGTCCGAGATGGCCACGCCCTGCAGACGGTAGACCTCCTGGA
>Ga0187852_1000403_pt1 | contig 46977 bp, 38 predicted proteins | sample June2016WEW_6_40_FD_134511 | JGI IMG/M metagenome (GOLD analysis project Ga0187852, IMG submission 134511) | Peatland microbial communities from SPRUCE experiment site at the Marcell Experimental Forest, Minnesota, USA - June2016WEW_6_40 | ecosystem: Environmental > Terrestrial > Soil > Wetlands...
AGGCGATTGACCTGGCCTCCGAGGTGAATTGCCCGATCGTCATGTCCGACGAGGGGCCGCTGCCGGCCGAATGGATGCCGCTGGAGCGCGGCTTTGACATCCTTTGCATCAGCCTCGAGGCGGTCATCCGCTACGCCGGGCCGAAGGGAGTCCGCGTCGCCGTCGAGCTGCACAACGCGCTGACCACGCGGCCGGAATATCTCGCGCGGCTCCTGGACCGATTCGGCCCCGGCGACCTGGGAATCAATTTCGACACGGGCAATTTCTTTCTGGCCGGAAACGATCCGGTGGAGGCGCTCAAGCCGATTGCGCATCGCGTCATCCACGTCCACGCCAAGGAGATTCCCGCCTCGCAACTTCACGAGCGCGGCCATGTCACGGGGACGCGCGTCGGCGTGGCCGTGGGCGACGGAGTCGTTGATTTCGCCGGCGTCGTCGCCGTGCTGGCGGCGGCCGGCTTCGACGGGACGCTGGGCGTGGAATGCGATACGCTGGAGCAGGCCGTCCGGAGCCTGCCGAGGCTGCGCGCGCTGATCGGCGCGGTTGCCTGAACCCTGTTTGAGGAGACTGAGACCATGTGCGCCGACGAAAACCTGTGGGCGGCGCCTGAGGGCGAGCCGCTCGGCCAGAGGACCAACTCGATTCGCTGGCTCCAGAAACAAATCATCCGGAAAGCCGCGCAGCTTCCGCATGACTTCGCGTCCCGCGCGGAATGGGAGGCGTTCCGCGCCAAGTTGCGCGCCGAGCTGCCGGGCATCATCGGCGTGCCCGAACTGCCGCCGCTGAGGGAGTCGCTCGTGCGCGGAACGGCGCGCGTCGGAGAGGACGCGGTCTGCGAACGCGTGGACGTCTACATGGACGAGGACTACGCCATTCCGTCTTTCGTCTTCCGGCCGCTCCAGCCGCCCGCCGGCCGCATGCCCGCGCTGGTCTGGAATCCGGGCTGGCCGCAGAGCAAGTGGTCCCGGTCGTATCACCAGTTCGCCTGCCAGATGGCCCGGAAGGGATTCGTGGTGCTGATCCCCGACCACGCTCCGTTCGGCGAGGCGGCGCCGTACGAGTTCCAGGCGGTGAACCAGGTCCGGATGACGCTCGTCATGGGCATGGGCCATCTGCTGGGCATCAGCCAGCTTGCCCTGCGAGCCTGCGAGACGATGCGCGCCGGCGAGTACCTCCGGTCGCGACTGGACGTCAACCCGGAGCGCGTCGCCGTCGGCGGCTTGTGCCAGGGCGGCCAGGACACGTGGCTCTCCGCCGCGCTGGACGACCGCTTCTGCGCCGCCGCGCCGATCTGCGCGGAGACGACCTTCGCCGTCCACATGGGCGAAATGGCCAATTACATGGCCAACGGCGATTCCTCGCCCTTCCCGTTCGGCATCCTGAACCTCTGCGACGTCGAGCATCTTCACGCGGCCATCGCCCCGCGTCCGCTCCTGGTGCGGTCGAACCTGCTGGACGAGTGGTGGCCGCTCAGCGGGTTCCACCGCGTCGAGACCTTCACGCGGAAAATCTACAAGCTCTACGGCGCCGAGGACCGCGTGGACTTCCGCTTCGAGGTCCACGAGCACGATCTCACCGGCCCCTTCGTCACCGCGCTGGAGCGTTTTCTGGTCAAGTATCTTGCCTGACAGGGTCAGAGGTCATAACGTGAAACGGCTCGTAACAGCAGGATTGCTTGTGCTTGTAGCATTTCTCACAGGCACACCGGCCTTTGCACAGGATAACGAGGAATGGAAGAAGCTTAACGACGAGGCCTCGCTGCTTTTCCAGCAGGGAAAGTATGAACGCGGGGTCGAAGTCGCAAAGAAGGCGCTTGAAATCGCCGAGAAAACCAAAGGGCCTGACGATCCCGACGTGGCCGCGAGCCTGGGCCGACTCGCGATGCTATACGAAGCCCAAGGCCAAAACGCACAAGCCGAGCCGCTCTTCGAGCGCCTGCTGGCGCTAGAAGAGAAGGCCCATGGGCCGGATCATCCCGATGTGGCTCTGATTCTGACCGTGCTCGGAAGGCTGTACTATGGACAAGGCCAGTACGCGAAGGCCGAGCCGGACTTCAAACGATCGCTGGCGATTTATGAGAAGGCGCGCGGCCCGGAGCATCCCGATGTCGCGACAAGCCTGACCGACCTCGCGCTGCTATACTACGCCCAAGGCCAGTACGCGCAGGCTGAGCCCCTCTTCAAGCGCGCACTGGCGATCAGGGAGAAGGCCCTCGGCCCGGATCATCCCGGTGTGGCCGCGAGCCTGAACAACCTCGCGGAGGTTTGGCACGCCGAAGGCCAGGACGCGCGGGCCGAACCGCTCTTGAAGCGCGCGCTGGCGATTTACGAGAAGGCTCTCGGCCCGGAGCACCTCGATGTGGCCGCGAGTCTGATGAACCTAGCCGAGCTTTGCTATGCCCAAAGCCAGTACGCGCAGGCCGAACCACTCTACAAGCGCGCGCTGGCGATCAGGGAGAAGGCTTTCGGCCCGGATCATCCCGATGTGGCCGCGAGCCTGAACGACCTCGCAGAGCTGTACCATGCCCAAAGCCAGAACGCGCAGGCCGAACCACTCTACAAGCGCGCGCTGGCGATCAGGGAGAAGGTCTTGGGCGCGGATCATCCGGGCGTAGCCCAGAGCCTGAACAACCTCGGGGAGCTTTATGACGCCGAAGGCCAGTACGCGCAGGCCGAACCGCTCTTGAAGCGCGCGCTGGCGATTTATGAGAAGGCCCTTGGCCCCGATCACCCCAATGTGGCTATGAGCCTTCAGAATCTGGCGGCGCTCTATCGAAAAACCGACCGCGTGCAAGAGGCGGAGGCTCTCGAAAGGCGCGCCACAGGGAACCGCCTCATCTTCAAAGCGAAGATCAACGGACAACCGGTCAAGCTTGTATTGGATACAGGGGCCGACACGGCAACCTTGACGAATGGTGCGGCGGCACGGCTCGGTTTGAAAGTCATTGCCCCGCCCGCAGATGCGCCGCCTGTCCCGCCTGGCAAGGTTCTCGCCAGCCTCACTGAGAAGTTCACTCTCGCGCTCGGCCAAATCAAGCCGTATGAGACAACCTTCGCGGTCGTCGCGATTCCTTCCTATGTAAATCCAGATTTCGACGGCGTGATCCCCTGGTGCCAGTGGAAGAATTCCGTCGTCCAGATTGATTTCGACCACGTCCATTTACAGATAACCGATGCGCTTCCACCTGACCTCGGCGGGTGGAACAAATGGAATTTGAAGGCTGACTCTGACTTCCTGATCTTCGAGTGCGCCAACGGCGCCGAAGCGGTGACGATAGGCATTGACACCGGAGATCAAGACGGCGTCGGGCTCAGCGCGAAACGCTGGAAGGAGTGGCGCGCCGCACACGCCACCCCTGCCGCGACGATGGACGCCAAGCTCACACCAGGTTCCGGACTTGTGATTTCCGAAGTCTTGAGGGCCAAGACCATCACTCTCGGAGGGATCACCCTGCCGGATGTGCCGGTGACCGTGCTCGCTCAGCAAGCGGAACTCGCATTTCACGGATGCGATGCAGTGTTAGGGGTTTTTGCCCTAACACGGTTGCAGCTCATTATTGATGGAAAAAACGGCGTTCTATACACCCGGCCCATTGAAAAGTCATCGGCCGAGTACGACTACAACCGGCTGGGTGCCCTGTTTGTCCCGAAGGATCCCGAGAAGAGCGACGAACTCATCGCGCACGTTCCTATATCCAGCCCGGCTTGGGACGCAGGGATCAGGGACGGCGACATATTGCTCAGGGTCGGCGACGTTGACGTCACCAAGTGGCGAACCGATCCGCGTGTCCGTGCCAGCCAATTCTGGACTCGGCCCGCCGGAACGGAACTCACGCTGACGCTGCTGCGGGGCGACAAGACGTACGAGACCAAAGTGGTCCTGGCGGAACCGGTTCCTTGTGAATGAACGACCACGGCTGAGTCGCCGGAATAATCCACGACCGCCTTTCTTCTCTCTGCCTTGCCCGCTCTAACCGCTGATTCGACTTGCGGAACTGGCCCAATTGTGTAGAATGCTGCCCGCCGGGTTCATGATGGACCGGCGCTGAGCATCCGCCATTTCGCTCCGGGATTCGGGCCGGATCGGGTTTTTGCGTGGTCGGGTTCACTGGATTTTGCATGGAAGGAGCCGCAAGATGCGCGTGATCATCGTGAAGGACACCAAGCAGTTGGGCAAGGTCTCCGCGGGCCTCATCGCGGCGGAGATGAAGAAGAAGCCGGCGTTCGTCCTGGGACTGGCCACCGGCACCAGCCCGATCCCGCTCTACCAGGAACTCATCCGCCTGAACAAGAGCAAGGCGCTGGACTTCTCGACGACGATCACGTTCAACCTGGACGAGTACGTGGGCCTGGCGCCGACGCACGACCAGAGCTACCGCTATTTCATGAACCAGCAGCTCTTCGACTACGTCAATATCAATAAAAAAAATACGCACGTCCCGGACGGCATGGCGAAAGATGTCGAGGCGTCGTGCGAGAAGTACGAGGACATGATGGACGACGTCGGCGGGGTGGACTGCCAGGTGCTGGGCATCGGGTCGAACGGGCACATCGGGTTCAACGAGCCGGGCACGTCGCTGGCGAGCCGGACGCACATGACCGGGCTGACCGAGAGCACGATCAACGACAACGCGAGGTTCTTCAACAGGCGACAGGATGTCCCGACGAAGGCCATCACCATGGGCATCGGCACGATCCTCGACGCCGACCGCGTCGTGCTGGTGGCCAACGGGCCGAGGAAGGCCGATTGCGTCGCCCGGGCGATTGAAGGCCCCATCACGGCCACGGTCCCGGCGAGCGCTCTCCAGCTCCATCCCCGCGTGACGTTCGTCGTGACCGCGGACGCCGCGACGAAGCTGACGCTGAACTGGGAGCGGGCATAAGAGAATGGAGGGATAACGAATGAAGTTGGTCATCTTCGAGGACGCATCCTATGAGCAGTTCTACCCGCTGACGTACATGCGGCCGACGTTCGATCTGCGCTGCGGCAGCACGCTGCTCCGCGAGAAAATCGAGCGCGCGTTCGGCCGCAAGGCGGATGTCGTGTTCGTGCGCGACTGGCTGCGCGAGGCGTACGCCGTCCGCACGTCGGCGAAGGTCAACGACCTCGGCGCGCTCGCGGGCGACGACCTCGTCCTCGTCAACGGGCGCGGCCTGTGGATCGGCGACGAGTTCCCGCCCGCCGGCCGCGACGCGTGCGCCATGGCCGGCGCGGAGATCGTTTACGCGACGCTGACGAAACACACTGCGGCCAGAATCCAGGCGGCCGATTTCGCCGGCTTCCTCGCCGCTGCGGCCAAGGCCGTCCCCGCGGCGAAGAGCGGACTGAAACTCCTGGGCTATCCCTGGCACTTGATCGAAGAGAACGGTGCGGCGATCCGCGATGATTTCAAGAGGATCGGCCGGAGCGGCGTCCACGGCACGCTCGGCCCCAGCGCCGTCATCTGGGGGCCGCAGAACCAGGTCTATATCGCCCCGACCGCGGTCGTCGAACCCTGTGCCGTCATTGACACGCAGGAAGGCCCGGTCATCATCGAGGAAGGCGCCCGGGTCAACCCGCACAGCCGCATCCAGGGGCCCGCCGCGATCGGCCGCGATACCCAGGTCGTCGGCGGAAAAATCCGCGAAGGGACCACCATCGGCCCGGTCTGCCGCGTCGGCGGCGAGGTCGAAGAGAGCATCATCCACGCCTACAGCAACAAGTACCACGACGGCTTCCTGGGCCACGCCTACGTCTGCGAGTGGGTCAACCTCGGCGCGCTCACCACCAACAGCGACCTGAAGAACGACTACTCCACCGTCGAGATCAAAGTGAAAGGACAGCTCTTCGACAGCGGCAGCACCAAGGTCGGGTGCTTCATCGGCGACCACACGAAGACGAGCATCGGCACGCTGATCAACAGCGGCACCGTCCTCGGCATGATGTCCAACATCCTCGGCGCCGGATGCCTGCTGCCCAAGAGCGTGCCGAGCTTCGTCATGTTCATGGACAACAAGTTCTACAAGGCCGGCCTCAAGCAGCTCACCGGGACGGCGCGCACGGCCATGGGGCGCCGCAAGGTGACGATGACGCCCCAGGAAGAGGCGCTGATCCAGCGCCTGTTCGACCTGACGAAGGACGACCGCGACGAGTTGATTAAGAAGTCCAGAAAAGAGATGATGATCCAGCGAGGATTGCGCTGAGAAAGGAACCCCCATGGCCGAGAGCATCGCCGAGCGCGTGAAGAATGTGACCGCGGAACTGCTGAAGGTGGACCCGGAGAAAGTGAAGGATTCGGCGCGGTTCGTCCAGGACCTGGGCGCCGCCTCGATCCAGAGCATCGAACTCGTCGCGGCGTTCGAGGAGGAGTTCAACATCGAGATGGACCAGGACGAGGCGCTCAACGTCCCGTCCGTCGGCGAGGCCGTCGCGTACATCACCAAGTGCGTCGCCGAGCAGCACGGCAAGTGAAACGCCGCCGAATGACTGCGGCGCCGCACCTGGCATGACACGCGCGTGAACCGGCCCTCTGCCGCCCTTCGAAGGGCGGCCCTGGGGCAATTTCCGGATGACATGAATCCAGACCCGCGATCCGCAGACCTCGCCGCGCCGCGCCGGCGGCTGTGGGCCGCACTGGCCTGCGCGGCGATCGTGGCCGCCGGAATCGCCGTTTACTCCAATAGCTTCAACGGCGCGTTCATCTTTGACGACGTATCGGCCATCCAGGAAAATGCGGCGCTTCGGAGTCCCCTGCAGTCGCTGGTCCCTCCCGGAAAAGGTGGAGACAACTGGCCGCGCAGGCCGGTGACGAATCTGACCTTCGCGCTCAATTACGCCTTCAGCGGGTTGGACGTGCGCACGTACCACGCAGGGAACCTGCTGATCCACCTGCTGGCCGCACTGACGCTCTTCGGCCTCATTCGGCGCACGCTGCTGCTGCCGGCGCTGCGCGACCGATTCGCCGGCGTCTCGGTCGCGCTGGCGGCGGCCGTGGCGTTGATCTGGACGGTGCATCCGCTGCAGACGGAATCGGTGACGTACATGACCCAGCGGTTCGAGTCGCTGATGGGCCTCTGCTATCTGCTCACGCTCTATTGCCTGGCCCGCGGCGCCTCGAGCGAAAAGCCCTGGCGATGGTATGGCGCCGCCATCGCCGCCTGCGCCCTCGGTATGGGCGCGAAAGAAGCCATGGTCACCGCGCCGGTCGTGGCGCTGCTCTATGACCGCGCGTTCCTGTCCGGCTCGTTCGGCGAAGCGTTCCGCCGGCGACGTTTCTTCTACCTGGGCCTGGCGGCGACGTGGCTGGTTCTCGGCGCGATCCTCCTGCTGTACGAAGCGTCCGGCGGCGCGGGGTTCGGTCTGGGGATCGGGGCGTGGGAATACGCGCGCACGCAGCCGGGGGTCATTCTGCACTACCTGCGGCTGAGCTTCTGGCCGAACTCGCTATGCTTCGACTACTCCTGGCCGATCGCGACGAGCGCCTGGCAGATCATCCCGGCGGCGGCCGGCATCGCGGCGCTGCTGGCCGGGACCTTGTGGGCGCTGTGCCGGAGGCCCGTGCTCGGGTTTTTCGGCGCGTGGTTCTTCCTGATCCTGGCGCCCAGCTCGAGCTTCCTGCCGATCGTGACGGAAGTCGCCGCTGAGCATCGGATGTATCTGCCGCTGGCGGCCGTTGTTGCGGCGGCTGTGTTCGCGCTGTATTGGATCGGCAAACAATTCGTCCGAGGCGTGGCTGAATCTGCCGCGACGCGGAAACTCCTCGGAGGCCTCCTGGCGGCCGCAGCGCTCTTGTCGGCCGCGGCCGCACTGGGCTACCAGACGTTCGAGCGGAACACGGATTACCGCGACGCGATCTCCATCTGGCAGGATACGGTTCAGAAGCTGCCCGGGAACGCGCGGGCATTGAACAATCTCGGCTATGCTTATTCCGAGAGGGGCCGCGCCGACGACGCGTTCCTCTGTTTCAATAAGGCTCTCGACCTGAAGACCGACTACCCCGAAGTCTACAATAACCGGGGAGTCGCCTTCGCCAAAATTGGCCGGCCTGCCGATGCGGTCCGGGACCTCGACAAGGCTATCGAATTGAAGCCGGAATACGCCGCGGCCTACAACAACCGCGCCGCCGTCCGCCTGAGCGCCGGCCGGTACGACGAAGCTCTGGCCGACTGCGACAAGGCCATCGCGCTGCTGCCCGACTACGCCCAGGCCTACGGCAACCGGGGCATTGCCCTGATGGGGATCAACCGCCTCGTCGAGGCGGCCCGGGACCTCGATAAGGCCATCGAATTAAGCCCCACATTCGCCGCAGCTTACAACTACCGCGCCGTACTCCGCCTGCGCGCCGGCGGGTACATCGAAGCTCTGGCCGATTGGGGCAGGGCCATCGCGCTGCAGCCCGGCTACGCCGATGCCTACATTAACCGCGCGTCCGCCTGGTACCTGATGAGAGAGTACGACAAGGCGTTCGCCGACCTGAAGACCTATGAGCAACTGGGCGGCCGCCCGGATCCCAGATTTGTCGAGCAGCTTTACCACGACGCCGGACGGACAAAGTGACACGGACTTGGACATGGCCTTCGAAGGCCTGATCGCACCGCGGCGAGCGGGCATTGACATCCCCATCCTGCGCCGCCATAATCCATGCGCAGCGGCGCCCCGGAGTTCATTGGACAGCGATGCTCAGGAGGGAACATGCCGGACAAGTTGAGCGTTGAGCGCGGCCGAACGGCCGTCTTGATCATGGACTACCAGACCGACATCGTCGGTTACGTGGGGGCGCAGCAGGAGCCGCTCTTGAAGCGCGCAGCCCGCGTCCTCCAGGAATCGCGCGACGCGAAAATCCCGGTGATCTACGTCGTGGTGGGTTTTCGCGCGGACTATCCCGAAATCAGCCCGCGCAATTCGAGGTTCGGCGCGAGCAAGCAGACCGGGCGTTTCATGGCCAACGCGCCCGGTTCGGAGGTGCACGCCGCCGTCGCCCCTCAAGCCGGAGACATCACGGTCGTCAAGCACCGTGTGAGCGCGTTTTCCGGCACCGACCTGGAGATGATCCTGCGCGCGAAGGAGATCGAGACGCTGGTCCTGCTCGGAATCGCCACCAGCGGCGTAGTCCTGTCCACGCTTCGGCACGCCGCCGATGCGGACTATCGCTGCATCGTCCTGAAGGACTGCTGCGCGGACCGCGACGCGGAAGTCCATCGCTGCCTGGTCGAGAAGGTATTTCCCATGCAGGCGACGGTGGTCGCGTCCGAGGAATTCCTGGCCGCGATTCGAACTCAAGCGTAGTCAGCGGTTCGGAATTCGACGCCTCAGCCCCATTCCCCGCGGATGGTCTTGCCGGCCATGCTGGACTTGTACATCGCCTCGATAATGCCGATGCACGCCTTGCCCAGCGCGCCGCTGCAGCCGTACTTGGGATCCTGGCCGGTGCGGACGCAGTCCACGGCGTAGGCCAGTTCGTCCACGTAGCCGAGGTTGTAGAATTCGTCCACCGCCGGCCGGGTCCAGCCGACCGTATTATCCGCTTTCTCGACGGCGTACGAATAGCCGGGCCGGCTGTACACCTCGACGTTCGAGCTGAGAGTGAGGTCGGTCTTGATCAGCCCGGCGCTGCCGTAAATCTCGACCTGGTCCTCCATGCCGCCGAGGGTGATGTAATTCCCCTCGACGAAGGCGCGCTGGCCGTCGGCGAACTTCATGACGCCCAGGCTGAAATCCTCGCCGCCGTTCTCCTTGTGGACGTAGTTGTCCTGGAGCCCGCCGTTGACCTGGCCGGTGACCTCGACGACCTTGTTGCGGCCGCCGTCGCCGAGGAGATGCAGCACCCAGCCGACCGGGTGGACCGCCAGGTGGATCAGGCATCCGCCGCCGCACGTCTCCTTTTTCTTCGCGAACGGGCTGTGCGTCCCGTTGTGGCATTCCTTCGCCTTCACGTAGAAGATTTTCCCGATGCCGCCTTCGCTGATGACCTGTTCCACCCGCCTCAACGCAGGCGTGAAGACCCAGTCCTCGGCGTAGAAGAGCTTGACGCCGTTCTGCCGGCAGACCTTGATCATCTCCTCCGCGTCGGCGAGAGAAGTCGCGAACGGCTTTTCGCACACGATGTGCTTGCCCGCCCGCGCCGCGGCGAGGACGACTCCGTGGTGGAGAAAGTTGGGCACGCAGACCGAGATGAGGTCAAGGTCGTCGCGCTTGAACATCTCCTTGTAGTCCGCGTAAACATGCGGAATTTTCCACTGCTTGGAGAATTCCGGGAGGTTGTCAATCGCGGCCACGGCGGAAAGTTCCGCGTGTTCGTTCCTGCGGTAGGAATCCGCGTGGAAGCCGGCGGCGAACTTCGAGCCGACGATGCCGATGCGCACTTTGTGCTTGACGGCGGGGACGGCTGCTTTCTTCTTCATGGCTGCGTTCCTTTTATTCATGCTTCCACCTTTTCCTCGGCCAGGATTTCGATGTTCCGGTTGGGGCAGAGCTGCGCGCACATGCCGCAGGCATGGCACTTGTCCTTGGCGATGTCGTAGCCGTCCTTCTCGAGCGAGATCGCGAACGAGGAGCAGATGCGATGGCAAAGGCCGCACGTGACCGAGCAGCCGCAGCGCAGGCATCGCGCCGCTTCGGCGATGGCCTCGACCTCGGACATCGGGGCCAGGCATGTCTCGAAATCGCGCTTGCGCTCCTCGGCCGCGCGCAACTGCGGCTTCACGCGGCCCCGGCGGGCCGTCGTGCGGTTCCGCAGCAGGACAAGGTCCTTGTCCGCCGGCGTCAGTTCGGGGCTGGACTCAAGGAAATGCGCGTCGCCCGAGAGGAACCGGTCGGCTTCGACCGCCGCCTCGTAGCCGCCGGCCACGGCGCCGATGATGTTGTCCGGGCCGGTCACGGCGTCGCCGGCGGCGAACACGCCCGCGACTGACGTGGCCGCGCCGGCCGTCGTCGAGATGCGGTCCTTCTTGACCTCCACGCCCAGCGCGCCGGCGTCCTTCCCGATCCCCTGCGACACGGCGCTGATCACCGCATCCACCTGCAGTGTGAACTCGGTGCCCTCAACCTCCTCGGGCCGGCGCCTTCCGGAGGCATCCTGCTTCCCGAGCACGTGGTTGACCATGCGCAGCGACTGGATGCTCCCGTTCGAGCGGATGAGCTCCTTCGGCGATACGAGATACATGACCTTGACGCCTTCCGCCTCTGCCTCGTCCACCTCTTCGGAGGTGGCGGGCATCTCGGCGCGCGTGCGGCGGTAGAGGAGATAGACTTCCTTCGCGCCCAGCCGCGCCGCGGTGCGCGCGCTGTCCACGGCGGTGAAGCCGCCGCCGATCACCGCCACGCGCCGCCCGGAGGCCGCCTTCCGCCCGGCGTTCAGGTCGGCGAGGAACTCCAGCGCCGTCATGCATCCGCCGCCGTCCTCGCCCGGCACGCCCAGCGGCAGTCCCGCGCCCGCGCCCACCGCCAGCACGACCGCCTTGTACCCTTCCTTCTTGAGGCTCGCGGCGGTGAAGTCCTTCCCGAGCGCCTTGCCGAAGACGAACGTCACGCCCAGGTCGCGGATCGCTTTGATCTCCGCGTCGAGTACTTTCTCGGGCAGGCGGAACCGCGGGATGGCGCAGCGCAGCATGCCGCCGGCCTTCTTCTGCGACTCGAAGACGGTCACCGGATACCCCGCGCGCGCGAGGTGATAAGCGGCGCTCAGGCCCGCCGGACCGGAGCCGACGACGGCGACCTTGTCCTTCTTCGCGGGGCCTTTGGAGATCTCCGGCGCCCAGTTCTCGCGGGCGGCTTTTTCGATGACGAAGCGCTTGAGGTCGCGGATGCGGATCGGCTCATCCAGTTCCCCGCGCGTGCATTCGGTCTCGCACGGATGGTTGCAGACCCAGCCGCAGATGGACTGCAGCGGGTTGCGCTCGGTGATCATTCGGAACGCTTCGTGGAAGTCGCCCTCGGCCACGAGCGTCACGTAGTCCTGCGCCGGCACCTCGAACGGGCAGGCGGCCTGGCATGGGCCGCGCAGGAGCGGATTCTTCTTCCGGGCGTACCCTTTCCGCAGCGTCAACTTCGTGGCCGGGGCGATCTCCTCGACGAGCAGGTCGCGCGCGTCGGAAAGCTCCTTGTAACCCATCTTCGCGATGTAGGTCTTCAGCTCGGCGATGAGCGGCGGCAGCATCTCGAACCCCTTGAGCAGAATGCCGGTGCAGACGCAGAAGAGGTCCGCGCCGCACATGGTCGCCATGACGGTGTCCTGCAAGGTCATGATGCCGCCGGCGCCGGTGACCTTGACCTCGCGGCCGTTGAGCTTCCGGATCTCGTAGATGTCGCGGAAGGCCAGCGGGCGGATCCACGGGCCGGAGAGGCAGCTCATGCTCGGCTCTTTCTGGAGCTTGTACATGCCGCCGCGCGGGTTGTAGATGTCGAGCATCGGCACGCCCAGCCGGTTCGCGGCGCCGCCCACCGCCACTGCGCCGGAGGCATACGCGGCCTGCGCCACCGTCGCGATGCGGCCGCCTTCGGGAGTGAGCTTCACGAAGACCGGAATCTTGACGCCATGGGTCACTTCGCGGACGATGTGTCCGATCGCCTCCGCGTTCTGGCCGAGGCTGGCGCCGGTTTGATGCGCGGTCTGCACCTTGCCGCTCACCGCCACGTTATAGCTCATGTTCGGGCAGCACATGTTCAGCTCGATGATGTGCGCCCCTGCGGCCTCGAATCGCTGCGCCATGTTCACCCAGCCGGTCACGCCCGGCTTGTCGCCGACGTACGTAATGTTGGCCATGATGAGGAAGTCCTTCGTCCGCCGCCGGCCCTCCTCGACCAGCCGGAGCCCTTCTTCCACGGTCAGACGCGTCTCGGCGCTGAACGACAGGAAACCCTGGTCGTCGAACCAGCCGTAGCGCGGCTCCAGGCTCACGTAAGGTTCGGGGTCGAACGTCAGCTTGATGCTCGCCCCGGCCCAGCCGTTCTCCGCGGCCTTGATGAGGTGGTCAACGGACTTGGTCGTGGGGCCGGAACCCACGTAGAACGGATTGCGAAACGTGAGCCCGCCGACCTTCACGGGCAGGTACATCTTGTCGAGGTCCACTTTCATCTGGCTATTCCCTCTTTAACTAATCGGCGTCCGTCCATGTTCCGATGCGGTTTCAGATTCCGTTCCCGAATCCCGTCGAGCAGCAGGCTGACGACATGCCGGATGCGCGTCTCGATGGCCTCCGGCGTCGTCAGGTCGAAACCCAGCGCCTGCCCCAGCGTGTACTGGTTGGAAAAATAGAAAAAGCTCAGCGCCAGGCAACTGATGAGCAACTGTTTCTCGTCCACGTCCGCGCGGAAGCGGCCCTCGCGCTGGCCCCGGTCGAGCGCGATCCGCAGCGCCTCGAGGATCGGTGCCTTGAAGGAGGAGAGGTTCGCCTCCGGCGCCGATTTGCCGCGGCGCAGGTTCTCCCACGTCAGCAGCCGCACATGCTGCGGGTGCGCGGCGAGGAAGGCGTACTCCGCGCGGATCAGCCGCTCCAGGAGTTCCTCCACCTCCAGCAGGATATCGGCCAGCGCGACCTCCTGGGAGGACAACTGCTCGTAGATGTGGCGCAGCGCGGCGCGGTAGAGGCCCTCCTTGCTTCCGAAGTAGTGATAGAGCATCCGCCGGTTGATGCCGGCTTTCGCCGCAATCATCGAGACGGAGCCGCCGTCCAGACCGCGCTCGGAAAAGACTTCGACGCCCGCCTCGAGCAGGCGCCGCCGGCTGGCTTCAGGATCGCGACCGCGAATTTCAGGGTTTCGCTCGGACATGAGTAATTCCTTTGACACCTATCATAACCGAGCGGTTATAAAAATGCAAGCGAAAAATACGCGCTCATAGTGGCGCCATAAGACGTTATTTCGTATACCTTTACGGATGCGCTACGACCGGCATGCCGTGGCTTGTACTCCGTCATTCCCAGCAGAGCGAGGAATCTCACACGCACCACGCCGGCGACGGTTCAGCGCATGAGATGCTTCGCTGCGCTCGGCATGACGCGGCTTGTATTGATGCGTGTTATTCATCGGACAGTACACCAGCCGCCGGAAATCGGCGAATTCGCGCAAGGCCGTTTCTGGCGCCGGCTAACGGAGGGCTGTCCATTCCGGCCATTGGCTAAGCCGGTCAGAATTCTTGTCCCCTCAGGCGCGTGAGGCCCGCGCATGGGCGTATCGTGTTCCAGAGCAGCCACAAAACCATTTGAAAGCGGGCGCTATAAGCGTAAAATGCTGTCGGCGGGAAGGACAGCCGACGACGGAAACGTCATCGGAAGGCGAAAGGGGAAGGCAATAATTTGGTGACTGCGGGGCTGTTGAAAAAGGCATCGGAAGAGAGGCCGCTCGCCCCGTGTCTCCGCTACGTCATTCCCGCGCAAATGGGAATCCAGGCTTTCGGCGTATGGATTCCCGCATTCGCGGGAATGAAAATATGAAAGCGCGACTCCTGCCCGTGAGGTAAACTCACGGGTGTCATCACCTTCTAAGAGGTAAGGAGTCGCGCCATGAAAGAGTATATCTCTTTCGACTCGCACAAGCACTATACGTTGGCCGAGCGGGAGGACGTGGAGACCGGACGGACGCGGCAGTGCCGAATCGCTCATGCGCGCGGGGCGATCCGGGAGTATCTGCGCCGATGTGAACCGGGGACGCCGGTGGCGGTGGAGGCGACGGCGAACTGGTACTGGATCGTCGAGGAAATCGAGGAGGCCCGATTGCGGCCGCTGCTGGTCCATCCTCGAAAGGCGAAGCTGATGATGGGGCTGATCAACAAGACCGACTCTCTCGACTTGCACGGGCTGAACCGGCTCCAGCGCAACGGCACGCTGCCGACGGTGTGGATCCCGCCGGCGCAGCTTCGAGACCTGCGGGAGTTGACGCGCGTGCGGATGGTGCTCGCCCGGCATCGCACGCGGATGAAGAACCGGATTCAGGCGACGCTGAGCAAGTACGGGCTTGTCGTGGAAGGCTTCAGCGACCCGCATGGAAAGCGGGCGCGCGCGGAGATGAACCGGCAGATCGCCCAACTGCCTCCGCAGGCGCGGTACGTCACGGAAATACTCTGCGCGCAGCTCGATTTTGTCGAGGGGCAAATTCACGAGCAGGAGAAACGTTTGAGGGCGCTCGTGCCGATCACCCCGGAAATCCAACTGCTGATGAGCCTGCCGGGGATCGGAGTGATCCTGGGAGCGGTCTGCGCGCTGGAGATCGGAGCGGTCAGCCGCTTTCCGAGCGCCGAGCACCTGGCCGCCTACGCCGGGACCACCCCGCGCGTGCACTCCAGCGGAGACAAGACGCGCTACGGCGGCCTGCGGCCGGACGTGAACCGCTATCTGCGCTGGGCCTTCATCGAAGCGGGCCACTCGACGGCGCTCAACAGCGAGCGCCGCAGCGAACGTCATGTCAGCCGGCTCTACCGCAGGCTGCGCGCGCGTCGGGGCCATTACAAGGCGGTAGGCGCGGTGGCCCGACACCTCGCGGAGGCGTCTTACTATGTCCTGAGCAAAAAGGAGCCGTATCGAGACCCGGCCCTCCACACGGAGGGCGGGCAAGCTTTGGCGCCAGGTCGAACCAGGGAGGTGTAAGCGCGGTTGTGTCATGAGCCTTCCGGCTCGAGGAATGAATGCGACACACCTCTCGGACATTTTCATGCCCCTTTGAGGGCGAAGAGATGACTCGGGTTTGACCCGAACGAAAAACGGTCTCGACCGCTTGACAGTCGCGCTTTCAGAGATGACAAAAAGACTTCTTCAACAGCGCCACCGTCCCTGATTCTTCGGAAACGGATTGAGTGCCATGTCATCCGGGCCGGCCTCTTGGCGAACGCGGAAGTGGAGGGAATTCCGCGACCTCTGGATAAACGGTCCGGAGGGGCGCGTCCTGCGTAACGCAGTGAATGTTCCAAAGTGGTTCTATCAGCAATTGTATCTGGAGAACTTGCGACGCGCGCCCTATATTGCGGGCGTGGCTCGATATCGCTTCGAGCGTAAAGCTGGCAGATTGCTGACATGGTTGCTGATCTTTGGGGGATTCTGTGGCTTAGTCTGCTATTTTTGGCATGCCGAGCACTGGAATGGCGGCTATACTCTCGGTGTGATCCTCGGCGGTTTACTTGTTCTCTGGGTGGTGGTTGCGGGGATCGCGGACGAGCGATACGGCTATGAACTGTCGCTTGATGCGCGCCACCGAACGGTCACAATGTGGCAGCGCGGGCTGTTGGGCGAAAAAAGGCGAACCTTTGCGGTGCTGCAGGCGGCGGAGCCCACTGCCGAACGTGTTGCGTATACGACGGGCAGCTGGGGCACGCGGCGGGTTTGGGGTGTATTCCTCTCTTGTACCGAAGGCCCAGTGCTGTTGTGGGCGGCGGATCGCGAGGAAGATGCCCGTGAGGAGGCGCAACGTGTCTCTGCGCTGCTAAGAGCAGAGGGGTGAACGGCACACGAAAGGCAGTCTCGATTATATACGGATACACGGTAAGACATACAACCTAGGCGACTAGCCGAACAAACCGCCGCGGCATGCTGCTTCGTCCGCGACGAAGCCCTGGGCGAAGAACGGCGAGATGCAGCTCGCGCTGGACTTTTGGATGTGGTTCCAGCCGTAGAAGCTACTCATGGGCGAGAGATGGTCAGCACTATATCTTTCTCTCTCGTGTAGGCCATCTCGTTGCGGCGTAATCGGGCCTCTACTTCTTCCCCTCGCGCGCCTTCTGGACCCAGCCCATCACTTGCTTCACCTTCGCGCTGATGCCGGCATAGTCCTTCGCCGCGAGAAGTTCCTTGGTGATGAGGTTGCCGCCGATGCCGAGAGCGGCCGCGCCGGCCTTGATCCAGGTCGTGACGCTTTCCTCGGTCGCATCCACGCCGCCGGTCGGCATGATCCGCGTCCAGGGGCACGGGCCGAGCATGGCCTTCACGAAGGACGGTCCGCCGACCTCGGCGCCCGGGAAGACTTTCACGATCTCGCAGCCCAGGTCGTGCGCATCCTGAATCTCGGTCGCGCTGCCGCAGCCGGGCGCGTACGGGATCTTCCGCCGATTGCAGAGCCGGGCCGTCTCCGCGCAGGTCGTCGGGCCGACGATGAAGTTCGCCCCCTGCGCCATGTAAAGCGCCGCGGTCGGTGCGTCCACGATGGACCCTGCGCCGAGGATGACCTGCGGCTTCGCCTTGGCGCAATGCTCTTCGAGCGCCCGGAAGACCTGGTAGGCGCGGTCGCCGCGGTTGGTCATTTCGGCCACGCGGCAGCCGCCGTCCGCGACGGCCTCCACGATCTTGATCGCCACCGCCGGGTCCGGGTGGTAGAAGACCGGGACGAGCCCGCCGTCCATAATCACGCGCAGCGTATCCATCCGGCTGAACCTTGCCATGATTCTTCCTCCTGTTTCGTGAGTGTCAGACCAGCTTGACTTTGGAGAGGACCTCGGGGTTGACGACCGCGCCCGGCTTCTTCCCACAGCAGACCAGCGCCACGTTGCGGCCGATGCTGGCCTGGAGATCCACGATTGAGTCCTCGGAATACCAGGCGACGTGCGGCGTCAGGACCGCGTTTTCGAGCTTGAGGAGCGCCTCGCCCGCGGCCGGCGGCTCCTGCGGAAGCACGTCCAGCCCGGCGCCGGCGATCTTTTTGGTCCGCAGCGCTTCCGTGAGCGCGGGCAGGTCCACGATGCCGCCGCGCGCGGTGTTGATGAGGAACGCGGTGCGCTTCATCTTGCCGAAAGCCTCGCGGCCGAAAAGCCCCTTCGTCTCCGCGGTGAGCGGGCAATGGATGGAGATGAAGTCCGACCGCCGGAGCAGCGCGTCGAGGTCCACCGGCTCGACGCCCTCCTTCTTCGCCTGTTCCGGCTTTAGGTACGGATCGTAGGCGATGACCGTCATGCCGAACGCCTTCGCCTTCGGGGCGAGCGTGCGCGGGATTTTCCCGAACCCGAGCAGGCCGAGCGTCTGCCCGCGCAGGCGCAGGATCGGCCGGCCGACCTTCCAGTCCCACGTCCCGGCCTTGACCGCCGCGGTGTAGAGCGCCGTGCGCCGCGCGCAGGAGAGCAGCAGCGCCATCGCGTGGTCGCTGACCTCGTCTTCGCAGTACGAGGGGACGTTCGTGACGACGACGTTGTGCTTTGTGGCAGCGGGGACGTCAATCACGTCGTAACCGATGCCGGTGCGGCCGACCGCTTTCAGCTTCGGGCAGGAGCTGAACACCTGCTCGCCGATCGGCGAGAGGTACTGGATGATCCAGCCATCCGCGTCGCCGGCCCAGCCGATGGCCTCGGCGATGTCCTTGCAGCGGCGATGCACGAACGCGCCGCCGAGCTTCTCCACTTCCGCCTGAATCGGCGCGAGTGAATCGTAATCGTAGTCCACCATCGCGACCTTGAACTTGGCCATATTGCCTCCAGAGTGGTCCTTGGACCCTGCATGGAAAGACATCTTTTACCGCAAAACGGCGCGTCGCGCAAGGCATCGCCGGAGGTCACGCGAGGGCGCGCTCCAGCGTCAGCAGCACGATCTCGGCCGGGGCGCCGATCCGGAGCGGGAACCAGTTCCCGACGCCGTTCGACACCACCAGCGAGGAGCCGTTCCTTCGATAGAGGCCGGACCAATAGCGGAAAAGGACCGGCCCGGCGCCGATGTGGTCCGTGAGCATGATCTGGCCGCCGTGGCTGTGTCCCGAAAGCGTCAACGGCAGCCCGGCGGCGACGGCGGCGTCGAAGGCGTGGGGGTGATGGGCCAGCAGGATCGGGAACTCGTCCGGCCGGCGGAAGCGCGAGAGCGTGCGCCGCAGGCCGGAGCGGAGGTCCGCGTCGCTGCGGTACCAGTTCAGGCCCAGGAGCTGGACGCCGGTCCCGCGGACGCGCAGGCTCATGGCCCCGTCCACCAGCAGCGGGATGCCCGAGGCCTTGACCTCGCGCACGAAGTGAGTGCCGTCGCGCATGACGTCATGGTTGCCCACGCACATCGCCAGCCCATCGGGCGCGGCGGGGCGCATTTTCTTCAGCTCGGCCGTCAGAGCCGGCAGGTCGCCGAATCCGGAGTCAATCAAGTCGCCGGTGAAGAGGATCAGGTCGGCGCCCAGCGCGTTGGTGTCGGCGATGATCCCGGGCAGGTCGTCCATCTGCAGGAATCGGCTGATGTGGGTGTCGGTCACGTGGGCGATGCTCAGGCCGTCGAGCGCGGCCGGCAGACCGGGCACGGGAACGCGGATCCGGCGGATGCGGTACCGGTCCCGCTGCCACATCGCCGCGCCGACGGCCGCGCCCAGGGCCAGCGGCGGCAGCGCGACAGCGGCCGCGGCGAGCAGTTGCCGGCGGGTCAACCTGATCTGCGGCTGCGCGGGGACAGCCGCCGGCGGTTCCGCCGCAGTCGTACGGAAGCATGCCGCGATCTTCACGCCGGCCCAGCGGATTCCCCGCCAGATGAGCCTGAGCAGGATGACGATCGTCAGCCCGATCATGAACGGGAGCAGGACGATCAGGTGCCACAGGATTTGCACCATCCGCAACGCCATCGGCATCGCGCCGTCCAGCCCGTAGCCCCTGCTCGGCCAGCCGATCGGCATGGCTATCGTTGCGATCACCACCACCATGAAGAGCGCCAGCAGCCCGCGCCACCAGCGGGCCGCACGCAGAGGCCGCAGGCGGCGATCCGCCCAGAGCCACCAGAGGATGTCCAGAAGAACCAGGAAAACAAAGAGGAGGCGAAAAGTGGTGAACGGCAGCATGCGCGGGGAAGGCGGCATGATTATCCGCTTTCCTTTTCCGCGCAGAAGGACTTGTAGTCCTCGTACATCTTCCGCATCAGCTTCGGCGGGTCGAGCTGGTACGGGCAGTGCTCGCGGCAGTGGTCGCAGGACTGGCACTGGTCAATGAGCGCCATCTTCTCGCGCCATTCCTTGCTGAGGAACTGCTGCCAGGGCATGCGGCGGAGCAGGTAGCCCATGCGGGCGGCCATTGGGATCGGGATGTTCGCCGGGCAGGGCAGGCAGTAGCCGCAGGCGCGGCAGAATTCCCCGGCCAGCTCCTGCCGCAATTTTTCGACCTCCGCCCGCATCGCCGCATCGAGCGCCGGCGGGTGCGCCTCCAGCGCCACGATCTCGTCAAGCTCCCGCTCGCGCTGAATGCCCCAGATCGGCACGAGGTTCTCGAACTGCCGCAGCACCGCGAACGAAGGTGCCGGGCTCGTCAGCAGGCCGCCGCAAAGCGGCTTCATGGCGATGACTCCCACGTCGCGCGCCGCGCATTCCTCCACGAAGCGGAGTTCCGCGGCCGACGAGATGGCGCTGAGCGGATACTGGATCGTGTCGTACAACCCGGACTCGGCGGCCTGCCGCGCGACGGCGAGGCTGTGGTTGCTGATCCCGACGAAGCGCGCCTTGCCCTGCTTCCGCGCTTCGGCCAGCGCGGCATAGCTCGAATTCGGGTCGGCCGGGTCCGGCAACTGGCGCGGGGTGTGCAGTTGCAGGATGTCCACGTAGTCGGTCTTCATCTGGCGCAGGCTGGTCTCGAGGTGCTGGAGGACCGTCGCCTTGTCGCCGGCGCCGCTCTTGGTGGCGATGAAGAGCTTCGAGCGCACGTCGGCGAGGGCGCGTCCGATTTTCTCCTCGCTGTCGGTGTATCCGCGCGCAGTGTCGAAGAAGTTGATCCCCGCATCGTACGCGCGGCGCAGCAGGCGGGCGCCATCCTCCAGCGACAGGCGTTGCACCGGCAGCGCGCCGAAGCCGACCCGCGTGACCGAGAATCCCGTCCGTCCCAACCGAGTCGTCTTCATGATCGCAATCCGCCTTCCGGTTTTCCGATGGGGCAACTTGAAACGATGTATCGCAATGAACCTTAGCCGCTCGCGACCGACATCCTGAAATCCAGGTTCTCCGGCGGCGGGAATTCGCGGCGCACGCGCGCCTTCAGCGCATCATTTATGGGAATATTTTCTGCGGCGGCTATGCGCTTCTCGTGCAAGCCGAACCACAGATCGGTCAGGACTACTTCTCCCTCGCGCATGTTGGAGACTTCGATGTCGCTGCGCAGGATGCGCTCGACGGCGTCCAGCTCTCCCGCCTCCAGCGCCGCCTTGGCGGTGAGGATCTTGACCCGCCCGAGCTCGCGGGCGGATGGAGCGAGTTCCGCCAGAAGGGCCAGGAGTTCGCGCGGCCGGCCGACATCCAAGAACGAGGCCGAGCTTTCCAGGAGCAGCGGAATGCACTGAGGGAGCATCCGGTAGGCGGTGCGCCAGAGGTCGGCGGCCTCGGCAAGTTTTTCCTCGTGCCGGGCCATCACCGCCAGGTTCCTCCACGCCCAGGCCGAAGGCGTCAGCGCGATGGATTTCTTCCAGGCGTCGCGCGCCTTCTCGGCCTGGCCGCTCTCGTAGTACATGACGCCCAGGTGCAGCCAGGCGAGCCAGTGGTCCGAACGACCTGCGCGGACGGACTCCTCCAGCAGCGAACGCCACTCCGGCTGGATCATCCACGCGCCGGGAGAATCTTCGGGCCGGCCGGAAGGGAACTCCCCTTTTTCCAGGAGCTGCAGCCAGGGCGACTGATCGTTGCCGAGCGTGACGTCGTCGAACGGCGTCTCGCCGCCGCAGAACGGCGGCTGCCCGGCGCGCGCGCGGCGGCGCATTTCGAGGCTGCCCCAGCCGGAACCGCGATGGAGGATTTCCGCCGGCGGCAGCAGAGCGGCCTTGTCGCCCTGCCGGAGAGCGGATTCATGCTGCGCCTGCGGAAGGGCCGCCTCCAGCCGGCCTTCCACGGCGCGGCGCGCAGCCGACCAATCGCTCCCGTGGGCGAGCGACGCGTCGGCTTCCATCAGGCCATACGCCTCGGTCCAGGTCCACTCCGCGCCTGCGGGCATGGGCGCGCATTGCTCCTGCGTGCGCGCGATGCCGGCCTGGATCTCGATGTACGGCCAGTTCGGCACGGAAAGGAACTCCGCCCAGCGCCGCCCGCCGGGACCGGTGCCCCACGCAAAGAGCTTTCTGCCCGGCTGGCGCCGGGTCGAGGTCTGAACCAGGCCGCGCCCTTCCTTGTCCAACGCGGTAACCCAGGGCCGGTGCCCGCGCGGAATCTCAAAGAAGATGCTCGCCGCCGAACTCATGTTGGTGGGATACGTCTTGTCCACGCCCTCGTGGACCGGAATCTCGCCGCGGAGCAGCATGCCCTGGCCGTGAAGGAGCGCATGATCGGCCGGGACGATGACGCGGACATCCGGGCGCTCGGCCACGGCGATGTTGGACCACCACCACATGGGAACTTCGACGTCGCTGGGGTTGACGATGCGCATGTGCGCGAACAACCAGGGGGAACCTTCCGGCAGGGAAAAGTCCATCTGATAGGGAGTTCCGCGGACGCGGTCCCATTCGTATATGCGAAGGATCTGGTTTCCGTTTCCGCCGTCCACGCGCGCGGCGAAGAGCGGAGAACAGGTATAGGGCGTGTGGCCGTAGATGCCGACGTTCCACTCCACTCCACCGCTGAACCAGGCGTCCCGCACGGCCAGGTTGGCCGGCTGGAAGACGGGGTTCAGATAGAGCAATTCGCGCCGGGCGGGTTTGTGATAGAGCGACCAGAGCCGGCCGCCGAGTTCGATGAGGAACGTGGCCCGGAGGATGTCGTTCTCAAGAACGAGGGCCTTGAACGAGCGGACGCGCCGGCGGCGGTTGTAGCTGTCCTGCAAACGATGCGGGAGCGGGCCGGCATCGCAGCCATAGCCGATGTTTTTCCGGTCCTCCTCGGGAATATCGTCCGAGAATTTCGGCGGAGGCCCGTGCTTCAGGCGGTTGCGGAGGTTGGGAAGCGGATTCTCCGGTCCGAGCTGGACACCGGGCATTTCGTATGCTTCGACACGCAATTCACTCATGATGCTTCTTTCCGTTGCCGCGCAGAAATTCGGGGCAGGGACGGCAGGACCGCGAATAGACGCGCGAAGTACGCTTGGACGCAATCAAGTCCGAGGCTGTGTTACCCCGGCGCCCCTTGCTGCGCTCGGCGCCGGAACAGAGACGGCCGAGCGCGGCGCACGTTTATCGGATTCGGATTCCGAACCCGAAGAATCCGGGGAAGCCGCCATAGAATCGGCCGTAGCCGCGCCCCACGCCGATGCCGATCCCGAAATAGGGGCCGGGCCATCCGTAATAGTACGGTGAGTAGTAGGACGATGAATAGTAGTACGGCGAGTAGTAGTACGGCGCCGGCCGGACGTATTGGTACTGGTACGGGTACTGATAGACGACCGTCGGCGGCGCCGCGGCGGCCGGCGGCTGTTGCTGAGTGTAACCCGTTGCCGGCGGCGGAACGCTGGGCTGCGGCTGCACGACGTACGGACTCGCGGCCTGCGGAGCGGTCTCGCTTGCAACCTGAACCGAGCCTTTGGCGACCTTGATCACATTCGCCAGCGCGATAGTGAGCGGCCCCACTGCCGTCGTGGCCTTCAGGTCGCTGGAAGCGGGGTTATACCTCATCTTCAACTGCGCGTCGTTCAACTGAATCTCCGCCCACTTCTGTTCCGCGTCAAATTGCGCGGATACCAGGGCGCTCGACGGTATGTTAATTTTGCCATAGGCTGTGTCGAGGTTGATGACGAGGGAAACCGCGCCCTTCACCATGCTGCCGTCCGAGAGCAGCACGCTGAAATCGCCGGCGCCCTGCTGGTCGGCAGCCCTCGCCGCGCCCCAGCCCAGGACCAACGGAAGGAAAAATACCGGGAATATCATCAGTGATTTGGAACGCATGGTCCGCCCTCCTTCATCTCTCAACTCGTACTTCCTGTAAGATATTATATCGCGTGGCCCGCACCTGTCAAGACGGGCGACTTGCCGCCGGAAATCCCGCGATTAAATAAAATATAAACCATAGGATAATTTACTTGACACGGATATGAATCGAGGCTAAACTGTCCGCCATGGTGGTTAAATTACGAGTTAAGCGGGCTAAAGGATCGGCCGGCGACCGGTATCTCCACGCCATTCTGCTGCTCACCGACAGCGGTCGGCAGGCGGAGACGACCGATGTGGCGGAGAAGGTCGGCGTGTCGCCGGCGGCGGCCAGCAAGATGATGCGGCGGCTGGCGAACATGAAGCTGGTCGTGCTCGAGCCGTACCAGGGCGCGCGGCTGACGACCGAGGGCATGCACCGCGCGCTGCGAGTCGTCCGCCGGCACCGGCTGCTGGAGATCTTCCTGCACAAGGTGCTCGGCTTCGATCTTCACGAATGCCATGCGCGGGCGGCCGCGCTGCAGATGTCGGTGGACACGACGTTCGAGGACCGGCTCGACGACTTCCTGGGCCGGCCGCAGTTCGACCCGCACGGGAACCCGATTCCCACGCGCGAGGCGGTCTGGCCGAAGGTGGCCGACAGTCCGCTGCTGAAACTGCCGCCGGGCGCGGCGGGAAAGATTTCGAGAATCACAACCGACGACGCGGAGATGCTCAAGTACTTGCACGGACTCGGCCTGAAGCAGGGCGCGCCGGTGGTGTTCGAGAGCGTGGCCCCGTTCGACGGGCCGGTGACCCTGCGCGTGGGCAACAAGCAGGCGCACGTGGCCCGGCGTGTGGCCGAGGTGCTGTACCTGCAAGGCGGCGAAGCGTCACCCAGCGGTGTCGTCCCGGCGCGGCCGGACAGCGAGAAGATCGTCGGATAGCATCGCCGGACCGCTTGCGCGGTCAGGGCGATGTGCATTGGAGTCATCGCCATGACTGCCGCAGCAGCAACGCTCGCAAGGGCCGCGGGCCGCGCCTGGCGCGCGAGCGATGGGCCGCGTTGGACCCGGCCGCAGAACTACCTCTCGTGCAGCGCCGAACTTTCCCCTCCGCGAGCCATTCCCCAGTCGTAATCCGATGCGGCGATTCCGCCGCGACAATCAACCTTCGTATCTCACTATCAGTGACCGTCGCTCCGCGCCCGGCGTTCTGCGGGCTGGAGCTTCGACGACAACCGGACCAACGTTGAACCAGGAACTCAACTATGAACTTAGTTTCCAAGTCTTTCTACGGCTCGCGCCGGATCGCCAAAGCGCTGCGGCTGTTCTGCATGATCGCCGGGCCGGGCATCATCGTCATGGTGGCGGACAACGACGCCGGCGGAATCACCACGTACAGCGTCACCGGGGCGCAGTACGGGATGTACCTGCTGTGGTTCCTGATCCTGCTCGGGCCGGTGGCGTACTACGTGCAGGAGATGACCGTCCGCCTGGGCGCGGTGACCAAGCGCGGGCACGCCGAGGCGATCTTCACGGCCTTCGGCCGCTTCTGGGGCTGGTTCTCGCTGCTCGACCTGGTGATGACCGACTGGCTGACGATGATCACCGAGTACATCGGCATGACCGCGGCTATGGGCATATTCCACATCCCAGCGCTCGTCACGGTCATCTGCTGCTGGATCATCATGGGCAGCATGATCATGTCGGGGAGATACTGGACTTGGGAGAAGATCACGCTCGGGCTCTGCGTGCTCAACATGATCTACATCCCCGCCGCGTTCATGGTGCACCCATCGGTCCACGACGTGATCAGGTACAGTTGCATCCCGAACCTGCCGCCGGGCGGGCTCACGAACGCGCTGTTCTTCATGCTCATGGCCAACATCGGCACGACCATTGCGCCGTGGATGCTGTTCTTCCAGCAGAGTTCGGTGGTGGACAAGGGGCTGACGGAAAAGGACATCCGGTGCGGCAAGATTGACACGCTGATCGGGGCCTTCTTCACGGTGCTGGTGGCGGTGGTGCTGATCATCGTCTGCGGCACGCTGCTGAAAGGCCAGGACATCCAGGACGCAGCGGCGGCGGCCAAGGCGATCATGCCGACGAGCAAGTGGATCGGGACGATCTTTGCCATCGGCCTGTTCGACGCCGGCCTGCTGGGCGCGGTGTGCATCTCGCTGGCGAGCTCCTGGGCGTTCGGCGAGGTGTTCGGGTGGGCGCATTCGCTGAACAACAAGGTCAGGGAAGCCCCCTGGTTCTACGCCTACTACTTCTTCGATCTGCTGCTGGCCGGGACCGTGGTGCTGATCCCGAAAGCGCCGCTGGTGCTGATCACCCTCTTCGTGCAGGTGATCGCCACCACCCTGATGCCCGCGGCGCTGGTGTTCCTGATCCTGCTGCTCAACGACAAGAAGACGATGGGCATTTACTGCAACAGCCTGTGGGAGAACATCGTCAACATCGCCATCGTGATCCTCGTCATCATCACTTCCACGCTCTACGGCATCAGCGCGGTATTCCCGTCCATCCTCAACGACCCGAAGGCCGCATGGCAAGGCATCATTGACTTCTTCGTCGGCCCCGAAGGGCTGACCGTCATCTTCGCCTATCTGCGCTGGACGCCGGTGACCATTGCCGCGGCGGTCATCGCGGCGGCGCTTGCGTTAGAGCTCGTCCTGCTCTGGCGGACCGGCCGATGGCCGCGATGGAGCGCCATCGCCAACGCCGGCAAGGGAGTCGCGCGGATTCCTGCGGGCGCCGCGATTCGCGCCGCCATCGCCGCGGCGGGCCGAAGCTGGCTCGGCGCCCTGGGGCGCGGCACGGCGGCCTGGTTTGGCCGGCGCTGGCTGGGCCGTTTCCTGCACCTCACCCGGGAGCAGTTCCGCGGCGTGCATCGCAAGTACGTCAAGCCGGAAATCGAGACCACACGGTTCGCCAAGTTCTGCCTGCTGAGCTTGCGAATCTACCTGTTCGTCCTGATCGGGCTGATGATATTCAAGTTCATTGTCGCGGCGGTTTAGAGAGAATACGGAGGAGCCATGCCTGCGATTTCCTCTCGCGACGCCTTCGGCGCCGAGAAACTCTATCAACTGAGCGACCTGCGAAAGCGGCCTGTGTACCACAATGACCAGAAGATTGGCTGGCTGGCCGACCTGGTGATCGAGGACAAGGACATCGTTGCGGAGGTCACGCACGTGTGCGTCGGCCGGCCCTTCGGAAATCCGCCGTACTACGTTCCGTGGGTGAACGTGAAGTCGTTCTCGCCCGAAGGCGTGATCCTCGACGCGGCGGCGGACCTCCGGTCGTTCAGCGCCGCCCCTGCAGGCGCCGTGCTGCTGAACGATTACATCGTGGACAAGAAGGTGCTGGACGTCGAGGGGCGTGAAGTGGAGGTCGTCTACGACGTCACGCTGGCGATCATTCGCATCCACCTCTACGTGATCGCCGTGGACTTCAGCCGGTACAGCCTGCTCCGCCGTCTCGGCTTCGGATGGCTGGCCAGGTCCATGCGCGGCGTACAGCAACAGGCGGGTTCGCAGACCGTCGCGTGGAACCTGGTCGAACCGCTGCCGCACCAGCTCGGCAGCTTCGTCGGGGACATCAAGCTCAAGCTCCTCAAGGAAGAGCTGGCCAAGATGCCGCCGGTGGATATGGCGCGGGTGCTGGAGGAGCTGAGCCACGATCAGCGGCTGGCCATCCTCGAGGGACTCGAACCCGACAGCGCCTCGGAGGCCCTGGAGGAGCTCGATCCGAAGACCCAGCGGGAGTTGATCCCCTTCATGCCCAAGGGCAAAGCCGCGCGGCTGATTGACGCCATGACGCCCGGCCAGGCGGCGGACGTGCTGGCGGCGCTTCCGGCCTCGGCAGCCCGCGCGATCCTGGAGTTGATGGAGCCGCACAAGTCCGGCCGTGTCCAGGCCATCCTCGATGAACACGAGGCGCTGATCTCCGACTACCTCGTGCCGGAGTTCGTGAAGCTGACGCCCGAAATCTCCGTGCTGGAGACGCGCAGGCGCTGCCAGCAAACCCGCACGCGCGACGCCGCCCAGTGCATCTTCGTCGTGGATGCCGAGGACCGGGTGATCGGCGTCGCCGACGCCATTGACCTCCTGCGCGCCGCCGATGAAACCCTGCTGAAAGACATCATGAAGAAAAACGTGGTGACTCTCGACCGCGACGGCACGCTGCGGGACGCCTCCGAAGCCTTCGCGCGCTACGGCTTTCACATCCTTCCGGTCACCGACCCGCAACGCAAACTCCTCGGCATCGTGCCTTACCGCGACGTCATGAACCTGAAGCATCGCTACCTCGCGTAGCGCGGAGAGCGGTCGCAACCGCCGCTGATTATACGGTCCACATTCTAAAGGCATCCGCGATGAATAACCGCAACTTCTTCCCCATGCTCGTGGCCGCGACCTTCCTTGCGGCGTTCGCTTCACATCAGGCGCTCGCCGACGAAGCGACCGTCCAGGTGGTGGCCAGCGGAATCGGCGTGGACGCCAACAAGGCGCTGAAGAGCGCCTTCTCGAACGCCATCCAGCAGGCGGTCGGACTGGTCGCAGACGCGGACACGATCGTGAAAAACGACCAGGTCATCCGGGACCAAGTCCTGGCCCGCAGCGACGCGTACATCGAGAAGTACGACATCGTCAGCCAGGAAAAGAATCCGGACGGCCTCGTGGAGGTAAAAATCAAGGCGACGGTCAGGCGCCGGCAACTGGCCGAGAAGCTCGTCGAGGCAAAAGTCCTGGCGAAGCTGGAGCCTTCCGCACCTGTCGCACCCTCCGCGCCTGTCGCGCCCGCAGAAACAGCGGCTGCGCCGCCGCCGAACAATCCGGCGACCGAGAACTACACGGTCCACGCCCAAGGCACCTACATTGCGCAGAAACACGACCACTTTACTTCGCCCTATTCCGGCCCGAACAGCCTGAAACGCGACGAGCCGGAGGCCGATTCGGTGACCGCAACGCTCTTTACCGGAGTCCGCATGCCGTGGGAAGGCGGCGCAATCTATTTCGATCCGGAGATGTCCGGCGGCCAAGGCCTCAGCGGCGTGTCGGGGCTTGGTGATCCCTCCAACGGCGAGATCGAGCGGGTCAGCACACCGACGCCCGAGGCCTATATCGCCCGGCTCTATTACCAGCAGGTTTTCGGCTTGGGCGGCGACAGAGAACAGGTCACGTCCGATCAAAACCAATTGGCCGGTTCGCGCGACGTCTCGAGGATCACGCTGTCTGCGGGCATATTTTCCGCCACCGACTTCTTCGACAACAATACGTACGCGCACGATCCGCGCAACCAGTTCATGAACTGGGGGCTGATCACCAACACCGCGTGGGACTATCCCGCCGATACCCGCGGGTATACGAATGGCGTGGTGATAGAGCTGAACCAGCCGGCATGGGCGCTCCGCTACGGCGTTTTCACCGAGCCCGATGCCTCCAACGGGCCGCACTTCGACTGGCATCTGCCCGAGGCGGTCGGCCAGGCCCTGGAGCTGGAAGAGCGCTGGAGTATCGAGAACCGTCCGGGCGTCGTCCGCCTGCTCAGCTACCTCAACAGCGCGGACATGGGAGTCTACCAGAAGGCCACGGAGCATCCCGGCCCCAACGGGCCCGACGTGACGGCCACGCGCGGCTATCACATCAAGTATGGTTTCGGCCTCAACGGGGAGCAGGCTCTGACGGACGATCTCGGCGCTTTCTGCCGCCTCGGCTGGAACGACGGCCACACGGAGACGTGGGCGTACACGGAGGTTGACGAGACGGCCAGCGTGGGCCTGAGCCTCAAAGGCAACCGCTGGGGAAGGCCGAACGACGTGGTCGGCGTCGCGGGCGTGATCAGCGGACTTTCCAGCCAGCACCGGGAATACCTGGAGGCGGGCGGCCTGGGATTCGAGCTCGGGGACGGCAGGATATCCTACTCGCCGGAGGAGGTGGTCGAGGTCTACTACGACTGGAAGGTGGTGGACCACGTGTCCGTGACGCCTGACTTCCAATTCGTGAATAATCCTGCGTATAATGCCGACCGCGGACCGGTCTCGATCTTTGGACTCCGGGTGCATGTCGAGTTCTAAAAGAAAGCGGCGCGATGCGCAGTCTGCTTCTGGTTGCCTTGATCGTTCCCCTGTGGATCGTGCCCGCATACTCGGCGGAGGACACAACCGCGCTGATAGGCGGAGCGGAACAGGAAGCGGCGTGTTGCCCCGAGCATAAAAAGCTCAACACCCCGGATGCCGATCCTGTGGAAGTGGGCTACTTTGAGATTGAATCTTCCTACATATTCACAGACATCCGGCGTTTCTGGGACAGCTCTGGGCACGAACACACTCAGCCGATGGCGCGCGACAGCGCCGCAGCGTTGTCGGTGGGCGCCGGCATTGTGCAAGATCTCGACTTCCACTTGACCAGCTCTTATCAGTGGGTCAGGGACGAGGCGACCCGTTTCGATGACGAGGGCCCGACGACCTGAATGTCAACCTGCGATATCGCTTCGTAAACGACGCGGAAAGCCATTTGTCCATCGCGTACATCGGGGGTGTGACCGCGCCCATGGGCAGTCCCGCCCTCGAAAAGGAATACGAGCTGATCTCGACGAGCCAGGAGTATTGGAGCGTGAACAACACGCTGGTCCTCAACAAGGACTGGGGACACTGGACAACGGGCGCGGACATCGGCTACTCTCAGGCGCTCGGGGGCGACGCGAGCACGTGATCGGCGTGCTGAACGGCGACGCGGCCCTGGGATATCACGTCCTTCCGTGGCTGCAGCCGGAAGTCGAACTGAATTACGCGCACGAATTCACCGAGCACATTTCGGACCAGGACCTGATCTCCGCAACGGTCGGCGTGGTGATGCCCCTCAAGGATTGCGTTCAACTCATGGTCGGCGTGCAAGAGGGGCTGTGGGGGCGGAACACGGTTGAAGCGACGACCTATCGCGTACAACTCGAATGGACGTTCTAGTGTTTAGTTGCGTAAATTGGCGTACCAATTTACGCAACTAAACACGGCCCAACGGAACTCATAACTCGGTATAACGACGCGGTTTATTGCGGTCATGCTTCCTTGCGGAAATAGGACGCCTATTTCCGCAAGGAAGCACTAGCCTGAGCCTGCTCAGTCCGTAACCACGACGCTGTCAATGCCGAGGACCTCGGCGATTTTGCTCAGTTCCCGCGCGCGCCGCTCCACGCCCAGCGCAAAGTGGTGCGTCGGGCCCTCGGCAACCCACCGGCGCAGGAACGTTCGCACGTCCGGCTCGAAGCGCCCATGCGTGTTCGTGTTCCCCGTCGGCGGGATCGGGCCGGCCACCGACTCGCCTTCCGCGATGACGAACTTGAAGTGGCCGTCGGCTTTCACCCCGATGCTCAGCAGCGTGATCGGCCCGGTCCGTATGCTGAACTCCACGCTCGCGCCGGAGCCGGGTTTGCCGTGGTACTTCTTAAGGCTCCGCAGCACCGGCTTGCGGTCGGCGATGTTCATGTGATGCGGGCCGTCGTGCCCGACGAGAACGGTGCCGCGCTCGAAGTCTATGGGATGGAACTCGGCGAAACTGCCGCCCATCTCCAGCCGGTCCATGATCAGCATGGCGATGCAGGTCTTGATGTCGTACTCGCCGCACATCGGGAAGCCCGCCGAGGTGAGCAGCGAATTGCCGACGATCAGGTTGCTCACCAGAGTCCGCATCGCCGAACCTTCCTCCGCCTCGTAGTAGTAAGCCAACCCGTCGAGATGTTTCTCCGCGATCATCCGTTCAAGCGCCACGGACGCGCGCGCCGCATGGTCGAGGTCCGCCTCGGTCAGCCGGCTCGTAATCGGGTCGGAAACCGGGTCGGGCGTATCGAAGAAATCGAGGATTTCGCGTTTCCTGGACCGGACGTCGGCATCGTCGCCGCCCAGGGTCTTGAAATGCTTCATCACGTCATCCGGCTCGATCTGCGCGACGTGGCATCCGAACGCGGCGGTCAGGGCCGTCGGGTCGGTGTGCATGTCGAGCATCGCTTCGAGGACGTGTCCCATGTGGCCAATGCGCGCCCGCTTCAAGTCATGAAGCGCCCGGGCGATGCGGCACCATTGCGCGATCTCTGCCTCCGCCGCCGGGTCGTCCTCCATGTGCCCGACGATCACGTCGGGCGCGCGCTTTCCCATTCGCAGCGCCACGCCGATGAACTCCGGCACGGAGCAGAAGTCGTCATTGCATAGTTGCATGAAGGTCGTGGCCTTCGCGTAGTCCATTGCGCTCAGCGGCTGCAGGGCCACCAGCACGATCGGCACGTCCAGCGAACGGACCACCGCGCCGAACGTGGAGGAGGTCGCATACGTCACCATGTCTACGAAAAGCAGGTCCAGGTCTGCCGCCTTGATCCTGGGGACGACCTCGTAGGCCCCTTCGGCGCAGTCCACCAGGCCGAACTCCGTGACGCTGAGGCTCTGCGCCTGCAACTTCTTCACCAGGTGGGCCAGCTTGCGCCGCATCTCATCGAGCAGCCCGTCGAACTGCTTCCAGTAAGCGTAATGTCCCACGCCGAGCACGCCGACGTTGGCGGTCAAGGGCTTGATGCGCGCGGCGGTTTTTCGGGTGTTCATAAAGACATCCTATTGTGGTGTCCCAGTAAAAAATTGCATAATGCGCGGTCATTCTGAGCGAAGCGAAGAATCTCATACGCCGCGCTTCGGCAATGGTTTAAGGTGTGAGATGCTTCGCTGCGCTCAGCATGACACGGGCTGGACTCATGCATTTTATTTCCGGGACAGCACGCTATTGCGATCGTTCGACGGGCTTGAGGCCGCCGAACAGGGCCAGCTCCAAGGCTTTGAAGAAACAATCCACGTCGGCAAATCCCGCTTCTCTCAGCCACGCGCACTGGACATCAACGCCCGTCAGGATATTCGCCTGCTTGTCGGCCCGACGGACCCACTCGGCGGCTACGGCTTCTCTGGACATTCCCTTGCCCAGACGATGCTGATGAGCGTAAAGCGAGTCGATCATGAGTTCCTCGGACAGGCCGTGAGCCCATTCCGAGGCAGAGGCCACGTGCTCCAGGTTAAGGAACAACCCGCCGGGCTTGAGCAGCTCGAAGACCTGTCTGTAGATGCGCCGCTTCTGCCGGTCCGGCTGATGATGGATGCAGAACCCGGACAGCACCAGGTCGAACGGACGCGAAGCTTTCACCGCCTTCGTCCAGGCGGCGTCGCCGAGGTCCGCCAGCAGCAACTGCGACCGCTGCTCCTGGCCATCCTTGGCTATCGCCTTCCTGGCTAGGTCAAGCATCGGCTGCGAGAAGTCCAGGAACGCGCATCGCGCTTGCGGATACTCCGTCAGCAGCATTCTTCCCAGCACGCCGTCGCCGCAGCCGAGATCGAGAACGGTTTGGACCTTCGGCACGAGGCGCCGAACGATGCGGAGGATCAGGTCCAATTGCTCCTGGGCCAGCGGAATGCCGCCGCGAACAAAACTCGTGAAGAGTTCGGCCAGTTCGGCTTGCTGCCAGGCGGTGTCGGGCCGCTTCATGGTGAATGCGTTTGCCTCACCCGGAGATGCTTCTTCGCGCGCCACTCATCCTTTCGGCTTGGCCAGTTGCTGCGCGAGCCAGTCGCCGGTGACGCGCAGGACGCCGAGCTTCATCTCCAGGTTCTGGCGCCGGACCGGGACCACGTCGAGCGGGTCCATGGTGGCCTGGCTCAGCACCTTGTCGAGGCTCACCGCGCACGAAGGCGCGCCGCCGCCCCCGCCGCCCGCCACGCAGATGCCGATCGCCGCTTTCCCCTCGATGCCCTTCTTCCCATCCGCGTGCCGGGCGATGCGCCGGAGCCGGTCGAGGAAGGCCCTGATGCTCTCGCTGAGGTCGCCGAAGTAAACCGGCGTGGCGAAGATCGCCGCGTCGGCCGACCGGATCTGCGCGACGAGCGCGGCGAAATCGTCCTCGATGATGCAGCGCCCTTCCGATCGGCAGAGGCCCCAGCCCGCCTCGTCGCATTGCCGGCACCGCTCGATCTTCATCGCCGGCAGGTACACCCGCTTCACCTCGACGCCCCGCCCGGCCAGCGCCTTGAGCAGCGAGTCGGCCGCGCGCGCGGTCTGGCCTTCCGGGTTCCTGCTCCCAAGGATTCCAACGACCTTCATGGCTTCCACCTCCTGTTATGTGCGGTACGGCCCGGCCTCCACGCGACGGCCGGACATCAAGTCTCATATTCTGACGAGAGCGGTTGCCTCCGTCAAGCAATTTTCGACGGTCCGCCGGTCTCTTGACGCCCCGCATTGTAGCGGCGTATATAGTAGTCGGCTGCAAGTAGATCGCGGACGCATTTACGCTCATTACCGGAGAAGACATCCATGACCTCGAAAGAGCGCGTGCTGGCGGGCGTGAACCATCGCGCCACGGACCGCATTCCCATTACGTTCGACGCGGAGAAGGAAGTGTATGCCGCGCTGCACAATCGGCTGGGCACGCGCTCCAAGGAGGAACTGTTCGACCGGCTGAACGTGGACACATGGATGATCGGGCCCCGCTCTCCGGAACCCAGGCCGGAAGCCAAGGCCGATAATGGCGTCTCGATGTGGGGATACCGGACGAAGGACACGGCGTACTCGGGCGGGACGTACAACGAACTGGTCTACAGCCCGCTGGCCGGAAAGAACGAACTGAGCGACATCCGGAATCATCCCTGGCCCGGCCCCGACGCGCTGACGTTTACGCATTGCCCGGCGCAGGCCGCCGCCCATGCCGACCGCGCCATCATCGGCACATTCACCTGGGGAGCGTATTTCATCGCCACGTTCGTCCGCGGCATAGAAGACCTGATGATGGACTTCGCCATGCGGCGGGAGTACGCCGACTACCTGATTCGGACCATTTCCGAGAGGACGCTGATGTACGTGGACAACCTGTTGAAGACCGCCGGCGACGGGGTTGACATCGTGTACATGGCCGACGACTACTGCTCCCAACTGGCGCCGATGTTCAGCCCCGCCCTCTTCAAGGAACTGGTCGTCCCGTACCTGCGCGCCACCGCCGACCGCGTCCACGCCAGCGACAAAAAGCTCCTCCTCCACGTCTGCGGCGCGGTGCGGCCGCTGCTGCCGATGATCCTCGACGCGGGCGTGGACATGCTCGAGCCGATCCAGATTCGCGCGGCGGGCATGGACCCGGCGGGCTTGAAGAGAGACTTCGGGCGGCGCCTCTGTTTTTACGGCGGCGTTGACCTGCAGCAGATCCTCGTTCACGGGACGCCGCAGGCGGTCGCGGACGAAGTGAAGCGCCTGATTGACATCCTGGGCGAAGACGGCGGCTACATCCTCGGGCCGGGCCACACGTACATCCAGGTGGACTCGCCGCTGGAGAATATCCTGGCGATGTACGAGACGGCCGCCGGCTATCGGCGGCGCGGGTAAGGGAATTTTGCATCTGGACTTGGCGGCGCGCGAGGGTTATATTGAACCGTGACGGTGCGCTCGCCGGAAAAGTTTCAGTGGAGGCGTCTCCATGGACGCGACGATCAACTTCACGGTGAACGGCCGGCAGCGGACCGTCACCGTGGATCCCCAGCGGCCGCTGCTGGACGTGCTGCGCGAAGAGCTGCAATTGACCGGGACCAAGTATGGCTGCGGCGAGGGGCGCTGCGGCGCCTGCACCGTCCTGGTTGACGGCAAGCGCGTCCGGTCCTGCATCACGCCGGCGGCGAGCGTCGCGGGCAAGGAAGTCCTCACCATCGAGGGCCTCGCGCCTTCCAAGCCGCCGTCGGCGACTGAAGGCGCCGCTCTCCATCCCGTCCAGGCGGCGTTCCTGGCCGAGCGCGCCTTCCAGTGCGGCTACTGCACTCCCGGCATGATCATGACCACCGTGGCCCTGCTCCAGGAGACTCCTCACCCGACCGACGAGCAGATTCTGACCGCCGTCAACGGGAACCTCTGCCGCTGCTGCGACTATCCCAGGATCCTCAAGGCGGTGCACCGCGCCGCCGAAGCAGGAGGGTGAACCTCATGACCAACGGAAAACCGGGGGCATTTGACAAGCTTCAGGCCGCGCTGAGCGACGCTGAACAACGCGACCCCGAATCCGAGGCAATTTACGCGCCGGCCGAACAGGGCATGACGCGCCGCACGTTCCTGAAGTACGTCGGCGCCGGCCTGCTCATCACCGTGATGCCGCTGGAGGTCCTCGGGCAGACGTTCCGCCGGGGCCGCGGCGAGAAAGGCCCGGGCGTCAGCGTCGCCGCGCGGATCCACATCGGCAAAGACGGCACGATCACCGTCATGACCGGCAAAGTCGAGGGCGGCCAGGGCGCGCGCACGGAGCTCACGCAGGCCGCCGCAGAGGAACTCGGCCTGCCGCCCGACCGCGTTCAACTCGTCATGGCCGACACCGATCTCGTCCCCGACGACGGCATCACCGCCGGCAGCGGGAGCACGCCGCGCACCGTGCCCGCCGTCCGCCACGGCGCCGCCGCGGCGCGCGCACTCCTCATCGCGTTCGCCGCCAAGCAATGGGCCGTGGACGCCGGCGCGGTGGAAGTCCGCGACGGCAAGGCCGTCCACGCCGCCACCCGGCGCGAGCTGACCTACGCCGACCTCGCCGCCGACGCCGACCAAGCCAAGGCGCTCCAGCAGCCCGCGCCCGAAGGCGTCGTCCTGACGCCCGTCAAGGAGTGGAAGGCGCTCGGCCAGTCGGTCGCCCGGCCGAACGCGCGCGACATCGTCACCGGCGCCCACCGTTACCCTTCGGACATGACGGCGCCCGGTATGCTCTACGGCAGGATGCTCCGCGCGCCCTCCTACGGCGCGAAGCTGACGAACCTCGATCCCGCCGCCGTCCAGGCGATTCCGGGCGCGGTGCTCGTCCGGGAAGACTCGTTCGTCGGCGTCGTCGCCCCGACGACCTTCGCCGCCGAGCGCGCCGTGGCCGCGCTGGCCCCGACCGCCGCCTGGGAGACCGCGGACCAGCCCGGCAGCAAGACGATCTTCGACTATCTGCGCCAGCATACGCACGAGGCTGTCCAGCCGAACCCCTACGCCGCCGACGTCGGCGCGGCCGCCAAGTCCCTCAAGCAGACCTACACCGTCGCCTACGTCCAGCATGCGCCGCTGGAACCCCGCTCCGCGCTCGCGGCCTGGGACGGCGGCAAGGTCACCGTCTGGCTCACGACGCAGAACCCGTTCGGGTGCCGGAACGAGATCTCGCGCGCCCTCGGCTTGAACGCCACGGACGTGCGCGTCATCGTTCCCGATTTCGGCGGCGGCTTCGGCGGCCGGCACACCGGCGAAGAGGGCGTCGAGGCCGCGCGCCTCGCCCGCGCCGCCGGCAAGCCCGTCCTCGTCCGCTGGACGCGCCGCGAGGAATTCACCTGGGCCTGCTTCCGCCCCGCCGGCGTCATTGACATCGAGGCCGGACTCGATGCCGCGGGGACGATCACCTCGTGGTACCACGTCAACATCAGCGGCGGCAACTTCGGCGGCTCCGCCGTCGGCACGCCGTACCGCGTGGGCAAGGCCAAGTCGCAGGCCGTGCAGGCCGATTCCCCGCTGCGGACCAGCTCGTACCGCGCGCTGGCCGCAACGGCCAATAATTTCGCGCGCGAAGCCTTCATGGACGAACTCGCCGCCGCCGCCGGGCGCGACCCGCTCGAGTTCCGCCTGGCCCACCTGGACAAGGCGGACGATGCGCGCCTCCGCGCCGTCCTGGAAACCGCCGCGAAGCGCTTCGACTGGGCCGGCCGCCGCGGGAAGAGAGAGCCCGGCGTCGGCGTGGGACTCGCCTGTGGCACCGAGAAGGGATCCTGCGTCGCCGCGTGCGCCGAGGTTGCCGTCGAGCAGGGCGAGATCGTGGTCCGCCGCGCGTGCGAGGTCTTCGAGTGCGGCGCCGTCCTCAACCCCGGCAACCTCACCGCGCAGGTCCACGGCTGCCTGCTTATGGGAATCGGGCCGGCGCTGCGCGAGGAAATGCAGTTCGAGAAGGGCGCCGTCCTCAACGCGTCGTTCTCGAAATACCTCGTGCCGCGGTTCCGGGACGTCCCCGAGTTGGACATTCACCTGCTCGACCGGCCCGATCTTCCGTCGGCCGGCGCCGGCGAGACTCCGATCATCGTCATCGCGCCGGCCATCGCCAACGCCGTCTTCCATGCGACGGGCCGGCCGATCCACCAGATGCCCATGCGCCTGGCCAAAGACGAGAAGACCGCCGAGGCAGGGCATTCATGATTCGGCCGTCTTCCGCAGGGGAAATCCACCGGGCCATCGTGGCTTTTGCGGACAGCGGCAGAGCCTTTGCCGCGGCGATCGTGCTGAGGGACGAAGGCTCTACGCCGCGCAAGGCCGCCACGAAGGCGCTGATCGAGCCCAATGGTTCGATCCGCGGCACCATCGGCGGCGGAAAGGTCGAGGCCGAGACCCAGCGCCTCGCGATTGAAGCCATCCGCACCGGGCGCCCCGTGGCGTTTGACTTCGTACTGGAGGGCGGCAGCGCGGAGGACGACCAGCCGATCTGCGGCGGCTCGATGCGCATCCTCATTGATCCCACCGCTGCCGCCCATGCCGCCGCCTATGCCAAGGCTGCCGAGGCCGAGCGCCTGCGCCGACGCGGTGTCCTGCTCACCTCAGTCCGCACCAGCGCCCTGCAGCCCTCCGGCACGCACGTTGGCCCCGCGCCGAAAGTCGCCGTGCTGTGGATCGCAGAGGGTGCCGTACCCGCCGACATGGGTTTCCCCGGGAGCGACGCCGTCCGCGCGGCGCTCGCGCGGCAGACGCCGGAATTCCTTGTCCAGGATGAGCCGCAGGCAGGCGCGCAACTCCAGGTCCTCGTCGAGCCGCTCATCCCGCCGCCGCTCCTGGTCATCGCCGGCGGCGGGCACATCGGCCAGGCGCTGGCCCTCCAGGCCGGTCTCGTCGGGTTCGCAGTCACGGTCCTGGACGACCGGCCCGAGTTCACCGATCCCGCGCTCTATCCTGCGGGTGTGGTCACGCGACGCTGCGACATCGCCGGCGAACTGGCCGGCTTCCCCATCGCCGCGGACACGTTCATCGCCATCGTCACGCGCGGCCATCAGCACGACCGGGCCGCCCTCGCGGCCTGCATACGCAAGCCGGCCGCCTACATCGGCATGATCGGCAGCCGCCGCAAAGTCGCCCTGATCCGCAAGGACCTCGTCGAATCCGGCGACGCGACCGAGGAAGAGTTCAACCGAGTCTACGCCCCGATCGGCCTGGACATCGGCGCCGAGACCGTCCCGGAGATTGCCGCGAGCATTGTCGCCCAGTTGATCGCCGTCTGCAGGAAGGGCGTGGCGCCGCGGTTCCCGGCCGCGCAGGTTCACGCCTGATGGCCGCTGATAGAAACCCGACGATCTGCGCCGTCATCCTCGCCGCGGGCCAATCCAGGCGCATGGGCGCGCAGAAGCTGCTGCTGCCCTTCGACGGCGGGACGGTGATCGGCCGCATCGCCGGAGAAATCCTGCGCAGCCCCGTCGCGCGGACGTTCGTCGTCGTGGGAGCGGACGGCGCTCGCGTCGCCGCGGCCCTCGAGACCGAACGCGTTTCACGCAAAGAGGCCTTTTCCTTCATCACGAATCCTGCCCCCGAAGGTGACATGCTCAGCTCCGTCCGGTGCGGGCTTCGGGCGCTGCCGCCTGAGTGCGAGGCGATCCTGGTCGCGCTCGGCGACCAGCCCTCCATCACCGCCGAACTGGTCACGCGGATCGTCCACGCCTTTGGCGCCTCCGGCCACGGCATCGTCGTCCCGGTCTACGCCGGGAAGCGTGGGCATCCGATCCTCTTCTCCGCGCGCTACTCCGAGGAAGTCCTGATCCGCCATGACGACCTCGGCCTCCGCGGGCTCCTTCGCGCGCATCCGGAGGACGTGCTGGAACTCCCGGCCGACAGCGCCTCCGTGCTCTCGGACATGGATTATCCGCAGGATTATCTAAGGGAACTCGGCAGGCTTGCTGGCAAAGGTCCCAAGCCGCAGTGATGACAGCCGGCCGCGAGTTACGCCGCGGAGTAGTTCCCTTCCTTGCGCCAGACATCGAGCATCAGCTCGTAGCGCGCCAGCTTCATCCCGGTATAGATGCAATTGCTCGTGGAGAAGACGTAGCCGCCGCCGGGCATGCCGTGCCGCAGGCAATAGCGCGCCGATTCGATGATTTCCTCGTCGGCGCCGGTGTCCAGCGCCGAGCACTTCACGTTGCCGATGAGGCAGACCTTGTCGCCGTAGCGGCGCTTGATCTCCGCGATGTCCACGGCGCCCTGCGGGTCGAGAGAATGCAGCGCGTGGGGATGCGCCTGAACGAGCTGGTCCAGGATCGGCATGATGTTGCCGTCCGTGTGCTTGACGGTGTAGAACCCCATGTCGCGGTAGCCCTGAATGAGCCGCGCCAGGTACGGCGTGACGAACTCGCCGAACTGCCGCGGGCTCAGGAACGGCCCGGTGTTGAAACAGTAATCGGAGCACATGGCGAACCCGTCCAGGCTGCTGCGCTTCTTCAACTGCTCCGCGCGCGCGAGGGCGCGATCAACGCGTTGCGCGGCCTCGGCATGCAGCGCCTGCGGCTCCTCGGCCAGCCGGGCGGCGAAGTCGCTCATGTTCTGCCCCGAGGGGATGCTGAACGTCGCGTCGCCTTCGAGCATGAGGAAGTACTTGTCGCCGCTCTTCTCGCGGACGAGGTCCACCAGCCGGATGCATTCGTCGCGGCTTGACGGGTTCGGATGCAGGAAGATGGCGCTGTGCTCGAAGCGCTCCGCCGTGGCGACGAAAACATCGGCCATTTCGTTGCGGTGGAGCTGGCGTTCCTTCGGTTCCATCTGGTCCCACTGCCCGTACGCGCGGTGGCTCGGATGGACCTTGCCGAAGGCCTCCATCGTCAGGAAAAACACCAGCTCGAAATGGGGAACGCGGCCGGCCATCGGCTGGCGGTTCAGTGCGGCGATGAATCGTTCGCGTGGCGTCATGTCTTTTCGGCCATTCCCATCGCTTACTTGATCCGATAGAGATGCACGTCCCACTGGCCGAAATGGTCCTGGAACTTGCCGCCCGCCGGCTGAATCTTCCGGTTTTCGCCGAGGACTTCGACCTGCGCGCCGACAGGGAGACCTTCGAGGGTGAAGGCGACTTCCGTGTCGCCGGGCTTGGCGGCGACGGCGAAGACGTACGTCGCGCCGCCGTGCTTCTTCACCATGGTCTCCACGGGCACGTCCTTGTTCGACGATTCCACCTTCAGCGCGTCCTGAATCGTGGGACTGTTCAGCACGGGCGCGAGTTCATGGACCTGCTTGTTGTTCGCCGTCACGGCGGCGAGCATCTGCGGATCGTCCAGCAGCGCGTGGTCGGCGAACTTGGGCTTCCATTCATGGCAGAAATAGAGGACTCCGCGGCTGCCGTTCACCAGGCTGATCCAGAATTCCGCCTTGACCTGCTTGGGCGTGGCCTTGAAATTCGTCTCGATCCGCGTGCATTCGATGGTGTTCCAGACGGGCTTACGCCCTTCGGTCCACTTGACCAGCCGCGCGACGCCGAGGCCGACCATGTCCAGCTTGTCCTTGACCTGCGCGTTATCGTGCGCCACCGGGTAGATGTCGAACGCGACGATGTCGGCTCCCTTGGCGTACTCGGCATAATCCTCGGGATGATTCGTGCGCGTGCCGCGGCCATACCAGGCGTCCCACGCCACGCCCTGGCCAAGGCCAAGGTACACGGGCCGGGTGGGGTCCGCCTTGTGGAACGCTTCGTATCTCTCGACGATCTTCGCCGGCAAAATGGGCGGCCCATAGCCGGCGCCGCCCGGGAGCGCCTGGGCGTTGTCGGGTTCGTCGTCCTGCAGCCAGCCGACGATGGTCCGATCGTCCTTATGGGCCAGGGCCACGCGATTCTGATCGCAGATGAGCTGCATTCCGCTTTTCTTAAGCTCGGCGAGCTGGGCTTCGCTCGGCCCGTTCCACAAGCCGATGAAGACATTGATGCCCGCCTTCTTGTACTCGGGCGCAAGCACCGGGTTCTGCAGCCAGACGCCGATGGGGAAGTAGGTGTCATCCTTCGGCGGCCCGTTCTTCCATTGCGCATAGGGACTGGCTTCGTCGGCGCCGGCGGCAACGGTTACAGCCAATAGGAGAGCTGCTGCCGTCAGAAATCCCTGGCCGATCATCTTCGTTTCTCCCCTCAAAGTGATAGCCCGCGAAAGGACATAGAGGGCTTAAACTACGCCCTCGCAGCGCTAATGTCAATGGCCGCCGGCGGTCCGCCTTTGCTCTTGGGTCAGCGGAAGGTATGATACTGCGAAGCAGGTTCACGATGGCTGTGATCGTCAGTCATATCGGAGGTCTCGGCTATGGCCAGGATGAAGAAAATCAGGCTTGGCGTGGTCGGCGTCGGACGCGGTGCAACCTTCGCCAGGGGCGCCGGCCCGCACCTGGGCGTCGAGCTGGTGGCGCTGTGCGACGCATGGAAAGAGCGGTTGAAGAACCTCGGCAAACAGCTCAAGGTCGCCACTTACACCGACTACGACAAGTTCCTCGAGCACGACATGGACGCCGTCGTTCTGGCGAACTTCTTCCACGAACACGCGCCCTTCGCCATCAAGGCGCTCAACGCCGGCATGCACGTCATGAGCGAGACCGCCTGCAACGCCACACTCGCCGAGGGCGTGGAGCTTTGCCGCACTGTGGAGAGGACCCGCCGCATCTACATGCTCGCCGAGAACTATCCCTACACCGCCTTCAACATGGAGATGCGCCACCTCTACCGCTCCGGCGAAATCGGGCAGGTCACCTACGCCGAGGGCGAGTACAACCATCCCATGTCGCCGCGCGACCGGAACGCCATCGCGTGCGGCGTGAACCATTGGCGCAACTGGCTGCCCAGCACGTATTATTGCACCCATGCGCTGGCGCCGCTCGTCTTCATTACCGAGACGATGCCCGTCAAGCTGAACGCGCTGTCCATCGCCTGCCGCGAAGTGGACGACCTGACGACCCACCGCGGCGATCCCGGATCGGTCATCCTCTGCCGCATGGACAACGGATCGGTGTTCCGCATTCTCGGCGTGTTCCTGCCGGGACACAGCAACTGGTACCGCGTGCACGGCACGCGCGGCGCCATGGAGATCGCGCGCGGGCCCGGTTACTTCGGTCCCGAGCAGGTGCGCGTATGGCATGAGGAGTGGAACCGCCGTCCGGGCGACCCGCTGGACCGAACCTATGCGCCGGAGTGGCGTGAACACGCCGACCTCGCCCGCAAGGCCGGGCACGGCGGCGGTGATTTCTGGACGACCTTCCATTTCGCCGAAGCCATCCGGACGGGCAAGCAGCCGTTCCTGAATGTGTACCGCGGAGTCGCCATGTCCTCCGTCGGCATCCTTGCCTGGAAAAGCGCTCTGCAGGACGGGCAGCCGTTCGACGTGCCCGATTTCAGAAGCGAGAACCTGCGAAAGCGTTACGAGAGCGACCACTGGTCGCCCTGGCCGGGCCACGCCGCGCCCGGGCAGCCGCCGGCGAGCATTCTGGGCGACCTCAAGCCCGCGAAGAAGGATATGGCCTTTGCGCGAAAGGTCTGGAAGAGTGTCGGCTACACCGGAGAGTAAACCGCCGCCTCAGCAGCTCCACATGGTCTGGCCGCAGGAGCGACTCGGCAGCCCGCCGGCCTGCTCGCTGCCGGAGGGCTACACGCTCCGCACGTTCCGCCCCGGCGACGCCGCCGATCACGTCCGGCTCATGCACGCTGCGGGGTTCGCTAACTGGAGCCAGGAGCAGCTCGCCGCGGCCATGGATAAGTGCCTGCCCGATGGGTTCTATGTCATCGAACACAACGCGAGCGGCCGGCTCGCAGCGACCGCCATGGCACACCACCAACCTTTGGCATATCTTCCCTGTGGCGGCGAGTTGAGTTGGGTGGCCGGCGACCCTGAACACAAGGGCAAGGGCCTGGGATACGCCGTCTGCGCCGCGGCGACCCGGCGCTTGCTTGAAATCGGCTACCGCAACATCTACCTGCGCACGGATGATTTCCGGCTGGCGGCGATCAAGGTCTACTTGAAGCTCGGATACGTCCCGTTCCTCTTTGCGCCGGACATGGAGGGACGCTGGCGGGACGTCTGCGCAAGACTGGGCGCGGATTTCGAAAAGACGCGCAGCGTGCGCGTGCTTTCCCCGTAGCGGCGCTGCCAGGCGCTGCTTCGTATGCCCTGATGGGCACGCTACGAGCGATACGCCCGGTTCGCGCAGGAAGCTCGGACGATGTCGGCAAGGTTTTCGAGCGAGGATTCCTTGACGAGGCAAGTCGAGGCGCCTGCCGCCCTGATTGCGTCATTCTGGGTTGCGTCGCCATAGGCGGAGAGACCTATCACGCGGATATCAGGCATTTCGGCCAGGATGCGCCGCGTCGCCTCGACGCCGTCCATGACGGGCATGCTGACATCCATGAGGATGACGTCCGGATGCGTGCCCTGCGCCAGCCTTACGGCTTCTTCTCCGTTCGCAGCCTGGCCGACGATTTCAATGTCTGCCTCGTGCTGCAACTGAGTGACGAGCAGCAGCCGCAGGTTTTCGTAATCATCCGCGATCAGAGTGCGTATCTTATGCGCGGCTTCCGCTGCACGGGGTCCTCCGAGTTCCCTTGCCGATGACTCGGCTGTTCCGGCGCGCCTTGCGGTCGCGCGCAATGGGGCAACCAGGGTCACGCGCGTTCCGCGTCCCGGCACACTCTGTATGTCGAGCTTTCCGCCGATCAGTTCGATTCGGCCGCGAGCGTTGGCCAGGCCGAAACCCAGGTGCCTTCCAAGCGTCGCCGAATCGAACCCGGCCCCCTGGTCTTCTACGACGATCTCGGCCGGACCCGCACCGGACCGCGTGACGCACACCCGCGCCGATTTTACGCCGGCATGTTTGACGATGTTGAACAGCACCTCGCGGACCCCTTGATACAGCAGAATGCACACTCCTTCGTTGTCGGGCGGGATCTCCAAGTCGGCAGCCACCTCGACGGCCAGATCGTGCGCTTCCTGCATCTGCTGCCCAAGCTGTCGCAGGGCGGCGACCAGGCCGCGGTTATGAAGCTCGGGCGGGCTCAGTTCGACGGCTAAAGATCGGGCGGTGCGGACCGACTGATCCAGCAGGTCATGGACGCCCTCGATCGCGCTTTGCCGCTTTTCGGCGGTCGTCTCCTTGCCTGCAAGAATCAGCTTCAGCTTGGCCGCCGCGAGCGTCTGTTGAAGGTGATCGTGAAGCAGCTGCGCTACCCGCTGGCGCTCGCGCTGTTCGGCCTGCGTCAACTCCAGGGCCAGCCCGTAAAGCTGCGTGGAGCGGTGATCCAGGTCCTTCAGCGTGACCTTGAGCGCCTCCTCGGCCCGTTTGCGCTCGGCGACTTCCTGGCTCAGGCTGGTCGCCTTGCGCTCCAGGGCCTGGTGGCTACGTCGCACGGCGCTCACCACGACCGCAGCCAGGACAAACAGCGCGAGTCGCTCGCCGCCGTTCCAATAGCGGATAAACGGCGTTGCATACGAGACCTGCCAAAGGGTTTCCACGCCTTCCCTGACCACGATGCTGACTACGGCCATAAAGATCCCGGCCCACACGCATTCCACCCAAGCGGCAAGGCCGACCGGCAGCAAGTAAAAAAAGGACCAGGCGACCTGCGGACCCGTCGCGTAGTCCGCCCAACCGACCAGAATTACCAGGAGTGCCGATCCCGTGAGCGCGAGAATTCGCTTGTGGGTCGGAAGAGAGAGCATACTCATTCCAGAATCCGTTCTCACGTCCCGATCCACCCTCGCGCTTGGGATGGCGGGCTTGCGACCTTGCTGAAAGACCCACCCGAGGCAAATGCACTGCAGGGGATGCCCAAGTCCCATCCGCAATGCAATCCGGAATCTCAGAAGATGGCCGCCACACCTCACGACAGTCAGCCATCGAATATCCGATTCTGACCACCAGAATTCTACTTGTCAAGGAAAATTCGCGCGGCGAAAGAGGACCTCTGCTCCGGCTGGCTGAGCAGCGCTGACGAAGGCGCGGGCAGAAAACTCGGTTGCAATTTCATCCCGGGAAGGTACAATCCGGGCACGCGGCTTCACGATGGGTATGACCCGCCCGTCATCCGGAAATACAGGCTGAAAGGATCGGAGTTCCATGGGCAATCCGGCCCCGCATGATTGGGAGAATCTGAACCTTTTGCAGCGCAACCGCGAGCCTGCTCACGCGACGCTGCTGCCGTACGCGGACGCCTTGTCCGCCCGGCGCGGCGAGCGCGCGGCCTCGCCCTTCTTCCGCCTGCTGAGCACATTAGCCGCGCCGACGGTGCGCGGCTGGTGCATGAATAGAAAATGCGGGCCGGGCGCGCATTTTCTGAGGAGCGGCGAGTGGGCCTTCCGCTATCTCGCGTCCCCGGCCGAGACGCCGGCGAAGTATCCGCATGTCAGCGCCACCGGCTGGGACCGCATCCCTGTCCCGAGCAACTGGCAGATGCACGGCTACGGGATCCCGCAGTACACCAACGTCAATTACCCCTACCCGATTGACCCGCCGCGCGTGCCGCAGCAGAATCCGACCGGCCTCTACCGCCGCGCGTTCACCGTCCCGGCGGACTGGAAGGGGCGGCAGGTCTTCCTGGTCTTCGACGGCGTGGACAGCGCCTTCTATTGCTGGGTCAACGGCAGGCAGGTCGGCTACAGCCAGGGCAGCCACATGCCTTCGGAATTCAACGTCACGTCCTTGCTCAAGCCGGGCGTGAACACGCTCGATGTGCAGGTCTTCCAGTGGTCCGATGGGAGCTACCTGGAAGATCAGGACATGTGGCGGCTGAGCGGCATCTTCCGCGACGTGTCCCTCTTCTCGACGCCACCGCTGCACCTGCGCGACGTGTTCATCCGCACGCCGCTCGACCGCGACTGCCGCCATGCCGTCCTCCACGTGCAGGCGCGGCTGCGCAACTACGGCGCGGCGGCGCGCGCGCACCGGGTCCATGCGCAGCTTCTGGCAGCCGACGGCCGCGCGTTCCTCGATGGCGAGGTCGGCCGGGTCGGCTCGCTGGCGGCCGGCCGCGAGAAACTGCTCGAGGCCCGATTCCCCGTCGCCGAGCCGGCGCTCTGGTCGGCGGAGACGCCGAACCTGTACACCCTTCTCCTCACGCTGCTGGATGCGAAGGGAAACACGGTCGAGGTCGAATCCTTCCGCGTCGGCTTCCGCCAGGTGGAAATCCGCGACGGGCGATTCACCGTCAACGGCAAGCCGGTCCTCCTGCGCGGAGTGAACCGCCACGAGAGCGATCCGGACACCGGCCACGCGGTGAGCCTCGAGTCCATGGTGCGCGACATCGAGCTGATGAAGCGGCACAACATCAACGCCGTGCGC
>Ga0187852_1000408_pt1 | contig 46545 bp, 42 predicted proteins | sample June2016WEW_6_40_FD_134511 | JGI IMG/M metagenome (GOLD analysis project Ga0187852, IMG submission 134511) | Peatland microbial communities from SPRUCE experiment site at the Marcell Experimental Forest, Minnesota, USA - June2016WEW_6_40 | ecosystem: Environmental > Terrestrial > Soil > Wetlands...
CAACAAACAGCCCGCGAGCTATTGGGACATCATCAAGCGAGACAATCCACGCAAAAGCGCGAGTCGCCCACAACGCCGCGCCTACTACATATAGACGAACCTGAGTCAACGGGATAAGCCCTCAACTCCTTGATCGCTTCGCGCATAATCCGAGGTAATGATGTCATGAAGCGCTTTCGGAAGCCGGATGATATTGCGTGTCGACTGTAAGTCCGCCGTATCCAAGATTTGTCCGTTGGGTCCTTGCTCGACAATATGATGCCATTCGTAGCCGTCGCCCGCCGGCCCGGCGAATTTGTCGATAGGGGCCTTGTCGTCCGTATCGGTCTTTTTGAATGCATCGAAACTCGAAAAGCTTATGTCCTCGGGGGTCGCGCGAAGCTGATCCAAGGTATAGGGGCCGCCTTTGATGAAATTGACGGCCAGCTCTCCTTGCGCGGTAAGGTCCGCGTATTCCTTCGCCGCGTCCGCGATATCCTTCGACATTAAGGCAAAATCGATTGCCTCCCCGATCGGTGTCGTTGCCCCCGCGAGCTCTCCCGCATAGCGCAACATACGCCCTGGGCTCGTCGCGGTCTTGATCACCGCCCACATCGTGCGCCGGGCCATCGCCTTTTCGACATTTTTGACAACGAGCCTCCTGGAGGCTTCGGCCACGTCCTTCCCGGCTTCGCCCGCGACGCCGCCGGTCTTTGGGCGAAACTTTCCGCCCTTGCTATCCGGTGTGTCCTTGGGCCAGCCCGGATGCTTTTCGTCGTCGGCGCTCGCCTTGCTCAGAATGTCAAACGCGCGGCCTACCTCGTGGGGTAATAGCGAACTGAGACGCAAATGTTGCGTCGAGAACATCGCCCGGGCCATTTGGCCGTGGTTGAGCGCGCGGGCCGCCGCCGCGAGGCCCGGCATCAGGCGCGCGCTGGAAAACGGCCTGCCATAAATCGTGCTGAGAATGGCGTCGAGTTCGGCCTCGGGGCGCGGCGCGAAACCCCCGTCCGTTTTCTCAAGGAGACGGATGGGGCCGAGGCTCGGCCCGTCCGCGCCGCAACTCACGCCGAACGAATGGCCCGGCGGCGACAGCGGAAAACCTTGGCGTGCCTCGTCCTTGCCGTCTCTCATGAGCGCCCCCGTCAAGCCGAGGTATTGGAACATATAAAGAACAAATGTCAATCTGGGTTTAAATTATTTTTTCCACTCGTAAAAGATGTGGAATGCCTAAAAAATTCCGCCCCCGTGCTGCCCCTAGACGCGCGCGCCGAACCGCGCCAGAAGAGGCCCGCTCGCCCTCCCTCCCCGCGGACAGCCCTTGCCCTTGCTTCAAGCCCTCCTCGAAACTTTCGCGGCGACTCCGTTCGCCCATACGCTGCTCGCGTTGGCGACGGCTTTCGTGCTCGGCACCATGATCGGCTTCGAGCGGCAATGGCGGCAGCGGAACGCGGGGTTGCGTACCAATGTGCTCGTGGCTTTGGGCGCGGCGGCGTTTTCCGATCTCGGCATCCGGCTACTCGGCGTGGAGGGGGCGACGCGGATCGTCGCTTATGTCGTCTCCGGCATCGGCTTTTTGGGCGCGGGCGTGATCTTGAAGGATGGCACCAACATTCGCGGGTTGAACACGGCGGCGACGCTATGGTGCTCGGCGGCGGTGGGAACCTTTGCCGGCAGCGCCATGCCCGCCGAGGCCGCGGCGCTCGCGGGCTTCGTCCTGGCCGGCAATACGGCGCTCCGGCCGCTGGTCGATTGGATCGACCGCCGGCCGGTCACGCCGGGCACGACCGAAGCCGAATATCACGTGCACGCCGTCTGCGATCCGGAAAATGTCAGCGATGTCAGGGATTTGCTGGACGAGGAATTGACCCGCGCGGGTCTCCCCATCCGGTCGGTGGAGATGATCTCCAATTCCGAGGATCACGTGGAATTGGCGGCGATGCTGTTGCCGGCTAGCGCCGGGGAGGCGGAACTCGATGCCGTGGTGAGCGCTCTGGAAGCCTCACCCTTGGTCACATCGGCGACGTGGTCGGTGATGACGACGTCGTAGGGGTGGACCCAAGGCGCGAAAGCGCGGGGAAATCTATCGATCTCTTGGCCGTCGCTTCGCGGCAAAGCCGCGGACCTTCCCATTGATCGCTTGGTGGCGAGTGTGCTCCCGGAATTTTACGTATCAAGGACGGCGCAAAGCGCCGCCAGCTCCGCTGGTTGCATCCTTGACGCGCAAAACTCCGGGAGCGAGGGTCAGCCAAGCAATCAATGGGTTCCCTCGCGCTTTCGCGCCGGGCCGTCGCTTTTTTCCGTGTCTCGCCTACCGGCTTCCGCAGTCCAAATATCTGGAACCGACGAAAGCCGCCTCATGAAGAGGTGGCTCACGTTTTAGCGGAATAGCGGCGCACGCTGCGGCCTCCGCTGCCATGATCGCCGGATTAGGCCGCCTGCTTCTTCGGGGTGATCAGCTTGCGGTTGATCAGCACTTCCGCGATCTGCACGGCGTTCAGCGCGGCGCCCTTGCGCAGATTGTCGGCGACGCACCAGAGCACCAGGCCGTTGTCGACGGTCGGATCGTCGCGGATGCGCGAGATGTAGGTGGCATCCTCGCCCGCCGCTTCGTGCGGGGTGATATAGCCGCCCTTTTCCCGCTTATCGATGACGAGGCAGCCCGGCGCCTCGCGCAGGATGTCGCGGGCTTCTTCGGCGCTGATCGGGTTTTCGAATTCGATATTCACCGATTCCGAATGGCCGATGAAAACGGGCACGCGCACGCAGGTCGCGACCAGCTTGATCTTGGGATCGAGGATCTTCTTCGTCTCGACGACCATCTTCCACTCTTCCTTGGTGAACCCGTCCTCCATGAACACGTCGATCTCGGGGATGACGTTGAAGGCGATCCGCTTGGGGAATTTATGGCTCTGCACGGGGTCGCTGACGAATACGGCGCGGGTCTGCGCGAAGAGTTCGTCCATCGCTTCCTTGCCGGCGCCCGAGACCGATTGATAGGTTGAAACCACGACGCGCTTGATGACCGCGTGGTCGTGCAAGGGCTTCAGCGCGACGACGAGCTGGGCGGTGGAGCAATTGGGATTGGCGATGATGTTCTTCTTGGCGAAGCCCACGATGGCCGCCGCATTCACTTCCGGCACGATCAAGGGCACGTCCGGGTCCATCCGCCAGACGGAGGAATTATCGATGACGACACAGCCCTTCGCGCCGATCCGCGGCGACCATTCCTTCGAGACCGCGCCGCCGGCCGACATCAGGCAAATATCCGTGTCGCTGAAGTCGTAAGTCTCTAAGACCTTGCATTTCAAGATTTTATCGCCGTACGACACTTCGGTGTTGATCGAACGCGGCGAGGCCAGCGCCACGACCTGATCCGCGGGAAACCGGCGCTCGGCCAGGATGTCCAGCATTTCCCGGCCCACATTCCCCGTGGCGCCAGCGACCGCTACCTTGAAACCCATGGTCTTAAAGTCTCCAAATCGCCCCTCGGCCGCTCAAACGGGCGGCAATTCAACCGGGGCCTCAGACGCGCCGGCGGCTTCGGCCGGGATAGAAAATATCCTGCCACACAAAGGCGCCGTACACGAGATCCGATCTCCTAGCGCGTTAGGATGGACGGACTCAAGTCCCAACTTTACGGCCAAGGCGCAACACTTCGAAAAATTGTTCGCCGCCATTTAAGGAATCACTACAAAGTTTCAATCAGGATGAACTAAGGCTTAGGTCACGCATTTCCTGGGCAACGAAAGGATTCTTCCCATGCGCACGACGATCATCTCCCTGTTCGTGGCCGGCGTTGCCATTTCGCTCTGCGCTGCCAATGCCTCCGCCGAAACAGCCGCGCCAAAGGTTCACCGGCATCATCATGCCCCGCGCTATGTCAGGGTCGGCAACGAAGCGCTGCCGCTGACCGTCAACAAGCGTAGCTTCCTCGATCCGGGCCCGGTGGCGCCCGTGACCGGCGGTCCCGCCTATCTCACGGCCAATACGATCTTTTTGAAAACACCGGATCAGATCACCAGCCCGGACAAGTTCGGCAATAGCGAACTGCAGGGTCAACCCTATGTGCCCGGACGCACCGTGCCGGTCGCGGAATTCGCCACCGGCCCGAATGTGGGCGATCTTTTCGTCGGCCCCCTGTTCGGGATCGGACGGTAAGGTCTTTCGAGCTCGAAAGTGCTTGCTCGTTTGAAAGGGGTGGGCGGCAATGCCGTCCGCCGGCGACCATTTTTACCGCCCGCCGAATATCGCGCTGCCGACGCGCACATGAGTGGCGCCGAGTTGGATGGCCAGTTCGAAATCCGCGCTCATGCCCATGGAGAGATTGGCCAAGCCGTTGCGTCGCGCGATGACGTTCAGCAAAGCGAAATGCGGCGAGGCCTGCTCGTCCACCGGCGGAATACACATGAGCCCGGTAATGTCCAACCCTTGGATGTCCCGGCAGGCTTTTAGGAACGCATCGGCCTCGCCGGGCAAAATGCCGGCTTTTTGCGGCTCGGCGCCGGTATTGACCTGCACGAAGAGGCGAGGGCGGCGGCCGGTTTTATGCATCGCCTTGGCCAAGGCTTCGGCGATCTTCGGCCGGTCGACCGTCTCGATCACGTCGAAATGGGTGACGGCCTCTTCCGCTTTGTTGGATTGCAACGGCCCGATCAAATGCAAATCGAGGGCCCCGAAGCGCTCGCGTAACGCCGGCCATTTGCCCATTGCTTCCTGCACGCGATTTTCGCCAAACACCCGTTCCCCCGCCTCGATCACCGGCACGATGGCTTCGGCCTCGAAGGTTTTGGAGACGCAGACCAGCGTGATGTCCTTGGGATCGCGCCCGGCATCGCGCGCGGCGCGGCCGATACGCTCGCGCACTTCGGCGAGACGCCGCGTGATTCCGGCCGTATCGCCCGCGGGCCGGCCGTCCGGTGAAACGGATGTCGTCAAGGTTCGAAGTCTCCAATCACGATTTTGTGCATCCCATCCCCATTAGCCTGCGTTATGCCACCGCGGAACAATTCGAAGGAGAGGGATAGCAAGCCAATGATTGCCCCAAAATGATCCCGCGCCGCCATGTTGTCCTGCTTCCCATCGCCGCCTTGGCCGCCGTCCCCATTTTGCCGGCCATCGCGCGCGGGTCGAAAGTCCCTGATGTCCTCCCCGATCATTATGACGATCCCTTGGGGATTGGCCTGGAGGGTTGGCCCTATCCGGCGCCGGTGCATTTTTTCAACTATGTGATCGACGGGCAAAGCGCCCGCATGGCCTATATGGATATTCCGCCAACGAGCGGCGCGCGCAACCTCGCCGTTGTGCTTTTACACGGTAAGAATTTCGATTCGTCTTATTGGGAGGGACCGATCAAGGATCTCGCCGGGGCGGGTTACCGGGTGATCGTGCCCGATCAGATCGGCTTCAACAAATCCTCGAAGCCCGGCATCGCTTATTCCTTCGACGTTTTGGCGGAGGCGACGATCAATCTGTTGGGAAGCCTGCAGATTCGCGAGGCGATCTTTCTCGGCCATTCGACCGGCGGCATGCTGGCGGTGCGCATCGCCACGGCTTACCCCGCTTATGTCGCCAAACTCATTCTCGAAGATCCCATCGGGCTCGTGGATTACCGCCGATTCATTCCGCCGCAAACCACCGAAACCTTGCTCGCCAACGAGCGGCGGCAGACGGTGACGACCTATCGCGTCTTCATCAAGCGCTTTTTCCCGCTGCTGCCCGCCAAGGAGATGGAGCCCTTCGTGGAATGGCGCATGCGGGTCGCCTTGAGCAGCGAATACGAGCGCTTCTGCAAGGCCGCCGCGCTGACCTACCAGATGATTTACCGGGAGCCGGTCCGCGACGAATACAAGGACATCAAGGCCAAGACCTTGATGATCGTGGGGTCGGCGGATGAATCCGCGCCGCTCAAGGCCTACGCCCCGCCCGAAATGGCGGCCAAGCTTCCCTCAATTCCCCAGGCGGCGCCAGAGGCGGTGAAGGATATCCCCGGCGCCTGCCTTGTCGTCGTGGACAAGGCAGGCCATGTGCCGCATCTCGAAATGCCCGATCATTTCCGCGCGTCCGTTCTCGGGTTTTTGGCGGAATAGATCGGGATCACTCCGCGGCGTGCCCGCGCCGTCCATGCGAGGAATGCCCGCCCTTCCGTCCGGCCGCGGAGGCCAGATCGTGATTTTGTGAGAAACTTCGCTTGGCACTGGGAACGCTGCGCCCGCCCTTTCGCGCAATTTCCGTTCGTTTGGCTGCATCCATCGATGCGAACCCGCGCTTCGAGCGCGGAGGCGTTTCACCTTCCATCATTGATTGTCCTCTGCTTTCACGTCTGAACAGGGATAACAGGCGAAAGCCGGAGCGGTTCCCTCGGAATGGCTTTTCACATGAAAGGGAATGCCTCGAGCATTTCCCATAAAAGTTGCAGACCTTTGCGATCGAGGACGTACTCACCCTTAGCAGTAAGAGAGCGATTTCCTATCCCTTGGCCGATTCCACCGAAGCGGACAACGCTCTTGACAAGGTCATAAGGTAGTCTTGTCAGGCCAGCGGCAGAGGTCGGAGATCAAGCATCTCTGACATTCGGGTTTGCGGGCCTTGCAAACGTAGCGGCCGTGCAAAATCAACCAGTGATGCGCATGCTGCTTGAAGGCCGCGGGCACGACTTTTTCCAGGCCCAGCTCGACCTCGAGCGGTGTCTTGCCGCGGGCCAGCGGGATGCGGTTGGACACCCGGAAGATATGCGTATCGACCGCGATCACCGGCTGGCCGAACGAGTGGTTCAAGACCACGTTGGCGGTCTTGCGTCCGACGCCGGGCAAGCTCTCGAGATCGGCCCGGTTGTCCGGGACGCGGCCGCCGAAATCCTCGACGAGGCGCTTCGAGAGGGCGATCACATTCTTGGCCTTGGTGCGGAAGAGGCCGATTGTCTTGATCAGGTCGCGCACCCGGTCTTCGCCGAGCGCGACCATCTTTTCCGGACTGTCGGCCAGGGCGAACAAGGCGGGGGTGGCCTTGTTGACGCCCACGTCGGTGGCTTGCGCCGAGAGCACGACCGCGACTAAAAAGGTAAATGCATTGGTCGAATTCAGTTCCCCCTTCGGAACTGGCACGGCTTCTTGAAACCGCCGGAAGACTTCGGCGATTTCGGCTTTGGTGAGCGCGCGCGGGGCCGCTTTGGACGGGCGTTTCCCCGCCACGGCCGGGGCTGCGGCACTTTGAGCCGGATCGCTTGGCCGTTTGGATGGTTTGTCTGTCATTTCCAGAATATTAGATTGCGCCGGGACGAGGGAGAAGCGGCTTTGGCCTTGGAGCGTGACGATTTCAGGGGATGCGGCGATTTTCACGACGGGGCGTCCCGGCCGGGCGATCCCGTGGCGCGCCGGCTGTTCGAGGCGCGGATCGTGCCGCACCGCTCGCTGACGCCTGCGGGATTTAGGGCCGTGATGGCGGGGGCCTGCCTGATCAGCCTGGCCTCGAGACTTCCGTTCGTGCTTCTCGGCGCTTGGCCGGTCGCGGGCTTCATGGGGCTCGATGTCGCGCTCCTCTATTTCGCGTTCCGGGCCAATTTCCGGGCGGCGCGGGCCTATGAGGATATCAGGGTGACGCCACTCGAACTCATGCTCGCTAAAGTGACGGCGGCTGGCGCGCGCGCGGAGTGGCGGTTTCACCCCGCCTGGGTTCGGCTTGTCCGGAAGGATCACGAGGAATTCGGACTGCTCGAATTGTCCCTGCAGTCGCGTGGGCAACGGATCGAGGTCGCCAAATTCCTGGGACCCGGCGAAAAGGCGGGCTTGGCCGCGAAACTTTCGCAAGCGCTTTCGGAAGCCCGGCGCGGGCCCCGGTTCTCCTAAAAAAGAACGGCCGCTCCGGGGGGAAGGAGCGGCCGTCTTTCTAGCGCGCACCGCGATGGGGGGATCAATGGTGCGTGTACCTGATAATGTATCACACGACATTAGGTTCCGCGAGAGGACACGCGAAGTCATTTTCCGGAATCTCGCATGCAAGGCTTGGCCTTTGGTCCGGCAAAAGTCGTTTATCTCGGTTGTTCAAGAGACTCCGGCCGCGAAAATCCTCCCGGATTCCGGCGAACACGATCGCGTGAGCAGCGCTTATCCCTCGAGCGGACGGGGAGGGCGGAACCCTTGGCCAGACGAAGCCAGGGCCTTACCGGTCCTAAAACCAGGCCCCTTGGCGCCTTACACCTAGACGAAGGTGAGAGGCGGCGGGTTAACTAATAATTAACCAATGGATTGACGGCCCCAAGGCCTTGCCGCCTAATGATTCCAAGAAATTTGGGAGTCGGCTGGATGCTGGGAGGTCTAACCCGGACATTTTTATTGTCGATTGCCGTGTTGGCGTTTGGTTTCGCCCCGGCATCGATGCACGGATCCGCGCAGGCGGATGACTTGCGGACAGAATCGGCGCCGGTCGGTGCCGTCACCACCATGCCCTATGGCTGGGCCGATTTCTGCGGCCGGCACGCGGACGAATGCCGCGTCGAAGCCTTGCAGCCCGTCGATATTGTCTTGACGCCGAAAGTCATGCGGACGCTGAGGCATATCAACGCTGCCGTCAACGCCGCCATCGAGCCGGTCAGCAATCTCGACCATTGGGGCACCATGCTCGACCATTGGGACTATCCCACCGACGGCAAGGGCGATTGCAAGATTTACGCGCTTCAAAAGCGTAAGATGCTGATTGAAATGGGTTTCCCGCGACAGGCCCTGCTCATGACGATCGTCCGCGATCAAGAGGATAATGGCCATACCATCTTGACGGTGAAGACGGACAAGGGGGATTTCGTTCTCGATAATATGGTCGAGGACATTCGCGCTTGGGACATGACGGGCTATCAATTCGTCAAGCGGCAATCTCAAAGCGATCCCAATGTGTGGGTTTCCATTGGCACATCGAGCGCGCCGCGCACCACGGCCGCGGCTGTGACCGCGAGCCGCTCGTTGAATTAAGGCAGCCGCCTTCGCATATGGCGGCTTTCGCTCGTTTTGCCGGCCGTTGGGGTGGCAGCCGTCGCCGTTCATGGACATTCCTGAAGCAGGAGAATTAACGTCTCGCGCTTAATCTGCGGCGCGAACGCGGGACGGCGGATGTTGGAAGCAGCGAGATCGGGGTCATGGCTGACGCGCGAGCGGCTGCGCGTCTATCCCTTGCTGCTCGGCCTCGGCCTTGGCGGCACGCTGATCGCGTTGATCGCGACCCGCTCCGGCGTGCTCGATCATTGGGGCCGGCCGCTCGGCACGGATTTTAGCCAGTTTTGGGTCGCGGGGTTCGAGGTCGCGGCCGGCCATCCCGCGCAACCCTACGACAATGCCGCGCATGCGGCGGCGCAATCCGCCATCTTCGGCCACAGCGAGTCTTTTTATAGTTGGCCCTATCCGCCCTATTTTTTGGGCCTGGCCGCGTTGTTTGCCACTCTGCCATATCTCGCTGCCTTGGCCCTGTGGCAGGCCTCGACCCTGGCGCTTTATCTCGCCACCGTTTTGCAAGCGGCGCCGGTCAAACAGGCTGGGCGGATGGCGGTCGTCTCGGCCGCCTTGGTTTACCCTGCCGTCACTGTCAATTTGCTGCACGGGCATAACGGGTTTCTCACGGCGGCGCTGCTGGGGACTGGCGCTCTGCTCGTGCCAAAGCGTCCCGTGTTGGCTGGCGTGCTGCTCGGGCTGCTCGCCTATAAGCCGCAATTTGCTTTGGCGGTCCCCGTCGCCCTGCTCGCCGGGGGCTATTTTCGCGCGGCATTTGCGGCTGCGCTCGCCGTCGCCGCCGCGACCCTGGCGGCACTGGCGGCTTTTGGCTGGGAGCCGTGGCAGGCGTTTTTCGCGAGCCTCGATTTTACCCGCCGCGCCGTTCTCGAACAGGGCGGGCCAGGCTTTGCCAAGATGCAGAGCGCTTTTGCCGCCGTGCGGCTTTTGGGCGGACCGGCCTCGCTCGCTTACGCCGTCCAGGGCGCCGTCACGTTGAGCGTACTTGGTGCGCTCGCCTGGCTCTGGCGCGGCCCAAGCGATCACCGGCTCAAGGCCACCGGTTTGATCGTCGCGAGCCTGCTTTCGACGCCTTATTGTCTCGACTACGATCTGACGGTGCTCGGCCCGGCCCTAGCGTTGCTCGTGAGTTATGGAGTCGCGCGCGGCTTCCCACCCTACGGCAAGACGTTGCTCGCTTTGATCTGGACCCTTCCGCTGTTCGCCCGCCCATTGGCCGCAGGCCTCGATGTCCCCACCGGCGCGGCCCTGATGCTGGTTTTATTTTGGCATTTGATTTGGGTTGCCCGCAACGAATCGCGCACTTGATTGTTGCCGAAAAACCACGCGAAATGATGTATGGGAGGCATCTCCGCTCGGCGCAGGCTTTGCTGCTAACCGTGATTCGCATTTGTCAAAGAAAAAATAAAAATTCTGAAACTTTTCTGTTAATGGTTCGTTTGCCGAGCAAGAGAATACAAAACGCATGGCGGGGCGGCAAAGCTCCGGAGGAAACCAAATTTTACGTCTCCGCGCGTTAGGATTCTCCCATCAACTCAAGCGTAGATGGGGTTCACCATGTCGATCGCGGATCATTTCCAACAGATTTCCGACACGGGATTCGTCCGGAAATATGATTCCAACAGCGCGCGGCGCCAATTTTCGGCATCCTTGGTGCTGATCGTCGTCATTGCGCTTGCGGCGTCGGCGCTTTGCCTCCTGGTGAAATTCGATCAATCGAGCACCGTGGCTGCGGCGCCCGGGCCGGTCGTACCGTTTTATGCCGGTGCCTTGACGCGGTAAAACCGGCGAACTCATCAACGGATGCCTCGAGGCTTTGCTTTGGCAAAGCCTTTTTGCGTTTTGGGGATGTTGCTCTCTTATTAAGGAGTGAGAGCATGTCCTCGATCGAAAAAGTCCGCAACTTTTTCGGGACATGCCCTAGGCGATCAACCCCTGCATCGGCGGCACTGCCATCGTGCCGGGAAAGACCGATTGGCCGAGGACGGCGGGGGAGAGGCCGAATTGGCCGGCGAGCAGGCCTTTCACGACCGAACGGACATCGGTGGTGGGCGCGAGATCCCGCTTCTCGTAGAGTTGCGCTTCCTTCAGGCCGGGCCAATCCGCGATCACGCGACCGCCCCGGATCGCGCCACCGGCGAGGAAAGCCACGGTGCCGGTGCCGTGATCGGTGCCGCTGGTGCCGTTGATCCTTGCGGTGCGGCCGAATTCGGTCATGGCGACGATGGCGGTATCCGCCCATTTCGGCCCGAGGCCCGTTTTGAAGGCATCGAAGGCGCTATCGAGCCCGCCGAGCAGTTGCATGAGACGGCCGGTCGCGCCGCCTTCGCCCTCGTGGGTATCCCAACCATCGAAGGCGAGCGCCACCACGCGGGGTCCATCATCCGCCGCGATGAGCCGGGCCGCGCCTTCGGCGGCTTGGCGCATGCCCGCCGGTGTCCCCGGCCCGCCCTTGTCGCGGCGATCCCCGCCCATGTCGCGCGCGGCGATCTTGTCGATTTGCAGACCCTCGCCAAAAACCTGAGCGAGCATTGGATCGGAATGGCGATAGAGGTCCATGACGCGCCGCGCGAGTTCGTCGTCCGCCGCCGGAATGACTTCGGGCGCCCAGCCCACGACAGGGGCGCTTCCGCGCAGAACCAGCGGCGTCGCCGGGCCGATCGCCAAACCGCCGAGATGGCCCACGCGCTCGCCCTTGGGGAGCGCCGCGATCGCGCGGTTGAGCCAGCCGGACTCGGTAAAGCCGGGCCCTGGCATGCCGCTTTCCAGCACGTCCTGCCCATCGAAATGCGAGCGCTCGCGGTAGTTCGTCGCGGTGGCGTGAATCAAGGCCGCTTGGTTGTCCCGGTACATTTTGGCAAACAGCGGCATGCCCGGATTGAGCGCGAAAAATCCATCGAGCGGCAGGCCGGCGTTGGGGCCGTCGAATCGCAGCGCCAGCGTGCCATGCAGCGCGGCATAATCGGGATCGCCTATGGGACCAACAGCGGCGAGCCCATCGAGCCCGCCGCGCAAAATGATGACGACGAGGCGCGGATCGCGGCTCCCCGCCGCCGAGGCGATTTTGGGGATGAAGGCCGAGCCGAAAAGGGCGGTGCCTGCCGCGACCAGCTCCCGGCGCGAGGGCGAGACCAGCTCCCGGTGCGAGGGATGAAATTCAATCATGGCTCATCTCCATTGCATTTCGGGGGACATTAACAGCAAAGCAATGCCCTGCTGCCGGCTTTCCGCGCGGGCCACGGCCTCGCGCGTTTGCGCGGAGGGTTTGGCGCCACACATGGCTTCGAGCAGGTCGCTGGGGTTCGGCGGATCGCGCAGCTTGCTCGCGAGCTGCGAGCAATAGTCGAGGCGCAGCTTCATGCCCTCGGGCGAGGCCCAAGCGGCAATCGAATCGGCATAGCCATTGGGCCCCGGCGGCGTCCAAAGCCCCATGCCCATGAGATTGAGTGGCCCGAGCACCTGGCCCGGCTCATCCGGGAGATGACCTATCAACCGGTTGGCCGCGACGATGAATTCGTAAGGGGTGCGGACCTTGCCCGGTCCGGGCGCCCAGGCGTCGTCGTTGCCGATCAGGGCCAGGGTCATGGCGCGCAAATCGCCATCGGTGTCGTGGAAAACCTTGGCGAGATGCGCGCCGAGCCTCGGCGGCGGCTGGTCCGACACGAAAGCGCGGGCGAATTTTCCTGCGATGAATTTGGCGGTTTCCGGCCGGCGCGCAACGTCGAGCAGGGCCGCCTTGCCCTGCGTCACGCCGTCTTCGAGATAGAATTTGCCCAGGAGTTCGATGGGGCCGGGTTCGTGCGCATCGGCGTGGAAGAAAAACGTGCCGGGTTCGCCTTCCTTGCTATTCGCGTTCTGGCCATTCGCATTGGCGATGCTCCAGCCGGTGATGATGCGGGCGAGATTGGTGACATCGGCTTGGCTATAGCCGCTGCCCACACCCAGGGTGTGCAGCTCCATGATCTCGCGGCCGAGGTTCTCGTTCAAACCTTTGTGAGACTTTAGCCCTAGCTTGGAATTGGGTCCGATGGATTGCACATTGTTGAGAAATTGCAGCATGGTGGGATGGGTTTCGGCCGCGATCAGCATATCCGTGAATTTGCCCAGGACATGCGGGCGGATGGCCTCGCGTTCGAACGCGCCCGTGATCGAGCGGGCAATTCCGCCCTTATTGGCCGAGACGCAGAAATGGTTGGACCAAAAAGCGACGAGCCGCTCGGCGAATCCGGCGCGCGCCTCGATGGCCCGGCGCAGCCGCGCCAAGGCTTCGTCCCGGAAGATGATTTGTTCGGGCGAGGGTGGCTTTTGCGGCGGTTTCGGCGGATTAGCCAAGAGGGCCGCCGCTTTCTCCGCATCGGCCTTGGCGAGCGTGGCGAAAACCGGCGAGACCGCGCCCAGCGCGGCGAGCTGCTTGGCCCGCGTGGCGTCATCGGCCTGTTGCTGCGCGAGCTGATCGCGCTCCGCCTTGCGTTCGGCTTGATCCTTGTTGAACAAAGCGATGGCCGCCGGCGTGGTGGGCAGCGCCGCGCCCGAAAGAAGCGTAATGCCGGGCTGCGCCAGCTCGGCCCGCAGAAAGCCACGGGGATCGGAGGCCGCAATGGCCGTATCCCCATCGCCGCGCGGGCCATAGCCAAAACGGTTGAGCGCCAACAGCCCCAGATTCGCGATCGCCGCCATCACTTTAAGCCCCCTAGTCTGGTGCGAACCGCAATATTCCGGGCAACCTGCCCGCCAGATCTCAGTCCCGCCAATAAAACATGCGGATGCTGGCTATTCGATGAACGGAACCAGACGGCGCCGGCTGCTTGGAACGGCGGCGGCAATCGCGAATCGCGCAAGGATCGCTCACGCCGCGATAAAACCCACATTCCAGTATAAAGATCGTTTTCCTAATAAATTCAGACACAAACCAGCGGCATACGGCTTGTTTCGCTTGTGGCATCGCCTGTGCATGGGTAAACCGGGAAAACTTCGGCTTTAGGTGTTTTTCGAGCAACCGTTAAGGCTCCGTTAACCCCTTAGCTCGTCTTCTAGACCATCATCGCAACTCGCCTGGTATCGATCACGTGTTTGACGATAATTCCAAGACGTTAGACGATATGGACCGGTTTTCCGGCCAACTTCATCCGTACGCCCCCCAACCTTCACGCCGGATTTTGATCGTTCTGCATCAGGAACATTCGTCGCCTGGACGGATCGGCCGGTTGTTGGTGGAAAACGGTTACAGGCTCGACATCCGCCGGCCTCGTTTCGGCGATCCGCTCCCCAAAAATATGGACGGTCACGACGCGGCGATAATCTTTGGCGGCCCGATGAGCGCCAATGACGAGGAAGATTGGATCCGCGGCGAAATCGATTGGATCGGCAAACCTCTTGCGGCCGGTAAGCCGTTTCTCGGCATTTGTCTCGGCGCGCAAATGCTGGCGCGTCATCTCGGCCATCGCGTCGCGCCCCATCCCGAAGGGATCATCGAGGCCGGCTATTACGACATCCGCGCGACCGAGCATGGCGGACGGCTGTGCCGCTGCGCGTTTCCAGCCAAGGTCTATCAATGGCATCGCGAAGGCTTCGATCTGCCGGCCGGCGCGACGCTTTTGGCGCAAGGCGACGATTTCGAGACCCAGGCGTTTTCCTATGGGTCTTGCGCCTATGGCCTGCAATTTCACCCGGAAGTCACCTATGCCATGATGTGCAAATGGACCGTGACGGGCGAGGAGCGCCTGGGCCTGCCCGGCGCCATGCCGCGTGAAATGCATCTCAAGGGCTGGTATCTCCACGATGCCGCCGTGGCGCAATGGTTGAAGGCGTTTTTGCGCGCCTGGGTGCGCGGCGAGGCGGGCTCCGCCCAGCCTTGCGCCTGTCCACAAGCCGGACTGGCTTGAGACTTCCACCTGCTCTAGAATGAGGAAATCGCCGGGTACCGGTCTCTGGCAAGCAGAGCGCGCCATGTCCTTTCGGCTAAATACTTTCTCGTTTCGGCTAAATACCCTCGCGAGCGTGTTGCTCGCCGCCCCTTTGTTCGTCTTTGCCGGCGCCGCGCAGGCGCAGGATCAGCCGACGCTCAAGGACCGGTTCGATCAGATCATCGAAACCTTCTTGGGCGACCCCAGCGCGGGCGTCGACATCGACATGAAACACGTGCTCGACACTTGGCGGCGCCTGGGGCCGAAACCGCTCGAGACTTTGAGCGCCGGCGAGGCGCGGAAGCAGCCCACCCCGATCGAAGCCGCCCGGAAATTGATGCAAGATCAGGGCAAGACGCTCGATCCGTATGATGTGAGCGTTCGGGATGTCACCTACCCCGGCCCAAGCGGGACGATGGCCGCGCGGATCTATTCGCCGGCGGGACCGGGTGGAACGGCGCCGAAGCCCGTGATCGTCTTTTATCATGGCGGCGGATTCGTCATCGAAAACAAGTTTGGCATCGATGTCACCGCCCGAGCGCTGGCCGGGTCCACCGGCGCGATCGTCATCGCTCCCAGCTATCGCCTCGCGCCGGAGGCAAAATTCCCGGCGGCGCAAGAGGATGCGATTGCCGCCTATCGATGGGTTCTCGCCAATGCCGGGACGTATGGCGGCGATCCCGCGCGGATCGCCCTCGTGGGCGAGGGCGCGGGTGGCATGCTGGCCATCGACACATGCATGGCCGCGCGGGACCGCAAATTTTCCATGCCGGTTGCGCAAATCCTGATCACGCCGGCCGCCGGCATCGATATGAAGACCGCGTCTTATCTGCAGGACGCCGCCGCGCGCCCCTGGAGCCAAAAGGCCGTGGCCTGGGCCTTTAGCCTCGAGCTGGCCGATCCAGCGCAACTGACCGATCCGCGAATCGACCTGATCGGCCATGGCAATGTCGAGGGCCTGCCGCCCACCACCATCATCACGGCCGAGATCGATCCCCTGCGCTCGGATGGCGAGCGGCTCGGCGGTAAGCTCAAGCTCGCCACCGTGCCGGTCGAAATGCGCGACTACGACGGCGTGACGCACGACTTTTTCGGCATGGGCGCCGCCGTCGAAAAGGCAAGGCTGGCGCAGCAGCTCGTGGCGGCGCAGCTCAAGGCGGCTTTCGCGGGCAAGCTGGAAGCGGGGGCGGGGAATTTGGATTCCGGCGGCTGAAGCGCAAGCTGAGGTACGAATAACCGCCCTCTTGCACGCCAATCTCCGTTTGTCCTTACTTCTGGCGTTGCATCGCCCCATTGTTCGTGCCTAAGAATAACCACTGGTCCCGCTTGGGCCAGCTATTAATGATCGGACGTTCTATGGCTACGGGTACTGTGAAGTGGTTCAACGGCGAAAAAGGCTACGGTTTCATCCAGCCTGACCAAGGCGGCAAGGATGTGTTCGTTCACATCTCGGCTCTGGAACAGGCGGGGATGCGTAACCTCGACGAAGGACAGAAGGTCTCCTACGAGACCAAGGCTGACCGCGGAAAAGAATCCGCCGTGAACCTCAAGGCCGTCTAGGATTAGACGCCGCTTTACCTGCGGCCTCATAACTTAGATTCATCGTGTGGCGCCGCCGGGCTTAAGCCTGGGGCGCCATTTTTACAGGGCCGCCTTTCACGGGGAAAGAATATGATGACGCCAGAACAATGCAGAATGGCGCGGGCAGGTCTCTCGATCAGCACGCGCGAACTCGCCGACGCCGCGCGCGTTTCGGTCAGCACGATCACCCGTTTCGAGTCCGGCCAGACCATTCCGCCCATGACCGTTGGCCTGTTTCAAAAGGCTTTGGAGCGCCAAGGCGTGGATTTCGTCGTCAATGGCGAGAATGTCGGCCTCTGGCTCACGAAATCGCCGGGCATCGCCCCGATCATTTCCGTCGAAGGTCTCAACGCCAGCAACGACGACTGAACTTCACCTCGCCTTGGCGATCCGCGTCAGCGTGAATAGCCCGAACGGGGCGAGTGGGCGGCGCTCGGCGAGCGTCATATCCGGGCGCGAGGCGATCCAATCGCCGATGACGGCCCAAGGAAATTGCGGGTGCCAGCCGAGCGAGGCGCTGCGCCGCCCGAGCCAGGCCTCCATCGCCGCGATCACGCCGCGTTCGGCTCCGACATGGTTCACCAGCACGATTTCGCCGCCGGGCTTCACCACCCGCGCCCATTCGTCGAGGCTGGCCTGGGGATCGGGCACCACCGTCAGGACATAGGGCGCGACGACAGCGTCGAAACTCGCATCGGGGAAGGCGAGATGCATCGCATCCATCACCAGCAGGCCCTCGACCTGACTTAAACTCTTGGACGCCACGCGCGCGCGCGCCTTGGCCAGCATGGGCCGCGAGAGGTCCACGCCGACAAGCCGCGTCGCTTTGTCGAACAGGGGCAGTTCCAGCCCCGTGCCCACGCCGACATCGAGCACCAGCCCGCCCGGACGGTCCGCCGCCGCCGCCGCCGCGACGCGGCCAGGCCGCATGACGAGCGCGAAGGTCAGATCGTAGATCGGCGCCCATCGGGCATAGGCGGCCTCGACATCGGCATTGCCGATGGAGGATTCGTGAGGCAAGGCGCTGGTCACGTCAGAGCGCCATCACGGTTTGCTTGGAATCTTGATCGCCGCGCGGGTGAAACGCGGGCACCACCCCGGCCGTGATGGTGCCGCCGCCAAGCACGCGCGCATCCGGGGCATCCGAGTCGTAAAAGACGCAGGCCTGGCCCGGCGACACCGCGGACTCGGCTTGCGGGAAGCTCACGGCGATTCCTCGGTCTGGCGTGGAAAACAGGGTCGCGGGGACTGGCGGGCGTGTCGAGCGCGTCCGCGCGAAAAGATCGAGGCCGCGCTCCGGCCAAGCCCCGAGCGGCGCATCTCCGAGCCAGTTGACCGCCCGCAGTACCACCTGGCGCGTCAACAGCGCGTCTTTCGGACCCACGATCACCCGCGCCGCCTGGGCATCGATCCCCACGACGAACAAGGGCTCGCCCGCCCGCGACGGCAGCGCGCCGAGGTTGAGGCCTTTTCTTTGCCCCACGGTATAATGAACGACGCCCTCGTGCCGGCCGAGAACCGTGCCGGCCTGGTCGACAATCTCGCCGGGCACCAGGCTTTCCGGCCTCAGCCGCGCGATCGTGGCGCTGTAGCGGCCGGAGGGCACGAAGCAAATGTCCTGGCTGTCGGGCTTGTCCGCGGTCGCCAAGCCAAACTCATGGGCGAGTTCGCGCACGCGGGATTTTGGCAGCAATCCGAGCGGAAACCGCAACGCGGCGAGCTGATCCGGCGTCGTGCCATACAGAAAATAGCTCTGATCGCGGGCGGGGTCGGCGCCCCGGTAGAGGCCGCGCCGGCCATCGGGGAGAGCGCGCGTGCCGCAATAATGGCCCGTCGCCAGCACATCGGCGCCGAGATCGCGGGCCGTATCGAGGAGATCGGCGAATTTCACCGAGCTGTTGCAAGAGGCGCAGGGCACCGGCGTCTCGCCTGCGGCATAGCTCGCGGCGAAGGGATCGATGACCGCCCGGCGGAACCGCGCCTCGTAGTCCAAGACATAATGGGGGATGCCGAGCCGGGCGGCGACCGCCCGCGCATCGCCAATATCGCGCCCGGCGCAGCACGAGCCCTTGCGCGCCGCTACGGCGCCGTCGTCGTAAAGCTGAAGGGTGATGCCGACGACATCGTAGCCTTCCGCATGAAGCAGCGCGGCGACGACGGAGGAATCCACGCCGCCGGACATGGCGACGACTACTCGCGTTTTTTCGGGGGGCTTGGCGATCTCGAGACTATTCACGGCTGGACACGGGGTGGCGGGCAAGGCGCGGGACGGCGCTGGTGGATTAGGTAAGGCGAGACGAGGCCTGGCGCAAGTTTGGCGCGGCGCCGCCGGTTCGGGCACGTCAGGCGAAGCTTTCGGCCCGCTTATTTTCTAGGGCTCAGAAAATACCCATCTGGCGTGATGAACAAGTCTTTAATCCCTTATTAAAGGCGGAACAGCGTAAAAAAGGTCGGATATGTTTCAAACAGGAACACAGTTCCCGGTTTCCTAATGATTTGGCAAGTTATGGCCGGAAAAAAAGCGAAATATCCTTAGATACCAGCGCGTTGGTTTAGGTAAATCTTAAAGCCGGAGGACTAGGTTCATGACATAAGGCCTAGCTGTAAGTGAGTAAATGTCATGTCCGAGTCTCTTCGTCCTAGGGTCAAATATGTGATCGGACCCGACGGCAGTCCTCTTACGATCGCGGATTTGCCGCCGAGTGGTACGAAGCGTTGGGTGATCCGCCGTAAAGCGGAAGTTGTCGCGGCGGTGCGCGGCGGGCTGCTTTCTCTCGAGGAAGCCTGCAGCAAATACACACTCACCGTCGATGAATTTCTGTCTTGGCAGATGTCGATTGATCAGCACGGCTTAGCCGGCTTGCGGACCACGCGTTTGCAGCATTACCGCGCATAATTCTCGAAATTAAGTCTCCGGCCGGGCCAAAACCCGGCCGGAGGCTTTTTTATTGTTCAAGACGTTCTTATTGTCCAAGCTGTTCTCGATCGCCAAATCATTCCACCAAACTGGAAAGCGCCTTGAACTTACGCCGCTCGAAAAACGCGACCACGATCGCGGCGAAGAGCAGCGGAATCAGGAGATATAAAAGCCGGAACACGAGTAGCGCGGCGAGGACCTCGGTTTTTGGAATGCCCGGCATCGCTTTGATGAAAAGCAGTTCGAAAACGCCGAGACCACCTGGGGCGTTCGAGATCAAGGCGGCCGAAAAGGACGCCAGAAACACCGCCAGCACCGCGAAATAGCCGGGATTGCCGGCCTCGGGCAGGGCGAAATAAATGATGCCCGCCGCGCCTAAAAGTTCCAACGGCGCCGCGATGAATTGGCGCAAGGCGATGGGCCAGCGGGGATAGTCGATCCGGAATCCGCCAATCGCCAGCGGCTTCAATTGCAAAATAGAGCCCGCGATATAGGCGGCGGTCACGCCAAGGCAAAGGGTGCCGAAGACCCGCGCCATCGCCGTATTGGTGAGAAACAGCGGAAGCAGCCCATCCAGCCGGCTCAATTGTCTGGGCTCGCACACCAAGACGAGGCCGCCCAAAAGCAGCGTTCCGAGCAAAAATGTCAGGGAGCATAAAGCGACGAGCACGGCCACTTGCGCGGCGCTCAATCCTTTCGAGGAATAAGCGCGATACCGCACCACGGCACCCGAAAAAACCGAAGCGCCGATATTGTGACTCAAGGCATAGGTCGTAAACGAACAAAGCGCGATGAAGGTGACGGAAATCGACTTGATGCCAAGATGCAGCAAGGCGATCCGGTCGTACCAAGCCAAAGCGGTATAAGCGAGAATCGTCGAGAGGATCGCAAGCGCGTAATGGGCGGGCGTGATCGCTAGGATTGCGGCCCAGACCTGGGCTGCAACCGCGTCGCCATGAAACTCCTGAAACAGGAGCTTCAGGGACACGGCGACGGCAATCAAACCAATGGCTGGCCATATCAAGTCTTGAACGCGTTTCATCCTGCTCCAGGCCAATGGCATGAACGAAGGTTCGTAGGCCTTTGAGGGCGCCATGGAAAGGCCATGGAGGCTTTCCCCAGGCGAAACGCGGGAATTGCTGAATCTTTCGGCTATTGCGAATGCAGGACCGCAGGTTCCGCCAGCGCGGACAATCTCGCGGTCGGATGAGACGCGGCGATGCGGCGCGCTCCTTCTTCCGCCAGGGACGAATGACGCGCCGCGCCTTGGCCGGGAGCATTTATGAAGACGAGAGTATCGTTTGAAAAAAAAGAGCGCCGGTCCCCTGGGGTTAAACGGGGGACCGGCGCTCGAAAAAACTAGCCGGCGCGCAAGCCCAACAGGACCGGCTCGGCTTTCTTGACCGGGAACTCGGTCCGGGCGCCATTTTTTTCCCGGCCTTCGAGTCCTTGCGCCTTGGTCAATTCCACCGTGGCTTCATCGACCTGTTGCCGGGCTTCCCCGAGTTGCTCCTTCAGCTCATCCGCCGAACGGGTGAGATTCTCACGCCGCGCTCGTGCCGCCCGCGCGTAGGTCGGATAGGCGAAATGCGCCATATCCGTGATTCCGGCTTTTTGTTCCTCGGTCGCGATTTCGCGGTCGAGGTCGCCGGCCATCCGTAGGAATTCAGCGATCATCGTCTCGATTTGCGCCACGCGGCGGCGCCGTTCGTCGACCTGAAAGCGTTTCAGACGCAAGAGAGAATCCCGCGATTTCATACCGTGACTCCGCGATGCGGGCCGGTGACCGGCCCGATCATATTTACAGGACTTCCGCGAGACAATGTGATCCTGCCGCATCAAAGTTGCTGGTTTGTTACCGGACGCATCAAAAAATGCGCTGCCTCCGTTTCAATGTGTATATTCGGGCGTGTGGTGATTCGGATCGCGCGGGTGTCTGTCCACCGGCTCAAACGTAAAAACTTTGCATGCAGTTCTTGCATGCCGGATTTATCCACGAGGCGTTTTCTGGAAAAGCCCGCAAGCTTTCCCAACGGGAACGTTTCCAAGGCTCTGAAAACAGGGCTGTTCCGCGGTTAGGATCATCCCTTCCGGGACCTTCCGCTTAGGAAACTCCTCTGTTGGGAGAGCTGTGACCGTGCCACGCTTGAGTTCAAGAGGCGCCCCGCGCGCTATAATAAACGACTAGGTTGGAAAAATTATGCAGACGGCTCCGCCTATCCTGGTTTTGATGGAATTCGTTAACCAATCCCCGTTAACGTTATGAAAATTCGTACAAAGAGGTATCGCGTGGTACGCCTCCATTTTCGGGCAAGCGTGGTATTTCAGGATGCTGTCGTGCCGTCGGGCAACTGACGTGGGCAAGCTGGGGGCCAAAGATGCGCGTTCTATTAATTGAAGACGACAGCGCGACTGCACAGAGCATCGAATTGATGCTCAAGTCCGAAAATTTCAACGTCTATACGACGGATCTCGGGGAGGAAGGCATCGACCTCGGGAAACTGTACGATTACGACATCATCCTTCTCGACCTCAATCTGCCTGACATGTCGGGCTACGAGGTGCTGCGCACCTTACGCGTGGCGAAGGTCAAAACACCGATTCTGATTCTCTCCGGTCTTGCCGGGATCGAGGACAAAGTAAAAGGTTTGGGCTTCGGCGCGGACGATTATCTGACCAAGCCCTTCCATAAGGATGAGATGGTCGCTCGTATTCATGCGATCGTCCGGCGGTCCAAGGGCCACGCGCAATCGGTCATCACGACGGGCGACCTCATCGTCAATCTCGATCAGAAGACGGTGGAAGTATCCGGCGCGCGCGTCCATCTGACCGGCAAGGAATACCAGATGCTGGAACTCCTTTCGCTGCGCAAGGGCACGACGCTGACCAAGGAAATGTTCCTGAACCACCTTTATGGCGGCATGGACGAGCCCGAACTCAAGATCATCGACGTCTTCATCTGCAAGCTGCGGAAGAAGCTGGCCAATGCAAGTCAGGGCCGTAACTATATCGAAACCGTCTGGGGCCGTGGCTACGTCCTGCGCGAGCCGAGCGAAGACGACGAGCGGATCATCGCCTAAATACAAGATCGCGGCCATGGCAGCATGATGCCATGCCGGCCGGAGGCGGATCCGGCTAGCCTTGGATTGCCGTGCCCCTGGATTTCATTGGCCCCGCGTTCTGCCCCCATGATTTTTTGCCTCGGTTCGATATCGAGGAAACGTCAAATCGCAGGGAGTCGAGCCTGAAGGCGTCTCCCGGGCACCGGCGATTTCTTTTTCTCCCCGCCCGAATCGACTCGAGAGAACCCTATGCGCGGGAGTCGTGGATAGCAGCGCCGCAAAGCGCGAAGCGGTTCCCGGCTTCACACCCCCTCGACTTCACGCCCCTGGATCTCACGTCTCGCGCGAGAAGGTGAAGACCCAATCCAGATCGAGCACGGGCAGAATCAGCGTTTCGAGCCGGTGGACCGCCGAGATCTTGATTCCTTCCGCGCCGAGATGAGTCGGAACCGGAATCTGCGTTCCCAGGTCCAGCGTGATCACATCGCCGACCTCATCGACGACAAGAGCAAAGCTTTCCCCGCGATGTTCCATGCCGATGGCGAGATTCGAGGTTTCGCGCCGGGTGGGATCGCCGTGCAACCGGCGGCGAAGGCTGATCGCGGTCACGATCTTTCCGCGCAGATTCACCAGGCCGAGGATTTCGCAAGGCGCCAGAGGCACGGGCGTCAGCGCAACCATTTCGAAAACGGTTTGGATCGATTCGACGGGGAGGCCAAAGGTGCGGCCCTCCGTCACCACCGTGAAGCAACGGTTCTGCTCGGGTTTCAACGTGCCGGCGTGGCCGTAATTTACCGCTTGCTCGCGTATCATGCCGCAAATTCCTGAATGATCCGTTTTTCGAGATCATGGGTGCCGAGATCCTCGACACCGAGATTGGCGCTAATCATTTCCAATAAAGCGGTCCGGTCGAATTTTCCGACCACGCCACACATGCCGCTTGTGGCGGCGGCCTCGGAAATGATCGGTGCCGCATGGGCCGCCAGCGCAAGGATCGGCAATGCCGCGTTTTTGGGGTCGCGTTTGATTTCGCGGGCGAGCGTATACCCGTCCATGCCCGGCATGTCGGTATCGGTGACGATCATATGGAAGACCGCGCCGCGTTTCAGCATCGATAGCGTTTCGGCGCCCGAACTCGCCGTCGTCACTTTATATCCGGCGGCGGTGAGAATCGGCGACAGCATATCGCGGAAGAACAGCCGGTCGTCGACGAGCAGGATGGTAAAGCGTTTGATCACGCCGCGCGCCAAGGCGTCGGGGCGGGCGATTTTGACGTAATGAGAAATATCGATGATCTCGACGACCGTATCCTGGATGTAGGCCGTTCCGATCGTCCCCTCTTTGGCGCTGGCAATCTCGATATCCAGGAAATCCTCGACGATATCGATGATTTCCTCGACGATCAGGCCGACGCTTTGCCCGCCAATGCCCAGAACGAGAACGGGGCGCTCGGCTTTACTCGTCCCATCGTTCCTGGAAATGCTGATCAGCGGCATCAAGAAGCCGCGATGCTGCATCACGAGCATGCCGTCGCTGACCTCGGTCGCCTCGTCGGTGATCGCCTCGATCCGTGAAATCAGCGACAGCGGCACGACCTTGAGCGCATCGCTGCCGGCCCGGAACAGAATCAGCCTTGTTTTTTCTCGCGGTGGGATAAAAGGCTCGACATTGTTTTGAACGCCGAGTTCCAGCACCTGCACGAGACCGAGCGTCTTGGCGATGCCCGCGGGATCGAGGATCAAAACCACCGAGCCGTCGCCGAGGATCGTGTGGCCGGAAAAACAAACGAGATGCGATAGCGAGGCGCCGAGCGGCTTGACCACGATTTCCTGCACATCCGTGACATTATCGACGATCATTCCGCAGCATTGCGTTCCCACGCGCATGATGACGGCGAGCTGGTTTTCTTGCGGCACGGGCGGCGCATCGTCGAGATGCAGGATCTCGCGGGCATCGACCAACGGGATGACTTGATTGCGCAACCGCAGAACCAAGCTGCCCTGCACCCGCTCGACTCGATGATTGCTGCCCTCGCCGAAGCCGATGGCCTCGATCACCGATTGCTGCGGCAACGCGAATCGATGCTGGCCGACCTCGACGATCAGCGCCGGCGCGATCGCCAGCGTGAGCGGAATTTTGAGGCCGAAACTCGTGCCCTTGCCAGGCTTCGCCGCCACCGAAATCGAACCGCCGATGGTTTCGATATTTTCGCGCACGACGTCGAGGCCGATCCCGCGTCCGGAAATATTGGTGACCTGCGTGGCCGTCGAAAAATCGGGCAGAAAGATAAAGCGATAAACCGCGTCGTCCGGCATGCGATCGAGATCCGCCGGCGTCACAAGCCCGCGCGCTAGGGCTTTTGCCTTGATCTTTTCGAGGTCGAGCCCGCGCCCGTCGTCGGAAACGGTGATGGTGATGTAGCCGGCCTCATGGCTCGCGGCGATATGGATCGTTCCCGCTTCGGGCTTGCCCGCCGCAATCCGGACGTCCGGCGTTTCAATGCCATGATCGGCGGAATTGCGCAGCATATGGGTCAGCGGGTCGCGAATGACCTCGATGAGTTGCCGGTCGAGTTCGGTTTCCCCGCCTTCCACCACGAGCGAGAGTTTCTTGTGGGTCTCCGCCGCAAGCTCGCGGATCAAACGCGGTAAGCGCGAGAACAGCCGGCTCAGCGGCTGCATCCGGGCGCGCATCACGGAATCCTGGAGATCGCTGGTGAGGGCCGACAGCCGCTGCATCGGGGCCTTGACCGCCTCATCCTCCTGACGCCGCGAGATTTCCAATAATTGGTTGCGGGTCAGGACGAGTTCGGAGACGAGAACCATCATCCGTTCCAACGTGCCGACCTCGACGCGGATCGTCTCGGGATGGTGGCTCTGTTGGCTTGGCGCTTGTGTTTTCCCATCGGCCGCGCCTGCCGGCTGTGGCTTTACGGCGGCATCCGGCGCGGCCGGGACGGGCGCGCGGCCTTCGAGTACGCCGAGGTGGTTTTCGAAGGCTTGGATCAGATCGTGATCGTTGCCCGGCGGTTCGGCGGCGTGGCGGTCGAGTTCGACAAGGATCAGGCGGATCCGGTCCACCGCCGCCAGGATCAGACTGACCAGATCGGGAGTCGCCTGAGAGCCCTCGCGCAGAATGCTCACGACCGCTTCCGCCGAATGCGCCAGCTTCTCGAGCCGGGTCAGGCCCAGGAAGCCGCAGGTGCCCTTGATCGTATGGAGCAGACGGAAAATATTGGTCACGATCGCCATGTTCGACGGCTCGATCTCGAATTGAACGAGCTGCGAACTCGCCGCCTCGAGATGCTCGGACGTCTCGGTAACGAAATCGATGATCAGGTCGTCCATGTCTCGTCCGCGTGACCTTGGCTAAGAAGCCGTGGCGCGATTGTTCACCATTGAGGTTAAAGAGGGCTGAAGGCGGCCGCATTCCCTTGGGTTTATCTACTCACCCCGCAGTTCCTCCGCCGCGTCTTGCCCTTGCGCGCGGCCCTCGCAACGCTTTTATGCAGTCTCCGAACCAGAGCATGTCCCGAAAAAGTTGCAGACTTTTTCGATCGAGGACATGCTCTGACTCTTTAAGAAGAGAACGAGTTCTCATCGCTTTGGTGATTTCACCAAAGCGGAACGCGCTCTAGCATGTCCCGAAAAAGTTGCAGACTTTTTCGATCGAGGACATGCTCTAACTCCTTACAAAGAGAGCGAGTTCCTGTCGCTTTGGTGATTTCACCAAAGCGGAACGCGCTCTAGATGAACGGACCAAACACCATGATCACGGACTGGAATCCCTGGCAGGCCCTAGCCGGCGGCGGGCTGATTGGCCTCTCTGCCGCGTTTCTCTTGCTGAGCGACGGAAAAATCGCGGGCGTCAGCGGCATTGTGGGGCGGCTGTTTCTCGCGCCCGGCGAGGGCACGGTGTGGCGGGCGGCGTTTCTGGCGGGATTATTGGGCGGCCCGTTGCTCTTCGTGGCCTTCGCGGGGCACTGGCCCGAAATCGCCATCGATGCGTCTTGGCCGGTGCTGCTGGCCGCCGGGCTTCTGGTGGGGGCAGGCACCAGATTGGGGCATGGCTGCACCAGCGGGCATGGCGTCTGCGGGCTCGCCCGTCTGTCACCCCGCTCGATGGTGGCGGTCGCGGCTTTCATGACCGCGGCCATCCTCACGGTCTTTTTGATCCGCCATGGAGTCCGGTCATGATCCCGCGGCTAAAGCGCTTATCGCGCTCTTGCCAAGAAGTTGGAGCAGGTCCCCAGTCGAAAAAGTCTGCAACTTTTTCGGGACCTGCTCTCGCTGCCTTTGCCGCCGGCCTGCTCTTCGGGCTCGGCCTCGCCGTGTCCGGCATGATGAACCCGCGCCGCGTGCTGGGTTTTCTCGATGTCGCGGGCCATTGGGATCCCACGTTGGTGTTCGTGCTGGCCGGGGCGGTGAGCGTCTCGGCCGTGGGCTACCTCGTCGCGCGCCGGATCAAGCGGCCCTGGCTGGCGCCGTCGTTCGACATTCCGGCGCGCCGGGATATCGATGCGCGGCTCATCGGTGGCGCGGTTCTCTTCGGCATTGGCTGGGGCCTGTCCGGCTTTTGCCCCGGCCCGGCTCTCGCCGCGCTGGGCGACGGGCTGCCCGGCGATATTCTCTTCGTTGCCGCCATGCTCGCGGGCATGTGGATCTCGGCAAGATTGGAGCGACTCCGCGCTCTCTTTCGTGAAGCGGGAGAGGCGTAGGGAGAATAAGCGGCCGGGATTCAAACTATCCCCGCCGCTTCCCCCGCGTCACCCGTGTCCCGCCCTTGCCTGCGGAACTGCGCGGCTTGGCTTCTCCGCCACCGAAATTATGCGGCCCCATCTCGTCATCGGTCGGCTTATGCGGACGGTTCGACGGGATGTTGGCGGCGCGCCCATATTTTCGGTCGCCCGCGAAGGCGCCAGCGGCATCCTCGACATCGCGCTGGCTCGCCATGGGGTCGCTGCCGATCATGAGTTCGACGGCTTGCAGGCGCTTGACCTCGTCGCGCAGCCGTGCGGCTTCCTCGAATTGCAGATTGGCGGCGGCCTCGCGCATGCGCTTTTCCAGATCCGCGATGGTGGCTTTAAAATTATGGCCGATCAGCGGGACGTCGCTGTTGAGGCCGGCATCGACGGTGACGTGATCCTGCTCGTAGACCGAGCCCAAGATATCTTGGATGCCGCGCTTGATCGTGGCCGGGGTGATGCCGTGCTCTATATTATAGGCGTCTTGTCGGGCGCGGCGGCGCGAGGTTTCGGCCATGGCGCGTTGCATCGAACCCGTCTCTTTATCGGCATAAAGAATTACGCGGCCATCGACGTTTCGCGCGGCACGCCCAATGGTTTGCACCAGCGACGTCTCCGAGCGTAAAAACCCCTCCTTGTCGGCATCGAGGATCGCCACTAGCCCGCATTCCGGAATATCGAGACCTTCGCGCAAAAGGTTGATTCCAACCAAAGCGTCGAAGGCGCCGAGGCGGAGGTCGCGGATGATTTCGATGCGCTCGATCGTGTCGATATCGCTATGCATGTAGCGTACGCGCACGCCGTTTTCGTGGAGATATTCCGTCAAATCCTCCGCCATGCGCTTGGTCAGCACGGTGACGAGCGAGCGATAACCCATCAGCGCCATGGCGCGGATTTCGCCGAGCACATCGTCGACTTGCGCGCGCGCGGGGCGCACTTCGACGGGCGGATCGATGAGACCTGTCGGGCGGATGACCTGCTCGATGAAGACGCCGCCGGTGCGCTCCATCTCCCAGGTTCCCGGCGTGGCCGAGACATGAACGGTTTGCGGCCGCATCGCCTCCCATTCCTCGAAGCGCAAGGGGCGGTTGTCGAGGCAAGAGGGCAGGCGGAAGCCATATTCGGCCAAGGTGGCCTTGCGCCTAAAATCGCCCCGGTACATGCCGCCGATCTGCGGCACCGTGACATGGGATTCGTCGGTAAAGACGAGCGCATTGTCGGGCAAATATTCGAACAGCGTCGGCGGCGGCTCGCCGGGCTTGCGGCCGGTGAGATAGCGCGAGTAATTCTCGATGCCCGCGCAAGAACCGGTGGCCTCCAGCATTTCGAGATCGAACATGGTGCGCTGTTCCAGCCGTTGGGCTTCCAACAACCGGCCGGAATTGTTGAGTTCGTCGAGACGCTGGCGCAGCTCGCCCTTGATGCCCTTGATCGATTGCAACAACGTCGGGCGCGGCGTGACATAATGCGAATTCGCGTAAATCTTCACGAATTCGAGTTCTTGCGTCTTTTTCCCCGTCAGCGGATCGAATTCGGCGATGCTCTCGATCTCGTCGCCGAAAAAGCCGATCCGCCAGGCGCGATCCTCGTAATGGGCCGGGAACAGTTCGATCGTATCGCCGCGCACCCGGAACACGCCACGTTGGAAGTCGCCGCCGGAACGCTTGTATTGCAAGGCCACGAGGTCGGAAATGAGCTGGCGCTGGTCGATTTTTTCGCCCGTCTTCACCGTGAAGGTCATGGCGGTATAGGTCTCGACCGAGCCGATACCGTAGATGCACGAAACGGAGGCCACGATGATCACATCGTCGCGTTCCAGCAGCGAGCGGGTCGCGGCATGGCGCATCCGGTCGATCTGCTCGTTGATCGAGCTTTCTTTCTCGATGTACGTGTCGGTGCGCGGCACATAGGCCTCGGGCTGGTAATAATCGTAGTAAGAGACGAAATATTCGACGGCATTGTTGGGGAAGAAGCTTTTGAATTCGCCGTAGAGCTGCGCGGCGAGCGTCTTGTTGGGCGCGAGAATCAGCGCGGGGCGGTTGGTGCGGGCAATCACCTGCGCCATCGTGAACGTCTTGCCGGAGCCGGTGACGCCGAGCAGCACCTGGTCGCGCTCATGAGCCTCGATGCCCGCGACAAGCTCGTCGATGGCACGGGGTTGGTCGCCCTTGGGCTCGAATTCCGACACCACTTCGAAACGGATGCCGCCTTCGGATTTATCCGGCCGCGCCGGGCGGTGCGGCGCCCACGGCTTTTGCTCGCGCAGATTGGGGTCGCCCGCCTCCAGCAGCGCCTTGAGCGATTCGGCGGTGGCGGCCGCGCCCGTCATCCCGAACGGGTGGGCGCTGGTCGAGAGCGGATGTAGCTTGGCCGGAGCGGCATCGAGCTCGCCCGCGCTGTCGAGGCCCAGCGCCGAGGCGAGTTTGGCGTCGATTCGCGACACCGGGCCGGCGTCGAAAGGGGTTTGCCCCTCGTCGAAGCCCGGCCGCTGCCAGTTCAGCGCGGGGTTCAACAGAGCTGCGAGATGCTCGCCCAAGGGTTGCATCTCGGGCTTGGAGGCCCGTGATTTTGGGGTTCGCGTGGATTTGGCGGCGGGTTTCGGCGTTTTCGGCATGACGCCAATATGGTCTCAACCGGGCGTGCGCGAAAGGTCTTCCCTGGCGATCCGTTGAGTTCCCGCAAACAACCGGTAGAAAAATCCCGCGGCCGCACCCGCGGCAATTTCCAGAAGCCATCCGTGGCGCGGCGGAATGCCGCCGAGCCCGAAGAGGAGATCCGCGAAGAGGAGGTTGATCGCCGCCCCGCCCAGGGCATAGGCGATTAGGCTATTTTGCCCGGCTTTGGCGAGCAGGCGATGGGCGATCAACAAAGACGTAGCCGCCGCCCGTGCGCCGCCGAGCAGGCCCAAGGCAATCATATAAGGCTCTGCTTGGCCCGTGAGATTTTCGATCCCGGCGCGCTCCAACAGCGGCTGAAGCGCGGCATCGGCGGGAACAGGCTGGCTGATATCGAGGCCAACCATGAAGAAGCCGGTGACCAGCCCTGCCAGAATCGCGGCGCTGAAGGAGCTGGAGACCGCCCGGGGCTGCGCCGGGATGGCATCGCCCAGTTCTTGCCGGATTGTCGCGAAGACGGCTGCCTGCTCGGCCGGAACGGCAAGCGGCACCTCCGGCGCGGGGACGGCCCGTCGCACCGGTTGACGCTTACCGAATTCACGAGCCGAGGAGCGCTGCATGATTTGGAGTCTAGCAGCGGCGGTTTAAGAGTGGCTTACGGCGATTGGCGAAAAAGCGGCATGGTCTTTCCCGGTTCGTTTACTTCCGGACCATGTTCGCTTCAGGCCCATCGCCGCTCTCACTCCGCCGTGATGATCGCGCCGCGCAGGACATAGCCGGCCGTCGTCTTGTTCCAGCTGACGCCGGGCGCCCGCGCGAGGCGCAGATTGGGGACGCGGAGGAGGTGATCGAGAAAGATCGCGGTTTCCTGAATGGCGACCGCCGCGCCGGGGCATTTATGGGGGCCGTCGCCAAAGCTCATATGCGCGGGCGGGCGGCCTTGGGCGCGGCCGGGATCGATATGATAGGGGCAGCGGCCCGCGGTCTTGGGATCGGCATTGACCTCGCGCACATCGATCTCGAGCAGCGTGCCCGCCGCGATCTCTTCCCGGATTCCGTCATTGTCGAGCGTGACCTTTTGCGTCGCGCGGCGCAAAAGGGTGCCGACGGCGGGTTCCAGCCGCAAAATCTCTTCCAGCAGGGCGTGGCGCCCGGCTTCGTCGGCGTCGAGAAAGCGCCGGCGCAGATCCTCGCGCTCCAGGAGATGCCAGGCCGCCAGAATGATGAACTCGCGCGTCGTCGACATGCCCGCCGTGCTATAAGTGATGCATTCCGTCAGAATGTCGATGACGGACCATTTTTGCGCGACGAGATGTGAGAGCAAATCCTCGCGCGGGGCGCGCTTGCGCGCCTTCATGGCGGGGCGCACATCGAGAAAATAGACCAGGAACAAATTGACCTGGCTGGTCAGGACGAAGACCAAGATGTCCCACCAATTCGCCTTGGCCGGAATTTCGTTTGTAAAGAAACGGCTGAGCCGGTGGCCGATCCCCGGCAGCAGACTCTCCGTCAAGCCGGTGATCTCGGCGGCGACGGCAACGGAGAGGTCGAGGCTCATGTCGTCGAGCGTGGCGCGTTTGTCCGCCACGAGCTTTTGAACCAGGCGCAAGCTGAGATCGCTCATCAGGCTCCGGTAACGGCCGGCGACGACGGCGGGGGCGAAAAACCGCGCGACGGCCGAGCGCTGCCGCCGGTGATCCTCGCCATCCTTGAACAGGATCGAGGTGTTCTTCTGCGGCAAACGCGCGACCATGTCGGCGTTGAAACCGGCTTGCTTCAGATTGCGCCCGCGCAAAATCTGGCTGGCGAGATCGAAACCCGTGATTTTGACGGAGCCATCGGGCTGGCGTTGCAAGACTTGGCGATTCAAGACTTGGCGTTGCAAGCCGGGGGCAGGGCAAGTGGCGCCTGGCCCCGCGGTTTTGCGCTCGTCCCTTCCGGGCGGGCTCGAAAACGGCGGGGACGAGGCGTTTGGGGACAGGCCACTCATTTGATATCGAGACCACGGTTCCGCGCGAGGAACCTCGTCTTGCAGCTATGAAAACACATCTATTTTCGTGGCCCTTCGTGACGATCCCGTGGGATCGCAATCGTTATAAACAGCTGATGGACGATACGGGAAGGCGCGCCAAGCCTACCTCAAGTGCTCGCCGAAAAATTTCAACGTCCGGCTCCAGGCAAGATCCGCGCTAGCTTTATCGTAGCTGCCGCGCTCGTCGCAATTGAAACCGTGGCCCGCGTCATAGACATAGATGGCGACGTCGGGGTGGGTCTGGCCGATCAGTTCGACGTCGCTGAGAGGGATGTAGTCGTCCTTGGCGCCGAAATGCAGTTCGACGGGGACATGCAGCCTCGCCCTGAGATCCTTGGTAATGTTGCCGCCGTAATAGCCCACGGCCGCGGCAATCGCGCCGGCGGGATGCGCCGCCGAGGCATAGGCCAGCGAGCCGCCCCAGCAAAAGCCCACCACGCCGACTTTGCCGCCCTCGGCAGCCACGGCCGCCGCGGCCGCGATATCTTGCAGGGCGGCGGGCGTGGGGGATTTTTGCGCCAACGCGAAGCCTCGGGCGATCCCATCGGCGTCATAGGCCAGCTCGACGTTTTTTTCGACGCGGTCGAAAATGGCGGGGGCGACAGCCAGATAGCCCGCCGCCGCGAATTTGTCCGCGACCGCGCGGATATGATGATTGACGCCAAAAATCTCCTGCACCACGACAATGCCCCCCTTGGGGGTCCCGGACGGCCGCGCCCGGTAGGCCGAAATCACCGCGCCGTCAGCGGTGGTCAGCGTGATCGTCTCGCCCATGATGTGCTCCTCTCGCAGCCCCGGCGCCTGTTTCGAGGCGGGGACGAGCGAGACTTATAAAAGGTCACGGGCGAAAGCCAAAGGGGGCGGGTTCACAAGATCGTGGGGGGGGGGCTAGAACGGCCGCCGGTATCATACGCGTGCAGGGCCGCGCCTGCTACCCGCGTCAAATTCACAAGCGTCGTCCGGCATTTCCCCGGCTCTTACGCCGGTGCTCCCGGTCTCACGCCGCGCTCCCCCAAAAATTTCCCCTCAAATCCTCCGGCCCCCGCCCCTTTGCCACCCCTCTGTTGCATCCCCGGTGTAGTCGCGTAGACTAAGCTTTTCCATCAGGATGAATGCGCGATGGTGGTGCGAATCGCGACGGTTGCCTTCGAGGGGATCGAGGCGCGGCCGGTCGATGTTCAGGTTCAGATCGCTCCCGGCAATGTGGTTTTCACGGTTGTCGGGCTGGGCGATAAAGCCGTCGCGGAATCGCGCGAACGGGTGCGCTCCGCCTTGATCGCCTCGGGCCTTGCGCTGCCGGCCAAGCGCATCACCGTCAATCTCGCCCCGGCGGATTTGCCCAAGGAGGGCAGCCATTACGACTTGCCGATCGCGCTCGGCATCATGGCGGCGATCGGCGCCATTCCGGCGGACATGCTCTCCTCTTATCTCGTGCTGGGCGAACTCGCGCTCGACGGCACGATTACCGCGGTGGCCGGCGTGCTGCCCGCCGCGATCACGGCCAATAGCCAGAATCTCGGCCTGATTTGCCCGAAAAATTGCGGTCCCGAGGCGGCTTGGGCGTCGGAGACGTTGGATGTGCTGGCCCCCGCGTCCCTGATCCAGCTCGCCAATCATTTCAAGGGCACGCAGGTTCTTGCCCGTCCCCGCCCCGCCGTCTATCCCGCCAGCGGGCGGCTGCCCGATCTGCGCGACATCAAGGGGCAGGAAAGCGCCAAGCGGGCGCTCGAAATCGCCGCCGCCGGAGGCCACAATCTCCTGTTCAACGGCCCGCCCGGCTCGGGAAAATCGATGCTGGCGGCCTGCCTGCCCTCGATCTTGCCGCCGATGACGCCGGCCGAATTGCTCGAGGTCTCGCTGGTGCATTCCATCGCCGGCGCGCTGGCCAACGGCCAGTTGACCGACCGGCGGCCGTTCCGGGCCCCGCATCACTCCGCCTCCATGCCGGCCTTGGTCGGCGGCGGCACCCGTGCGCGGCCGGGCGAGATTTCGCTCGCCCATAATGGCGTGCTGTTTCTCGACGAATTGCCGGAATTTCAGGCGCAGGTGCTCGATAGTCTGCGCCAGCCTCTCGAACTCGGCGAGGTCATGGTCGCCCGCGCCAATCATCGCGTGACCTATCCCGCGCGGTTCCAGCTCGTCGCCGCGATGAACCCCTGCCGCTGCGGCCATGCGCTGGACCCTGGTTTTGCCTGCAACCGCCAGCCCAATGCCCGCTGCGTCGCGCAATATCAGGCGCGGCTGTCCGGCCCGCTGCTCGACCGGATCGATCTGCATATCGAAGTGGCGGCCGTGAGCGCCGCCGATTTGATGTTGCCGACTCCCGCCGAGGGGTCGGCGGCGGTCGCCGTCCGGGTCGCCGCCGCGCGGGATCTCCAAAGGCAGCGCTATAGCGCGCTCGGCCTGCCGCATGTCACCTGCAATGCCGCCGCCCCGCCCGCGATCATCGAGAGCATCGGCTGGCCCGATCATGCGGGTCTGGAGTTGATCCGCGATGCGTCCGAGCGCTTGCGGCTGTCGGCGCGCGGCTTCCACCGCCTGCTGAAACTCGCCCGCACCATCGCCGATTTGGATGGCGTCGAAACGGTGTCGAGCCTGCATATGGCGGAAGCTCTATCCTACCGCACGGATTATACCGGGCAACAGAACGCGGCCTAAGCGGCTGGCATTGGAAGACGGCGCGAAATTGCGCAACGGACTCGACGTGCATGACGGCGAGATCGCTTGCCGCGCCGTGGCGGACGCGCTCGACGCATGAGGAGCTGGCGCGCAAGGAGCGTGCGTGACAGATTTGATTTTACTCCCCACCTCTCGAGAGATAGGGGCCATGATCGATGCCGGTCCAAAATGCCGAGATCGCGGCCATGTTCGATCAGGCCGCCGAGCTCCTGGAGATCAAGGGCGATAACCCGTTTCGCGCCAGGGCTTATCGCCGGGCCGCGCGCGTCGTCGAAGGACTGCCCAAGAGCGTCGCCAGTCTTTTGAAAGCGGGGCAGGATCTCTCGGAATTGCCCGGCATCGGCAAGGATCTAGCCGGCAAGATCGCTTCTATCGTCGCCACCGGAAAATTCGATCTCCTCGAAACCCTGAAACGCGAACTGCCGGGCGATCTCGCCGGGATCGCCGCCTTGCCCGGTCTCGGCCCGAAACGCGTCAAGCTCCTCTACGACGGGCTCGGCATTCGCTCGATCGAGGATCTCCGGCGCGCCGCCAAGGCAGGCCGTCTGCGCGAATTGCGCGGCTTCGGCGCCAAGAGCGAGGAAAAACTCCTTGCCGCGCTCGCCAAGCCTCCAAGCGAGAAGCGGTTCAAACTCGCCGTGGCCGAGGCGGAGGCGGAGGCCCTCGCCGGCTTCCTGCGCCAGGGTCTGGGCCAAGGTCCGGGCCAAGGCCAGGCCGTGGTGGCGGGGAGCTATCGCCGGCGTCGCGACACGGTCGGCGATCTCGATATTCTTGTCACCGCGCGCGACGGCGCGGCCGTGGGCGACAGGATCGCAAACTACGAGAACGTGGCAAGCGTCCTTGCGCACGGACCCACGCGGACCACCGTGGTGCTTCGCTCAGGGCTTCAGGTCGACCTCCGCGTCGTTCCGCAGCCGAGTTATGGTGCTGCTCTCCTGTATTTCACCGGCTCCAAGGCCCATAATATCGCGCTTCGTGGCCTTGCCAACGCGCATGGCTGGAAGCTCAACGAATACGGCTTGTTCGAGGGCAGGCGGCGGATCGCCGGTGCAACCGAGGAAGAAGTCTACGCGAAGCTCGGCCTCGCCTTCGTCCCGCCGGAACTCCGCGAGGACCGGGGCGAAATCGCGCTGGCCAAGACCAACCGGCTGCCCAAGCTCGTCGAGCTCTTCGATCTGCGCGGCGATCTTCACGTCCACTCGAACTGGAGCGACGGCACGCTTCCCATTGCCGAGATGGCCGCGGCCGCCAGGGAACGCGGCTACGCCTATATGGCGATCACCGACCACAGCCAGCATCTGACCGTTGCCCACGGCCTCGACCCCGCGCGGTTCTCACGGCAAATCGACGAGGTCGCCCGCCTCAACGACAGGCTCGATGGCTTCACCGTGCTCCAAGGCGCCGAGGTCGATATTCTGGCGGATGGCCGCCTCGACTTGCCGGACGAGGTCTTGTCGCGTCTCGACGTGGTCGTCGCCGCCGTCCACTATAAGTTCGATCTGTCCCGCCAAGCTCAGACGGAACGGATCATCCGCGCGATGGACAACCGGCACATGTCGATCCTGGCTCACCCGACCGGGCGATTGATCGGAGAGCGGGAACCCTACGACATCGACATGGAACGCATCATCGCCGCCGCGCATGAGCGCGGTTGCCACCTCGAGATCAATGCCGAGCCGGACCGGCTGGATCTGACCGATGTCCATGCGCAAGCCGCGAAATCGATGGGCGTCAAAATCGCCATCTCGACCGATGCGCACACGATGGCGGCGCTCGGCTATATGCGGTTTGGTGTCGGCCAGGCGCGCCGCGGCTGGCTCGAGCCCGCCGATGTCATCAATACACGGCCGCTCGCCGAATTGAGGAAACTCCTCAGGCGCTAATTCTAAAGGGTCGGTTCTCGTTTTAGGGCCGCGCCGCCTTGACCAGGATCAAAGCCTCGCCCGCCGTGCCGGCCTTATGCTGCGACCCTCGATCTGGGTGGCGGGTGCCGGCGCGGGCCGAGCCCCCCGGCGGAGGCTGCTGCGATCATGGCGATGTCACGTCCCGTCGAAACCTTTTGGGAGACCGGAAAGCGCTCTTTGCCGCCGACGTCGCCTATGCGGCGCGCGTTGGAACGCAGTCTTCTCTTTTCCGAGGAGCTCGGCATCGATCTCGCCCAGCGCAGCGACGCAGCCTATTTTCATTGGTTTCTCGCCAGTCTCTTGTTCGGCGCACGGATCTCCGGGACGATAGCAAGGAACACCTACCGGGCGTTCGTCCGCCACGGCCTCACGACTCCCTCCGAGATCATCGATGCGGGCTGGGATTTCCTCGTCAATCCTGTCATGCGCGAGGGTGGCTATGTCCGCTATGACGGCCGCAAGTCGACGCAAGTGTTGCGCGACTGCGAGACGCTGCGCAGCGATTATCGCGGCAGCTTGCAGCGATTGCATCAGGAGGCACATGATGCGCGCGATCTCGAAGAGCGGTTGCTCGCCTTCTACGGCGTCGGGCCGGTGACGGCGAACATCTTCCTGCGCGAACTGCGCCCTTACTGGCGGAAAGCGGATCCCGCGCCGCTGCCGGCCGTCGAAAAGATGGCGAGGGAACTGCAAATCGACCTCACGCGCTACAAGCGAAAGAGTGTTCTCTTCGCGAGGGTGGAAGCTGGCCTGATCAGACGGCGGCACGGACCGCCTGGCGCCGGTTCATAGAGGACGAAATCCATGGCCGGCCAAGCAGAACGCCCGCTCACACGCTCCGCGAACGCGTCGATAGCCGGACGGCTGCGCGAGGCGGCTGATTTGTTGGCCGCGCAACAAGACAATCCGTTTCGGATTGGAGCATACCGGCAGGCGGCGGATAGCGTCGCGGCGCTCGATCGCGACGTTGGCGATATTTTAGGCGAAGGTGGGGTCGAAGCACTCGACCGCATCCCCCACGTTGGGCGCGGCATCGCGGCGGCGATCGCGGAAATGGCGGCCACGGGCCAATGGTCCTATCTCCAACGGCTTCGCGGGGCGGCCGAACCACAGGAGCTGTTCCAGGCCATTCCCGGCGTCGGACCCGGATTGGCGAAACGCCTGCATGAAGAACTCGGTGTCGAGACGCTCGAACAGCTCGAAACTGCTCTGGCGGATTCGAAGACCGCGCCGTTGAAAGGCTTCGGCCGGCGGCGGCTTGCCATGATTCAATCCGGGCTCGACCACATTCTGACGCGCATTCGCCCGGCGCGTGGCGCGCAAATCGAGGAGCCTGGCGTCGACGTCCTTCTCGACGTCGATCGCGAATACAGGGAGAAGTCCGAAAGCGGTCTGTTGCCGCGTATCGCGCCGAAGCGACACAATCCAAAGGCCGAGGCTTGGCTTCCCGTGCTCCACACGATCCGGGGAAAATGGCATTTCACGGCGCTCCATTCCAACACGGCTCGCGCCCACGACCTTGGTAAAGTCCTCGACTGGGTCGTCGTCTATTTCCACGAAGACGATCGCGCTGGGGCGCAGCGCACGGTCGTGACGGAAACGCGCGGTCCCCTCCTTGGCAAGCGCGTGGTCCGCGGGCGGGAAGAGGAGTGCATGACGTTCCACGAGACCGCGAAAGCGGGATAGGGCTCTCGATGGGGTTCCCGCAAAGGCCCCAATTCGTCCGGTCAGGCTTTCCGCGCGCCACGCGCTTCGCGCCGTCCTTGACACGCGAAATCACGGGAGCACACTCGCCACCAAGCGATCGCTGAACGGGTCCGCGCCGCCGCCGCGAGGCCTCCGCCGGGCGGAGTTCAAGTCATGAACGACATAACCGCCGGTATTTCGCATCATATTTGGTCGACGAAATACCGCTATGGGCATCCTGACGGCCACGAACGCACGATCGCCGGGACGTGGCGCCGCGTCGCGTCGGCGCTCGCGGCCGCCGAACCTAGGGACACGGCGATCTGGGACCAGCGCTTTTTCGAGATAATGAAAGATTTCAAGTTTTTGCCGGGTGGCCGTATTCAAGCCGGCGCGGGAACCGCGCATAACGTCACGCTGTTCAATTGCTTCGTGATGGGGACGATCGACGATTCGATCCCCGGTATTTTCCGGGCGCTGCAAGAAGGCGCGGTCACCATGCAGCAGGGCGGCGGCATCGGTTACGACTTCTCGACCCTCCGGCCGCGCGGCGCGCGGGCGAAAGGAACCGGCGCCATCGCCTCCGGCCCTGTATCCTTCATGGACATATGGGATGCGATGTGCGGCGCTCTTTTGTCCACCGGCGCGCGGCGCGGCGCCATGATGGCGGCGTTGCGTTGCGACCATCCCGATATCGAGGAGTTCGTCACCGCCAAACAGAAACCGGGCCGCCTGCGCCGGTTCAACCTCTCCGTCCTGGTCACGGACGCATTCATGGCGGCGGTGCGCGCCGACGCAGATTGGCCGCTGCTGTTTCCTGTCACGGGGCTCGACGCCGAAGGCGAGACGATCGCGCGCGAATGGCCAGGCGCGGCGGCTCCGGTTCCGTGCCGGATCATGCGGCGAATCCGCGCCCGCGAACTCTGGGAGCTCATTCTTCGATCGACTTACGATTACGCCGAGCCAGGCGTGCTGTTCATCGATCGCATCAATCAACTCAATAATCTCTGGTACCGCGAGCGGATCAGCGCCACGAATCCATGCGGTGAGATTCCGCTACCGCCCTATGGCGCTTGCGATCTCGGATCGCTCAACTTGACGCGATTTGTTTTGGCGCCATTCACCTTGGAAGCGCGGATCGACCTCGCCGCGCTCGCGGAGGCGACCCAGATTGCCGTGCGGCTCCTCGATAATGTGATCGACGTGTCGCGGTTTCCGCTGCCGCGGCAAGCCGGGAGCGCACGTGGCTCGCGGCGTATAGGTCTTGGAGTCACCGGACTCGCCGACGTCTTGGTCATGCTTGGGCTGGTCTATGGCAGCGATCATTCGCTCGCTGCCGCCGCCGAAGCGATGCGTGTCGTTTGCCACGCCGCTTATCGCGCCTCGATCGCGCTTGCGAAAGAAAAGGGCGAATTCCCCTATTTCGAGCGCGATAAATATTTGCAGGGAGCATTCATCCGCGGCTTGCCCGAAGATATCCGGGACGCAATCGCGAAGCACGGCATCCGCAACAGCCATTTGCTCGCTATCGCGCCGGCCGGCACGATCAGCCTCCTGGCCGGCAACGTCTCGAGCGGCGTGGAGCCGATCTTCGCGGCGACCTATGTCCGCAAGCTGCTCGCGGAAGATGGCAGCGCGAAAGAATTCGCGCTCGTCGACTATGCGCTCGATCTGTGGCGTTCGAGCGCCGGTGCCGTTACCGGGCTTCCAAAAGGATTTGTCCGCGCCGCGGACCTGCCCATCCACGCCCATCTCGAAATGCAGGCGGCGTTGCAGCCGTTCGTCGATAATGCGATTTCCAAGACCATCAACGTTCCGCAAGATTATCCATTCCAAGAGTTTCGGCGGATTTACGATCTTGCCTACGACCGGGGCCTGAAAGGCTGCACGGCATTCCGCCCCAATCCCGTGACGGGGACAGTGCTGAGCGAGGATGCGGGAGGCGCGCGAGCACCCCATTGTTGCGTGTTGGAGCGCGAGCCGGACTAATTGCGGCGGCCTGGCCGCGCGGCCGGAGGCCAATCCTTCATGGGCCGCGTCCCCCGGACGATCGCCCGGAAAAAGCGGCCATGACCTCGTCCAGCATACGCTCCGCTTCGCCGGTGTAGCGGGAGGAGAAATGAAACGGCTCGATCCGGCGCACTCCGGCTTCGCGCGCGATCGATCCGGCCGCCGTGGTGGTCAGATGCGCGCGGTCAGCCGCCAACTCCACATCCGCTTGCGCAAAGGCGGCCTCGATGAACAAGAGATCGGCGTCTCGTATGAGCCTGACGACGGCCTTGCGATTGGCCTCGGTGCCGGCGATATCGGTCACATAGCCGATCTTTTGACCAGGCGTCACCGTGACCGCCTTGCGCAGGACGGCAAGTGGCGCCACGCGCACCTCCGGCGCCGCCGGCGAGCAATCGATCCGGATCGGATAATCATCCGGCTTGTTCTCGATCACGGCGCGCTTCAGTTCGCGCAGCCATGGCCCGACCGGCAAGCCCATTTCCGCAAGCCGGTTCTTCCAAACATTGAGATGCGCGGATTCCTCGATCGCGAAGGCGAGACAAGGGGTGTGGTGATCGAGAATCGCGGTCGAGACGCGGAAGGCGGGATCATCGACCACCACGTCTCCGGCGAGACGGCCGCCGCCGATCACCTCATCGGCGAACGCGGTCTTCAGACGAAATTGCATAGTTCTGGTTTCGAAGGAGGAGGCGATTTCCGTCACCACGAAGACAAGGTCGTTGGGATAGCGATCCGCGAGGTTCCATTGGTAGGCGCGAAGCTTGTGGCGCACGTGGCCGATGAAACCCGCCGGCCCATAAAGGCTGATCTTCTTCTCCCGTCCCACTAGCAGCCTCAGCAGGCGATCGAATCCAACGAAATGATCGATATGCGCATGCGAAACGAAGATATGCTCCAGACGCTGGATCTTCCGTGGCGATAGAGCCGCGATATCGCCTAGGTCAAACAGGATCGCGCGCGTCTCGAACAGAGTTTCGACGTAGACAGCCGGATCTCCAAAGCGCCCATTGACCAGACTAGGATGCAAGAGCGGCCGCATGTCGAGTATCTAGACGCTGGCGAACGTGGCGGCTTTGCGCCAAGTCATCATAGCCTGGCGGCCAGCCGCAAAGTCCGTCGCGGGGAAGTTCTTGCAATGCCAATAATAGACACGCCACCAAACGAAAGGACCGCCGCGGCGGCGGGCGAGAGCGGCGCCCGGCAAGCGCGCGTCTTTATCGGCGTGAAGGTCGCGCCTGAAATTGCGCATGAACTCGCCCGGCTTGCGCGGAGTTTGGAACGGTTTTCCGTCCGGCTCGTCCCCGCCAATGATATCCATCTTACGCTCGTGCCGCCGTGGAACGAAGCTTCCATCCCGGCGGCGGTCGAAAAGCTTCGCGCGGTGACGGATAGGTTTGGGCCATTTGTGTTGAAATTCCAACATCTGTCTTATGGCCCACAGCCCAGACGGCCCCGTTTGCTGTGGGCGGAATGCGCGGCCACCGATGACATCGCATTATTGCGCGGTGCGCTTCTCCAGAGTTTCGGTCAAAGCGACGACCGGTCGTTCCGGCCGCATGTGACGCTCGCCCGCATTCGCGGCAATGGATCCGCCATCGCGTGGCAACAGCCGATCGACCGGGACTTATCGTTCACCCAGCAGGTCGGCTCGATCGAGCTCTTTCAATCACCTTCTCCCAATGGAAACGGCTACGAGATCCTCGCCTCGTTGCGATTGGGACACGACGCGGATGCGGCGCCGGATACGTAATTTCCATGCCGTGGCGCCAGCGCCGGACGTGCGCGACAATACAATAAAGATAGATTCCTCGAGCGTTTTCCCCCAAAGTGAGCGGGCGCGGACGCCGTGTGTCCGCAGCGCGAGTCATCGGGAGAGTGCAGCGAATGCAAACCTATCCCATCGATATCGAGCCCGGGCAGATCGTCCGGTGGATCCTCGCCGAGCGCGGGTCCACGCCATCGGAATTCAGAATTGTCGCCACGCGCGCCTTGGAAACGCGCGAGCTCCCAACGAGAAAAGAGTTCCGCCTCGGCGACGAAGAGCTCGAGAATTTGAGCGAAACCGCGACCGTGGCGACGCTCCAAATCGCACCGGCTGATCCAAGCGACGGCTGGATCTTGACCATTGTCGTCGAGGACGAAATCGGCCCGTGTACGTCCGGCGAGGCCGGAACGGTTGAGGAAGACCAAGAGATCGGCGTCGACCTCTTCTATGACGAGTTCATCCGCCCTGGGCGGGGAAATGCAAGCGCCTCCGCGGAAGTCGAGGAGCCGGCGGGCAAGGCGCACTTGGCGCGTCTCATCAATGACATCGAGCAAGATCGTCACGCATCCGATCGCCGCGCGTCGCCGCCCTGACGTTGACTCCTCGATGGGAGCGCGCGCGATTTTCGAAATGTGTCGAGGCCGTTTGGAAATCACGCGGCCAAAAGTCAGGAGGCGTTAATGACGCAAAATCCAACCGAAACCGGGAAGCTTCCCGCTCTGGCGACCTATGCCGATGTGAAAGGGGCGCTCGGGGATATGGATGACGCCACGATGACGGCGATTTTGGCCTTGCGGCCGGCGATCGCGGACATCGAAGAGGCCTCCATGTGGCTTTCCGGCGATATGGACGTTTTCGGACCCGGCCGGCCTTTGAAGGATGTTCCCGGGCAGATTGTCGCGCTTCTTACCCCTGACGAAGAAGAGAATGCGCCACGCGCGCGTTAGCAGGTGCAACAATCTCGATGTGTGACTCCGGTGGGACGACATGCGCGGCGCCGCCAAGCCGGCGCCGGGTCGCTGCAAGACGATAGGAAGAGCCATGGACCATGACCTTACGCGAAACTGGATGTGGTCGGAGGCATGTGAAATGCTGACCAGGGCAGAGCGATTGCATCGCGAGTTCTTCAGGCCGGTTCAGCCGGCCGCGCGGTTGCTCACGTGGGAGCCGCCGGTGGATGTTCTGGAGACCCAACACGAGGTCCTCGTTATCGTGGCGCTGCCGGGCGTCAGCGCGGAAAGCATCGAAGTTGCAACCGATGCGGGGGAACTGGTGTTCGCTGGAATTCGCACGCTCCCCGCCGAACTCCAGACCGCGGTCATTCATCGCATGGAGCTTCCGCAGGGACGTTTCGAGCGCCGGATCCGGCTACCGCCCGGCCAATATGGCGTCGTCCGGCGCTCGATTGTCGACGGTTGCCTGCTGATTTCGGTCCAGAAGGAAGGCGCATTTCATGGCTGAGGCGAATTTCCCAGAGGCAATAAGCGAAAGCGCCCCAAAGACAGCCGCGCTTGTCCCCGCTTTGCCGCTCGATGCGATCATCATCATTCCGGTTCGAAACACGGTTCTATTCCCGGGACATTTGGCGCCGATCACTGTCGGCCGCGAGCGCTCGGTTGCCGCCGCCCAGCAGGCGGTGCGCGATCAACGTCAGATCGGCCTGCTCATGCAGCGCGACGCCGAGGTGGCGGAGCCCCTGCCGGCCGGCATGCATCTTGTGGGCACCATCGCCAATATCGTTCGTTACATAACGGGGCCCGATGGCGCGCACCATCTCGTCTGCCAAGGCGATCAGAGATTTCGAGTCGTCGAGTTCCTGACCGGCTGGCCGTTTCTTGTCGCCCGCGTTTTGCGAATTCCAGAGCCGGAGACGCATTCGCCCGAGACCGAGGCGCGCTTCCTTCATCTGAAGGTTCAGATGAAGGAAGCGTTGCAGCTATTGCCGCAGGCGCCAGAGGAATTGCAGGCCACGATCCGGTCTGTCACGTCGCCGGCCGAACTAGCGGATCTCGCGGCCGCCTACATGGATTTCAAGCCCGAGGAGAGGCAGGAAATTCTCGAAACCGCCGACGTCGCCGCCCGGATCGAAAAGGTCTCGCGCATGCTCGCGCATCGTATCGAGGTCTTGCGATTGTCGCAGGAAATCGGCCGGCAGACCAAGACGGCGCTCGACGAGCGTCAACGCGAGGTTCTGCTGCGCGAGCAGATGGCGGCGATCCAGCGCCAGCTCGGCGAGGGCGAAGCGGGCAAGGCGGAGGAGATAGCCGAACTCAGCGAGGCGATCGTCAAGGCGGATATGCCTAAGGAAGTCGAGGAACAAGCCCGCAAGGAACTGCGCCGGTTGCAGCGAATGCCCGAAGCGGCGGCCGAATATGGCATGGCGCGGACCTATCTCGACCGGCTGATCGAGCTGCCCTGGCACCTGCCCGAGGAAACGCCGATCGATATCGCCGAGGCGCGGCGCATTCTCGATCAGGACCATTACGGGCTCGAAAAAATCAAACGGAGGATCATCGAATATCTCGCCATCCGTAAACTCGCGCCGCACGGCAAGGCGCCGATCCTGTGTTTCGCCGGGCCTCCGGGCGTCGGAAAGACCTCTCTTGGCCAATCGATCGCGCGCGCCATGAACAGGAAATTCGTGCGGGTGAGCCTCGGCGGCGTCCACGACGAGGCGGAGATCCGCGGCCATCGCCGCACCTACATCGGGGCGCTGCCCGGCAATATCATCCAGGGGATCCGCAAGGCGGGCGCGCGCAATTGCGTGATGATGCTCGACGAGATCGACAAGCTTGGCGCCGGCATCCATGGCGATCCCGGCGCGGCGCTGCTCGAAGTGCTCGACCCCGAGCAGAACAGCACGTATCGCGACAATTATCTCGGGGTTCCCTTCGATCTGAGCCGGGTCGTGTTCATCACGACGGCCAATGTCCTCGACACAATTCCCGGCCCGCTACGCGACCGCATGGAGATCATCAGTCTCGCTGGCTACACCGCGGATGAAAAATTCCACATCGCCCGCCGCTACTTGGTGGCGCGACAGCTGGAGGCAAATGGGGTTCAACCCGGGCAGATCGAAATTACGGACGAAGCGCTGCGCGAGATCATCAAGCGTTACACCCGCGAAGCCGGCGTTAGAAACTTGGAACGCGAGATCGGCAAGACGATCCGGCATGCCGCCGTGCGCATTGCCGAAGGGCAAAGCGGGCCTGTCCAAATCGGATGTGAAAACCTTGCCGCCATTCTGGGGCCCTCGCAGTTCGAGAGCGAGCTGGCGATGCGCACAAGCGTGCCCGGCGTGGCGACAGGCCTCGCCTGGACGCCGGTAGGAGGCGATATTCTGTTCATCGAAGCGACGCGCATTCCGGGCCACGGCAAGTTGATCCTCACCGGTCAGCTCGGCGAAGTGATGCGCGAAAGCGCTCAGGCCGCGCTCAGCATCGTCAAGAACCGGGCCGCATCATTCGGAATCGAGCCGGGCAGTTTTGAAAGGTCCGACATCCACATCCACGTTCCAGCGGGCGCTATCCCGAAAGATGGACCCAGCGCCGGCGTCGCGATGTTCCTAGCGCTCGTGTCGCTAATGACGGAGCGCAGCGTGCGCGCAGACACGGCCATGACGGGGGAGATCAGCCTGCGCGGGCTCGTTCTCCCCGTCGGCGGCATCAAGGAAAAGGTCCTCGCCGCGCATGGCGCTGGCATCAAACGCGTCATGCTGCCGGCGCGAAACCGGAAGGACTTCGAGGATATTCCCGAAGAGGCTCGCAAGGAGCTGGAATTCGTCTGGCTAGAACGAGTCGATGAAGCGGTATCCGCCGCGCTGGCGCCTGCGTCACACGACGGTTCCCCCGGCAAGGCGGCTCCCCACGTGGCCGCTCTCGACGCGAGCTGAAAACCAAGGGCCAACCGGTCAGCGGTTGGCGAGCCAGAGGATCAGCGTCAGAACAATGCTGATCAGCAGCCCGGTTGCAATCGGAATATAGAGCGTGAAATTCTGATGTTCCACGACGATGTCGCCGGGGAGACGCCCGAGTCTGAGCGGGCCGATCCATCGCCACAGGAGGCCGATGACCACCAACGTAAGTCCGAGCAGAATTAAAGTCCGCGACATTTTTGCCTCCCGGATACCGGACGTAAGGCTCTCGAGTTAAAATGGGAATGCCGCCGTACGGCCGATAAGGCTTTCTCGCTGCCGCGCCGGACCTGTCCCACGGCTCATCCCTTCACGCCGAGGACGAGATCGCACCATCAAAGCATGGGATCAAACAACTAGGACCGCGTGCCAGTTCCCTTTCTGGCGGGGATCCCAGCAATGAAAGGCGCTGGTATTCCCAGCCTTATTTATCCGATGACCGGCACTCGGGAGACAGATCGATCACGCGACAGGCGGCTCCGTACGGATCGAAATACCCGCAAGAGCGAAGCGAAACGTGGTGCCGTGATTGACGGCGCTGCTGACCGTAAGCTCGCCGCCGAGCCGTTCCACGAGGTCACGGCACAGAAGAAGGCCAAAACCACTGCCCGGCTCGCCCGCGGTTCCAATCGTGGAAATGCGTTGGTCCAGTTTGAACAGGCCGGAAATCTTGTTTGGAGGCATGCCGACGCCCGTATCGGTAATTTCGATTTCGACGAAATCGCCACGCCGGTTCGCTGCGATTGTGATCGTCCCGGCGGG
>Ga0187852_1000411_pt1 | contig 46397 bp, 46 predicted proteins | sample June2016WEW_6_40_FD_134511 | JGI IMG/M metagenome (GOLD analysis project Ga0187852, IMG submission 134511) | Peatland microbial communities from SPRUCE experiment site at the Marcell Experimental Forest, Minnesota, USA - June2016WEW_6_40 | ecosystem: Environmental > Terrestrial > Soil > Wetlands...
GATGAACTGAGCGCGCGCGTTCAGTTCAGCACCCGCCGCGCCTGCGGGCTGTCGAGCGAGAACGCGGGGATCGCGACCTCGAAAACGTCGCCGTCCTCGCAAACCATGCGGTAGGCGCCCTGCATGATGCCGCTCGGCGTGCGCAACGGGCAACCCGAGGAATAGCGGAACGACTCGCCCGGCGCGAGCGTCGGCTGCTCGCCGACGACGCCGGGGCCGCGAACCTCTTCGAGACGGCCCGCGGCGTCGGTGATCCGCCAGTGGCGATGCGTCAATTGCACCGTTCGATCGCCGAGATTGGCGATTTCGACGGTATAGGTCCAGAAGAAGCGCGGCTCGTCGGGATCCGATCGCTCGGGCGAATAGGCCGGCTCGACGGTGACTTTGATGTTTCGGGTGACGGCGGCGTACATCGCGCCACTCTATCGGGCGGGCGCGCCGCGGCCAAGTCGGCGCGGTCCCGGACGCGCGTCAGGAACTGCACCGGCGCGGGATCGAGCGAAAGTCGAAGGGAATGCGCGCGATTCGGCGCGACTCGGCCAGAAGAGCTACGCCGCCCGCGCTGGCCCCGAGGCCACGCATGCGCCAGCATTGCTCTTGGACCGCTCCGTGGGGGCCGATCACCTGAGGTCTCGGACCATCAGAAACAGCGCGTGGGGATTCGTCAGGAGATAGCGCAGAAACAGTCGCCGCGGCTCGAGACCCACTCTGAACAACCATTCCATTCCGATCCTCTGCATCCACAGCGGCGCGCGCGGCTTGGCGAGCGACAGGAAGTCGAACAACCCGCCGGCCGTCTTGACGATCGCGACGCCCTTCAGCGCGCTGAGATTGCGCGCGCAGAATTGATGTTCCAGCGGCACGCCAAGCGAAACCCAAAGCACGTCGGGTTTCAATTTGACGATCTCTTCGACGATGGCCGCTTCCTCGGCGCGAGGGAAGAAGCCGTTGCGGCGGCCAACGATCCGCAGCCCGGGATAGGCGGCAAGCGCGGCCTTGACCGCCTCGCGATTCACCTCTTCCGCAGCGCCCAACATATAAAAGGTGACGCCGGCCTGAGCGGCCAGTCGCGCCACCGCCGGAAAAAGATCGGTGGTCGCGACCCGTTCCGGCAGCGGGTTGGCGCAGAGGTAGCGCGACAGCAACACCAACGGTTGGCCGTCGGCGTTCACCGAATCGGCGGACAGGATCGATTCCTTCAGTTCTCGATCTTGCGCGCACAGCGAAATGACTTGGCCATTGAGCGACGTCGAATAAATCGGCCGCGTCGCCTTGGCGCGTTCGGCGCTGCGGCAATAATCGACAAAGGCGTGCGCCGTTTCCTGGATATCGACGGCGTCGATCGGAAACTGGCCGATACGGACGATTCTGCGCCTTTCCGGCCTCGATTTCCTGGCCACGAGTTGCATCGCTCCGCTCCGTTCCCTTGCGAGGAAGAGCAAAACGCAAGTCGCAGGCCTCCCGAATCGGGACACCCTTCTTCATTTTTCGCGATGAGCGGCGATCGAGCGTTGGAAACGGGCCGCATCCAATGCGGCGCGTTCGGCGCCACGGCCGTCTCGTCTTGCGCGGCCGCGCCGGGCAAGTCGCATGCGACGGACGGAAACCCTCGCCCGGCCGCGTTCGAGAACGAGGCGTCGTCGATGGCATGATTCTTCCACTGTCGCACCGCCTGACGCCTGCCTGTGTCTCATACCGGGGCGGCTCACGACGGAGGTCGGATGCCAAACAAGGTGAACGACGTCGTTCGTTTCGCGCCGCGCGAGGCGCCATGCGCTGTTGCGGCGTCAAACGACAATCGCGCCGAGTCGCCCTTCGATCGAGCGGACGGACCCCTGGCGAATTTGGGGCGCAAGATCTCTTCGCGCCTGGCGCGCCATGTCGCGCTCGAACGCCGGCGGCTGGTCAATGTCGCGCCGATGGTCAGCTTCACGTTTGACGACGCTGCGACGAGCGCCGGCCTGACGGGCGCCGAACGGCTGGAAAAAATGGGCGGCCGCGGAACCTACTACGTCGCGTCCGGCCTGATTGGGCGAGACGACTACATCTACGCCCTGATGGGTGGCGACAGCTTGCGCGAACTCCACCTCAGGGGGCACGAAATAGGCCTTCACGGCCATGCCCACCGGGCGGCGGGCGATTTTTCCGCGCAAGACTTTCGTGACGACCTGCGGAAAAACAGGGACTGGCTGCTGGCCGTCGACGAAGGCATTCGCCCCGCCAATTTCGCCTACCCCTACGGCCTCGCCTCGTTCGCCCGCAAACGCCAGCTTTACGGACTTGTCGCCTCCAGCCGCAGCATCGCGCCAGGAGTCGTCGCCGGCGACTTCGATCCGCAGTTTCTGCGCTGCGTCGAACTGGCGGACGAACGGCTGACGCCCGAGCGGCTCGCCTCCTATCTGGACGCCGCAGTCCGCTCGACCGGTTGGCTGATCTTCTGCTCGCATGACATTGCGGCCGCGCCGAGCGCGTACGGCTGCACGCCCGGGCTCTTTCAGCGCGCGCTCGACGGCGCGGCGTCGCGCGGCCTCGAAATCGTCACCATCGCCGCCGGGCTCGAACGCAGCTGCGCAGTTGGAAGCGGCGCGCTTTCGGCGAGCGAGGCAACCAGATGGAAACTTTCGTGACGCAATGGTCCTGAGGCGGTCGGCAGCGCCGGAACGGCGCGGGTTCGAGAACGAAGCGAACCGTCTCAATCCTGTTCGACGTGTTATTGGCGGGGAAGCGAAGCTCGTGGTCGCGGCCATGCATGAGGATACGGCTTCAGGCGAAGACGCATCGACCGTCGCGCATCGCGAAGCGGGCTCGGCGAGCCGCGCGTCTCATTCGGCGCCGGAAGCCGTCGTTTGCGTGGCGACCTGTCGACGCCCCGATATGCTCCGGCTGACGTTGCAATCTCTGGTCGACCAGATCGGCCCGACCCGGTTCGCCGTTGTTGTCGTCGACAACGACCCGGTCGGCATGGCGGGCGTTCCGATCGTGAACGCCTTCCTCGACGCAGGCCTGCTGGAAGGCTTCTGCGTTGTCGAGGCGCAGCCCGGCAATTGCCGCGCCTGCAATCGCGCGTTTCAGGAGGCGCGTCGCCGTTTTGCCTCGGCGTCGTACATTCTGATGATCGACGACGATGAAGTCGCCGACCCCGAATGGATCGCTCGCATGATCGCCGCCTGTCGCGAGAGGCAAGTCGACATTGTCGGCGGTCCGGTGGCGCCGCATTTTCCCGACGGCGCTCCCGACGCGCTCGCTCGCCATCCCGTCTACTGGCCGGCCTATAGCCGGAGCGGCTTCGTGCCGATGATCTATGGCTCGGGCAATTTCCTCATTCGCCGCCAAGCGTTCGAGCGGCTGAGCCATCCGGAATTCGACCTGCGTTACAATTTTCTTGGCGGCGGCGACACCGACTTCTTCACGCGCTGCCGCCGCGCGGGGCTGACGTTCTATTGGGAGCAGGCCGCGCGGATCGTCGAGACCGTGCCGAGCGATCGCGTTCGGGCCGCATGGATTCTGCGGCGCGGGCTTCGCATCGGCGCCATCAACTTCCACATCGATGAGTCCTCAAGCCCCTCGGCCGTCGGCCGCGCCCGACTCGTCGCCAAGAACGGCGTTCTCCTCCCCGTCTCGGCTTTTCGATCGCTGAAGCTGCTCGCGCAGGGCAAGCCGGCGCTTGTTTCGGCCCATCCGATGGTCGTGGCGATCGGGCGGCTGATGGCCTGGCTCGGGGTCGAGCCTCAGCAATATCGCTTCAAGCCGGCAGAGCCGAAACCGTGAGCGCATCGGCGGCCAGCTTCCCGACCATCGAGAGCGAGCGCGTTCCGTGGCGCGCGATCGCGTTCGTCGCCGCCCTGGTTCTGACCTGGATCACGCTGCAGCCCTTCGCGGACCTCGGCGCCGAAGACGCGCTCGATCTCGGCGTCGGCCGCGATACCGCGATCTACTTCGCTTTCGCTTTGTGCGCGGCCTTTTGCCTCTATTTGGCGGCGTTGACGGATCGTCGCGGCCTGCGACGCCTCGTCAATCCCGCCTATATCGCTCTGGCGCTCTGGATCGGGCTCAGCAGCGTGACCTCGCAAGACGTCGCGACGTCGCTGAAGCGCGCCGCGCTATGCGGCTTCGTCGCCATTGTCGCCGCGACCTTGCCGCTGTTGCCGCGCGGGCGCGCGCATCTGGCGGCCCTGCTGGGCGTCGCCGCCGGCGCGCTCCTGGCGCTGTCCTATTTCGGCGTGATCTTCATGCCGCACTATGCCGTCCATCAGGCGAGCGATCTCGGAGAGCCGGCGCTGGCGGGCGACTGGCGCGGCGTTTTCGGCCACAAGAACCTGGCGAGCGTCGTTTTCGTTTTCGTCGCCTTCATCGGACTCTACGTCGTGCGCGCCGGACATGCCGTCGCGGGCGCCCTCATCGCCGCCCTTGCGTTGCTGTTCGTGGTCTTCTCCTACGGGAAGACCGCGAACATGCTCTGGGCGCCGACGCTGGCCGTCTCCTTGTTCGCCGCCCGCCACGGCGCCGCACGGGCCTGGCGTATCGCGGCCATGGCGCCCTTCGTGGCGCTCAATGCGCTTGGCGTCGGCTCCGTGCTCTTCGCGCCCGTGGGATCGCTGGTGGCGAGCCTGCCGATCGACCCGACGTTCACGGGCCGCACCGACATCTGGCGCTACGCCCTGGGAAAGCTCGCCGCGCATCCCTTTCTCGGGTATGGGTTTGACGCGTTCTGGGACACCGAGTCCGTCCGCTTCGGCTCCGACGATTCGGCGGCCTGGGTCGCCGGCGCCGCGCACGCGCACAACGGCCTTGTCGACGTCGCGATGTCCATGGGCGTTCCCGGCGTCGCCCTGGCGCTTTGGGCGTTGGTCGCCCAACCGCTCGCCGATATCGGCAAGGCGGTGAGGAACGGCGCCGATCCGGCGCTGGTGACGTTGCTGACGCAAATCTGGCTTTTTGGCCTCTACATATCGTCGCTGGAGTCGTTCCTGTTCGATCGAAGCGACCCGATCTGGTTCACCTTCCTGTTCGCGGTGTTCGGGCTGCGCTACGTCTCGAGTTTTCGGACGTCGCCGCGATGACGCCGGGCCCCGCCGCGACCCGCGGTTTCGTCGTCTCTCTCGCGTCGCCGTCGAAGGCGCCCTGCGGGGTCGAGATGTTCGCGCGCGGTCTCGCGCGAGCCGCCGGCGAAGTCGGCCTCGACTCGCGTCTTGTCGCCGTCGCCGGCCGATGGGGCGACGGGCCCGCGCTTTGGCGCGCTTTGGCCGGCGCCGACGCCCTCGTCGTCAATCTGCCGGTCGTGGCGTGGAAGAAGGCGCTGCTGACGCCGCTGCTGGCGCTGACGATCGCCCGGCTGCGCGGCGCGCGGACTATCGTGGTGGTGCACGAATGGGCGGATCTGCATCCCCTGCGCCGCGCCTTCATTTCCGCCTATCTGTTGCTTGCGCAAGTCGTTCTGTTCTCGTCGCCGACCGTGCGCGACGAATTTCTATCCGGCCCGCTTGGACGCCTGCCTTTCGCCTTGGGTCTCGCGCCGATCCCGCCCAATATCGCGCCGCTGAAGACCCGCCTTCGCTCTCCCGCCGTCGATCGCCTCGAGGCGGAGCGCGCCAAGGGGCGTCTCGTTCTCGGGCATTTCGGCTCGATCTATCCCAAGAAGCAATCGACCTTCGTGCTCGACGTCGCGCGCGCCTTGCAAGCGATGAATCGCAGCGTTTTCGTCGTCTTCATCGGCGGTTTCGTCAAGGCGAAGGACGACGTCGAAACGCGATTCTTCGCCCGCGCCGGAGAACTCGGCCTCGAGGCGTCGATCATGGTCAGCGGCTATGTCGAATCGGACGCGGAGATTTTCGCTTTGTTCGATGCGGTCGACGTCTTCGTCTATTCTTTTGCAGAAGGGTTGACCTCGCGGCGCGGCAGCGTGCTGACTTGCCTGGAATCCGGACGTCCTGTCATCGTCAACGCGGCGAAAAGCCAAAGCGAATTCGACCATCATCCGGTCTTTCGCGGCTTGATCGCGCAGGGCGCATTGCAGGTCGTGCCCACCAACGCCGCGCCGGCGGATTTCGCCCGGGCCATCGAGGCGATCGGCGCCGATCGTCGCGCCGTCGCGCCGGAGATATTCGCGCCGGCCTGGCGGGACGCGGCGACCGCGTTGCGCGCGGCGTTGAAGTGAACGGGGGCTTCAAGCTCGCTTCTGTTGCGCGGGCCGCATGGCGTCGAATCGCACGAGGGCGCGCGCCGTGACTCCGGCGTCGGCGAGCGCCCGCCAAAGCGATTGCGCGCCCTCGTCGCCGGGCGTTTCTTCAAACGCGACGACCGCGTCGACCAAGCCGAGGATCCGCGCCGCGGCGCCGTCGCCCGGATCGGGTCCGTCGCAAATGACCAGTTCGATCGCTTCATCGCGCAGGCGCGTGAGGGACTGCAAGAGTTCGTCGGGACGCATCCGTCCGATTTCGGCGTCAAACCCCTTGGGCAAAGCGAGCAGGACTCGATTGGCGGCGAGATAGAACGCGCCCTGGTTGAGGATCGGCGTCTGCGCGGCGTGTCGGATGGCGCGCGTGAGCTTGGCGTTGCGCTCGGCCGCATCGATCAAAGCGACGTGGACGCCGCGCCGCGCGGCGCACAGCGCCAGATTGATCGCCAGCGCGGTGCGAAGCCCGTCGCCGTTCGAACCGGCGACGGCGATGGCGAGAACGCGCCGTGAGCCTTTGCGCCGGCCGTCGTCAAGACCGAGCGCATCGAGGATCGCGTCGAACTCGGCGCTGTCGGCGTCGGCCGGCAACGCCGGGAAGCCGAGACCGGCAAGGTCCAGGCGGTCGATGGATTGGCTCCGTTGCGCGGTCTCGAGTCGCGAGCGCGGCGTAATGGCGAAGGTCGCGGCGGGAGGCGCGGGCGCGTCGTTCGCCTCGCGCTCCAGCTCGACGGCCGGCGCGTCCGGCGGCGCAGCGAAGGCCCGGCGCTCGCGCGCGAGCGAACCGGCCACGCCGAGCCCCAGGCCGAGCAGCAATCCGGCGGTCGCCATCAGCGCCCCGCTGGGGGGAAAGGCGCGAGACTTGGGAGCGGTGGCGAGCGAAATGATCCGCGATCGCGTGGGTTCGACCTGCTGGATCTCGCCCGCTTCGCGCGAGCGCGTGACAAACAATTCGTAGACGCTGCGCGCCGCGTCGGCTTCACGCTCGAGATCGCGCAGGCCGACCGAACTCTGGCCATTGGCGTTCGACTGCGTCTTCAGTTCGTCGAGTTGGCGGCTGAGCGAGGCTTCGAGTTGCTTCGCGCTCTCGTATTCGATGCGCTGGCTCTGGGCGAAGCGCATGACCTCGGCGTCGACCGCGGCGTCGGCGACGCTGACCCGCGCCCTGGCGTCGATCACTTGGGGATGCCGCGGGCCCAGTTCGCCCGTGAGGTCGGCGAGGCGCTGGCGCGTCAGCGCCTGCTGCGTCCGCAACGCGGCCAGGCTCGCCGATGTGATCTGCGAGGCGAGCGCTGCAATATCGCCGCCGCGCCGGTGGGCGTTCTCGATCTGGTCGAGCCGCGCGCGCGCCTCGGCCGCCTTGGCGCGCGCGATCATCATCTGCGCGTTCATGTCTTTGAGCTGCTGCTCGGTGACGAGAAGGTCGCGGGTTCCCACGAGCCCATTGTCGGCCTTGAAGTCTTCGACCTTTTTTTCCGCGTCGAGGACCCGCTTGCGCAAGACCTCGAGCCGTCCAGCCAGCGAGGTTTCGGTCTGGCGCGAGGCGTCCGATTGCCACGACGACGAAACGTCGATGTAGGCGCGCGCGGTGGCGTTGGCGAGTTCGGCGGCCTTGATCGGATCGCGATCGGAGACGGAGAGATCGATGATGAAGGTGCGCTCCGGGCGCTTGACCTGAATTCTGGTTCCGAGGGCCGCCGCGGCGGCGGCCGCGCGGTCCGACGCGTCCGGCGAAGAACCGAGAAGGGCCGGAAATCGCCAAGCGCCGAAAAAGTCCGGATCGGCGTCGAGCTTTTCATTGGCCACCACGCGCTCGAGCACCGCGCGCGATGTGATGATCAGGCTCTGGCTCTCGACGTAGTTGATAAACCCGTTGGAATCCTGCCCCGGCGCCGGGGCGTCCGTGCCGGCGCCGGGGAGGGCGCCCGGGTCTACGTAGATCTGCGTGACCGCGACATAGCGCGGCGTTAGCGCCTTCGACGCGGCGAAGCCGAGCAACGCGCAGGCCAAGGCGCAACCCAGCGTGAAGGCTTTGTGGCGCTTGGCGATCTCGACGACCGCGAGCGCACGATCGCGCGCGCTGCCGGCCGCGAGCGGCGGCCGGGCGTCGCCGCCGCTCGCCTCGGCGGCCGTGGGGCCATATTCGAACATAAGCTGCTTACCCGCCGGTTTGGATCGCGCCGATACAAGCCCGTCCTGTCGCTGCCGCTGACGAGCGAATTGTCGTTGATCTTGGTTAACGAATAGTCAGAGGACTTCGCCGATGAAAAACGGCGCCCGCCAGCGGAACCTTCGCCGGCAAAGGGGGAGGTCATCACGGCGATTCCGATCAGGAATCGAAGCGGGCGGGCGTGGATGGCTTCAATATTGCGTCATGGCGAGCTGGACTCGCTCGAGTTTCGTTTTGAAACGCGGCGGGCCGCCGAGACGCCGGGAACGAACCTTTGGCAAGACCAGTCGCCCTCATTACGCCAAGCGACCGTGGCGATCTCGCGCGGATGATCGCGGCCGCGGCAAATTCGAGGGCCGCGCTGGCCGGACGGCGGTCCTCAAACACGTCGGTGGCGATGACGCGCCAAGCCGTTGGTCCGTCGCAGGCCGCCGACCCGACCGGATCGCCGGAGCATTTGCATGTGGCCTAGTCGAAAGCCGGTTTCGCCGTCCCTTCGTCCTGTCCGCTCCGAGCTGAGGCTCAACACTACGCGGCTCGGCTCGTTCCCGGTCGCACGGCTGGCCGCCGTTCTTCGGTCGCCGCGCCTGCTGGCGGCGGCCTGGATGCTGGCGACCCTCGCCAGTCCCGTCAGCGCGGCCCCATCCGGCCTGCGGCTTGTGCACGCCGAGGAGTTTTCCACGGCCAAGGATTACGACGCGGCGTTCTGGATCGCGGAGACGGGCTTCTTCCGCAATAAGGAAGCGCAATATTATCGGCCGGCGAACGTCAGCGTGCATGGCGGCGCGCTGGTCCTTGAGGGACGTCGGGAAGCGGTGTTGAACGCCGCCTACGACGCCAACGGCGCCGATTGGCTAACGACGACGCGAAGCGCGGATTACACGTCTGGCAGCATCGTCAGCCGTGACGCTTTCACTTTCGGCGTCTTTGAAGTGGTTGCGCGCCTGCCGCAGGGCGCGGGCGATTGGCCGGCGATCTGGCTGGTTTACGAACAGGGTCTGCCGTATCGCGAGATCGACTTGGTCGAGGCCGTCGGCAACGCTCCGGGCAAAACGTGGACGACGATCCACGCCGGACGAGATCAGCGCAGCCTGAAGTCCTGGCAGGCCGAAACGCCCATGCCAGGCCTCGAACGGGATTTTCACACTTACCGGCTCGAATGGCGCAAGGATTCGATCTCGATCGCCATCGACGGGCGCGACGTGCTCAGAATGAACCCCGACGAGGCCCATAAGGACGGCATCGACCCGCTGCGCGCGCCGATGCATTTGCGCATCAACCTCGCGCTCGGCGGCTCCTGGGGCGGCAGGATCGACGACGCCGCCCTGCCCGCCCGGGTCGAGGTCAAATCGATCAAGATCTGGAGCGTCGGGCCACAGACCCTGACAACTTCCGACTGACGCCGACGGCTTTGAATTGTGACTCGAACGAACCCATTGCCGCGCCCGGGGATAATTGCTCTTTCCGACAAAACCGGGTCGGCCGCAAAGGAGCGACGTCTGCAGATTCATCATGCCGCAAGCTTCGCGTTGACCGGGCGGAAGCAGCGGCTCAATGAGAGACGCGGATGACGTCGCGCGGAGAGGAATTGATCGGGGCGTTGCGGTCATGACGATTTTGCGAAAAATGAAAGACGCCGCGATCGGCGCGGGCCTAGAGCCTTGGCTCCGACCGGTTTCCGATCTGTTGGTCGGGCGCAAGCTCGATCGGGACGATCTGGCGGCTTTCAAGTTAATCGAGGGCTTGGCGAAGGACGCGATCTGCGTCGACGTCGGCTGCCACAAGGGAAAGTTTCTGGACGCCATGCGGCGCGCTGCGCCTGGCGGGCGCTTTTTCGCTTTTGAGCCGGTCCCGTATCTCCACAATCTGTTGAAATCCAAATATCGCGCGGACGCTCGCGTGCAAGTGTTCAATTACGCGCTCTCGTCAAGCGACGGCGAGGCGACGTTTTACGTCAATGAGCGCGATATGGGGCTCAGCGGCTTGAGCGAACGGCGCGAGCGCCTGGGCGAAGACCCGTTGACCAAGGTCAGCGCGGTTCTGCGACCGCTCGACAGCGTCCTCGGCGATCAGCGCGTCGATTTCATCAAGATCGACGTGGAGGGCGCGGAATTCGATGTGCTGCAAGGCGCGCGCGGAATCCTTGGGCGATTTCGGCCTCGCATCCTCTTTGAATTCGGCCTGGGCGGCGCCGAGTATTTTGGCGTCGGAGCCGACACGATGTTTCAATTTTTCGATTGCGCCGGTTATGACCTCTTCACGATGGACAATTTGATCCGGGACAGCGCGCTCACTGTCGAGGGGTTTCGCACTTGTTTCGAACGGAACACAAATTACAATTTCCTCGCCGCGCCGCGGCGGTAAGGCGCTCTGGATATCCCCGAGCGAACGGCTGTTGCGATCTTAAAAGAAACAGCGACCCGGTTTAGCCGACGCGACGAAGCGCTTTCGCGGCGAGCTTCGCCGCGCCGCGGCCAGCGCCGCGATCCAGCGGCGAGCGGGTCGAGCGCAGCAGCTTTTGCGCGAGGCCGCGGGAGACGGCGCGCAGGTCGCCGATGTCCAACAACCAGCCGGCTGCGGCGTAGACAGCGGCGCCCGCCGGCACGAGGACGACGAGGGCCATCGGCCCGAATTCGGCGGTCGCATTCTCGAGAACCGCGACGACGAAGCCCATCGCCGCCGTCGCGGCGACGACGCGCGCGATCCGGCGCAGCGGAAACGGCATCGCAAAGGCAAACCGGCTCAGCAGCAACGCGTTGAGACAACCGAAGACTTCCGTCGCCAGTCGTCCCCAAACCGCGCCCATCACCCCGAAATGGCTGATCAGCACGTACGAGGCGACGAGGTTCCAGACGATGATCGACCCCGTGTTCGCCAGATAGAATCCGGTGCGATTGGAAAGCAGAAAGCTCGTGTGGAAATATTGCTGAGTCAGGATCTGGAACAGCAACGCGGCGGCGAAGACTGGCATCGCGCCGTGCGAGACCGCGCGAAAATTCGGCCCGAGCACGAGAGCGGCGACCTGCGGCGCGACGATGGCGAGGCCGACGCAGGCCGGCAGCGTCGCCGCAAGCAGAATCTCCAGGTATTTTTCAAGGTGCGCGCGCGCGTCCGGCGCGCCCCTTGTCGCGAGCAATCGCACCGTCATCGGCACGAAGGCCGTGGCGATGCTGATCGCCGGAATGATCAGGCTTTGGCGGACGATATCGAGGCTGGCGCCGAATTGACCGGCGGCGCTGACGCCAACCAGGTTGGCGAGCAGAAATCGGTCGGTCATCGCCGACAGCGAAAGGAGCGACAGCGAGATCGTCAGCGGAAATCCGCTTCTGACAATTTCAAACAGGCGCGCGGCTTCGAAGCGCGGCCTCGCCGCGCCCCAGGCCGCCCGCCAGAAGGTCAGCGTCGCCAGCAGATACGCGATCGACATCGAAGCCAGAAGCAGCGCGCCGGTCCTGCCGAACAGCGTAAACGTGATCCCCAGACCCGAGACGAGGACGGCGCGAACGACGGTGCCGCGCATGACGCTCACGGCCTTCTGCTCGGCGCGCAGCACTTCCTGGCTGGTGTCATAAACGGCGATGGCGATGGTCAGCCCGATCGAAGCGATCGCAATCGCCGGCGCGAGATTGGCGAGCCGCGCCGCGACATAGCCGAGCGGCAAAGCGAGACAACACAGAAGCAATGCCGCGAGGGCCGATGGACGCACGTCCGTCCCGTCGCCGCGCGCCTGATCGCGCAGGATCGAAAGCTTGATCGCGCTGGAGAGAAAAGTCGCGAAGACCGTCGCGAAGGCGAAGCCCAGAAGATAGTCGCCGAACGCATCGGCGGCGAAGAACCGCGTGAAGACGACGACGTTAACCAAGCCGAAGACAGCCGAGAACGCGTTCGCCAGAAAATAGAACGCGGTATGCCTGGCCAGCATTACGGGATTCCTAACTCGACCGCACCGGCGCTCGGCGCATCGGTGACCCAAAGTGGCGCCATCGACCCGTTCCGAGACGTTTCAACGAAGCGCCGTCACTCCAGCAAGAAGCGCGCCGCGCGGCGGCGCCCCGGCGATCTCGGCGACGAGTTTGCGGATCATCGCCTCGTCGAAACCATGGAAGTCGTCGATCGGCACGACGAAGGCGCCGGGGCCGCCGATGACGTTGTCGCGGTAGTATTTGGCGAGGCCGCCAGGCGGGTTGGTGTGAAGCGCGAGAAAGCCGCCCTCGCTCGCGGCGCGCCGGTTGAAGATGGCCAGACCGTTGATCGTCACGCCGGCGCTTAAGGCCGCGTCGCGCGCGTCGGTCACGGGTCGGCCCTGGTTGCTGGTTCCGTCGCCCGACACGTCGATGATGGCGCGGTCGGCGACAAAGCCGCTCTCGTCGAGCAGGCCCATGGAGAAGTCGATCGCCGATCCGATCGCCGTGCGCCCGACATAGGAGCGCGGCGCATCCACGAGCGCGGCCGCGAACTTGCGGGCGTCGGCGGCGTCGCCGATCACCGCCCAGTCGATCACGGTCTTCTGCTCGGCCTCGCCGGCCCATTCCACGAAGCTGACCGCGATCGCGCCGTGGCGACCGGAGCGGATCGCGTCGAGCACGGTCGGATTGGCGATCGCGGCGGCATAGCCGCGGCGCTGCAGGGCGAATTCCTCGTCATTGATGCTGCGCGAGACGTCGGCCGCCAACACCAGCGCGACATCGACCGCTTGCGCCGCTCGCGCCGATGCCGCCAACGGCCCGATCGCGGCGGCGGCCAGCGCAACGACGGTCGCGGAAATGGCTACGCAAACACGCACTCCGCGCATCGAACCCACCTGCGAGACCACAGTGCGGCCCTGAGACGTCGATCGGATCGTCAGAAGAGCGCCGGCGAGGCTGGGCGTCAAGGCGGGAGCCGCGACCGAGATGGCCCCGGTCGAGGCCCTTAGAGGTAGCGTTCGCCGATTTCGCTCGCGAAGCGGCTGGGATCTCCCTCCCAGACGATCCGGGCATGTTCGAGAACGTAGACGCGATCGGCGTGGGGCAATGCAAAGGTGACGTTCTGCTCTCCCAGCAGCACCGTGATCGGCGTCGTCTGGCGGAGCCGCTCGAGCGCCTTCGAAATCTGTTCCATGATGACAGGCGCCAAGCCGAGCGTCGGCTCGTCGAGGATCAATAAGTCCGGCCTCATCATCAAGGCGCGAGCGATGGTGAGCATTTGCTGCTCGCCGCCGGAGAGCGTGCCGGCGGTCTGATTCGCCCTGGCTTTCAGGATCGGAAACAGGTCGAACAGCCATTCCAGGCGCTCGAGCCTGTCCTTTTCGTCGAGGCGCCCGCCGCCCATCTCGAGATTCTCGCGCACCGTCATCTCGGTGAAGAGTTCGCGCCCTTCCGGCGATTGCACGATGCCGTCGCGCGCGATCGAGGCCGCCGTCTTTCCGCGCAGGGATCGACCCTGCCGGCGTATTTCGCCGGCGTAGGGCGTCAGGCCTGAAATCGCGTTGAACAACGTCGTCTTGCCGGCCCCGTTCAGCCCGACGATGGCGACGAATTCGCCGTGATGGACATGGATCGACACGTCCTCCAGCGCTTGCGCCTTGCCGTAAAAGACATTGAGCCTGTCGACCGAGAGGAAGGGCGTCTGGACATCGCGAAACGCGGATTCGGGACGCGCCGCCGTCTCCAAGGCGCCGCCGAGATAGACCCGGCGCACGGTTTCGTTTTGCATGACCTCCTGCACGGAGCCTTCGGCGATGCGCTCCCCGACATACATCGCGTAAATGCGATCGACGAGCGCCGAGACGCTCTTGACGTTGTGGTCGACGATCAGCACCGCTCGGCCGTCGTCGCGCATTTCGACGATCAGCTTCGCGAAAGCGGCCGTTTCTCGCGCCGTCAGGCCGGCGAAGGGTTCGTCCACCAGCACCACTTTGGGATTGCGCGCGATGGCTTTGGCGATCTCCATCTTGCGCAGGTCGGCGAACGGCAAGGTGGATGGCCGCCGATCGAGCGCCGCGCCCAGTCCGACGCGCTCGGCGATTTCGCGTGCGCGCTTCTCGACGGCGGGGTCGGGAAAGAAATCCAGCAACTTGTCGGGCAGGAGGCCGAGGATGATGTTTTCGAGAACCGTCTGCCGGTGCAGCGGACGCGAATGTTGGAACACCATCCCTACGCCGAGCCGCGCGATTTTGTGCGGCGGCCAGCCCGCGACCTCGACGCCGTTGATGCGCACCGACCCGCCGTCGGGCCGTTCGACGCCAAGAATCGATTTCATCACCGTGGATTTGCCCGACCCGTTCGGGCCGATCAAACCGAGAATCTCGCCGGCTTTGATGGAGAAGCTGACATCCTTGACGGCGGTGAGCCCGCCGAAACGCTTGTAAAGGCCCTTGACCTCGAGAGGGACGTCCGCCGCGCTCATGTCGCCTCCCGCGCGCCCTTGACCATGCCCAACAGGCCGCCGGGAAACAACAGCACCACCGCAAGCGCAATCGCGGAGACGATGAAGGTCGCGAGATCGCCCAGGGGACGCAGAGCTTCGCCCATGGCGATCAGGAACACCGCGCCGAGCGCGGCGCCGAGGATCGTGCGCCGGCCGCCGAGCACGGCGCCGATGATCACCTGCACTCCGACCGTCACGTCGACGAAGGTTCCGACCGAGGCCACGCCGAGATAGAAGACCATGAGCGCGCCGGCGAGCCCGGAAAAGAAAGCGCTGACGATGAAGGCCGCGAGCTTGTGCTTGGTCACATTGAAGCCGAGCGCGCCGGCCTGCACGGCGTCCTGGCCGCTCGCCTGCAAGATCAGACCGACCGGCGAACGCGACAGGCCATACAGAATAGCCCCGCTGGCGGCCATGAAGCCGAGTGAAATCCAGTAGTTGATCTTGTCGTCAATCGAGATGACGTCCGGGACGGTCAGGCCGATCTCGCCGCCCGTCAGCTCCGCCGCGACGACGATAAAGTTCTGGAGAATCAGAACCGCGACCAGAGTGGTGAGGCCGAAATAGGGGCCGCGCACGCGGAGCGCCGGCAAGGCCAACACGATGCCGCCCGTCACCGCCGCGAACACGCCCGCCGCCACGCACACGAAAATCGGCGGCTGATAGAGGCTGTCGAGGATGCCGGCCGTGTAGGCGCCGAGCCCGATCAGGAAGGTGGGGCCGAAGTTCACTTCGTTGGCGAAGCCGAACAAGAGGTCCCAAGCCATCGAGAAGACGCCGAAATAATAGGCGATGGTGAGAAGCCCGAGAACATAGCCGGACACGTACAGCGGCAGGGTCGAGGCCACGAGGACGACGATCAAGCTGATCCAGACGGGCGGCGATAGGAGAATGCGGCGGAGCATGGTGCTAGCGCCTGCCAAGCAAACCGCGCGGGCGCACGTACATCACCACGACGAGCAGCAGAAGCGCGGGGATGGCTCTGTAGGCCGGCGACACGAGATAGGCGGTGAGGGTTTCGAGATAGCCGACGACGTAAGCGGCGATGAGCGAGCCGGAGACGCTGCCCAGGCCTCCCAGGACCACGATCGAGAACGCGCTCGCGGTCAGCGGGCCGGCGCTGTACGAGGACACGCCGAGGAACATGCCGAGCAGCACGCCCGCGGTCCCCGCCAACGCCCCGTAGATCGCCCAAACCGCGACATAGACGACCGACAGTTCGATCCCGAGCAATGTGACGCCCCGCGGGTTCATCGAGGCGGCGAGCACCGCCTTTCCGGCGCGCGTGCGGTTCACGAAGAGCCAGAGCGCGCCGATGGTCAGCCAGCAAACGACGGCGGTGAAGATTTCGTTCGCAGGCGTGCGCACGCCGACGATCGACACCACGCCGTCGACGATCGGCAGCACCGTCTTGGCGTTGTTGGTGTAGAGATAGGCGATGGCTTCCTGGATCATGATGCCCCAGAGCAGCGTCGCCGTGAGAATGAATATCTCTTTCTCCTCCTCGCGAATCCTCTGCGACCTTTGCAGGCGTCTGACGACGAGAAAATACGTCGCCAGGGAAAGAAGCAGGCCGGTCAGAACCCCAAACGCGGCGCCGAGATAGCTCCCGACTCCCAAACTTCCCGCGGCGGCCCAGGCTGCCACCGCCGCCGCGACCATGATTGCGCCGTGCGACAGGTTGAGCACGCCGGTGACGCCGAAGATCAGCGTGAAGCCCGTCGCGCCTAAGGCGTAGAGCGAAGAGATCGCGAAGCCGTCGATCAGTATCTGCCAAAACAGCATCACTCGGTCCCCGGCTCCGCCGCCCGCTGAAATTTCATTTTTGGCGATTGACGCCCGCTCGGCGTTCCTCAGCCGCCGGCCCCGACCTTGACGAAGGATGGGAACGTCAGCTTGCCCTTGGCGAGATCCGCGGGCCACATGTTGATCTGCTCGCCGTGCTGCCATTGCAGGAACAGGCCGGTGATCAAGCCCGCGCCGATCTTCAGGCCGTGGACATGGGGGTCGCCTTCGGGCAGGAACTGGACCCGGCCGATCGTCCCGACATAATCGGTCTTCTCCAGGGCGGCGACGAGCTTGTCGCTGTCGGTCGAGCCCGCGCGATGGATGGCGTCGGCGATGTAATAGACTTCGTCATAGGCGGTGTAGCCGCAATAGGACGGCGTGTTGCCGAACTTCTTCACGAAGGCGTCGACGAATGGCAGCGTCTTCGCCGTCACCGCGACGCCCGGCCCGGAAACGCCCTGATAGAGCACGCCCTCGGCCGCGCCGTTGGTGTCTTTCCAGAAGGTCGAGTTCGTCGCCTGGGAGGCGATGCCGAACATCGCGATCGGCACCTCCTGGCTCTTCCATTGCACCGTCGGCTGCACGCCGACGTGGGAAATGCCGGTGATGATCACGTCGGGCTTCTCGCCCTCGATCTTATTGAAAATCGGCGTGAAATCCGTGGTGTCCGGGGAGAAGCGGATATGGTCGAGCACCTGCAGGCCGATCTTGGGCAGGCATTCCGCATAGCCGGCGTCGAGCGGCGTCGTCCAGGCGGCGTCCTCGCTCATGATCACCGCGGTCTTCATCTTGAGTCCGTCGACCAGCATGTCCTTGGCCGCGTCGCATACGAGCTGCGACAGCGATCCCGAGGTCAGATAGCCGTGGAACGTATATTTGTTGTGCTCATAGTCCTTGGCGATGTTCGCGGTAATGACGTCGGAGGCCGCGCCCGGCGTCACCAACACCGTTTTCAGGCGCGCCGACCACGGCTCCAGCGCGAGAACGACTTCACTGACGTAACTCGCGATGACCGCATTGACGTGGTCCTCACTGACGGCGCGCTGGAAAGCCCGCACCGATTCCGCCGAAGACGAGTGGTTGTCGTAGGAGACGATTTCGATCTTGCGGCCGTCGACGCCGCCGTTGGCGTTGATCTCGTCAGCGGCGAGTTGCGCGGCCAACGGGATCGACGAACCGGCGACCGCCTGAGCTTCGGCGATCACGCCGATCTTGATCGGGCCCTGATCCTCAGCCCAGGCGAACGAACCCGCCGCGAGGGCGACGACGACAGCACTCGCGCCGAGCATGCCGCGCGTGACGGCGGCAGGCGAAATAACTCCGTTGAATCGTATCATGACTTCCTCCCCAGACGCTTATCAGCGCCGATAAATGGCCGTAGCCGGCCCTCATCGACGGGTTCACGGGGAATGATAGTTCATGGCTCCGCGCGAGGCTAGCGCGGGCGGCCGTCGCGGTTGCGCGGCAGTCCGCGGAATGGCGCGTTTCCACCCGTTTGCCGAAACCCGAACCGACCCGCGACCCCCCCGACCTGGCGACGCGGCCGCAAGCCATCGCCGAGCCGGGCGCCGACGTGATCGCAGAATCGACGCGGCGGGCGTTGCGTTGCCGCGATGTTCGGTCTATCGTTATATTCTATGAGATATAGCGCGGATGCGTCATGGCGAATCACTGCCTCCTGCATAACGATCCGTTGGGCCGGCGCGGCGCCTTTGGCGCTTTCACGGCGCCGGAGCCCGACGCAGCCGACTTCGTCGGTGCGCGGCGAGCCAAGATCTGGGATTTGTCGGGCTCTCTGCATTGCTCGATCGTCGGCACTTGCTTGACGGCTTCCGAGCTGCGGCAATTCTTCGTCCGCCTCGGCGACGCCGACGCGAGGACGGCGAGTGACCACGCGCTGCACGGCCGGGGCGTTCGCGCGGCGTCGCGCCGTGACGAGGGCGGCAAGCTGCTGCACAAGACCCTGGACAAGCGTCACGAGGCGGCGATCCGTCGTTTCGGCAAGGCCGCCACCGCGGCGGAATTGCGCGCGCTGTGGGCGCAGGCGCTCGATCAGGGCGAAATCGCCGGGCCCTATTGGGCCTTGATCACCCATCCGGCGACGGACGGCAAGCTCGTCCAGGATGTGTTCGGCGACGTTCACATGCTTTCGCATCAGGTCGGCGCGTCGGCGCGGCTCGACATCGCGCGCTTGCGCCGGCTGGAGCGCGACCTGGGCGAACGCGACGACAAGATCGCCCGTCAGGAGGCGCGGCTGCGCGCGGTTGCGCAAGAGCGGGAAACATTGCGCGCGGCGGTCGGCCGGCTTGAGGCGTCGCTCGCCAGCCGGGACGCTGGGCTCGACGCCGGCAAGCCGAGCGAAGTCGACTCCTCCGCGCTCGGGTCGCTGCGCCGCGAGCTCGCCGACGAACGCGCGCATGCGGCGGCGCTGACGCAAAGATGGCGATCGAGCGAAGCGCGGCGCGCCCGGGCCGAGGCCGAACTCGCCGAGACCGCCGCCGACGCCCGCGAGCTGCGGCGAGAACTCTCCGCGCTCGAAGACGCCGTGAGGCCCGACGACGCGCGGGACGCCTCGGTCGATCGAAGCCAACAATTGCGCGGTTTGATTGTTCTCTACGTCGGCGGTCGCCCCAGACTGATCGATCAACTCAAGACGTTCGTCGCGTCGCGCGGCGGCGCGCTGCTTTCGCACGACGGCGGCGTCGACGACAATTCGGCGCTCCTGCCGGGCCTTGTCCAGCAAGCCGACGCGGTCTTCTTCCCCGTCGACTGCATCAGCCACGCCGCCGCCGAACGGGTGAAAAAGCTCTGCCGGCGCGTCGCGAAGCCCTGGAAGCCTTTGCGCTCCGCCAGCCTGGCGAGCTTCGTCGCGCAAATTACGGCCGGCCCGGGGGTCGCTGCAGCGCCTTTCGTGGAGGCCGCGGAATGAACGATCGCATCCGGCCCTGGCGGGCGTCGATCTTGCCCAGGCGCCCCTGGCGTCAAAGTCCACTGGCGCGAAAGTCCTGTTGCGCGCTCGATATATCTGATGGAATATAGCGCGGCCGCTGCAATTGAAACCTTTCGCTTTCGCCGAAGGAATTTCGTGAGGCGCGCGCCGGCGGACGACAAGCGCGAGCGAAGGGTTTGCATGTCCGCGAACTAGCCCGCGATGACGCGGGGAAGCAAAAGCGCCCGAACTGGCGAGATGTTTCGCCGGGAACAGGCGATCCGATCTCGGCCCCACGAAGTGGAACGCACGACGCCTAAGGCGCGGCGGAAAAAGGAGGAAATGTCATGTTTCAGCAAGCGTTAGACACGATTTCCAAACAGGTCCTCATCCGACCGACCTACGACAATTTCATCGGCGGCAAATTCGTCGCGCCGGTCGAGGGGCGCTACTTCGACAATCCGAGCCCCGTCACCGGCGCGAAGCTGTGCCAAGTCGCGCGCTCGTCCGCCGGCGACGTCGAACTCGCGCTCGACGCCGCCCACAAAGCCAAGGACGCCTGGGGCAAGACCTCCGCCGCCGACCGCGCCGTCATTCTCAACAAGATCGCCGAAAAGATGGCGGCCAATCTCGATCTGCTCGCCCTCGTCGAGACGCTCGACAACGGCAAGCCGATCCGCGAGACGACCTATGCCGACCTGCCGCTCTGCGTCGATCATTGGCGCTATTACGCCGGCGCCATCCGCGCCCAGGAAGGCGCGCTTTCAGAGATCGATCACGACACCGTCGCCTACCACTTCCACGAGCCGCTCGGCGTCGTCGGCCAGATCATCCCCTGGAACTTCCCGCTGCTGATGGCGGTATGGAAGCTCGCGCCCGCGCTCGCGGCGGGCAATTGCGTGGTGCTGAAGCCGGCCGAGCAGACCCCGCTCAGCATTCTCGTTCTCGCCGAATTGATCGCCGACATCCTGCCGCCCGGCGTGCTCAACATCGTCAACGGCTTCGGCCTCGAAGCGGGCAAACCGCTGGCGCAGAGCAAGCGCGTCGCCAAGATCGCCTTCACCGGCGAAACGACGACGGGCCGCCTGATCATGCAATACGCCAGCGAGAACATCATCCCGGTGACGCTGGAGCTCGGCGGCAAGTCGCCCAACATCTTCTTTGCCGACGTGATGGATGCGGACGACGACTTCTTCGACAAGGCGCTCGAAGGCTTCGCGATGTTCGCGCTCAATCAGGGCGAGGTCTGCACCTGCCCGAGCCGCGCGCTGGTGCAGGAGTCGATCTACGATAAATTCATGGAGCGCGCGGTCGCCCGCGTGAAGAAGATCAAGCAGGGCCATCCGCTCGACATGACCACCATGATCGGCGCGCAGGCTTCCACCGACCAGCTCGAAAAAATCCTCTCCTATTTCGATATCGGCCGGCAGGAAGGCGCCGTGGCGCTCACCGGCGGCAAGCGGGCGCACCTCGAGGGCGAATTGGCCGGCGGCTATTACGTCGAGCCGACGATTCTGGCCGGCAACAACAAGATGCGCGTCTTCCAGGAAGAGATCTTCGGGCCGGTCGTTTCGGTCACGAAATTCAAGGACGAGGCGGATGCGCTCGCCATCGCCAACGACACGCTCTACGGCCTTGGCGCCGGCGTGTGGTCGCGCAACGGCAATACCGCCTACCGCATGGGCCGCGCCATCCAGGCGGGTCGGGTATGGACCAACTGCTATCACGCCTATCCCGCGCATGCGGCGTTCGGCGGCTACAAGGCCTCCGGCATCGGCCGGGAGACGCACAAGATGATGCTCGATCACTACCAGCAGACGAAGAACCTGCTGGTCAGCTACTCCACGAAGGCGCTCGGCTTCTTCTGAGCCTCTTTCGAAGCCGCGGGCGCGGACTTGCGGTTCGCGCCCGCTCTCCGATTCCTTTGCGGACGAGGACGAAGCCGATGACGGCGAGAGTTCTTCTCACGGAAAAAGCGGCCGCGCTCATTGCGCGGCTCAAGGCCCAGTACGGACCGCTAATGTTTCACCAGTCCGGCGGCTGCTGCGACGGCTCGACGCCGATGTGCTTCGCGGCCGGCGAATTCCGCGTTGGCGCGCAGGACGTTTTGCTGGGCGAAATCGCAGGCTGCAAGTTCTACATCGGCGCCGCCCAGTTCGAATATTGGCGCCACACCCAACTCATCATCGACGTCGTGCCCGGACGCGGCGCCGGCTTCACGCTCGAAGCCCCGGAAGGCGTGCGCTTCCTGACGCGCAGCCGTGTCTTCACCGACGATGAAGTCGCGGAACTCGAAGCGGCGGGACCCCCGGCGCACGCGGCGTGATCGCGTTTGCAGGGTTTCAAAGCGTCTTTCGCGATGGCGAGGCGATTGCGCCGGGCTCCGCGCGAATGACGGCTTGCGGCCCCTTCGCCGAAACTCGAACTGACCCACGCCCCCGTCGCCCTCAGCCGTGGCGCGCCGCCGGGCGAGCGGCTATAGATTCCGCCCAGACGGTCAGACGGCGCGAAAGCGCGCTTTAAATGCTCCCTTCCTCCCCCGCGCCCGCCCTGGGGAACGCCATGCGGCGGCGCGCCTGAGATGGACGAAATGTTCGATTTCGTCATCGTCGGCGCGGGATCGGCGGGCTGCGTGCTGGCGGAGCGCCTTTCCGCGAGCGGGCGCCACACCGTCGCGCCGATCGAGGCCGGCGGCTCGGATCGGCGCTTTTGGGTGCAGACGCCGCTCGGCTACGGCAAGACCTTTTACGATTCCGCCCTCAACTAGGCCTGTCACGCGGAAGCCGATCCTGGCCTCGCCGGGCGGTTGGACTATTGGCCGCGCGGAAAACTGCTCGGCGGCTCCAGCTCGATCAACGCCATGGTGTGGGTGCGCGGCGCCGCCGCGGACTTCGACGATGGGGCGGCCGAGGGAAATTCCGGCTGGAGCTATAGGGATTGCCTGCCCTTCTTCAAAGCCATCGAGGACAACGAGGCCGGCGAAGACGCTTGGCGAGGGCAGGGCGGGGCGATGCGCGTCACCGGCCCGCTTCCCGGCTTCTCGCCGGGGCTGTCCAATTGCCGTCCGACCAGTCGGGGCAGCATTCTCGCGCGCGCCGCCGATCCGTCGATAGCGCCCCGCATCGCGCCCAACGCGCTGGCGACGAGCGAGGACGTCGAGGCCTGTCTCGAAGGCGTGAAGCTGTTGCGCCGGCTGGCGGCCCAGCCCGCCCTCAGCGAAGTCGTCGAGGCCGAACTGGCGCCGGGACCGGATGTGGGCGCCGACGCCGAGCTGATCCAGGATTTCCGCATGCGCGCGGGGGACGGTCCATCATCCCGTCGGCACGTGCCGGATGGCGCCGAACGGCGAACGCGGCGCCGTCGACGCCCGCCTCAGGGTCTATGGCGTCGAGGGCTTGCGCGTGGCCGACGCGTCGGTTTTTCCCACGATCGCTTCCAGCAACATCAACGCGGCGGTGATGATGGTCGCCGCGAAGACCGCCTCGCTGATCCTCGAAGACGCGCGCCGACGCCGCTGACGACGAGCCTATCTATTTGAATATTCCTGGCAATTCGGCGTAGACATTGTTCAGGTTCGTGCCGACGGAAGTGAGGGAGACGACGATCGCGAGCACGATGCACATGCATATGAGCGCATATTCCACCGCGGTCGCGCCGGACTGCGAACCAGCGAATCGAGCGATGATTTTCATCCTATTCGCTCCAGACGATGTCCCACGCGCGACCGCCCCGCGCATCTCGCCCCGCGAGGCGCGATGCTAGAGGCGAGCCGTTTCCCTAGAGTTAAGCCCATCGGCTAATTGGGCGCCCACTTGCGTCTCGAGAATTCCGCGCGCCAAAATGCTGAAGAGCGCGTTAACGCCGAGTTTGACGCGAGGTCTTCGCCTCACGCCGCGCCGGCCCTTCGCGCCGCCCGACGCGCTCGCCATTGTCGCCGGATTGGCCAGGCGCAGAGATGCGTCGCGCCCCATCCCCAGACCAGCGCGAGGGCGCCGACGATCAGAGACTCCGGGGTTACGGGGACCGCGGGTTCGAAGTCCCGCAGCGTCTCGCTCGCGATCGAGGAATCGAAATCGCCCGCCATCGCGATCAGGCGCCGCAGCGGACCGGCGTCCCGCAGCTCCGCGATTTCTCGCTCCAGGCGCGATTCGCGCGCGATGTCGCTTTCGATATCCGCGCCGCGCTCGCGCGCCAGCGGGTCCGCGTTGTCCTTGAGCCGGGCGACGCCTTCGGCGGGAGTCAAGGAACGGCTCGCCGCCTCCGCGTCGAACGCGGCGACGACCCGCCTGAGTTCGTCGAGCGCGCCGCCGAGCCGTTGGCGATATTGTTGCGAGAATTCCGGCCATTGCGTGCCGAGGAGACCGCACAGGAGCCCGATCGCCACTGCCAGTCGTCGCGCCAACATCGCAAAGCCCCGCTGAGCCGCGCAAGCTATCGCGCGCTCCGCGAAAAGTCACACGCCGCATTGACGCGGCGGCGCGAAACGGACTGAATGCGCTTCGTCGAAGCGCCGCGCCCGGGGGACAGGCATTGATGAGCGAGAAATCCGCCGCCGCGCCGCCCCGTCCCTGGCCGCTTTTCCAGTCGTTCGCGGGATGGCGCTTCGGCGATCTCGGCGCCGACGCCGTCGCCGGCGTCACGCTCGCCGCGATCGCCATACCCGAACAAATGGCGACGGCGCGTCTGGCCGGGTTCGAGGCGGAGATCGGCTTTCTCGCGCTCGTCGCCGGGGCGGTCGGCTTCGCCGTGTTCGGCGCGAGCCGCCTTCTCTCGGTCGGCGCGGATTCGACGATCGCGCCGATTTTCGCCGGAGCGCTGGCGCTGTTGGCGAGCGCGGGCTCGCCGCACTACGCCGCCGACGCGGCGTTGCTCGCGCTCGGCGTCGGCCTGATTCTCGCGCTCGCCGGCGTGTTGCGTCTCGGCTTCGTCGCCGATCTGCTGTCCATCCCGGTCACGACTGGGTTCCTGGCGGGAATCGCCGGCCATATTCTCGTCAGCCAAGCGCCGGGGCTGCTCGGCCTCGCGGCGCCGCAGGGGGTTTTGGTCGCGCAGGTCGCCACGCTCGCCGCCGGGCTCGGCGCGACGAATTTCGCCTCTCTCGCCATCGGCCTGGGCGTGCTCGCGATCATGCTGGCGAGCGAACGCGTCAATCCGCGCTTGCCCGGCGCGCTGATCGGGCTGGGGGTGGCCACGGCGCTCGTCGTCGCGCTGGGCCTGGAGTCGCGCGGCGTGTCGACGCTCGGCGCGATGGCGGGCGCGACGCCGAAATTCGCGCTTCCCGACGTTTCCCTCAACGATTTCCTGCAAATCGCGCCTCTGGCGCTGATCGTCGCCATCGTGGTCATGGTGCAGACGGCGGCGACGACGCGCAGCTTCGTCTCCGACCCGGCGCGCGGCCCCGACGTCAACCGCGACTTCGTCGGCCTGGGCGCGGCCAATCTGCTGGCCGGCCTCATCGGCGCCTTTCCCCTCGACGCCAGCCCGCCGCGCACCGCGGTCGTCTCGGAGACCGGCGGCGTCTCGCAGCTCGGCGCGCTCGTCTGCGCCGCCCTCGCGCTCGCCCTGGCGGCGTTCGGCGCCGGCCTCATCGCGCATGTTCCGCACGCGGCGCTCGCCGGCGTGTTGTTGTTCGTCGCCCAGCGCATCGTGCGCGTGTCGACGATCCTCGACGTCTGGCGACGCAGCGGCGCCGAATTCGCCCTGATCGTCGCGACGATGCTGGCGATCCTGATCCTGCCGATCCAGCAGGGCGTCGGCATCGGCATCATCCTCTCGCTGATGCACGGCGTTTGGACGACGACGCGGGCCCGGACCGTCGAGTTCGAGCGCATCCCCGGCACGTCGATCTGGTGGCCGGCGAACGCCCTGGAGCGCGGCGAAACCGTGCCCGGCGTGCGCGTCGTCGCGCTGCAGGCGCCGCTGTCGTTCCTCAACGCCTACGAGTTCCAACAGGCGATCCAGGCGCTGCCGAAGCCGGGAACGCGGCTGATCGTCATCGAGGCCAATGCGATCGTCGAAATCGATTACACCGGCGCCAAGATTCTCGGCGAAGTCGTCGAACGCCTGCGCGCCGCGGGGGTGGATGTCGCCTTCGCGCGGCTGGAATCGGTGCGCGCGCAACGAAGCTTCTCCCGCCAGGGGCTGGAGGCGCTGGTGGGCCGCGACCATCTCTTTCACAGCGTGGAGGAAGCGGTAACCGCGCTGACGCCGGGGACTCCGCAGTGACGGCGCCGCGTCACGATACGGTCACCGTTCGGATCGATGACGCATCCTGCTTGGATTCGCTCGGAGGAGAGAGTCGAATGAGAAACTGGACGACGATCGCCGCGCTCGGCGCGTTTCTGGCGACGCTCGGCGCGGGGGCGCGCGCGGACGAAGCGCCCAAGCCGGCGCCGGGGCTCGAGCGCATCCATCATATCATCGTGCTCTATCTCGAAAACCGCAGCTTCGATCAGCTCTACGGCCTGTTTCCGGGCGCGGACGGCCTCGCCAACGCCGGCGCCGCCGCGACCCAGGTCGACCGCGAAGGCAAGCCCTACGACAAGCTGCCTCCAGCTCTCGACACCAATATCAAGGGATCGCCGGTCGACGCGCGCTTTCCGCTCGTGCTCGACAACAAGCCGTACCGGGCCGAGGCCTATTCCGCGCTGAGCGAGACGACGGGCGACCTCGTGCACAAGTTTTACCAGGAGCAGCTGCAGATCGACGGCGGCAAGATGGACAAGTTCGTCGCCTGGTCCAACGCAGGCGCGCTGGTGATGAGCACCTACGACGGCTCGCACATGCCGCTGTGGCAATACGCAAGGGAATTCACGCTGATGGATCATTTCCATCACGCGGCCTTCGGCGGCTCGTTCCTGAACCACCTCTACCTCGTGTGCGCCTGCACGCCGCGTTACGCCAACGCGCCGGCCGACCTCGTCGCCCAGCTCGACGATCAGGGCCGCCTCGTCAAGGACGGCCCGGTGACGGCCGACGGCTATGCGGTCAACACGCTGTTCCCGTTCAACGGGCCCTATCCGGCCGACGCTCCCGCCGCCATGCGGCTGCCGTTGCAGACCGCGCCGACGATCGGCGAACGGCTCGACGCCAAGGGGATCGATTGGGCGTGGTATTCGGGTGGCTGGGACGCGGCGGCCGCCGGCCATCCCGGCCCGCAATTCCAGTTCCATCATCAGGCCTTCGCCTTTTTCGCCGCCACCGCCCTGGGCACGCCCGGCGCCAAGGCGCATCTGAAGGACGAATCCGACTTCATCGACGGCATCGAGAAGGGCGTGCTGCCGCCGGTCGCCTTCTTCAAGCCGAGCGGCGAGAACAACGAGCATCCCGGCTACGCCACCGTGCTGGCGGGCGAATATCACACCGCGCTGCTGCTGCGCCTCATCCAGCGCAGCCCGCTGTGGAAGGACAGCGTCGTCATCGTCACCTACGACGAGAACGGCGGTCTTTGGGATCACGTCGCGCCGCCGGTCGTCGACCGCTGGGGGCCGGGAACGCGCGTGCCGACGCTGCTGATATCGCCCTTCGCCAAGCGCGGCTTCGTCGATCACGCCGTGATGGACACGACGGCGATTTTGAAGCTGATCGAAACGCGCTATGGATTGGCGCCTCTGGCGACTCGCGACGCGGCGAGCCCTGACATGACCGAGGCGTTCGACTTTCAGCAATAGACCTCGCGGCAAAAAGGATTCGAAGTGAGCGAAGTCCCGATCGGCGTCGTCACAATTTCCGACCGCGCTTCGGCGGGTCTTTACGAAGACAAGGGCGGGCCGGGGATCGAGGCGGCGCTGGCGGCGATCCTGGCGACGCCGTGGCGCCCCGTGCGCCGGCTCATGCCGGACGAGCGCGCGCAAATCGAAGCGGCGCTGCGCGAACTCGCGGATGTCGAACGTTGCGCGCTGATCCTGACCACCGGGGGCACCGGCCCCAGCCCGCGCGACGTGACGCCGGAGGCGACGCAGGCGGTCTGCGACCGACTGATGCCGGGGTTCGGCGAATTGATGCGCGCGCGCAGCCTGCTGGAGGTTCCCACCGCGATTCTGTCGCGCCAGATCGCCGGCTTGCGCGGACGCAGCCTGATCGTCAATCTGCCGGGAAAGCCGTCGGCGATCCGAACCTGCCTCGACGCGGTGTTCCCGGCGATACCCTATTGCCTCGATCTGATCGGCGGCGACCGGCTGGAGACGAACCCGCAGGTCTGCGCGGCCTTTCGCCCGAAGGCTTGAGACTTCGCTCGCGCCGGTTTGATGCGCGTCAGTCGGGCGTCCGCGCGCCGCGCTAGGGTTACGGCGCCGAAACGTGAGGGAGCAGTCTGGGATGACGTCCGCGGACTCGACCGTCGCCGCCGCCGTCGAAAGGCGCCGCGGCGACCCCACCTATCTCCTGCAGATCCTGCGCGAGGTGCAGGAGGCGCTCGACTGGATCGCGCCCGAGACCGCCGAGGCCATCGCCTCGCAATTGCGCATTCCGCACACCCAGGTGCAGAGCGCGCTGCAATTCTATTCGTTCCTGTACGACAAGCCGCGCGGCCATTATCGGCTGCTGTTTTCCGACAACATCACCGACAGGATGCTCGGCAGCGTCGCCCTGTTCGAGCATATGCTGAACCGCCTTAAGCTGAAGCGCGGCGAAGTCTCGCCCGACGGGCTGGTCAGCGTCGATCTGACCTCGTGCACGGGCATGTGCGACCAGGGGCCGGCGATGCTCGTCAACAATCGCGCGGTGACGCGCCTGACCGCGCGGCGCGTCGACGAAATCAGCGACCTCGTGCGCGCGCGCATCCCTTTGAGCGAATGGCCGGCCGATTATTTCCGCGTCGACGACAACATCCGGCGCGCCGACGCGCTGCTCGGCGGTTCGTTCGAGCCGGGCAAGGCGCTGCGCGCGGCGATCGCGCGCGGGCGCCAGGGCATGCTCGACGAGATGAAGCGTTCCAACTTGCGCGGGCGCGGCGGCGCCGGCTTCGCCACCGGGATGAAATGGGAAGGCTGCCGCAACGCGCCCGGCGCCGAACATTTCGTCGTCTGCAACGCCGACGAAGGCGAGCCGGGAACGTTCAAGGACCGCGTGCTGCTGCAGACCTACGCCGCTCGCGTGTTCGAGGGCATGGCGATCGCCGGCTTCGTGGTCGGCGCCGTCAGGGGCTTCGTCTATCTGCGCGGCGAATATCGCTTCCTGCTCGCGCCGTTGGAGGCCAAACTCGAGCAGATGCGGCGCGCGCGCCTGCTCGGGCCCGGCATTTGCGGCGCGCCGGGCTTCGATTTCGACATCGAGATTCATCTCGGCGCCGGCGCCTATGTCTGCGGCGAGGAATCGGCGCTGATCGAATCGCTCGAGGGCAAGCCGGGCCGTCCGCGCATCCGCCCGCCTTTCCCCGTGACCTCGGGCTATCTGGGCAAGCCGACGGTCGTCGACAACGTCGAGACCCTGTGCGAAGCGAGCGAAGTGGCGCTGCGCGGCGGCCAGGCCTTCGCGGGCCAAGGCACCAAGCGATCGACGGGCACCAAGATTCTCTCGGTGTCAGGCGATTGCGAGCGGCCGGGCGTCTACGAATATCCCTTCGGCGTGCGCATCTCGCAGGTGCTGAAGGACTGCGGCGCCCGCGACGTGGCGGCGGTGCAGGTCAGCGGCCCCTCAGGGGTCTGCCTGACGCCCGACGAGTTCGACCGCCATATCGCCTTCGAGGACGTGCCGACCGCCGGCGCCTTGATGATTTTCGGCGGGCATCGCGACCTGTTCGAGGTCGCGCGCAATTTCGCGCATTTCTTCGCCCACGAAAGCTGCGGGTTCTGCACGCCCTGCCGCGTCGGCACGGCGCTGGTGCGCGACGTCATGGACAAGATCGCCGCCGGCCGCGGCACGCGTTACGAAATCAACGAACTGATGCGGCTCTACGAACTGCTGCGCCGCACCAGCCATTGCGGGCTCGGCCAGACCGCCGTCAACGCCGTTCACGACACCTGGCAGAAGTTCCGGCCCGCCTATGAGCGACGCCTGCAATGGCGCGATTTCTCGCCGACGGTCGATCTCGAAGCGGCCTTGGCGCCGGCGCGGCGGGTCGCCGGACGCGACGACGCGGACGCTCACCTGGGAGCCGAGGCATGACCAGCATGGAAGCCATCATCACTATCGACGAACAACCCGTGCCGTTCAAGCCGGGAGAGACCGTTCTGGAAGCGGCGCTCGCGGCCGGCGTCTATATTCCGCACCTCTGCCATCACCCCGAATTCGCGCCGCACGGCAGCTGCAAATTGTGCAGCGTCGTCGTCAACGGACGTTCCGTCTCGGCTTGCGCGATGAAGGCGGCGCCAGGGCAGGAGATCGAAGTCGATACGCCGGAACTGCACGCCTACCGCCGCACGCTGGTGCAGATGCTGTTCGTCGAAGGCAATCATTTCTGCCCCGGCTGCGAAAAGAGCGGCAATTGCCGGTTGCAGGCGCTCGGTTACGAGTTCGAAATGATGACGCCGCATTTCGTGCATTTCTTCCCCGATCGCGGCGTCGACGCTTCGCATCCGGACGCGCTGATCGATTTCAACCGCTGCATCCAGTGCGAACTCTGCGTGCGCGCGAGCCGCGACGTCGACGGCAAGGCGATTTTCGCGCTGGCGGGACGCGCCCTGGCCTCGCATCTCGTGATCAATTCGCCGTCGGGCAAGTTGGGCGACACGAATTTCTCTGTCACCGACAAGGCGGCGCATGTCTGTCCGGTCGGCGCGATCCTCGTCAAACGGGTCGGATTCGCCGAGCCGATCGGAACGCGGCGTTACGACCTCGAGCCGATCAGCGCGGAAGCCGCGCAATGCGCGATCGGGGAGGCCTGACATGACCGATGCCGTCGAAGACAAGGCTCCGGTGAAGATCAGGATCGCCACGACTTCGCTCGCCGGTTGTTTCGGCTGCCACATGTCGCTGCTCGACATCGACGAGCGCCTGTTCGAACTCGTCGCCCTCGCCGAATTCGACCGTTCGCCGCTCACCGACATCAAGCATTGCGGGCCCTGCGACATCGCCTTGATCGAGGGCGGCGTGTGCAACGCCGAGAACGTGCATGTGCTGCGCGAATTGCGCGCCAACGCGAAAATTCTCGTCGGCGTCGGCGCCTGCGCGATCAACGGCGGCCTGCCGGCGATGCGCAATCACCTCGACGTCGGCGCGCTGCTGGAGAAAGTCTATGTCGAAAGGGGCGGCGCGACGCAGGTTCCCAACGATCCCGAGCTGCCGCTGCTGCTCGACAAGGTCTATCCCGTCAACGAAATCGTGCGCGTCGACTATTTCATTCCGGGTTGCCCGCCGTCCGCCGACGCGATTTGGAAGTGCCTCAACGATCTGATCCTGGGCCGCATGCCGCGCCTCGAACATCAGCTTCTCCATTACGACTGACGGGAGCCGCCCATGTTCAACCTCGAAACAGCGGAAGCTCCGCACAAGCTGCGCCGGGTCGCGATCGAACCGCTGACGCGCGTCGAGGGCCACGGCAAGGTGACGATCCTGCTCGACGAGAGCAACAGGGTTCATCAGGTCCGCCTGCACATCGTCGAGTTCCGTGGTTTCGAGGCGTTCATCGAGGGGCGCCCCTATTGGGAAATTCCCGTAACGGTGCAGCGCCTGTGCGGCATCTGTCCCGTCAGCCATCACCTGGCGGCCGCCAAGGCGATGGATATCGTCGCCGGCTATGGCGCGCTGACGCCGACCGCCGAAAAACTGCGCCGGCTGCTGCACTACGGCCAGATCGTGCAGTCGCACGCGCTGCATTTCTTTCACCTCGCCTCGCCCGATCTTCTGCTCGGCTTCGAAAGCGAGGTCGCGCGCCGCAACATCGTCGGCGTCGCGGCGGCGTTTCCCGATCTCGCCAGGCGCGGCGTGCTGACGCGAAAATTCGGGCAGGAGGTCATCCGCCATATCGTCGGCAAGCGCATTCACGGCACGGGGGCGATTCCGGGCGGCATGAACAAGGCGCTTCGAGTCGACGAGCGCGACGCGCTCCGGCGCGACGTCGACGAGATCGTCGTCTGGGCGCGCGAGTCGGTCGGCCTCGTCGAGCGGCTGCATGAAACGCACCCCGACTTCTACAACCGCTTCGGCGAATCGCGCGCCAATATGATGGGCCTCGTCGATTCGCGCGGCGCGCTCGATTTCTATCACGGGGGCTTACGCGCTCGCGATCCCGACGGCGGCGCCGTGTTCGATCAGGTTGATTACGCCACCTACCCGCAGCTCCTGCGCGAGGAAGTGAAGCCGTGGAGCTACATGAAATTCCCGCATATCCAGGCGCTCGGCGCGGAAAAGGGCTGGTATCGCGTCGGGCCGTTGGCGCGCGTGCAGGTCTGCGATTTCCTGTCGACGCCGCAGGCCGAGGAGGAGCGGGGCAAGTTCCTCGCGCTCGGGCGCGGCGCGCCGCTGCATGGCGCGCTGCTCTATCACTGGGCGCGCATGATCGAGATGCTGCACGCGGCCGAACTCGCGCGCGAGACGCTCGACGACGCAGATATCGTCGGTACGGATCTGATGGCCGACAAGGGCCCGCGGCGCGGCGAGGGGATCGGCGTCATCGAGGCGCCGCGCGGCACGCTCTTCCATCATTATCGCGTCGGCGAGGACGATCTGGTGAGCTATTGCAACCTCATCGTCTCCACCACCAACAACAATCAGGCGATGAACGAGGCGATCCGCGCCGTGGCGGCGCGCTTCCTCACCGGGCGCGAGGTCACGGAAGGCCTGCTCAACCACATCGAGGTCGCGATCCGCGCCTATGACCCGTGCCTGTCGTGCGCGACGCACGCGCTCGGCCAGATGCCGTTGGAAGTCGATCTCGTCGACGCCGACGGCGCGCTGGTGAGCCGCGCCCGCAAGGGCGGCTGAAATGCGGCTCGTCGTCTTCGGCTGGGGCAACGAGGCGCGCGGCGACGACGGCCTCGGGCCGTTGCTGCTCGCCCGCGTCGCCGCGGCGGGCTGGCCCGACGCGACGATCGTCGAAGACTATCAATTGCAGATCGAACACGCGCTCGACATCGCCGATCACGATTGCGCGCTCTTCATCGACGCGGGGAAGGACACGCCGGCGCCCTTTTCGTTCCGCGAAATCGCGCCGCGCCGCGCGATGCCGCATACGACCCACGCGCTGGCGCCCGAAGCGGTGCTCGACGTCTTCGCTCAGATCAAGGGTCGCGCGCCGCCGCCGGCCTTCGCTTTGTGCCTGCGCGGCGAAAGCTTCGGCCTCGGCGAAGGGCTGTCGGCCGAGGGCGCCGCGCGCCTCGAGGCGGCGTGGGATTTCGTTCAGGAGCTGATGCGCGAGCGATCGGTCGCGGCGTGGGAGAAGGCGGCGCGCGAGGGCGGTTGAGGCGTGGGAGAAGGGCGCCCGCGCCTCACCGCCACATCGCGCGCATGCGCGCCGCCAGGTCCACCTTCGGCCCTTCGCTTGCGCGCAGCGCCGGCTCGGGCGCCGCGAGCGGCCAGGTCCGGCGGTCGAAATGTTTCAGCAGCGGCGCCGGGATGAAGCGCGTGCGGCTGGCGAAGACGTGGGGGTCGCCGTTCTTCGGCTGGCCGTGGACGTAGAAGCGCTGCGGCACGATCAGCGTCAGCTCGTCGCGCGCGCGCGTCATCGCGACGTAGAGCAGGCGGCGCTCCTCCTCGATCTCCTCCGACGAGCCCGTCGCCAGGTCCGAGGGGATGCAGCCGTCGACGCAATTGAGCACGAACACCGATTTCCATTCCTGGCCCTTGGCGGAATGGATGGTGGAGAGGATGAGATAATCCTCGTCGCGCAGCGGCGGCCCCGCTTCGTCGCTGGTCGCATCAGGGGGATCGAGCGTCAGTTCGCTCAAGAACCGTTCGCGCGAGGCAAAGCTCGCGGCGATGCGCTCCAGCGCGTCGAGATCGGCCGCGCGCGAAGCGGCGTTGTCGTAGGTCTCCTCGAGGCTGGCGCGTCGCCAGACCACCGCCTCGCCGAGGTCGCTCGGCCACGGCGCGCTATGCGCGAGGCGGGCGAGCAGCGCGGCGAATTCAGCGAAGCCCTCGCGCGCCTTGGCCGGCGGCGCGAAGCCGGCCAGCGTGGCGAAGCCGTCGTCCGCCGCCGCCGCGGCGACGATTTTTTCCGCGTTTCCCGGGCCGATCCCCGGAAGCAACTGCGCGACGCGAAAACCGGCGACGCGATCGCGCGGATTGCTGGCGAAGCGCAGCAGCGCCAGCGTGTCCTTGATATGCGCCGCGTCGAGAAATTTCAGGCCGCCGAACTTGACGAAGGGGATATTGCGCCGCGTCAGCTCGAGTTCGAGCGCGGCGCTGTGATGGGCGGCGCGGAACAGCACCGCCTGGGATTTCAATGTCGCGCCCGCCTCGCGATTTTCCAAGACTTGGGCCGCGACGTAGCGCGCCTGATCGGCCTCCTCGCCGACCGTGACCAGCGCGGGGGCCGAGCCCGCGGCGCGCTCGGTCCACAGATTCTTGGCGTAGCGCTCGGGCGCCAGCGCGATGACGTCGTTGGCCGCCGCCAGGATCGCTCTTGTCGAGCGGTAATTGCGCTCTAACGTGACCACGCGGGCCGGCGGCTCGAAATTTTGCGGAAAATCCAGGATGTTGCGCACCGTCGCGGCGCGGAAGGAATAGATCGACTGCGCGTCGTCGCCGACCACCGTCAGCCCGCGCCCCTTCGGGCGCAGCGCGAGCACGATTTCCGCCTGCAGGCGGTTGGTGTCCTGATATTCGTCGACCAGGAGATGATCGAAGCGGCCGGCGACGTCGGCGGCGATTTCGGGTTCCGCGAGCATCTGCGCGAAATAGAGCAGCAGATCGTCGTAATCGAGCACGCTGTGGCGCTGCTTCATCTCGACGTAAGCCGCGAACAGGCCGCGCAACGCTTCCTCGTGCGCCGCCGCCCAGGGAAATTGCTTGCCCAGCGTCTCGGCCAGCGGGCTACGCGAATTGACGACGCGCGAGTAGATGGCGAGGCACGTCGCCTTGGTGGGGAAGCGCGCCTTGGTCTGCGAAAGCCCCGCCTCGTGGCGCGCAAGATTCATCAGATCGGCCGAATCCTCGCGGTCGTGGATGGTGAATTGCGGATCGAGGCCGAGCCGCGGCGCATATTCGCGGATCAGCCGCGCGCCGATCGCATGGAACGTGCCGGCGTAGGACGGCGTCGAGCGCGCCGCCGCCTCGGCCGCGAGCTTGCGTTGCAGCAGGCGCTGCACCCGCCGGTTCAACTCCGCCGCCGCGCGGCGCGAAAAGGTCGCGAGCATGATGCGCTTGGGATCGGCGCCGCAGAGGATGAGATGCGCGACGCGATGCGCGAGCGTGTTGGTCTTGCCCGAGCCGGCGCCGGCGATGACGAGCAGAGGGGCGGGGCCTTGCGCGTCGCCGACGCCATGCTCGACCGCGAGGCGCTGCGCCTCGTTGAGGTCGTCGAGCGGGGCGGCGCGAATCAGGGCGGGGGGCATGGGGGAAGGGGATCATGGTTGGGGGGCGGGGGGCAAGGGCGGGGGGCGATGTCATACTTCCTAATTCGAACTCGGCGCGGTGGTGCTAGATTGAATCTTATGCCGCTCGGCGTAACGTGGATGTCCAGTCTCATGCATCCTGCGTCGTGTCAGTTGGGACTAACCATCGTGCTCAAAGCATTCGTAGATGGGAGCGACCCGCGGGAGAATGTTCCCGTCGCGGTTGTCGCCGGTTTTGTGTCGAATGTCGCAACGTGGGAGAGTTTTGAAGCTCAGTGGAACCCTTTGATGAAAGAACTCGGTCTTGCGCGTTGGCACGCGGCCGATTTCCGCAATCGTAAGGGCCAGTATGCGAATTGGCCGTCGGCTCAATTTTTGTATTCAAAGGGTCAGGTCCTGAAAACATTGAACTCATGCCAATTGCTTGGTGTCGGTTGTGCTGTTGATATCAACGTATTTAATGACTGGCGTGTTACTTGCGGGTATTATGTGCATCCGGATCCTTATTACTTTTGTCTGGAAAAGGTTCTCTCTAAGTTGATTCGTGGGATTAGCGAGCCGGTCGATGAGGGCGTCGATATATATTGCGACAGGGATCAGGGGAGAGAACATCTCGGTAAAGATATAGCCCAGTGGCATGAATCGCGGCTTCGACGCCTCCCATACGATATGCCAGTAGGTCCAAGCCGAGGCCGGAGCGTTAGTACGCATTATGTTTCGTCGTTTGACTTTAAGCCGGTTCAAGCGGCGGACGTTTTAGCAAACGATACCTATGTATGCATGAAAGATTTTATCCGCACTAATAAATTTGAAGAACCCGAGTTTATCGCGGGGATGAAGGAAAAATGTTTGATAATGATGGATTATTTCCACGACAAGGAATTGATCGAGATAGACGCGCGATCTAAGCTGCGTCGCGACGAGGTGTGATCTTGGGGTTAGTTTTCTAGATCCTAGACTTCGATTTCGTGATTTCGGATTTCGGTGAAACGCCTGCCAATCACCAATCCCACCCGGCCACGCCGCCCCGTCGCCGTCAAGCGGCTGCGCCGCTCCTGCGCTCCGCTACGGCCGCTTCGCGGTGACTGCGCCGGGCCGGCGCGGCAAGGGGCTGTCAAGTCGCGTTGCTGAGCGAAAGCGGCCGTCGGCCGCTTTTCATCAGCGACACGACTTGGAAACCACTGGCCATCGCCGCCCCGAGCGGTCAAGCCTCGCGTCGGCGCCGCGCCGCGCCGACAGACCGTAATCCGCCAGCGCGGCTTCGCGGATCGGAGGACTTCGCCATGACGCAGCAAGAGATGGAATCCGAGCTGATCAGGCTTCGCGAGCTGGAAACTGCGCGACGGGCGAATTGGCGTCCGATCAGAATCGCCGCAACCTTTTGCGCCCTGATGTTCGCGGTGGCGGGCGTGGGATTGTCCTTGGCTTCGCTCGCGCTGTCGCACGCTCAGCACGAGGCGCTGCAAATGGGGCTGATGTTCATCTTCTCGTCGTTCCCGATGATCCTCCTCAGCACAGCCCTTCGCGATCCCACTCGCTCCCGCTGACCGTCGGGCCGCGGCCAAAATATCGATGTCAAACTGAGCCGCGGCCCCAACGCGTCGCGACACGGCGGCGAGCAAGGCGATGGCGATCGCCTTCGCAGGCGCGGGCGCCGACCGCGCCGGGCGCCGCCGCCGCGATCTCGCGGGAAAAGGCGCTTCGCGCCGGACGCGGTCGGCGCCCGCGTCTACAAGCAGGCTCCCTCAAGCCGCCGCGATCGCCCTCCGCAGCCCCTCCGGATCGCTCTTGATCGCGCGCAGCAGCGTCCGCGCCGGGCCGCTCGGGCGTTTGGCGCCGCGCTCCCATTCCTGGACGGTTCGCACGCTGAATTCATAGGCGGCGGCGAATTGCGCCTGGGTCATGCCGGTGGCGCGCCGGATCGCGCGCACGTCGATTTCGGGCGCCATGTCGGGGGCGGCGTCGGGATTGGCAGCGATCTGCCGGCCGATGTCCGCGTCCGTGATCGCGTCCACCTTGCGCCAATCCGTCGCCGCCAGCGCCTTGCGGGCCGCCTCACTCAACGTCTTGGCCATAGCGCCTCGCCTCTCGTTGGTTCGCCTTGCGCAGCGAGATGATCCGCCGCTCGCCGTTGCGATCGACATAAACGCACGCGAAAAGTCGATCGTTGATGACACCGAAAGCGACCTGACGCGTCTCTCCGTAATCAAAACGATCGTCCGCGATCGACACGTACGGCCGAGCAAACGGAACCTCACCCAGCGCGAGAGAAACCCCATGCTTGGCTCGGTTGACCGCATCCTTGGCGGGGTCGAACGCGTATCTCAGATTGACCGTACTACGCCTCTGGCGTATATCGGGCAAGAGCCTGTATGCCGCCGGCCTCGTTGGGAATTGATGCGCCCCTCCGGCGAGCCAACCTTCATCAGCGGCGAGGCGGCGGAAAGTCGCGTCGTAAGCCCTTGAAAGAAAACTCTCGCGCCGGAAAAACGGCGCCCCCGGCGTTCGGTGACGCGTTCGCCCATCCTCAATCACGGCAGGCCGCGCCGAGCCGTCGCCCTAGTCCGTCAAACGCGATCAAGCATGGCCGGTCAAGCTGCGGTACGCCCTTGCCGGCCACGCGAGCGCATTGGGCAGCTCTTGCACGACGCTCGCGGCGAGCTCGGAAGCTGGAGCGCTATTCCACTTGTCCTTGATCGTGGGCGCTAAGACGACGCCGACGCCGACGAGATAGACGATCACCAGCAAAGCAATCAGCATACGCATCGACCCGTTCTCCGAATGACGAGGGCGCCGCCCGCCGCGGGAGCGAGGCGGAGGGCGACTTTCCCAGACATGGACGAAACCCTTTCGACGAGAGCCCCGGGGCGGCGCACCTTTGCGACGATAATAGCCAAGGCGACGCCGCACCAGGGCCGGAATCTACCCATTGCTCGGCCGCGCTCCGACCAGGGTCCACGCTGAATTACGCCCGCGGACTCATTCCGGATGTGTCGGATCGATCCAGCGCACATTCTCCGGCTTCTCCGCCGGCTCGATGTCGAGGTTGACGGCGATCGCCTCGCCGTCGGAGCGCACCAGCACGCATTCCAGCGCCTCGTCGCGGCTGGCGTTGATCTCCTGATGCGGCACGTAGGGCGGGACGTAGATGAAGTCGCCCGGCCCGGCCTCGGCGACGAATTCCAGCTTCTCGCCCCAGCGCATGCGCGCCTTGCCCTTCACGACATAGATGACGCTCTCGAGCGGGCCGTGATGATGCGCGCCGGTCTTGGCGTCGGGGTGGATCGTCACCGTGCCCGCCCACAGCTTCTGCGCGCCGACGCGCGCGAAATTGATCGCCGCCTTGCGGTCCATGCCGGGCGTCTGGGCGGTGTTGGGGTCGAGCGATCCCGCGGCGACGACGCGCACGCCGTCGTGCTTCCAGGCGGGCGCGGACGGATGGTGATCATGCGACATCACGGGGCCTCGCCGGTGGAGGAGCCGACGCGCCGACGCGCGCCGAGAAGGCGAACATAGCGGCGCGAAGTTGCGGCCGCCAGAGGCTCCCCCGCCGTCGAGGTCGCGCCGCTCACGCCCGCCTCGCGTCCGTCCCCGCGAAATCCTCGCCCTTGAACAGAATCGCGGCGCCGTGAACGCTCGCGCAGGCGTAAGACAGGCAATCGCCGAAATTGAGCTGCGCCGGGCCGCCCCGGCCCTTGCCGAAACGCGCGAACGCCGCGACGGCGCGTTCGCCGACGACCCGGTCGATCGAAACCACATCGATCCCGGCTTCCCCGAACATTTCGAGCACGGCGTCCTTGGCGAGATCCGGCCGCACGCGCAGGATCGACGCCAGCCGCATCGACGCTTCGAGCAAGACGTGGCCAGTGGAAATCGGGTGCGTCGCGGCGGCGATTTTCGCCGACAATTCCGCGGCCTCCGGGTCGCGTGCGAGAATGGCGACCACCGCGGACGCGGCGACGAACATCAACCGGCGCCCCAGAGCGCGTCGATCTCCGCCTTGTCGGGCGTATGGCCGCGCGCCGGCTCCCCCGCTTCGGCGAGCCGGTGCGCGATCCGATCGAGGCGCTCGCCGAGGGGAAGGCGCCGCCTCTCGCGCCTGAGCTCGCTCTCCAGCGCCTGAATGACGGCGTCCGTCATCGTCTGACCGCGCGCTTCGCTCAATTGCCGCGCCAGCGCCACGGCGCGCGGATCGCGAATGTGAAGGGGCAAGGCAAGGCTCCGACCGCAGAGGACGTGTTGGCATATTAGGGTAATGCGACAACACGGGCAATACTAAGCTTCATGTCGCTCTCCTGCCTCCCCGCCAAAATCGGCGCGAAACAGGGAGAAAACGAACCAAGGTTTTCAGAAGCAGGAGATGAATTCGCGAAACACCCATCCCAACGGCAAGTTATTGTCGTGGCGGGCGATATAGACCCAAGGCTTGCCGTTCGCGTCGACGGCTTGATCGAGGACGGAGACGAGCAGTCCATTGGGAAGGGCGCCGACGATTTGCCCGTTCGGGGCCGTTCTCAGGTTCAACGGCGTGCCGGTCGGGTCCATGACGCGGCAGCGCGATTGCGCCATCGCGTTGGATCCCAACGCCATTCCAATCGATAGGGTCGCCAGCAAGAGTTTTCGCATGATGGAGCCTCCGTTTGACTTCGATATTCGCTCGCCAGCCAATGCGGCGGCGTGAGCGCCGACAGGACTTAGAGAACCCACGCAAAGATCGCTTACGGAACGGATAGGCGGCGCGCGTCTCGCCGCTCCTGCGCAGCGGCTTTCTCCGTTCCCCGGAGACGGATGATGCGATAGGTCTTGCATCTGCGCAACCGAGCGCCCGCCGGCCACGCCGCGATTTCGGCAAGCGCCGGCGGCGGAACGAAGCAGCGGAGGCGCCGATGGGCCAAGGCCGAGCCGAACCGCCCAACCCAAGGCGCCTGTCCGCGATCCCGCTCGGCGTCTGGGCGCTCGGCTTCGTTTCATTGCTGATGGACGCCTCCTCCGAGATGATCCACGCGCTACTGCCGATCTACCTCGTCACCGTCTTTGGGGCGTCGATGGAGACGATCGGCGTCATCGAGGGAATCGCCGAGGCGACGGCCTCGATCACCAAAGTCTTTTCCGGCGCGTTGTCGGACTGGCTCGGCGAGCGCAAGGCGCTGACCGCGCTGGGCTACGGCCTGGCGGCCCTCGCCAAGCCGGTGTTTCCGCTCGCCACGTCGATCGGCTGGGTGATGGCGGCGCGGTTCGTCGACCGCGTCGGCAAGGGCGTTCGCGGCGCGCCGCGCGACGCCCTGATCGCCGATATCGCGCCGTCCGAATTGCGCGGCGCGAGCTTCGGACTGCGCCAATCGCTCGACACCGTCGGCGCTTTCGTCGGCCCGCTCATCGCGATCGGGCTGATGGCGCTGACGGGGAACCAGTTGCGCATCGTGTTCTGGGCGGCGGTCCTGCCTGCGTTTCTCGCGGTGGCGTTGCTGCTCGCGGCGGTGCGGGAGCCCGCGGCGAGCAAAGCCCCGCGCGCGGCGCGATTCCCGCTGAGCGCGGTGGCGCTTCGCCAATTCGGCGGCGCATTCTGGCTCGTCGTCGGGCTCGCCTTCGTCTTCACGCTGGCGCGCTTCAGCGAGGCCTTCCTGGTGTTGCGCGCGCACGGGCTCGGCCTGCCGGTCGCGCTGGCGCCGATGACGCTAGTGACGATGAACCTCGTCTATGCGCTCGCCGCCTATCCCGCCGGCGTCCTCTCCGACCGCTTCGACCGGTTGACGATCGTGACGATCGGCTTCTTGGCTCTGATCGCAGCCGATCTCGCGCTCGCCTTCGCCGGCGGGCTCGTCGGCGCGGCGCTCGGCGTCGCCCTGTGGGGGCTGCATCTGGGAATGACGCAAGGGGTCTTGTCGACGCTCGTCGCCGACACCGCGCCGCCGAGCCGGCGCGGCGCGGCCTTCGGAATCTTCAACCTGGCGAGCGGCGTCGCCCTGCTCGTCGCCAGCCTCGTCGCCGGGGCGCTGTGGGACGCGTTCGGCGCGCGCGCGACTTTCCTCGCCGGCGCGGCCTTCACCGCACTGGCGCTGATCGGCCTCGCCATCGCGGCGCGCGCTGCGCCCGGAGTCCGAGCGAGCGTCGCGGCGTCCAAGCGCGGCGAAAAGAAGCCGAGTTAGTGCGCCGTTTCGCGGCGAGGGCTCGCGGCGCGGCGCCTCGGTCCGACTTTCCCTAGGGGAAGAATATCCTTGGTATCGAAACGAAAGCCGCCTCTCGCAATACTTGCCGCCCTTAAGCAAGATCGAGCGGGAGCCGTAGCGCCCGTGGCGATTCTGTTATACCAATAGGCGGCGGAAACGGCCCGAGCGAGAGGCGCCGAGCCAGGCCCGTCAGGATCGAGCGCAGCAGGGGAGATGACGATCATGCTGAAGTCTACACTTGCATTGGCCTTGTCTATTGGACTCGCGATTCCCGCCCAGGCGGCTATGCAACTCGCGCCGGTCGAAAAGTCCGTGTCGCCAGTCATTTTGGTCTATGGCGGCTGCGGCCCGTACGGACATCGCGGTCCCTACGGCGGCTGCCGGGCTGGCGGCCAATGGGGCGGCTATTGGGCCGGGCGTCCGTGCCCTCCGGGCTTTCACCTTGGACCCTACGGCCGACACTGCTGGCCTAACTGAACGAGTCGCCTGACGGCGGTCGTTTCTTGCGGGCCGAGTCGACGCGCGCGGCGGCGATGGCCGTGCGCGCCGATCTTCGCGAAGGCTCGCCAACAGGCGAACGCCCGCTTGAAGAACGGGGCCGTCGCGGCCCGCGCTTCGGCCGGATGCAGCGACGGGAACGCAACGCGCGCTACGGCGACGCCGTCGGTCCGCGTCCTTCATCGCGACATTCCCATCGCCGAGGCCCGGCCGGAGCGCCCGGCCTGAGCCTCGTCAGAAATCGCCGGGGGCGAGCGGATCGGGACCGTATTTGTTCGGCCCGTCGTTTCCCCGCATCATGAATCCGATGAGCATGGCGATCGCCGCCAAGCCCCCCACGATCGGGATCAATTGCGCGAGATACCACCATCCCGACCAACCGAGGTCGTGAAGGCGGCGGACCGCGACCGCGATCGCGGGCACGACCACGCCCAGCATGACGACGCCCGCCACTATGATCGCCAGTATCCCGACGATCGACATCGAGCCGTCCGTCGATGTCTTAAGCGCCAACGTGATGGCGATCGCGTAGACCACCGCCGAAACCAGCGTCACGAACAGCATGAACCACCAATATTCGGAACGGCGCGCTCGCCCCTGAAACCCCGCGTATTTGCGCTGCAAGCAGGTCTGCGCCGACTCCATGAAGGTCAGGGCTCTTCCCGCGGGCGCGTCGGCGTCGGCGTTCGCCGCCTGGCGCGGCGCAGTCATATCCTTGGTCGCGGTCGGCGCGCCGCCAGTGCGCCCGCCCACGACGATGGCGCCATCGTTATGCGCCGCGCGCGACGGCGGCGGCGGGGGAGGCGTCGGCGCGACGACGGCGGCGGCGAAAATGGCCTTGAGCGACGCCTGGTCGCCAGCCCGGCCCCACGCGTCGGCGCCTTCGGTCCACACCAACGTTTCCGCAGTCAGGCGGCCGTCCCGCGCATAATCCCGAAGCTGTTGGACCGAGTAGGGGCCATAGGTTTCCGGCGGGATGTGAATATGCCATTGCGGCGCGGCCGAAGCCGACGCCGCGCCGGGCGCCGACGAAATTTTGCCTTTCGAAGTCGGATCGACATCACTCACGATTGGGCCCCCGATGCTGAAGAGTGCGTCTCAGCCGACATTTCCCCTATATCCGTCGGTTGCGAGCCAAATCTGCGATTGTTTGTGGTTTCTGGCAAGCCCGAATTGACGTTGCGTAATCGCGACGAGGGGATTGAAGCGCCGCCTCACGCTTGGCCGCCGGCCAAGCGTCGCCTCGACCCGCCGGCGACAGGGCCGGTTGAGATTGGGGATTTACGGGCGTGTCGCTGGAATAGCGAGGCCGGAGGCCGGAAGGACGAATGGCCTCGATCCCGCGTGAACGGGGCGGCGGCAAGATCGCCCCGTTCAGCGATTCACGGTCATTTTCCAGCCGTGACCTTGAACGACGTCACCTGGATGGGCGGGGAACCGTCGATTGCCGTGCTGGAATCTAAGAACTCTCCCATGACGCCAAAACGGAGATCGCCAGTGGGAACCTGGGTCCGAATGGCTTTGACCTGGACGCCATTGAGGTAGACGGTCAACGTGCCGCCCAGCGCGACGACACGCAAAGCATTAGACGCCCCTGGGCCGGCTTTGAACGCCGGGCTCGACGGCGTCTTAAATATGGTGTTCCACTTTCCTGCCTTCTTGCTCCACAGACCTATGGAGGCGTCCGACCCGACCTCCGTCTCCATGAAATTATCATAATCCGTTGCGTAGAACACAATGCCTATGCCCTTCCCGCCGCCCGGCGCGGTCTTTGGCGGGAGAATGGCCTCGAGGCAAAAATCGCCGCTGGTGGCGGTGAATGTGAGATTGAGAGAAGCCATTCCGGTGGCCGCCTTATCAGGCGCCGCCAAGAAATAGGGCGGCTTGATCGTGTTTTCGGGCGGCATTTGCTCCCATCCGCCGGAATCGTCAGCGAACGTATCCTCGAAAACGACGGCGCCAACCTGCCCGTCACAGGCCCACGCCGACGCTCCTGCCGCAATTTGCAGAGCGAAAGCGGCGCTTAGGGTCCGCAGCAGCGCATATTTTCCATTTCGTCGTGTCATTTGACTTCCCCTCTTCCATCAACGGAGCGCCGACGTTTTGGGCGTCGCCCAAGTTCCGCTCCTCATCTATGCGCCATCCCGCCGATCGAGCGTTGCGGCAGGGACGGACGGTCGAGGTCGCCTCAAACGACATTCACTTCGCAATGCGCTTTCAAACACGGCCCCACGCGACGCCTGTCCGTTTTCGTGCCTCGATCTGTCCCGCTCTTCATTGAGACCTGTCAATTCTGCGTTCTTATCTTTTGATTGCAGGATCGCAGCGAGGCGGCCGCGACGGCCCAAATGCCGATGACGAGAACCGCGACGGCCGGCGGGCTCGTGGCGGCGGTTGTCGCCGGCGATGCGGCGGCGCCGGCAAACGCCTGACTTCAGTCCAACCCGTCCGGCCACGGGGCGCCGTGGCCGGGTGGGTTTGGGGGTTTACGGGCGCGTCGTCGCAACGGGCGGCGCCCGCGCGGTTCGAGCCGGGCGTTTCAGGAAATTAAAGGCGCCGCCAGATTTGATCGCGAGTGGAGCCGGGAACAACCAGGCCTTCCAGCTTCTTGAATGTCGCGCGGTATTCAGGGTCGGCCAACAATTTGCCAGTTGTCTCTTCCAACTGCGCGAGATTGTCGTACTGCAAAGTCCAGGCGAGCTCGCCGGCAGGGCCGCCGACAGCGGCGCTGACGCTGACATCTTTGCCGGTCAGCCGTTTGATAAGCGCTGAGATTTCTTTCGCAAAGGCCAGCAGCTCGAAGAATTTTCCCGGCAGCGGCGCCGCCGTTCGGACAAACGTAATCATGGCGCTCTCCTCCTGGAGATGGGCGGGGGATCGCTACGTGAGCGCCGCCGCTTCCCCCAGAGCGCGTGGCGCTCTGCTGAGATCATCACCATTTGGCTCGGACGGCAACGCCTGTCGCACATCCGCCGTGTTCGCCGACATCCGCGCCGCGCAGTTTCGCCTTTCCCGCGATCACGGACGGCGCAGGCGCGTGGCGCCGCAATCCCAAATCGCGTTGAATTTGAGCCGGCAAAATGAGAGACGCTGATCTTGCCCCATCGGGTCCGTTTCGTCCGGGTCTTGATGCGTGGCTCGACTGAAAAGGAGCGATCGATCATGACCCATCATCCGGCCCTTGCAGCGGGGCATTGCGCGGTCATTACAGGCGGAGCGTCCGGCATCGGCCTTGCGGCGGCAAAGCGCTTCGCCGCGATGGGGCTGAACGTGGTGATCGCCGATCTCCTGGGCGATCGGCTCGATGCTGCGGCGGCCGAGGTCGCCGCGGCGTCCACCGCCGGGGAGGGCGGCGTCCTTGCGGCGCCGACGGATGTAAGCCGCCTCGCCGATATCGAGGCTCTCGAGAGCCGAGCGCGCGAGAGGTTCGGCTCGGTCGAGGTGCTGATGAACAATGCGGGCGTCCAGCCCGGCAGCGCGATGTTCGGCAGCGCGGAAGCGTGGCGCCGCATCCTCGACGTCAATCTATGGGGGATCATTCAGGGCGCCCAGGTCTTTGCGCCGAATATGATCGCAGGGCGGCTTCCCGGTCTCATCATCAACACCGGATCGAAACAGGGCATCACCACGCCGCCGGGCGATCCCGCCTACAATGTCTCCAAGGCGGGCGTGAAGGCGTTCACCGAGGCCTTGCAGCATGAATTGCGCAATATCGAGGGATGCCGCGTCTCGGCGCATCTGCTGATCCCTGGTTTCGTGTTCACGCCGCTGACCGCCAACGGCCGGACCGAAAAGCCTGCGGGAGCATGGACGCCGGAGCAGACCGTCGACTTCATGATCGAACGGCTCGAGGCGGGCGATTTCTATATTCTTTGCCCTGACAATGACGTCAGCCGCGCGCTCGACGAGCGGCGCATCGCGTGGGCCGCCGGCGACATCATAGAGAATCGCCCGCCGCTTTCGCGATGGCACCCCGATTTTGCCGAAGCGTTCAAGGCCAGCGTTAGGGATCTATGAGCGGTTTGCCGTCGATGCTCCGTGCTGACCAAGCGAGCAATCCCTGTCTTGGGAATGTTCCGCCTTAGACGCGGGACATCGGTCCGGGCAGTTCATTCCAATCAAGGCCGAGATCGTCGACGATCTGACGCACGATCCTCGGATCGAGCGCCTTGTTCGCGCCGATGTCGGGAAGAACCGCCTTCCGGTTTTCCCGATGAACCGTCACATGGGCGTGCCCATGCGTTTCAGCGCTGTCTTTCCCCGCTTCGAAGCGGCAGCCCCGCTCGGCGAGCCATTTGCGAAAGGTTGCGCTTTCCACCCTTGCCTCCCTTGCTGTGGGCATTACGGCGACACCTCGCCTACCCCTAAACGCGCAATTCCCAAATGGACCGGGCGCGCCCTTGCCGCCGCCGCGGACGTCACGCTTCGGCTTGTCGCGGCGTTCGAAGACGGCAGAGAGGTCTTGCCGTTCTATGAGGACGAGATTCGCGACGCGCTGGAGGCGGTGGGAATCGGCTGCCCCTTGGAATCGAGATCGGGGGCGCCTTCGCCCTAGTGACGCATAGGGGCGCCCCGATGCCGGCCGCCCAACTTGAAGTCGCGCATCAGCGGACCGAAATCGCGCTTTTGCGCATCGGTGAGGCTATCATAAAGAGGCTTGCTCGCATCGGCGACGATCTGGAGTTGCGCCGCCATTTTCTGGAGATGCTCGGACATGATCGTCATGCGCTCGATCGGCGAGGGGCGCTCGCCGCTGGCCATACGCTCTCGCGCCTGACGCCATCGATCCGCGCGCGCCTTTTCGGCGTCGCGGATCGCCGCCTCGAAAGCCGGC
>Ga0187852_1000415_pt1 | contig 46196 bp, 26 predicted proteins | sample June2016WEW_6_40_FD_134511 | JGI IMG/M metagenome (GOLD analysis project Ga0187852, IMG submission 134511) | Peatland microbial communities from SPRUCE experiment site at the Marcell Experimental Forest, Minnesota, USA - June2016WEW_6_40 | ecosystem: Environmental > Terrestrial > Soil > Wetlands...
AGCGTTGCGCTGCGCTCGCCGCCCAGTTCAAGCTCGGCCCCGGCAAATCACCGTGGCCCGTCATGCTGGCCGGCGTGGATTGCATGTCCGAGGGCCATAGCTTCAACCTTTGCAACAATGTCACCGGTGTCTTTGACGTATTGCAGGGCGGTGTTGGAGGAAAACAACGGGCCTTCGGCATCACCACCGACTTTGATCCCGTGGAGAAGACAACCGCTCTCCCTGGCTGCGTCGCCACAGGCAACGAGAAGATTCACCACAGCCTTGTGACTGTTGGACGCGATGCCGACCTTCTTGCCCGCAGTGAGCAGCGCATTAATGACACGAGATGCTGTATGGGTCTTTCCGGTGCCTGGAGGGCCTTGGACCACGAGGCATCCACCAGACATCGAGCCGGTCACGCGGATGGCAGCATCTGTTGTGGACTCGCCGGCGTTTTGCAGCGGCACCGCAGGCGGCACACGATTCAAGAGCGCGGCCACCGGCGCGGGGAGGTTTTCTGACAACTGCCTGGCGGCAACTTCAATCAGTGCAGCCTGAATTGGCGCCGCCGATACATACTCATCCGGAAGCAGTGAACCATGCCGGGGGAAAGCGCCCCCGAGTTTCTCGCTCAAACCTTTCTTGCTGATCTTGAGTTGAAGTTTGCCCTCGGACACATCAAGCGCCGACAGCGTAAACTTCGCTTCCAAATTGTGGGTGAACATCGCCCTGGACCTGTCGCCGGCGGCAAGTTTGCATTCCTGCGACGGATCGAAGCGGTATGTTTGCACGAGCGATTGTTTCTCAGTTGCCGGGGATCCAACGGCTTGAATGCCTTCGATGCAGCCGGGGTCGTCGCGGAGTTCTTCGGAGGTGGCCTGGGCGCGGTCAAACATCCGCCACCACATTGGCTTTTCTTCCCGGCGGTGGAATTCGATCAAGTCAGCAAGAACAACCGAGGCCGCGCCGCCCTGCTTGTGAAGCTTCGCCGCCGTGTCCAGCCGCGCGAGAACCTGGGGCGGCAATACTGGTGGTGTCGATGGGGCTGATACGGAAACCGAGCGCGCGGCGGCGATCTTGTGTTCACCAGCAACTTTCCTTAACCACTTCAACAACTCCGCCGTGGATTTACAGTCGTCTTCGTTGTAGTCGCGGATGCCTTTGAGGATCGTGCTGCTTTTCCAATCCCGCGCCTGCTTGCTTTCAAGCCAGCGGGCGTATTGGACGATGGAGTCAACGGCCGTGACGACCTCGGTTGTGCGCTTCGGCCGGTAGAGACGCTCGACCGTTTTGATGGAGTAACTGTCCTCGCCGATGCGCAGGCCGTGACGGACGATCTGGTAGAGGTCAACGAACACCCCGTTTCGAAGAAGCTCATCCACCTCGTCCTGACGGGTGTCGTGGCGCGTGCTCAACCGCCTGACGGCGCTGACCTCGTAGGCGGCGTAATGGTAGATGTGCAGGCCGGGATTGTTCTTCCACCGGTTGAATACCCAGTCCACGAAGCCTTCGAATGCGAGCTTTTCCTCGTCACGGTCGTGCGCCCACCAGTCCTTGAAGTCGAGTAAACCCGGCTGCCCGTTCCGCGAGCAGACCCCAAACAAGTATTCCAGCCCGCCAGAAACCAACGGATAACCCTCCATGTCGAAAAAGACATCCGCCGGATGATCGGGCGGAAGGGCGGCGAGGCCCACGGGTTCGCCGTTCGCACCGGTGTGGGGCAGAACCTCGTATCGCGATGGGGCATCGGGGTTCTTAATCCGGTCGGCGCGTGTCTGGCACTGGAGGCGAGCCTGGGCGACGAGTTTTTCCAACGAGTCGCTGGCGAGTTTGTGAACCGATTTACCTGAGGCTGCGGCCAGGTTGGCCACCGTTGCAATGCCGGCCCCTTTCAGCTTCTTGATCTGGCCCACGGTGATTCCAGCGACTTGCACGAGGTGGTCCGTGTCGTTGAAGAACTGCTCGGCATGGGAAGTCCAGCGGCCGTGGTCAGCCCGGGGGAGCGGCTCCGGGCGATCCGTCATTTTCCCAGTGAAGCCGTTCTGCATGACGAGGAAGCTGGCCTTGATGCGGCGGTAGTAGTGGATAAAGTCCTCGACGCGGAATTCGACCCTGTCCTTGCTGCCGAGGATGATGCCGAATTTTTCGGGCATCTGCCCGCCGGTAACGGCGGCAAGCATTTCCGAGTAGCAGCAAAGCTGAATGGCGTAATACGGCTTGGGTGAGCGGGCGAGCTTCGTGTCCCAAACCTGATACCTCCCGGATGCATCGAGCATGAGGAAGTCGGCAAACCCGGCGAACTGCCCACTTTCGAGAGCTGCCTGATAAATAATGGGGGCCATTGCATTGATGGCTGAGAGTGTCTTGGTCCGGGCTACGGCGGAATCGTCTTTTGGAACCTCGACCAGGCTGGCGGCAGACGACTTGAATTCATCGAGCACTGCGCGCTCGTGTTGATTGCCAGTTTGAGCGATGAGTTTTTCATCCTCCGTTTCCTCGTCCGGAGTGACGGCGCCGGGATTCTCCAAGTAGTAGCGATCCATCCACGACGCGAACGGTGAGGCGAGATAGCGGACGAGATCGCTCGGCGAGTAAAGCAATTGGCCGCAGTGCGTTTTCATCGAAACGCATGGTATTTCAACGGATTCCAGAGGCAAAGATGAAAACCACCGGGGCCGCCGATACGCGGTCCCGATGATCATTCCGCCGAATCATTTTGATTGGTGGCTGAAGGACGACGACCCGCACAGTGAAGGCTACAAGCTGGCGTTGGCGCACCTGCTGGATGAGCCGTTGAAGATTTATCCCGTCAGCAATCTGGTGAACAGTCCCAAGACGGATGATCCGCGCTGCATGAGCCGGTGCGGATTGACCGGGATTTTTTAACGGCAATGGTGGGGAGCGGAGTGAACTGCCAAAATCAAGAACCGACACGTTTCCGTTTCGACCCGATTCCGAGATGATTCCGAACACCCTGTTCGAGTGGGGTGTTTGAAGAAATGAGGTCGATGGCGTTGATAAACGTCGTTCCAAATTGCTGGTTGTGGGCAAATACGCATGAATTATTGGTGCGTTGCGGCTGTGACTTTCATCAAATTCTCACCACCAAAAGCCAGGCCGTAAGCGACGCTGAGGCGATCGAAGTCCTTGGACAGGGAGGTCGGAAACTCCCTCAGCTTTTCGGGATCGGGCATTGGCATTTTCTCAAGACGAAGTCCTTGCTTCCAAGAATGCCGTTGCCAAGGCTCCGGGTGCCAGCGGGAAAAAGGTATGAGCTTTTCCTCAAGCGGACCGTCGGCAAGCAATCGGCGGTAGAATCGGGACCGAGAACCACCTCCAGTAATGAAGCAAAGCAATTCATCACCCCAAGGGTCATAGGCAGGGTTGTCGTGAGCGTTCCTTTGGATTGTTCGGAAACGGGCGAGGCAAGACCAAGGGCTGTCGATGACATTGTGTTCAAACTCTTTGGAAACCGCTTGGAAGGTCTCCTTCAGTTCGGGTGAATTTCTGTATTGGGGATGCACGATGTCTTGGAAAAGTTCCGGGATCGGTTTATCCCCACCTTGGTAGCATTCCAGTTCGTGCTGAATGCAGTCGGCTTGGATGCGTTTCAGGGCTGATGACCGCTCTTGGTAAAGCCGGAGCGCACCCAGCGGCGCTACTTCACAGACATGAAAGGAGACGATGTCATATTCTTGGTCGCCATGGAGGATGATGGTGGAAGTATCAAGAGTGCCGGCGCCAACATCGATGAGCACCAAATTACCCCGGTGCCGGTAAGGAGAATTTACATATCCTGCAAGTTGCGCGGCGATTTCGGGGTAGAGTTGCACGTGTGACGGCGCAATGAATGGCGCAAACGTAGTGGTCTTGCGTCGGATACTGGCTGCAAGTTGCGGCGATGGCGGTTCCGGCTGGGATGAAAGCGCCACAGCAGTTCCGGCCACCTCGTGGTATGCAGCGGCAAGTGAACCACTGTCCACCTTCTTGCCCGGGAAACCCAAGTTCAATTTCCAACGGTTTTCGCGTCGGCGATAGTCGGTCGGACAGTTCGCAGCAAACCAGGAGCAGGAGAGGTTCATCACTTCGGCCAGGTAGCAGGCCACAATGTCCTGAATGTCATCGTCTAAAGGTTTGTCCATGAGCCGCATCTTCAGATTGGTTTCTGCGCCCAAGCGTGTCGGATGCAGCCACGTAGAGATGCCGTTCCGGGAAGTTGTCAACGGAACCGCGAAGGAGCAGTCTTTCCAGCCCGGATCTCCGATTACGACCTTGGTGCAGCAGGTGCCGAGGTCTACGCCCAATACGAGATCGACGACGGGGGCGGCTACGATTGTAACACTGGGACGAGGAGGTGGAGCGGGCGGTTGTTCCGATGCCGCGAAAACCGCGGGAGGCGGTTGCGCTGACCGAGGCTCTTTTGGTGGTGCTGGCACTGATGCAATCGCGGGAGTTGCCGTTGGCGTGCCAGCAGGTGTAGGCACGGTAGGAGTGACCTCGACAGGCGGAGTTTTACTACCGCGAAACAGAGCGCGCAGCCGACTCCAGATGGAAGGAGAGGCACTCATTCAATGAATCAGAACGAAACCAGCGGCGATAGTTTTGGGGCCGTCGCTGGTGGTTCCCTTTTTCTCAATTTTCTGTCGCTGTTCCAGGCATTTCGTCCGCAGACTCTTCAACTGACCATCCATGGCAGCTACGAGCGCCTCTCTGCCTGCCGCTCGATGGCGCTCGCGAACCTCAATGATTGCAGCAGCGCGCCGCTCTTCGAATCGTTCGACGCCACGAAGCTGAATCTGTTTGCGGTCTTCGTTCTCACGTTCGATACGGGTCAGGATCCGGTTGAAAGCCGCGTCTGACGCAAATTCAAGTTCATCCGTGCGGGATGCGAGTGAAGACAGCAAATCACCTCCCGATTGTGGAACGTCCTCGCACGCTTGCCCCAATCCGGCTGCAACTTCGACGATAGAGGTTGCGGCTGCCGGATCTTCGACCGTTTTTTGGTCGGCGAGCGAAAACACTTCATGGTGGATTTTCTCAAAGTCGCGAAGCCCTTCGACTGTCCAACGCTGGGAGACAAAGGCGTACAGCCCGGGAACAATATTCCGCGGTCTGTATCCCGCTGGGATTTCTGCCGCCACAGCCACCGGCTGCACGATCCGGTTGACCCTGAGATGATGGCTGATGAAGCGGACAAGAGGATGGGCCTGGTGAACGACCTCAACATCAAGCCTGGTCTGTGTATAAACGCGATGGTCGAAACGCAGTCGGCGCTTTTCCTGGGTGGCGAGGCGGGTCTGGCCGCGGAGGTTCTTCAACTTTAGAAATTCATCGAAATGATGCCAGGCACCTGAATCGAGTTCGATTTCGAAAATGCCCTCAGCCTGATCGATACCTTGGACATGGGTTGCGGGAAAGACCCGACGAAAGAAGGCCAGCACATACGCTTCGATGTCGTGGCCGTTGATCCAGTCACCGCGATCGTGAGCGGCTTGAATGTGGTTGATGATGTAATCGCCGTAAGCCGCAAGGACGGCGGCATCCATTTCCAACCGCTCCTCTATCTGTAATTGGTTCTCAACGGCTACAGCGGTCTGATCGATTCGATCTGATTGTTGCCTGGCGCTGAGGCGGAGAGAAAAGAGATCCTTGGTCAATTCGTTGATGAGAGGCCCGATGACCGCTTCAAGGTCACCCAATGTACGCTCGAACAAATTAAGACGATCGTAGAGCCTGTCGTAAATCCGTTCATCAACGGTTTCCTCACACACAAGATTCATCACCACGATGCGCTCAGCCTTCTGTCCGATGCGGTGAATACGACCAATCCGCTGTTCGACAACCATCGGGTTCCATGGCAAATCGTAGTTCACCATGGCACTGGCAAACTGGAGATCGAGACCTTCACTGCCCACCTCCGAAGAAAGCAAAATTGGAGCAGAATCCGAACGGGAGAATTCATCCACAATCTCTTGTTTATCGCGGGTTTCATCACCAGTAAGCATCAGGGTGGAAATACCGTCCGCTCGCAGGCGCTGGCTCAAGTAGTAAAGAGTCGGCTTGAAATAGGCAAAAAGAACAATCTTACTATTTGGGTGATTGTCCCAGTGGTGGCGAATGGCCTCGCGGAGCTTCTCGTATTTTGAATCGCAATTCCGGAGGGCCTGCTCATCGAATTTACCCGCAAGTTGTTCACGTAGGAACGTAATCAGGGGGCCAGCCGTGCTGGTTTTGCGGTCCCAAGTGAAATCGGGATTCGTTGTTTCGTCATTGGCGCTGGATTCATTGAAACGGTTGTAGGCAGCGACCATGCAACTGGCCACCTGTCGTTGAGGCATGACAGTGAGGAAGCCGCTGCTAATATCATGTTGTTCCGCGTAAGCATGAACTGCTTCGGTGACCCGGTCGTACAAATCTCGCTCAATGGGCTTGAGTGGAACCTTGAGGGTGTTCACCTCCCGAATGACAGGGTTTTTGTCCACATCCCGTTTGCGGGTGCGGGTTACCACATAGGAAAGGAGATTCACGCGTTCGCTCTGGTAGGCAAGTTCGGCGCGCGCCTTGGGGTCTAATAAATTCGTTTCCTCAATGATCCGTTGGCGCAAGTCAGCCATAGAGCGATTGCCCACGAGCAGCGGTGACCGCGCCGCCTGATCGATGTGGGCGAGCAAATCGTGATTTGTCGCGTTTCCGCTCAGGATCGCCTTGCGAAGGGCGACCAAAGGGGCATTAGCCTCAAGGATCGTGGCAAATGTTTGCTCGTCCGGAAAAGAATCCGAATCGAGCCTGCGCAACAAAGTGAACAGATTTCGCGCGTGGGTGTGCAACGGGGTTGCGGACAAATAAATCTTGTGCTTCGCGATGGGTGTGAGCAATCCGCCGAGTTTGGACGTTTGACTTTCCTCGTTGCGCATGATGGCGGCTTCTTCCATCACGAGCAGATCAAGGAAAGGTGGCTCACTGTCACCCCACTCGTGCACTTTCCTCGCCAATTCGGCGGCGGGCCGCCTTGCGTCCACCTCCCAATCATCGGGTGGTCGCAGCCCGTGGTAGGTTGCCACAAGAGCGAAGCCACTGCTTTGGCCGCGGCGGGCTTCATCCAGTTTTTCAAGTACTTCGCGGGCATCGGCTCGTTGGGCGTCCACTCCGAAGCGACGTTTCAACTCCGTACGCCACTTGGTAACAAGATGTGGTGGGCAGACGACAAGCAATGTTCTGGCGCCTTCTCGTGCCTTTAGTTCAGTCCAGATCAGGCCCGCTTCGATGGTTTTACCCAAACCGACCTCGTCAGCAATCAAAAGGCTATTCGTCGGGGATTCCAACAGTTTCAAGATCGGCTTGAATTGGTAAGCCAAGAAAGTTGTGTCCGATGTATCCATCGAATACATCACTTCGGAAAGCCGACCGTTAAGCTTTTCGTGAAGGAGATTCCGCCGCAGACTCTCCGGCCCCTCAAACCGCCCACCTTTGATTTCCTCGATGGCATCACGGTGCTTCGGAAGCAGTTCGAGATTTTCGAGCGGGGTGTTCCGACGCGCGCCGTCATCAAACTCTACCCGAACGAACCAACGGTCATCAATTATGCGCGGTTCGCCTGCAATACTTCCCTGACGCTCGGGTGCCCCAATCACACGGACACGCAAGCCCGGATTGCAGGTCTCTGGTGATATGGCAACGGGGGAAGGCATGGTCTAAATCAAAGACTTTGTTACGTTGCGGCGTTTGATACGGTCGCTGTCGTTCACGGCAAGATTTAGAACAGCCCAAGCTTCCAGCGTTATGCTTTCCAACCGCTTGCCAGCGTGCGCGCGACCTTTCTTTCCCTTCGAAGCTGGTGCCTTGAGGTAACGCATGACAGGCGCTGCCGGACCGTTGTAAATGAGACGGAACTTGCCCTTGTCATTGAACTGAAGACCGATGAAGTAATCGCCACCGTGTTTGATTGTAAGGCCATCTTCCTGGAAAGTGGCTTTGACTTGGACTTTTCGTTTCGGGCCGCTGGTGGTCTTGGCGTCAACTTTGGTTGATTTTGTGCCGAGCAATTCCAGGCAGAATACTTCCGCCGCAATCAATTCGCCGATATCGCCAACGAGACGGCCATCAAGCGCAAACGTCATCTCAGATTTCTTTCCGGCCTTGTCTGTCTTTTTGAGATGGTCGCGATAAGCGTTGCGTAAATTGTCACGACCGCGCAAAAGGGATTTTAGTGCGAGTCCCACTCTCTTACTCATCGAGTCCCAAGGAATCTTTTCCAGAGCCTCTTTCCCGCTATGCAAATTGTGACGATTCAAAATATCGTTGCGGATGTCGTTTTTGGTTTGGCGTGCCATAGGTCAGAGAACTGGGAGCAGCAGATAAGCGCCGAGGATGTCCACCGGCAGAACGGGCTCGATGCGGACTTTGGCGTGGTCGCGAGTCGCCTCACGGACACGTTCGTGGGCCTGAAGTTGGAGGGCTGCGCCGCCCGGGCGGAACGGCCAAAGCCGGCCCTGTGCCAATGCGTGTTTCTCCGCAATTCGGGCTTTCTCGTCTCGGATATTGATGAAGCTCTCGATATACCCTCGGCAAACGGCAACAACCCGGATCTGATTCTTAAAGCTGTCCATAGTGCCACGCGACCCCACGCTTAGCAGATGTATGGCCCACCCGTTTATCACGTTTCGTGGCAAAGGGGAAGAAGTACTTCTCCACCGAATCCGGTCATTCGTCTTCGGTTTCCAGCTCATCCGGAAAAATTCAACGCCCTCCGCTCAATTGGAACTGTGTATAAAACTGTGTATAAAAAGTAGTGAATGCCTAGTGACATCCTAGTGGCATCCTAGTGCTTGACTAGCCGGTAAACATTGGTATTTTTATCCCGAATTCGGCCTCTTCAAAGTCCGATTCCGACCCTCGCCTCCAGCTCTAGCTGCTTGAGCAGCAAAGAATTAGGAGACTCGGAAAGCCAATGGCTAACGGTTTGGCTAACAATTTTTGGATTGTTCCAAAATTGTTTCAGTATTTGGGCGCATTGCCCCGATATTGCCTAACCGCCGGAATCTCCGCCCAGGTAGGATGGATGACGCATGAACATGAAATTGCGTTATCGCCTATTCCTCCGTCGCAAAAGCGTTTATTACGCCTTTGACGACACCACCAAAACCTTCACCAGCCTCAAAACCAAGGACAAAGCCGAAGCCACGCGGCTGCTCGTCGCCTTGAACGAGGCCGGAAAGCAGCCCGCCATGAACTTGAGCCTTGCCCGCGTCTATCTGCGGCACAGCGACCCGATGGTTTCCGTGCGCACCTGGCAGAACGTACTGGATGAAATCATCGGCATCAAATCCGGCCCCACGCAGGCGCGCTGGAAATACGCCGCCAAGGACAAGGCTTTCGACTTGATCCGCGACCGCATCCTCATCGAAACGCAGGCCGAACACTTGCTGGCCGTGTTGCGCACCGGCACGGTGTCCACGAATGCGTTTCTGCGGAAGGTTCACAACTTCGCCTTGGACATGAACTGGTTGCCCGCGACGGTCATTCCCCGCCGGCAATGGCCCGCCATTCACTATAAGGAGAAACGCGCCATCACGTTTGAGGAACACCAGAAGATCATCGCCGCCGAGGTGAACCCCGAACGCAAGATACTTTACCAATTGTGCTGGCACTTGGGCGCGAGCCAGGGTGACATTGCCAATTTGAAAGGCGAAGACGTGGACTGGACGAACAGCACCGTGAGTTTCTTCCGCAAAAAGACCGGCGTGCCGGTGCTGGTCCACTTGGGCGCGGAAGCGTTAAACCTGTTCAAAGACCTGCCAAGCGAAGGGCCGTTGTTTCCGTATCTGTCCCGCGTAAGAGCAGGAGATCGCGCCACGGAATTTGCCTCGCGTTGCCGCCAGCTCGGCATTACCGGCGTGACGCTTCACAGTTACCGCTACGCCTGGGCGGAACGCGCCAAGACGGTTGGCTACCCGGAACGGTTCGCACAGGAAGCTTTGGGCCACAACAGCAAGGCGGTGCATCGCGCCTATGCGAAACGCGCCCTTATGAAAATTCCGTCATTGGAAGACTACGAACAAAAAGCAGCGGCAAACACATAACCATAATTTGCCAATCAATAAGCAACGAATGTAGATTGAAAGGATTTTGACAATATGAGCTAATGATAGTGCTGTGAAAGCATTTGCGACAACCAAATTGCAGAGCACAACTTTGCCGGAGAAGCGAGGACGCTCCCAGGCAACAATCAGTTTCGCACTAAAGCTAGTCGTTACCAGCACGTCTAAAAAACAATTGAAAGGAAATCATATGATACTCTAAAAACGCCCTTTGCGGCCTTCTCATTGTGGTCGTCTTGCAGTTTGGAGTGCTTGCCGGTTCCGCCCAGACCAACATATATCTGTTTACCGGGTCAGAGACGAACATCACACTGAACCCAGGCACTTACAACATCACTGCCTACGGCGCTCAGGGGGGCGGCCCAACTACCTTCGAAGCGCCTGGCGGACAGGGAACCGAGATGAGCGCCAAATTTTACTTCCCAGCATCCACGACACTCACTCTTCTAGTGGGCGGGGGCGGCGGCGAAGACTTAACGTCCGGCGGCGGGGGTGGCGGCAGCTTCGTTGTCAATGGCGGCACACCGCTGGTTGTCGCAGGCGGCGGCGGGGGCGGCGGCTACTACGGCGGCGGCGGCGGTAGCCCTGGCTTAATCACTACCAGCGGCGGTGCTGGCGGCAACGGCGGCTTCGGCGGCTACGGCGGCAGCGGCGGCAGCGGCGGCAGCAGTGGCAGCGGCCCCTACAACGGGGGCGCGGGCGGCGGCGGCGGCGGCGGCGGCTTCTACGGCAGCGGCGGCAGCGGCTTCAACGGCGGCGGCAACGGCGGCGGCGGTTTCAACGGCGGCGGCGGCGGCGGCCAAGGCGGCCAAGGCGGCGAAGGAGGCTACGGCGGCGGCGGCCAAGGCGGCGAAGGGGGCCTAAGCGGCGGGGGCGGCGGCGGCTACAGCGGCGGAGGCAGCGGCGGCGTCTTCGGCGGCGGCGGAGGCGGCGGCGGTTCCATCATTGATTCATCTGCAATAATGGTTCTCGCCGAGGTTTCCGGCATCCCCAGCCCCGACGATTCACCCAATGGCGAGATTGATATTGTAGCCATACCGCCCGCGCTGGGCATAAGCATATACGGCAGTCAGCCGGCAGTATTTTTCCCCACCGCCACCGGCACAAATTTTGCGCTGCAAATGACCACCAACCTAACTTCGGGAAATTGGGTGACAGTTACCAACGGCATTTCCATAAGCGGCCTGATTATCACCACCCCCCCCGGCACCGCCTTTTTCCGGCTTCATTAACATTTCTGGTGTGTCCGCTCCGTGCCGTAATAAAAGGCCGCAATCCTACGAGGTTAGGACGTGTTGTTGTTCCGCTGCTTTGCCCTTTTGCTTTTTGTTCATTTCCTGAATCTGCTTTTCCACAATGCGAACGGCCTTGTCCAACCACTCCGGATCGCAACTCATCCGCTCGATTTCCACCGTCGCAAACCACTTGCGGGCGTTCGGCGCGGGCTTGCCCAGCGGTTTGAGATGCCCGGCCCGGACCAGAAACGGCATGTAATAATCCGGCCAGCCGAAAATAGCCGCCGCCTCCTCCATGCCAACGCACGCAGGCCGGGGCCGTCCGTTTGATGTTGCTTGTCGTTCCATTGCAATGTTCAGGTTCATGCTCCGCCGACTTCACCAGTCCCATCGCGTCTTCAGTTCAGTCCGTTCCATCAGGGCAGAATTCATCTTCAAGTGACCCCGCCAGGGCGGGGGCCCCTGTCCGATTTTTACTTCGTATTCCTGAAGCGCGAACCGGATGCGCAGCAGCAAAGCCAGGTCCGCCGCCGAGAGCGGCCTGTCCTCACCGGCCTTCACCAGCTTCCAGAGCATTTTCAGTTCAGTCCGTTTCATCAGGGCACAATTCATCTTCAAGCCATCGGGGGCGTGGCGCGCGCTCCGCGCGCGCTCACGCTCCCCGAATCGGCTGCCGAATCCACCGCCGCCGAGTGTTCGACTAGGCAGTGACAAGCGTATCCGATACCCGGTTGAGATTCGCCGGGTCCCAGATTGAATTCGACAACATCACCTCATCCGCCGAGTGCGAAAACTTTCCGACTTCGTAAAGATTCGCTCCCCCGTTGGTTACGTTGAGGCACTTGAGGGTGTAACCAAGTAGCCTCGGCGTTCTCTGCGCCTTGGCGGTTCCCCTTTTTATGCAAAAATCCAACATCAATCCCGCCATCCTGCAACAAGTTCTTGAATCCGCAACGAATTCAGCGGAAAAAGGATTATCTCAGTTCTTCACCCCCGCCGCCTTCGCCGCGTGGTGTGCCCAGCCGTTGCCTGTCCACCGCCCCGTCATCGTGGACCTCAACTGCGGCGCCGGCGCACTCCTGCACGCGTCTGCACTCAAGGACACCAAGGTCCTGCTCGGCTCCGACATTGACCCGTGTCGTTCAACACCAAAATCCGAGACCTCAGATCCCAGACCCGACCTTCACGTTTCCCGCATCACCCACGACGTCACGCTGCTCTATTCCAAGCTCAAGGAAATTCAGTTCACGGCCGACCTGTTTGTTCTGAACCCGCCCTGGCGCCTGTTCTGGCACCGCGACCGCTTCGCCGACTTCGCCAACTCCGACCTGGATGCCGTCCGCGATGCCTACGCCGCCACGGAACCCGGCACGCCCGATGGCACTCTGGATTCCACCATCGCCACCCTGGCCATGGCCCTGGACCTCTGCACCACCTACGGTGAAGGCTTCCTGATTGCCAACAACAATACCCTCCAGCGCCTCCTGTTCAATCCCGGCGCGCCCTATGCCATGCTCGCCCGCCACCTCTGGGTGCACATCATCATCGCTGGCAACCCCATGACCGGCCTGAATGACTGCAAGTGGGTGAAAAGCGATGATGGCCAGTCCGGCACGGACTTCAAAACCGGTGTCATTTACTTCGCTGCCAGCCACGAGAATGGCCCGCAACACTACGAAGTTCCGGTTTCTACTTTCTGCTTTCCGCTTTCTGCTTTACCGGCCAACCCGGCCGACCGCACCGCTCGCATGGGCAGCGAAATGCGCAACGCCTATTATGCGAATGACGAAATCCTGGAACTCTGGCAGGTCGTCAAGGAAACCATCGCCGAGGAAGCGGGCAAGACTGTCAAAGTGCCTTGGAACCTCTGGCTTGATGTCGGCCGCCACATCCGCACCGCCCTGTCCCGGTTCGAGGAAAAATCCGTCAAGACCAACAAACGCGAGGCGGAGCGCCTGTTCAATCTCAATGGCAAGACGCCCATGGAACTGGTTCTACAGCGCGCCGAGCGCGACAACCTGCTCCATGTCCTCGACCAGGGCGGCTGGAAAGTGCAGCCCGAACTGCGCGCGGCCGTCGAGGGCGCCATCCAGCAATACCACGCCGCGCGCGCGCCGCTCTATCCTCTTCCGGACATCCAGCGGCTCGGCTATCTGGACGAACAAGACACCATTGTTTGCAAGGCCGACCTCACTCTCTACCGCGAAACAAAACCTCACACCATCAAAACCGAGGACGGCTATCACACCATCCTGGATGGCGATGGCGAAGAAATGAGCGGATTCGATGATATTAAAGAGGCCCGGGCGGAATTGAAGAAGCTCAACACCGCGTTGCCGCCGCCCGTCCAGCTCATCTACCGCGCCGGCCAGAAGTACAGCCTCCGCACCCAGACCGTCCAGATCACCCGAAAAACCATGAAACCCAACAGTTTCAACGGCGAACTGGAGGAACTGGAATTCACGGGCCAGGAGCTCGCCATCTTCATCGCCGACAAGGTCCGCGATCCCGACAACGAAAAAGAGGAACTGACCGAGTATTGCTTCATGGACGGCAAGCTGCGCGACGACAACACCACCATCGCCGAGGCCCGCCAGCAAAAGAACCGTCGGCGCCGACGCTGGGAGCGCGAGCCGGACGCCGTCCCCATTGACTTCACCTTACAGGAACTGGCCGACCATTTTATCATACCCGATGTGCCCGACGTCGCCGCCAACAATCCCGAAGGTTACCAGGCCAACCTCGACAAACTCAACGACGTCGAACAACTCGCCAACGCCCTCATCGCATAACCGCCGCAACCGTGGCGCAGGCGTCCCGCCTGCTTTCATCCGTGTCAACCCGCTCCGATAGCTGTTTATCGGAGTCCTGTAATCCGTGTCTAAACTATGAAACTCAAACTATTCCAAAAACAAGACCTCGCTCGCGCCGCCCTCCATGACGGCCTCATCCTCTCCTGGGATACGGGCCTGGGCAAAACATGGGCCATGTTCCTCTGGCCCATGCTCAAAGCCGGCTGCACCAAAACCAATTCCGAACTCCGTCCAGCCAAGCCCGTCCTGATCGTCGCCCCCGGCGATCTCCACCAGCAAATCGCCGACGAAGCCTGGACCCACTTCCGCATCCGCCCCGTCCCGCTCGATTCCCAGGAAGCCTTCATGCGCCTCACTTCCCGTTCTGGCCTTCAGCCTTCAGCCTTCAGCCTTCAGCCTTCTTTTTACATCACCAGTTACACGCAACTCACCACCAACGGCGTCCAGCGCATCCCCGATCCCATGGATTGCGACGACCCGGTCGCCCTCTTACAGACGCTGGCACTTAAAAACGGCGAGCCTCTGCCCGTCGTTCCGGAGGAAAATGAGTGGCACCAGCGCCCCGACTTCGACACCACCTGTGAATTCTTCGCCTGGCGCGGCATCCGGTGGAAGGACGATTTCTTCCGCCTGTCCCTCACCCCGCAATCCACCATCACGGAACTGACGCGCGCCTTCGAGCGCGAAACCGAAGCCGCCCAGGCCATCCGCGACCTCGACCTGCGCGCCGAAGCCATCGCCAAGTTGCAGGAATCCTTTGATGTCCTCAAACACCTCCTGTGCGCCCGTCCGGATCCCCAGTTCCGCCAGTTCGCGCCCGCCCAGCAAAACTTCATCCTCCGCCATTTCCTCGCCGATAAACTCGGCCGTTACGAAGCCACCGTCGGCACCGTCCATGAATACGCCCAAGAGGAAGATGGCACGTGGCAGAAAGTTGACCCCAGACCCGAGACCCCTCCGGGCGGGAGCGCCCTAAGGGCCGGAAGCCCAGATCCCAGACCCAAACGCAGAATCGAATGTATTTACAGCCCGTCCCTGGCGGATCTCTGCCACGACGCCTTTGCCTGTGTCGTGGTGGATGAAGGCGTCAAAATGAAGGGTGAGGACACCTACGTCGGCCAGGGCGTCCGCAAAATGAATCCACCCTTCCGCCTCGTGCTCACCGCCACCCCCGTCAAGAACCGGCTCCCGGACATCTTCCGGCTGGCGTGGTGGGCTTCCGGCGGCCGGGCCGAAGCTCATGCCCGCTTCCCGTACCGCGACGACCCCGAGGAACACGCCAAGTTCGCCGCCACCTTCATGGTCTCCGAGCGCAACATCACCAGGGAAAAGAATGCCGAGGAAAACGGCAAACACGTTTCCAACGGCCGCTTCAAACGCCTCACCGCCGAAGTCTGCAATATCCATCGCCTCTGGAAACTGCTCGGCCCCATTGTCCTGCGCCGGCGCAAGCAGGATTGCGGCGAGGAAATCGTGGACAAGATTCGCAAGGTGGTCCGTTGCGAAATGGGCACTCTCCAGCAGCAAGTCTATCAATACCATCTCGAAGCCAAATATCTCGACATCCATAACAAACCCGCCGTTGGCGCGCAATTGCAGGCCCTTCGCATCGCCGCCGCGGATCCCGCCAGCGCCCACCTCGTCGAGCAGTCCGGCCGCCTCACTAAACCCTGCGAATGCACTAAAAGTGACAAGTGCCAGGTGACAAGTGACCAGCCGGAAAACTCAGCCTTCAGTCCCGCAACACGGGCTCTGCGGGACCAGCCTTCAGCCTTGCCGCCCGGCGCTCCCGCAATGCGGGACCAGCCGCCCCGCAAGAATTGTTCGCTGTGCCATGGCACCGGCGAAATCCCGTTGCCGCACCGCAGCGGCCAGCCTTACATTCCCAAGATGGCCAGCACCCTCACTCTCATCGAGGAAATCCTGGCCCGCAAGGAGCAGGTCATCGTGTTCAGCGCCTTCAACGATCCGCTGGACAACCTCTCCACCTGGCTCACCGAAGCCGGCGTCCGCCATGTCAAGCTCGATGGCCGCGTCAGCCAGAAACGACGCGGCGTCCACGCCGCCAAATTCAAACAAGGCCGCCATGCTTCCCTTCAGCCTTCAGCCTTCAGCCTTCAGCCTTCCGACGCCATCCCGGTGATGTTGGCCGGTGTCGAGTGCATGGCGGAAGGCCACAGCTTCCACCTCGCCAACAATGTCATCCTGGTAGCCTATTCGTGGGCGTATGACAAATTCATCCAGGCTCTCAGCCGCGTTCACCGCATGAACAGCGCCAGGCCCGTCAACGTCTATGTCGTCATTTGCCAGGGCACCATTGATCGCCGGCTCGAATCCCTCATCCAGGACAAGGGCGACGCCGCCGAACTCGTCCTGGACGGCCGCCTCATCGGCGAGCGCACCGAGGAAGTCAACCTGGCCGAACTCTTGAAGATTGCCCACAAGGAATTTGACGCCGGCAGCAACACCATTGACGAAGCCCTCCTACAGGCCCAGTGGCTTGGTGGCCCATCCGGCATCGGATTGCGCGACAAGCTGCGCGCCGCCATGGCCGCCTGGGATCTTCACCCTGTGGAATGTGGAACTATTCCACAGGGCAAGCCCGCCCAACTCGGTATGCCTGACCTGCCGGTCAGCCAGACCCTGCACCGCTTCCTATTCCAGGAACACGGCGCCAGAGATTGGAAAATCATGCCCGGCTTCACCGCCCCGGCTGGCCGGGCCGCCGAACAGGTGGCTGCTTGGAACAAATCCGACCGCCACGGCCGCCAATGGAAATCCGAACCCACCATCACGGAAAACACAAAACCAAAGGAAAACACCACCATGAACGGACGAAGAAACACCATACCGAAGATCAGTACCATCACCGCCCCCACCGCCGGCATCCCGCCGACCCCTCTCCGCCTCAATTCCGCAATCCCTGTCACCTGTCACCCGTCACCTGTCACACCGGCTTCGCTGGTGAACGACTGGCGCGCCCGCTTGCGTGCCCGTGTCGCCGCCATCGAGAAAACCGTCCCCGCCGACATCGGGACCTGATTGCGGTGGCCGTTCTCGACGTAAGGAATATTTCGCTCCGCTTTAACGCCAGCCGGCAACAGCGCAGGATGGCCAAAGCCGAAACCTCCCGGACTGCCGCGGCGTGGAGGATTGGCCATATTATTGGTCGCGGCGGGCGGATTGGCCGTCGGCTTGTCTTCCGTTTTCGCCCCGCCGGAGGGTGCCTGGGCAATCGCTGCGACCGCAATCATGAACGGAACAAGGGCGCATACAATTCTTGCTCCGTCAGTTAAACCAGGAATGCGCCGATGAATCATCTGGCTGTTCATAATTCAAATCTCAGTTAGTGGGTGCTACACGCGATCTGCATTTCTCATTATTTCACCGCAAGCTCGTAAATGCTCACGCTGAAGCGCGGAAGTGTAAGTGAATTAGGAATGGAATCAACGGGCGAACTACTGACACTGGGATTTTGGCCGTTTTCTTCAGTGGACGCAAGCCGCCACAACGTGCCTTTGCCGGAAAGCGCTACGCCGGTGATGTTGAGCTTGAGTGGTTGATCCACATCGGTGGGATTCAGGACAGCCACCGTGAGAAACCGGCGATCATCGGTCCAAGCGGCAACGACATCCACCGGAAAGGTGTCACTGCCGGCGTTAACAACCGGTTGCTCGCCGCCCGGAGGATCGGTGGGTTTGGGCTGGGGTGAGTTGCCGGAAACCTCGACCGGGATGGAGCCAAAGTGGTCGCGGTAGATTTTGAAGACGAGCCCGTTGGCATTGAGCGAGACGTTCGTTCCATCCCGCGCCAGCAGCGAGGTGGCAAAGGTGTAAGCCGCCATTTGAAAAATGTCCGAATGCCGGAACATTTCATGAAAGACCCAGGCGTATGACGGATACACCGGATAACTACCACTGCCGCCGCGGCTGCTGTAGGCCCATTCGTCAATGTTCAGCGGCTTGGGATGGGAGGCGAGTTGAGGCAGCAATTTTTCGTATTCCTTGTATTCCTCGTATTTGATGCGGATATGGTTGGCGGGGCGGCGCATCCAGTCGGTGACCGGTTCGTTGGGATCATTTGGCACCTGGCGGCCCTCGGCGAGGCTGAAGTGTGTGTTCCCATAGTTGTAGAAGTGTTCGCTGATGAGATCAATGTTGTTGAAACAGTTTGAAAGCAATCCGCCGGTCCAGTCAGCCGGTGAGAGGTAAGGTGGAACCAGATTGGTGCCCAAGTTCAACGATTCTTTGGAACCGGTCATCGTGTCTGGCATGGCGCCGCTGGCGATCAGTTTGATGGTCGGGTCCACTTGCTTCATGGCCTTGACAAACTCGTTGTGCTTAAACTCAAATTGATTGAGCTTCATGGCGCCATACTGGTAACTGAAACCCCACGCTTCGTTGCCGATACCCCAGAACTTCACGTGATACGGTTCGGGATGGCCATTGACGGCGCGCAACTTGCCCATCGGTGTGGAAACGGGGCCGTTGGCGTATTCGACATATTGAGCGGCGGACCACTCATCGCCAAGCCCGGCGTTGAGAGTGACGTAAGGTTCAACGCCGAGGAGTTTGCACAGGGTCATAAACTCATCCGTGCCGATGTCGTTGGGTTGAACGGCACGCCAGACTGGATCCCAAGTGGGCGGACGTTTGTCGGGATCGCCAATGGCATTGCGCCATTCATGGGCGGATACAAAGTTGCCGCCGGGAAAACGGTAAACGCCGGAGCGAAGGCTCTTGAGGGCGGCGATCGCATCGGGACGGAAGCCATCGAGATTATCGGCGGGCATGAGCGAAACGGCACCGACATGAAACGAGCCGTCACCGGTGCCGATGATTTCGAATTGTGCGGACCCGGAGTTTTCAGCTTTGAAGGAGAAAGTGAATTTCTGGTAGTGCTTGCTCAATTTGCCAAGTTGAATCGTCTGCCACGCGGCATCGGCGTTGGTACCCCAAACGATGCTGACAGAAACCTTGGCCCTGGAATCACCCGCCAATTGAATGCGGCCATCGTAGGTTTCGCCTTTAACAAAGTTAACTCCGGTCTGACGTATGCCGCGATGTTCGGAGCCTGCGAGTTTGATCAAGGGTGTGTGATCGCCAACGAAAGGATTGTTGGTGTCCATGACGACGGAATCAACCGGACCGATGGGGTTCCACCGTCCCGGGCCGACGTTGCGCCGCCCTGGCCCGAAGCCACCGAATCCGCCCTGGCCGGCATTAGGGTCGCCTGGAGATTTGGGCGCGACGGCGTAATAGAATTTGCGGTCATCGAGCATCTCGCTCCAAAGACTGCTATAAATGAGGCTGCCAATGTGTTCGAGGAACTGGCCGTAAACATAAGGAGAAATCGGCGGGCCCAGCTTGGCAGCGTCAATGTTGGCAACCGATGAATTGGTCTGGGCAAGGGCAACCAGACTGCTTGCCATCACGGTTAATGCGATGATCATTTTGGTTTTCATGGTTATATCCGGGTTTACTGGTTGCCGTCTTGCGCGGTCTGAAAGAGTAACGGAGCAAATTCATGCAGGCTTCGGCGCCAGGTCTGCCATTCGTGAGCGGTGCCTGGTGATTCGTAATAGACATGCCTGATACCAGCTTTCTCCAGCGCCAGATGGAAGTTGCGACCACCGGCCGTCATCCCTCCTTCGGCGGTGCCGATGCTGACGAATAGCACCTTCACTTGTTTGGCGAAAGCCGCAGGATCACCCAACAATCCGTTGAACCCGCCGGGGATTTCCGGAAAGCCGAATGGCGCGCTGAAACATCCGATGTAGGCGAATTTGTCAAGGTGCGCCTGTGTAATTTCCCAGGTTTGCGTGCCGCCGAGTGAAAGCCCGGCAATGGCCCGGTGCTCGCGGTCGGGGATTGTTCGATAGGTTGCGTCAATCATAGGGATGATGTCCTCGATAAGCACTTGGATGAATTTGTCCCAAAACATGGGGCCCCCGCCTCTTCTGGGACCGCTCATGGCACCTGGAGTGATGCCGCCGTCATCCATCACAACCAACATCGGCCTGGCTTTGCCCGCGGCAATCAAGTTATCGAGGATGAACCCGACCCGGCCTTGCGTCGGCCAGCCACGGGCGTCTTCCCCCATTCCATGCTGCAGGTAAAGCACCGGATAACGCGTGGTCAGGTTCGTGTCGTAATCCGGTGGGGTGTAAACAAAACAACGCCGGATGAGACCAGTGGACCCGGCAAAATAATAGTGCGCGCGAATGTCACCGTGCGGCACGTCTTTGGGCAAATAAAAGTCTTCCCCCCGCGACGGAACCTCAATACCGCTGCTCGTCTTGCCCGTGCCGAAGTAACTCTCACTGGCCGGGTCGGAAACCGTGGCGCCATCTACCCTTATCGTATAATAGTGAAATCCAGGCGCAAGCGGACTCGTGGTGACGGTCCAGACGCCGTCATCTCCTTTCGTCCCGCGACCACCCGGGAGGCTGACGGAAACGTTCGTGGCGTTAGGCGCAACGATGCGGAAGTAAGCGTGCCGCTCGGAATCAATTTTAGGAAATGGCACGCCCGGCACGTTTGATGACGCTGGTTTGGCGTCTGCAGGAACCGGGTTTGTCTGCGCTGGCGCGGCTGAACTGGCAACCACCGGATTTGGGTTTTCCCCTGGGGCTGATTTCACAGAGGATGCGGATTGGATGGAATCGCGATCGTGAGTCTGGCAGCCGGTCACGAAAGTGAAAATGCAAGCTGTGGCGCAAATACAAACACCGCGGAAAAGAAAATTTTGCATAATATTAAGTTGTAGTTGTCGTCCGGCCTTACCGCGCGGTGATTGTCATTGGCAATTTCAGCCGGATATCATCCGAAGCCGCGCCGATGAGAAACTCATATTTCCCCGGTTCAACCACGTATTGCTTTCTGTCCGTGTCCCAGTAACGCAGGCGTTCGGCGGGGACTTCGACCGTGACACGAGCCGTTTCGCCACGATTCAGATGCACGCGGGTGAAACCGCACAATGCGAGTTTCGGCTGCGGAACACTGGAATTGACGTGGCGATAATAAACCTGTGCCACTTCATCGCCGTCACGTTTGCCAGTGTTTTTGATAGTGAACGTCACGTTCGCAACGCCGTTGGGAACGATCTTCTTCGAATCCAGCTTGCCGCTCTTGAAATCGAACTTCGTGTAGCTCAAGCCGTGGCCGAATGCGAATTGGGGCTTGCCATTGAAGTAGCGATAGGTCCGGTTGCTCATCGAGTAATCTGTGAAACTCGGCAAGTCTGCGGTGGCCCGGTAGAACGTCACCGGTAGGTGACCGGAGGGGTTCGCCTCGCCGAAGAGAACCTCGCCAACAGCGCGTCCGCCTTGCTCACCCGGATACCAAGCCTGGAGAATCGCCGGCAGATTTGTGGCTTCCCACGGGAGGGCTATGGCTGAACCGCTGCAATTGACCATGACCACTGGCTTGCCGGTGGCATAGAGCGCCTGCACGAGTTTTTCCTGCACTTCGGGCAGCTCAATCGAATCACGATCGAACATTTCGCCCTCCTGTGCCGGAGTGATGCCGCCGACATAAATGATCAAGTCCGCATTCGTCGCATTGCTGAGGGCTTCGGCGTTAAGTTCGGGCAATGAACGGGTCGTATCGTTATCCTGGCGACTCCACGCAGCAATCCCCCTGTTGGTTTTTGTGGTGATCGGACATCCTTGTGCAAAAGTAACTTCGACGTTCGTCCCGGCCAATTGCCTGATGCCGCTCAAAATCGAGATTGGATGCAAAGCTGTCCCGTTGTAATTGCCATGCAGCATCGATGTTGAGTTGCCATTGGGGCCGATGACGGCGATTCGCTTGATCTTGGCCCGGTTGAGCGGGAGGATTCCGTCGTTCTTCAGTAGCACCAAAGATTCCCGCGCGATTTGCAATGCAAGCTGCCTATGCTCGGGCGTGTCATTGTCCTTGATGGTAATATTCGAATAAGGAACCTTCTCCGCCGGATCGAACAACCCGAGTCGGAAGCGCGTCCACAACGTGTGATACAGCGCCTGATCAATTTCCTTTTCGGTGATCAGACCTTGTTGAACCGCCCGCACCAAGGCGTTGTAATCTCCACCGCAACAGAGATCACAGCCAGCCTTGACCGCGGCGGCGGCGGCTTCTTCCGGCGTATTCACATAATGATGCTGCCCCCGGCCCCAAATGTCGCCGATCGCGCTGCAATCGGAAACAACGTAACCGTCAAATCCCCATTGCTTGCGCAACAGGTCGGTGAGCAGGAACGAATTCGCGCAAACGGGAACACCATTGACCGCGTTGTAAGCACCCATGACGCCGCCGACGTGGCCTTCGCGCACCGCCATCTCGAATTGCGGCAGATAAGTTTCATACAAATCGCGTTCCGGCGGCGTGGCATCGAAACGATGGCGATCTGCTTCCGGGCCGCTGTGGACCGCGTAATGTTTGGCGCAAGCCATCGCCAGCATATAATTGGGGTCGTCGCCTTGGATTCCTTTGATGAACTCCACGCCGATGGTGCCCGTCAGATACGGATCTTCGCCGTAGGTTTCCTGGCCGCGGCCCCAGCGCGGGTCGCGGAAAAGGTTGATGTTCGGCGTCCAGAACGTCAGACCCGTCCACCATTTGGCGTCGCCATTATGTTTGGAGATGTAATTGTTGAACTTGGCCCGGCCTTCAAGGCCTACGACGTGTCCTTCCTGATGAAGCAATTCTGGATTCCAAGTGGAAGCCATGCCGACCGGCTCCGGGAACACAGTGGCGATGCCGTTGTTTGCGACGCCGTGCAACGCTTCGTTCCAATAATCATAAGCCGGAAGCCCAAGCCTCCGAATTGCGGGCGCCCCGTTTTGCAACTGCGCCACTTTCTCGGCCAAGGACATCCGGCGGATCAGATCATTTTCGCGCGCCTGTAACGGCTGCGATGGGTCTCTCCAGATTGGCGGCTCGTTGATTTCCGGTATGCGAACCGCCACGGCTGAAAAAGGTTCCGCCAACTCCGAGGCATTGAAAGCAACGACTGACGCACCCGAGGCGTCCCTCACCTCGAACGTGTTGAACTTTCCTGTGTTCTTGCGCGCCTCAAAAGAAACCGCAAGCGGTCCCTTGATCGAGTCATCTTCATGCTCGACGGCTCCGGTGATGTAACAAACCTTCCGCGCGCCGCCGGCGGTTGCAACAATGTCGAAATTCGTCGCCAGCGCGACATCGCCGGAAGTCACGTCGAACAACCTTTCACCCGGTGTTGCATACAAGGTTTCCACCTCGCCAATGATGACGTTGTATTTACCGGCGGGCAAATGCGAGATGCTGACGGTGAAATTCGTTCCGTTGATTTCCTCTCGAAACGCCGCGGCATCGTTGCCCGCTCCTTCGATGACCGTGCCCGGGGCGTCCTTGCGATGTGTCAAGCTGCCGCTGACACTCACGTGCTGACCACACGAAGCGCAGATTTCGTCCTCGGCAAAAGCGACGGATGCAGATACCAACAATCCCGCGAGCAAAAGCCGGGCATACATGGTACACATTGAATGGGTTTCAAGGGGTTTCATAATATTATTAGCAGGTGAAAATCATGCTCAGTTTCCATCAGAAAGTTGTGGTTTGACTATTTTGCAGTTCTGACGGTGACCGCCTTGCCGGTGTAATGAACGACTGCGTCAGCGCTCTCTTCCGCCGTCACACCTATTCCGTAGCTGGGCGAGACAAAGACGACGCGGAAGGTGCGTTCCTTCAACATGCCCGGGAATTTGCCGGATCGCTTGCCAATGATCAACGTTTGCTTGGCCTCGTTCCACTCAAATGGAATCGTAGCGTGCCTTCCTTTTTCGTAGCTGTAGTTGTCACCTTCGTCTTCGTAAAGCGCGAACCTTCCGTCCGCCCCGCGATAGACGCGAAGCTCAATCGGATCAGCCGGTTTCTCCGTCGCGTATTGCATCAGCGGACCGAGCGGCACGATGGAACCGGCGCGAACATATAGCGGCAGAATGTTGATGGGCGCATTCGCCGTCACGGTGCTTCCGCCTGTCAGCGTCTCGCCACTCCAGAAATCCACCCATTTCGTTCCGGCCGGAAGGTAAACCGTCCGGTTTATAGCCTGCGGCGTGGTCACCGGACACACCAGAAACGTCGGGCCAAACATGTATTCGTCCCCAATCGCGAGGGCTTTGCGGTCCTTCGGGAAATCCATCACCAGCACGCGCATCGGGGTGTAACCTTCGCTCGTGATTTTCCACGCGACGGAATAATTGTAAGGCAGCATCCGGTAGCGCAATTGGTCGAAAGTAATCAAATTGGTCTGTGTGGTCGGCTGCCAGTTCCAGATTTCGGTCGCGGTCCCGAATCCGTGGATGCGCAGAATCGGGCAGAACGTGCTCCACTCAAACCAGCGGGTCAGCAATTCATTGTAATCGGCCGATCTGTATTGATCGCGCGGATGGAAAAAACCGCCGGTGTCGGTAGTCCAATACGGCAGACCGGTAATGGAATAATTCAAGCCGGCGGGAATCTGCCGGGCGAAGGTCAGCCAGTCGCCGCTAATGTCGCCAGACCAGACCGCCGCGCCGTAGCGCTGCTCGCCAGGATAAGCGCTGCGGGTAAGAATCACCACCCGTTTGCTGGAATCCGTGCTGCGCTGGCCTTCGTAAGTCGCCTCGCTGGCAAAGAGCGGATAGGCATTCCGCACGCGATTGACCGAGCCAGAAAAAGAATTGTCCCCGCTTATAGCAGTCCCGTCATCGCCCGACTCGGTCGCGTCCTGCCAGAAACCGTCCGCGCCGATGCTAAAAAACGCCTGGTTCATGTATTTCCAAAGAAGACTGCGAACGGCAGGATTAAAGACGTCCATGCATTGCGATTCCGGAATCAGCCCGTGAGGCATGACAGCTAACGCGCGGCCAATGATGCCTTGGGTATTTAACCACACCGAAATCATGTATTTGAAATGTTACGCGTGGAGTTGGGCAATCATGTTCGTGCATCGGGATAATAATGGCTCAAGTCCCATTCGCGCACAAGGCTGTCGGAACAGACCGTCAGCTTCATTTTTCCCGGCGCCATCGTGAACGTCACGCCGTCGGGATCTTTTTTGACGCCCGCCCGGCGATGGGCGCGGCAAAGGTTCGCACCACCGAAAAACAGACGGCGCAAACAAACACGGCATTAAGGAAACGTTTCGTGCCGATATCCTTAGGCGTTTGTTGTTTCCCGGTAAATGCGGAATCACACCGTCACTCCCCGCCCTCGCCGACGGGCAAGACGGAGATTTCGGCGGCACTCGTCCAGCCGTTCGCATTAATCTCCCGCAAAGCCGTGAAGCGGAAAAACCGGGCATTGACCGGGGCGAAACCAACTATCTGAAGAGACGGATTGTTCCGAATATTGGCGAACGTGCCCGATGCAATGTTAGTCGTCCAGGTTGCTCCATCCGCGCTCGTTTCAAAGCGGTAATTTTCGACAGTGCCGTTGGGATTTCCGTCCTGACGCGGGAGATAAGTGAACCCGCCGATGTGATGCGGAGTTCCCATGTCAATCGTGATGAAATGCGGCATTTTCAAATCTTCGTTCCAACGGGTGTGCCAGATCGTGGACGAGTTGCCGTCAATCGCATTGGCGGCACTGTTGTTTTCCCCGGCCATTTCCTGGCTGTCTGTGGCGACCACTTTCCAGCCGGTGGGCGGCAGACCGGCGAAGGTTTTTGAAGTCACGATGCCAAGCTTGCCGTTCGGCATCACGCAGGCGGCTTGCACGTTGCCGGTCAACGGCAGCGTGATCGGCGATTGGTAAACCGGCGAGTTGGTTGCCGGCTCAGTTCCATCCACCGTGTAAACCATTTTGCAGCCGCTGATGTTGCTGATCGTCACCAGATTGTCGGTGTCACGATCCGAAATGGTGGGAGACAGGCCGTAAATGGATTGCTTGAAGAGTCCGATTTCGGCGAGCGTCGGTTCGAGGCGCGAACCGGTGATGCGCACACGCACCTGGCTCGTGGTCACGGGCGACTTCAAACGGATGAGCCGGCGATGGCCGACCGTCGTGAGGCTGTCTGACGCTACGTGTTCCGCTGTGATCCACGCCGAGCCATCCCACGTTTCAATGACAAAGGATTCAATTCGTTGACCGCGATGGTCCACCGCTTCCTGCAAGGAAACCACGTCAAATGTCACGTCCTTTGGAAGTGTCAGCGTCACTGCGCCGGTGGTTTGACCCGGCGCGGCTTCCCACCAAGTGTCGAGGTTGCCATCCAACGCGAGTGACGGGCTGTTCGTTGCATTGGAATTGTCGGCAGTGAGCTTGCCGCCGTCGGCGAGGTTGGTGGCGAAAGTTGCGTTGACCACCTGCGCCATCCGGCTCAAGGCCAGGACTTGGTCATCGGGAATCAAGCCGCGTGTGTCCGGCGAAAGATTCAGGATCAGATTTCCGTTGCGGCCGATGGACGTGTAATAGATGTCCACCAACTGCGAGATGCTGCGGGGCTGCTTCCCGCGCGCCCAAAACCATTGGCCGTGGTCGAGAATGGTGACGTTCACTTCCGCCGGATACCACCAGAGGTGCGAACCGGGCGTAAGTTTGTCGCGACCGCCGAGATCCCAATCCTGCAAGTCGGGCCATCGGCACTGATCGGGCGGCATCGGCAAAGGAATGACGTCCCATTCCGTGGTGCGGCCAACGCCGCCTTCATTGCCCACCCACCGCACGTCCGGCCCTTTGCCCATGATGACCACTCCGGGTTGCAGGTGGCGGATCAGGTCATACCACGCCTCGTAGTTGTAAGTTTCATGCACGCTCGGATCGGGATTCGCGCCGTCGAACCAGACTTCTTCGATCGGTCCGTATTCGGTCAGCAACTCGTAAAGCTGATTCAGGAAGTAGCGGTTGTAGTCGTCCACCACGCAGGTGTAATTCGTGAAACCCGGCGCTGGCGTGCGGCCCTTTGAGGGATCGCTCTTGAAACTCGCCGGATCGGTGGGGATGACTGAGAGAACATTGCTGCTGCCGTTGCCGTAATATCCCGCCGGATTTTTCGGATTGGTCCGCAACTGGTAAAGGTCCGCAGGCGAAAGATAAACGGCCAGCTTAAGGCCGTGCGCACGCGCGGCATTGGCCACTTCCCGCACCTCGTCGCCCTTGCCGTCACGCCACGGACTGGCCGCGACCGAATGCGGCGTGTAGCGGGTCGGCCACAGGCAGAATCCATCGTGGTGCTTGCAAACGAGCACAATCATTTTGCCCCCGAAGTTTTGCATCACGTCGAGCCATTGGTTGGCGTCCAGTTCCTTGGGATTGAAAATCGAAGGGTCTTCATGTCCGCTGCCCCACTCGACGCCATTGAACGTGTTCACGCCGAAGTGGAGGAAAAACGTCCGCTCCAACCGCATCCAGTTCGTCTGATTGGCGCGCGGCAGAACCTTCGCCGCTTTTTCAGCGATGACGGCGTCGGTATCGCCGTTGGAGATCACCTGCAACGTGGCATACGGGATCGGCGCAGGCGCGGCGGCGCCGGTGTCCGCGAGCGTTTGCCCGCAGGCCAATACCCAGGGCAGGAAAAGAATTGTCGCCAACGTTCGGGTGACCGTGGTGTTTTGCGTAAATGACATTTTCATTGATCAGCGAAATAGTGAACCGCCTGAATCCGCCCAGCCTCGGAGCTATTGGTTGAGTGCATTGAACATCAGCCTTTTTGCAGTGACTGGTTGAAATTTACTGGAAGCGCTGCTTACGAACGAATCCATGAGTCCGGGCAGCGCCAGTAGCACGATTTTGCCTTTGCCACACTGGACGACAGCCGCGGCGACGCCAACGTTTGGATCGTGATCTTTGCCGTAACCGATGACGGACTCGACGCCGGAGCCGGAAAGCATCAGACCGTTGCCGCTGGTAATCTGATAAGGCCAGTCCAGCACACAGTCCGATGGCAGCCCGGCGAGCAGCTCATGTTTACGCCCGAAGAACCAGAATCCCATCCATGACGGTCCTGATGAGCCAACGGGGCCGGAATACGTGACGAGCCCCTGCGCGGTCAGAAAGGCAGCCATTTGCTCAGCGTCCCCGCCGCCGGTGGTGAGCAGGACGACGCGCGTGCCATCGCGTCGCGCGCGTTCGATGGCGGCACTAAGGTCCGGCTTCCAGTAATCATCACCTTGTTGCGAAATCGGCGTCCAAAGGTTGCCGTCCGGATCGGTGTAGCGCTCGTCCCGGAAGACCGCTCGCACCACCGTGCCCGACGAATCCCGCAGCTCGACAGCAGCTAGCGTCGCGTGGTCGGACGTGACGTGCGGCACCGAAAGACGGACCGTTCCCTCCGGCGCATCCACCACGAAGGTTTCCACGAGCGCGCGGTTTTTTCCACCCGCCTTGGTGAAGATGTCGAAGTCTTTGGCAACAGTCGTGCCGTTGATCGCGATATCAAAGACCCGTTGGTTGGGCCCGCTGAAGTAGCCGTCGTCCATGTAGAGCTTGACGGTGATCTTTCCGGGCTTCAGGCCGTGCCAGGCATGGATCAGTCCGGCCTGGCCCCACATCTGATGTTTGTAGAGTTCCTGGTCATCCGTGTTGGCAACGGCCACGTCGGTGTAGCTTGACTGCCATTCTTCCGGGCCGCCAGCGTCTGTCGCCAGGAGGATGGTCGCAATTTTTCCTAGCCCCGGCGAAAGGGGAACCGCGTCCGCATTGAATTGACGCTTGACCGCACCGATCAGCTCATCGGATTCGCCGCAGCAGGCGATTGTGCCTTTCAGCGCTGCCGGCTGCGGGTCGATCACGAGCAACGGCTCGTCGCGCTCGAGCACAGGCCGGCCGCCGGCCTTGGAGCTTAGCGCGGCGTGGATCGTGACAAGACCGGGCTGGTCAACCTTGAACTGGATATCCTGTTTGAGCAGTTGGCCGAAGGTTTCGCCGCCGATCAGCTCGACCGGGTAATCCGCGTGAAACAGCGGCTTGCGACCGGCCAGGGAGGCCGTCACCGTCAGCTGCCAGGAGCCGGTCAGATTCTGCTCATTAATCTGATGAACATCGACAACGGCCGTATCGCCCTTGGCGATCACGTAATGGCGCGGCCTGATGACCAGGACTTCCGGTTGCGCAGCTTCATGGATGAGCGCGGGGTCTGCCTTGAGTTGGCGCAATGAATCCACAAGCCCGCTGTGGTTGTCTATCGTGGTGGATTCCCAGCCGGAGAGGACGATGTAATCGACGGCGTCGCAGATGCGGGCGTTTTCCAGAAGATGCGCAGCGGAGAAGTAATGCTTCGCCCCCGCCTGTTGGAAGAGCGTTTCGGCGGTTGGAAACGCCTGGCGGAATTGATGGTCGTCCAGGAATTTTTCGTAAGCCGCGAGGATCGCCTGGTGGGCGGCCAGATCGTAGCCGGACCGCTGGTTTGTTTTGTACCAATTAACAATCGCAGCATGATCGTCCGGCGACGCGCCCGAGGCCATCTCGCCCCAAACAACGATCTCCTTTTGGTTGTCGGAGCGATACTTGTAATCGGCGGGCGATTTGTACATCGCATCGGTCCACACGCCGGGCGAATCCATCGCCGTGTGCTGATCCCACCAGCCCGAGCGGCCGGTGCCGTCATCGGTCATCCAAGCGTTAGTGTAAGGGAGGAACCACACCTGATTCACGATGACGTCGCCGGATTTGAGGAGGACCATGCGCGAGGGGTCGGCCTCGCGCATCTTCTCGAGCGCGTAGCGCATGCGGGGGTTGTTGACGTCGGGGCTGGTCTCGTTCTGGAGCGTCCAGAGACTGACGCAAGGGTGGGACCGGAAAGCCCGGATCATGGCCAGCTCCTTGTCGAGCTGGTAGCGGTTGAGGAAATCCAGCTCCACTGTTTTGCCGTTCATTTCCACCTGAACGCTGGTCTGCGGAGGCTCCTGTTTCGCGGACTCGAAGGTCAGCACGCCGCTGCCAGCTTCGCAGTAACGCAGATACCCGACGCGGTCAAAAGCATCGAGCACGACGGCCTTGGGCATGTGACGGTGGTTTTGAAGGGAATCGAGCCCGAAGGCTTTCATCGCTGCGATCTCGCGTCCTGCCGCGGCCTCGTCGGGAAAAATGCCGTTCGGAGCCCAGAAACCCCATGAAATCGAGGAGCGCGGCACAATCCGACGACCATTCAAATAAAGCTTCGCGTCGGTTCCGAGGCCTTTGACGTCCAGCCAGCGGAAGCCAAAGGTCGTGCTGCGATCGGAATGCGCGACCGTCGGCAGATTAGCGGAAGCCTCATAGAGATTCGGCTGATTGATGTCCCAGAGCTGCGCGTTGGTGACAGTCGCATCAATCGAAGTGGTGATGGTTCCACCGGGCGGAACATGAACATTCTTGCTTTGATTGAAGATAACGTTGCGATCCCGGGTGATGGAAAAGTTGACCGGCCCGTCGTAGGCGTGGCCAGTGGATGAGATTTCGGCCTGCATACGAACCGACCGGGGGTCGGGTTTGTTAAAAACCGCCAGATCGCTCACGCTGACCGAGGCGCGCACCTGCATCTCCACGCCCCCGGCCAGACCGCCGAAGGCATGGGTTGCCGGCAGCGTATATTTGCCCCAGGTCATCGTCAGGAAGTCCATCCAATCCAGTCTGCCTCCCGGATTGGTGATGCGCACGGCCAGCAGGTTCTTTCCGCCGGGGTTGATCGCCTCCGTGGCGTCCGCGGCAAACGGCGCCTCGGAGATGATGTTGTAGCCTACCAGCTTGCCATTAACATAGACCTCGCTGCGCAGGCGGGCGGCGGGGAAATAGAAAACCAACCGCTCACCGGGTCGCAGGGCCGGCGGCGTAAACGGCCGATACCACCACGACACGCCCTGATAGTATCCATCAGCCGCGACGATCTCCGATGGCGAGGTCGAAGCGGCCGTGCGCGCCGGCGCCTTGTTGAAGTAGTATTCCTCAACGGTCGCCGGCAACGACACGCCAATACCAGCCTGGTCGTCGAGCACCGCCCATCCCCCGGTCGGCGGATTCACCGGCAGGTTCGTGAGTTTCACATCTTCCGGAAGATAGAGGGTGTCATCCTGCCAGGCCGCTTTTGGGTCCAGCCACAGTCGCCATCCCTGATCGAAATTGGTGGCGTCAGACACCTCCGCACGCACGAACGAGACAAAGATGAGTTGAAAAACGATACATAAGACCGGAAGAGTTTTCATATGTTTAGAAGCTGGCAATCAGCAGTTGGAATTGGAATGAGTTGGTTTGCGCCATTGTCGGCGCGAGGGAACAGCCGAGCGTCAACAGGATCAATTTGATTGGGTTCAGTTTCATGAATATTCACGGAATCAACTGCACAACAAATTCCTTTTGATCACGAGAGATACCGATCTTGAATGAACTTCCGGCGGGCAACGCCGCCGTGTCCGCCGTCTTCGCGCCGTTGACGGAAAGAATGACATCGTTTTTTCGCAGCCCGGCTTTGGCTAGGGCCGACTCCGCCGGAACTTCCAGCACCAAAACGCCTGTTATACCGGACAGACCGAATGCGGACATCTCGTCTTCGTCGGCAATGTTGCGCACACTGGCGCCGAGCCACGTCACCGTCGCGGCGGCGCGCACGGCTGCCACAGGCGCGGGCATTTTCGGTTGTGACAATTGCGGAACACGCGCGACGGCCTTGAGTACCAGTTTTTGCACGCCGAATTGGTCCATCGGAAAATTGACGAAGCCCAGGGCCAGCGCGGGCGAGCCGTCCTTCACGCGATAGTCGCCGTGCGCCGGATCAATGAATTGCACGTCGGCCACGATGGAATGTTCATCGCGACCGCTTTGCTGCTGCAACTGCGTCGCGGGCGCGCTGTTCGCTGCGCCGTAATCCTGCACCAGGTTGAAATCCATTTCCGCGCCCCACGGCGGACGGTGCATGTTGGCTGGACGATACGCCGTCCAAACGATGTTGCGCCGGAAAATGTCGCCGCTTTCGTCATACCAGACGTGCGGATCGTAACCGCCGTCCACCATGATGTTGTTTTCGACCACGCGTCCGAAACCCTCGCGGTTCTTGATGCCGCCATGCAGGCAAAGGTTGTTTGTGATGATGTAAAATGATGAGCCGTCGTCGAGGTCAATGTCCCAGCCATGATCGCAACGCCAGCGGTTGTTGGCGAGCACGTTTGGCTTCGCTGCGTCGAGTTTCGGCAATTCCGGAACCTGCTTCACCCACGCGTTGACTTCGCCGATGTTGGGCCGCCAGAAACGGTCGCGTCCCCACGAATTGAACGATCCGTGGTCGCCGGTCTCCTTCACCGTGTCGAAGATGTCGCAAAACTCAATGACGTGCCCGCCCCAGCAGCCGTCGCCGATGTTGATGCCGGCGCGCGGCATGTCGTAAATCGAACAGTGCCGGACGGTGATGTTCTGGGCGAGGTCAATTTCCACGCCGGCGGCTTGTTTCTCCACGCGCCCGGTCAGATGGATCAGGCAATCGTCCACCAGGCAGTCTGCCGGGTAATTGTCGCTTTTCGGTCCGGGCGTGCGATCAATTTCGTCAAGTCGGTGAACCTGGTAATAGTTGAAAAGCGGGCTGCGCGCGGCCTGTGGGTCGCCGACAAAACAAATCCCGCTCGCGCCCGCCTTGGCGATTTGCGTGCCGCGAATGGCGACGCGGCGGTTGTAATTGTTGACGAACACTGCGTTGCCACCAACCTGATCAATGAAACTATCTTCCAGCGCGCAATCCTCCGCGCCGTTGAAGAAAATCGCCCCGCCGCGATAGATGGCCCAATCCGAACGCAACAGCGGTTCGCGCGTGTCCATGACGGTGCGCGCCGCCTGGCGAAAAATAAGTCCGCGCAACGTGATCCACTTCACCGGGTGCGCCTCGTCGCCGCGAAATTCGACCAGCGTTCGCAGGCGCGTGGCCTCCACGACCGCATTTTTCAAATCGAGTCCGGCGGGCAGGTAGAAATACAGCGTATGCGCTTTGGAATTCAGAAACCATTCACCGGGCGCGTCCAATTCCTCGAAGATATTTTCCACGAAGCGTATTTGCCGGTGCGCCGCCGCGCCGCGATTGTTCTGCCAGCCGCCTTCGAGCCGCACCTGGCCGTTGGTCTCCTTGCCGGTGATGCGCCAGGTGAAATCGCCCCACAGCGCCGGGTGCATGGCGTGGTAATAACCTCCCACCGGGTCCGACCACCGCGCCGCCCGTTGCGGCGAAATAGCGTCAGCCGCAAACCCGTCGAAGTATTGCGCCTTCGGGTCAAAGTTCGGGTAACGTGCCAGAATCTGCCGCTCGCCGTTGACGAAAATTTCCTCGGTCTGCAAATCCTCCGGAACTTTCGCCCGAAAAACTCCGTTGCTGTAAGGCTGCCAGTCCAGGTTTTCGAGCCTGACACCACCACTGATGACCGGCTTCTCGCCTTGATAATTTTGGAAAACCGCCGGCGCGTCTTTCTTGCCGCTATCCTGTGCGGTGAACACGAGCGCCGCGGGCAAATAGTATGTGCCACCGCGCAGAAAAACGTCGCTGTGCTTCTGGAGCGCCGCCTGCTGCGCGCGCTGTAGCGTGGCGAACGGTTTTTCCAGCGTGCCGGGATTCGCGTCGTCGCCCGACGGCGAAACGAAATACGGTTGCGCGACGCAAAGACACATGGAAAACATCGCCACAGCGCATGCTGAAGTGATTTTTAATTTCACGGCACGGATGGACGTGGTGCGCACGGCTGCGTTTGCACAACGGTCGTCGCCGGCGTGAGACCGTCGGCGGTTGCCGTCAACTTGATTTCGCCGGCGTCGCGCGTGGATTGCACGATGATTTGCGCCAGACCGTTGAACAGGCTGCGCGACCACGGCGGGACGCCGGCGTGCCCGATGATTTTCACGGTCACGTTGGGGTTCAAACCGCCCTGGCTGGCGACGTTGTTTACGCCCACGGCGATGACGTTGTCGCCGGCGTGAATGAATTTTTTGATGTTGAATATCGGTTGCGCCTGCCAGTCGTGCGATTCGCCGACGAACTCGCCATTCACGAAATACCAGCCCTCGTCGTCGCAGCCGCCGAAGCAAATTTGCGCGCCGGCGCCCTTCAAGTCTTCTTCCGTCACCGTGAAATGCGCGCGGTAAATCGCCGTGGTGTTTTCCGTTTTGATCGTCGCTTCGCCGCCGCTGGTTTTGGCATTGAGGTTGTTCCAGGTCGAATCATCAAAATCATTCGCATACTCCGGCACGGTGCTGCTGTTGTGCGGAACTTTTGCAAGCTGCCAGCGCCAATCGTTGACGGCAACACTGCGTTCGGGCACGGTCGGAACGAACGTGTCCGGCTCGTGGCAACTCGGATCGCCGTTGCCGACGCCGAGAATTTTCCCCATGCCTTCAATGGCAAAACTAATTTTGTTCTGCGCCACCGGCACCACGCGGCCTTGCGCGTCCAGCGCGGAAACGGTGAACACCGACACGTCCTCGCCATCGGCATTGATCGTTTTGCGGTCTGGCGTGACTTGAATTTGCGTAGCGTCGCCCGTGGTTTCCACTTTCGTTTCGGCGATGGGCTTGCCGGCGGCGTCAAAGCCTTTCGCGCTCAACGCTCCCGGCGCATATTTCACTTGCCAGCTCAACTTTGAATTTGGCTTCATCACCTGTTTGCCGAGCGACGCGCCGTTCAGGAATAGTTCCACCTGTTTGCAATTGCTGAAGGCTTGAACGAGGATTTCCTGGCCTTCCTTGCTTGGCCAGTTCCAGTGCGGCAACAAGTGCAGCACGACATTCGTCGTCCACCACGATTGGTAGTAATAAAATACATCCTTCGGAAAACCGCACGTGTCGAGAATGCCGAAGTGCGAGTTGATGCACGGCCACCAATACGGCGTCGGCTCGCCACGATAATCAAAACCCGTCCAGACGAACGCGCCGGAAAGCCACGGACGGTCGGCGAAGAAACTCCACCAGCTTTCGGCGGTTGTGGTCCAACCGGGCCAGACAACGTCGTAAGCGGCGACGTAACCGTGCGGCCCGTCATTGGTGTAGATGCCGCGCGTGCCGACGACGCTCGCCTGCTCAGTGCCGACGTTTGGCTGGTTCGGATGCTCGGCGTGATATTTGTCCATCTGCGGACCGTAGTGATAATTCCAACCGCGCACTTCAACGATGGAATTGATGCCGCGGAACACGTCGTCCTCCGGCGAGGCGTAGGTGACGGGGCGCGTCGGGTCGAGTTGCTTAACGTAATCCTGCATCGCGCGCGCGACGTTAGCCGCTTGCGGCGTATCCTGCACGGCGAATTGCTCGTTGGCGATGCACCAAATCGCGACGCTCGGATGATTGCGGTCGCGGCGGATTTGGTCGTCCCATTTTTTCATGTTCTCCGAATCGCTGCCCATCAAACGGCTCTCGTCCAGGACCAACATGCCGAGCCGGTCGCAGGTATCGAGCAATTCCGGAGTGGGCGGGTTGTGCGAGGTGCGAATGGCGTTGCAGCCGAACTCCTTCAATTTTTTTACGCGGAATTCCTGCAACGCATCCGGGATGGCCGCGCCGACGCCGGCGTGGTCCTGGTGATTGCAGGTACCGTAGATTTCGTAATGCTTGCCGTTCAGCAAAAAGCCGTTCGTCGCGTCAAAGCCCACGGTGCGGATGCCGAAAACCGTTTCTTTTTGGTCAACAACTTTGCCTTTCACGGAAACAGTCGTGACCAGCCTGTAGAGTTTTGGCAATTCCGGCGACCAAAGAATGGGCGAGGAGAGTTTCGATCCCAATTTCACGGCGCCTTGTGATTTGCGTTCTAATTTTTCTGACTCGGAAAATCTATTCAGCGACTTGCCGTCGGGCGAAATGATTTCGCAGTTCACAACCGCTGTGGCGGGGTTGGTCAGTTCGTTGAGCAGGTTCGCTTCGATTTGTATCTCCGCGTCGTCCGCCGGCAGGTTGTTTTTAAAACTGGAACAAACAAAGATTCCATCCGGCGCGACGGCCACCGGCGCGGTCTTGTCCAGCCAGACGTGGCGGTAGATGCCCGCGCCTTCGTAAAACCAGCCCTCGGTTTTCGTCGCGTCCACACGCACAGCGATGGTGTTCTCGCCGCCGAAATGCACCACGTCCGTGATGTCCTCGCGGAACGGATAGTAACCGCCCTCGTGACGTCGCACGCACCAGCCGTTGACCCAGACCGTCGCGTCGCGGAACACGCCGTCGAACGTCAGCCAGATACGTTTGCCCTCGTTCTCCTTCGGCAACTCAAACGTGCGGCGATACCAACCGATACTGTTCGTCGGATACTTCACGCCCAAGGTTTTGAAACCGTGGCTGCCGTCGGCGGCCCAGTCGAACGGCAGTTCAACCGTCCAATCATGCGGCAAATTGACGACGCGCCAGTAAGCGTCGGCGAACTTTTCCGATGCCGGCCCGCCACCGGTCCCGGAGTTTTCCAGATGCAGCGCGTCCGGCCAGTCGTCGCCGAGATGGAATTTCCAGCCCGCATCGAGCGAAAGATGTTCGCGTGGCGAATTGGCAGCCGGGAGGTGTGTGACAGGCAAAGCGGCGCACGCGCTGGCAATCAGCAGTTGGAATGGGAACGAATTGGTTTGCGCCATCGCCGTCTCGAGGGAACAGGTCAGCGCGAACAGAGTCAATTTGATTCGATTCATTGTCATTTTTTGACCAGAGCCAGTCCGGATTCAGATGCTCACGGCAGCGGCGGGCCGAGTTTGATGCGATAGAAGCGCTGCGGCCCGTTGGTCGCCGTAGCTGTCCAGTTGAACGGGAGCGCGGGCGAGTTGGTAGTGAAAACATTGCTCCACTGCGTGAGGTTGGTCGAGGTTTCAATCGCGTAATCCGGACCGCTCTGGCCGGTGACGTTGAAACTGAATTGCCCGAAGGCGAATGAAATGCTGCTAATGCCTGGCGCTGAAAGCGGATTGACGACAACGGAAAAACTTTGCGTGGCGCTCATGCTGGGCGTGCCATTGTCGGAAACCTTCAGCGTGAAATGATTCGTCGAATTCGCCTGCGTGACAAGCGGCCGGAAGGAAAACGAGCCGCTATTCGTGTTGAGCGTGGCGTTGGTTGCGCCGGCGAGCAGTGCAAAGGTCAATGTCTGCGGCGGCTGGTCGGTGTCCGTCGCGCTCGCGGTAAAGGCGACGGTCTGGCCGACGTTCACCGTGCGATTGCTGATGGCGGCGAGCACGGGCGGCGTGTTGGCGGGGATGGTGAGGGCGATGGTAGTCGTGTGGCTGATCGATCCGCTCGTGCCGGTGATTGTCACGGTCGATGTGCCGGTGGTTGCGGTGTTGGATGCCGTGAGCGTCAATACGCTCGTTCCGATTGTCGGGTTCGTGCCAAATGTCGCTGTTACGCCGCTCGGAAGGCTGCTTGCGCTTAACGTAAAACAGCTGTTTAAGCCATTGGTCGGAGCCACGGTAATTGTGCTCGTGCCGATCGACCCGCTGTTCACTGTCAGACTGGTCGGATTCGCCGACAGGCTGAAGTCCGGCGAAGGGGTATTCCAGGCCACGGAATCAATGTAGCAGGTGCCTGACCAGGCGGCGCCTGTCGTAAATTCAATGCCAAGGTTCTGCAACGGCGTTACGTCGGTCGGCGGCACCGTCAAGGTGATCGTATTCCAAGCGTTGGCAGTCAGACTCCCATACCAGCTACTGGTCCAGTTCCAATTGTAGTCCTGCAAATAGGGCTGGATCGTGGTGATTTGACTGCCGCTGGGCATCCAGACATGGAAGGTAATCGTCGTGCCGGCGGTTACATCCACGTCGCCCACAGACACGGACGATGTGCCCGCTGCCGTGCCGTTGAAATTCACAGCAAGCGACTGCCTGCCCGCAAAGTGCTGCGCGGTTGAAGTCGCGATTCCAGCGATTGGACTGCCACCTGCTGCCCATCGCTGCGAATCGGTTTCGAAGTTGAATTGCGCGGGATCCGGATTGACGCCGGGTGTCGTCGCGTGGGCCTCGGGTGAAAAACCTGACGGCCCGGAGCTATTGACGGCGACCACCTGGTAGTAATAGGTGGTGCCGCTATTGAGACCGGTATCGGTATAGGATGTGCCGGTGATGCCGGTGACGACCGGATTAGTGCTCTCGTAACCGGATTCCGCTGCCCGGTAGAGATCATAGCTGGTGGCTCCGCTGCCGGCAGTCCAGGACAAGGCCACCTGGCCGTTGCCGGCCGTCGCGGTGAGGCTGGACGCAGTGTAGGGGGCGCCGTTCGGAGGCGGAGGCGCGATTCCACCGGTCAACACAGAAACAGCTTGCGGGTCATTAACCGCGCCCGTGGTCCAGTCGAATGGACTGCCAGGGGTGCTCCAATAAAACGGACTCAGTCCGTGGACATGAGCGGAATCAACAACATACTTGTTCCAATAGTACGCGGAAGCACTATTATAGGCTGCCTCCGTTCCTGTAAGGAACGACTTCGCCGCAGCCTGAAATTCGCCCACCATCACAGGGATGCCCTTGCTGACATACTGGTCGGTCAGTTGTTGGAATCCCGAATCTATGTAGCCTTCTTCGGGCTGGGTGGCGTTGCGAGTTGGGTCTCCGGAATAATGGTAAGCCGGTCCCCAGAAATAGTACATTATGCCCCACGATGCATCGCTGGTCAACTGCGTGAACTGAAACGGCGTGTAGCAATGATATTCGACCATCAGTCGATTGGTGGTTGGGTCCGTCGGCAGGGAATTCAACCACGACGTGTCCCCGCCGCCTTGCAGCACCAGCCAGCGGTTGGTGTTATTGCCGCCGACGCCGCGAACCGCGTTGACGAAAGTCTGATAGTAAAACATCAATGTGTCCATCTCTTCGGGACTGCCCACGGTGGGTTCGTTCGCGGCGGCAAAGAGCAAATGGTTGTCATAATCGGCAAAGGTGGTTGCGATCTGTGTCCAGTAGGCGTTCATCTTCGCGTTGATGGTGGGATCGACATTGGTCCCAATTACCAGCCAGCCGCCGTCCCAGTGATCGTTGATGACGACATACATTCCCGCGGCGATAGCCCAGTCAACCGCCTGTTTGACCTGCGCCATATAGCTGGCACTGATTTGGTAGTTGGTTTGGTTGGCATTGGAGTCCCACGCGCATGGGATACGAACGGCGTTAAACCCGGCGTTGGCGGCAGTGTAGAACGGCGCCGCGGTCGGATACGAATAGCCCCAAATGGCTTCCAGTGAATTTCCCAGGTTCCACCCGTATGTTGGATTCGGCAGTGGCGTGGAGGCTGAAATATTGGTGGCCGCCGCTCGCAGGCCAAGATCAAACACCGCGTCAAACTTGTGGCTGCTGCCGGTGGTGATCGTGCCGCCGCTGATGGGAATGGTCGCAATTTCGCCGCCGGCGTAAGCATTCGTGGCCACGGCCAGTGCCGCCCAGCCGCCGCCGGACGGCTGGATGCCGAACGAAAACGCATAGGTTTGGTTCGTGCCCAGCGGCACGTTCAGCCCGCTCCATTTCAGCCAGTCGCCGTCGGTGAAGCCGGGATTCGGCGCGCTGAACGTGATGAGCAACGTCGCCGTGCTGCCGCTCATCGAATAAATGCGCAAATAATACGTCGGCGTGCTGGATGGCGTGCCGTAGCCGTTGCCGGAATTCAATCCCGCCGTCTTGATGGCGACCGACACGAGATTCATCGCGTTGGTTCCGGTGGTGAACGTCTGACCGACGGGCGGACTGTTGTCGGTGAAATAATTCAGCCCGTCGGGCCAGGTCTGATTGCCGTTGGCCGAGAGTTGGTAGATGTCGTTCGTTCCAGGACTTGGCGCGACAAGTCCGAGATCCGTAAGCGTTTGCGCGTATAAACCGCCAGCCAGCCCGGTGGCGAGAAGTTGCAAAATGATGCTGCGAATGGTGATGTTCATGGATTTAATTTATTTTGAACAACTAAGGCCGCACCAATCGGAAGAACACCACGCCGTTCGTCGTGTTCACCGGCATCGCCACCAGATTCGTCTGCACCGAGCCGGTAACGTTGACCCAGTTTGTGCTGAGGCCCACAGCAAGGCTTTTCGTCTGCGACTGCAATTGCCAGCCCGTGTGGTCCACCGGCCAGGCAATGCTAAGCTGCCCAGACACATTGGTTGCACTAATGGCGACGGGCGCGGACGATGTCGGACGCGCACTGACCTGCGCAGAATTCGTGCTTTCGCCGGCGCTGTTCCACGCGCTTATCACAAAGTAATACAACGTGCCGTTGGCCAATCCGGTGTTCGTGAAGGCGACGCCGGCGTTGGTGGCAATGTTCATATAACCGCTGCCGTTCACAGTCGAACGTTTGACAAAATAGCTGGTCGCGTTGGATGAAGCCGACCAACTCAACGCCACTTGCGCATCACCGGCAGTTGCAACTAAATTCGTCGGCATGGCCGGCGGAGTTGAAGTCAGCCAGCCGGGCACAGTCACGTTATCAAATGTGGCAGTGCAGAGGCTCGAACTGTTGTGACTGGTCAGGGCCAAACCAACATACACGTTGGAAGACATGGTGATTGTCGTGGTTCCTTGCTGCGTCCAGTTCGTACCATCGGGGGAACAATATCCGGTGAAGGCACTTGCACCCCGCACCAGCTTGACCCAGTAAGGCGCGTTCAGGCCGGTGGTCTGGTTCCAACTGGTGCCGCCGCCGGCGCTCGAACGGTATTGCCAAGTCACGCCGTTGCCCGGTGTCACGGCAATAAAGGCGTTGGCCGCGCCGGCGTCCAGACTCTGGCGGATCATCACTCCGGCTTTCGACCACGCATTGACGTTTTGCACGGAGACGACGCGGGCAATGATGGTGCCATCCCCAGTTAAGGGTAAATAGACGAAGCGGAACGCATCGGCCGACCCCTGGATATCCGCCCCAGCCCCAGTCACAGTAAATACTCCGTTGCTGAGCGTCGCGCTGCCGGAAATTCCCACCGCACCGATGTCTTGCGTCTGCCATGGCCAAGGCGTGGCACCGGCTTCGCCAGAGTTCGAACTAAGGCCGTAGCTGTTGGTCGCGGCGACGACATAATAATAAGTCGTGCCGTTGACCAAACCGGTATCGAGATAATTTGTCGCCGTCACGCCGCCCGCGATATTGGTGTAAGGCCCGCCGCTGGTTGTGCCGCGTTGGATAATGTAGCTGCCCGCGCCGGCAGCCGGAGACCATGTTAACGCGACAGCCGCGTTGGAGGAAGTCGCTGCCAGGCCGGTGGGCGCAAACGGCGGCGTGTTGGCAGGACTTAAAACCAACACCGAGGCGGAAAATGGAGCGAAGGTGAGCGAAAGGCTTTGAAAACTAGTGGTGTTGGTCTGAATGTCCGGCGAACCCACGCCTGTCTCGGCGGCCGTGTCCTGCGGAATACCGTAGCTGTAAACGGTGGCATTGGTATAGGGAAGATACCCGGACAGGTTGATGGCGGCGGTGAGATTGGATGAAGAACTCTTGTTGATCACCAGCAGGGTCAGCGTGCCATTGGTCCGTTTGACCGAATACACGGCCAGCAGCGGGTAATCGCTGGTAGCCGAGACCACCGTGTCACCGTCCGCCGCGAAATGGGGCATCAGCTTGGCCACATAATAAGTCGGATAGGCGCTGCCCACGCCGCCAAGTCCATAGACAATGCCTCCGTCAATCAGAAAGCTTCCGTCGCTATTGGTGCGCCAGCCGTAGAACGCCGGGTCGGGATCGGTAAGGTCCGAGGCGCCATTGCGAAAATCCCACCATAGGCGCGAGTCGAACTCCGTCTGCAGGATCTGCCCGATGGTATCGGCGTAAAAGAGGCCCCCCGGCAGGCTCACGCACTGCTTGTCGCCCCCCGTGCCGTTCTCGGTAGCCTCCAGTGTCACATTCGTGGCGGCGTTGCCGAGATAATCGTTCAGCATCTGGCGCAAGTTCGCCGCATCGGTGGCCCATTTTTTGGAATAAAGCAAATCCTGCGTGTCCCCCGCGGTCGGGCCGTAATTATGCTCAATCAGAAAATCCGGAATGCAATTGTTGCTGCGCATGTAAGTCAGCATCACTGGCGTCCAACCATAGTGCGTCACACCCGTTCGCGGGTTGACGACAGGATGATCATAGTTGTTCACGGTGCCATCCTCGGTGGTATCGGCCACCGCGCCGATCTTGATGGTTGGGTCAACAGCCTTCATTTGCGCGTAGTAATTGGTGAAGCGCATCGCGTAGGTCCACGGGTCATGCGGCTGCCATGGCGGATTGGTGTTGCAGTCAACTTCCCAACTGCCGCCCACTTCGTTGCCAATCTCCCAGTATTTGAAATGGCACTGGTTGGTGATGTTGAACATCCGCACACCATAGGCAGCCTCGCTGGCGTCGCTAGTACCGTAGTTCACAATGATAAAAGCCTGCGCGTGGGTGTTGGTGGCAAGCCAGATAAAGTTGGTGGAGAACGATCCCCAGTTGCGTGCGCTGGTGGCCCCGTAGCTCCACGCTTCATTGGTCCAGTGATAACCATCACCCCAGCTTCCGCCCGGCCAGCGCAGACAGGGATTCCCCATGTCATTCAGAATTGCAGCCGAAGCGGACGTGCCCACGTTGCCATCCCAGGCAACTTGGTTAATCCCAAAGACCTTGCCGTCCACCGTCCGCAAGGTCTGGGTTGTATTTACGTTCAGATGAACCGTTACCGGCGCAGGCGCGGCAACCAGCCGCATATCATCAATGAAAAACGGCTGCGTAAAAGTGCCGTTCCCAACCTGAAACCCAGTCAGGTTGCTCACGTTATTGATGCCCAGCGAAGCGAGGGAAAGTGTGATTTGCTTCCACGAGTTCGTAGGGGCGGTCACCCATATCCCGGGCAATCCCGTGCCGTTCGTCTCGCCGCTGACCACGATGGATTGTCCGCCGGTCGGACCGCCGTTCAACCAGAAGCTTACATTCGTGTAAATGGTCGTATCTATGGTGGTGGCGCTCTTGAGCCACCACGCTTGCCATTGGCCGCTGGGAACAAGCGCCATCGAGTTGCTGGAAACATAGACCGGATTATTCGTATAGACCGGATTATTCGTGGCGTAACGCGGCATCCAGGACCATGAGTCGCCCCAGCCGTTGTCAAACCGGCCGGAATAGATCTGCATTTCGTCCGAGGCGTGAACCGCCAGCGCGGACAAGAGCAACATGGCTCCAAGCGGAAAGGATAGAAGTTTCATTGTGTCGTTTTTATTGTATTACTTGAGCAGACTGTAAAATCGAAAAGTTGGGTCAGAGATGAGCAGCGGTATCTGACAGGCAAGGCCAGCCGGTGACAAATCCGCCGCCATGGATGGCGACGGGTTTCCAGTTGTAAGCCTGCGCCCATGCCGTCCCACCGCCGGACAGCAAGCCAGAATCAATAGAAAAAAACGCAGAATCATGAGAACCGGGCGCTACTCTGCTGCCAAGTTATTACGCTTAAAGAACTGCATTATAGTTATATATAATGGCACTCGGATGAAGGCCTGGACAAATTGGAACGGCTAATCCGCAGTCATGATACTCCACATACCGCTCGGAGCGGTGGAGATTACACCCCCCGGCAGCGTCTTCGCGTTGATGGTTTGTTTGTAGGTGAGCAGCTCGACATGACCGTCATGGAAGGCGTAGCTAAACCGGTTGCGCTGAGCCGGATATAATTGGTCGCCCTCACTGGCGCCGTTTATTTCCAAGAACTGCGGATCCGCGGGGACGCCGTTCTCAATTTGGTAGAGACCGGAGCCGGGTGACGCAAGAATCGGACCAAGACAAAAAGCTGGCCAGACATTTCCTTCGGCGTTCTGGCTATTAGCCAATTCCACCAGCATAAGAGTGGTGCCTGGATGGCGGACCACAGTATCCGGATAGCCAGGCGGATCCCAGTTAGCAGCCTTGTCATCCGTACTAACCCAACTAATTCCCACGCCCATAAAACCGGGGCTGTTAATGCTTGTCAATCCGTTCTGAATTGGCACATCCCACCCGCTTCCCCAATTCTGGCTGGCCGCAACCATTGCATAACTTCTTATGGAAAAGCCGCTTCCCGTTATCCAACTGACTTTCGTAAATGTGTCAAGCGGGCAGGCCATAATTTTGAGTCCGGGCGCGATGCCATAAGCGTTGGCAGCGGCAGGATCGTCTGCATAAACTCCAAAATCCATGGTATTCGGCGAGGTTCCGCTGCCTCCGCCGACGTATGAATAGAGCAACGTATCCCAACTCACTGTTCCGCTTTGGCCATCCCAGTATGCGGGTGGGTACGTATTGTTGTGGTCGCCGGTAAAGCTGAACATACCGAGGGCCAGTTGTTTCATATTGTTCATGTCCTGGGAGCGCAACGCCGTAATTTTGGCCTTGGCCAGAGCCGGCAGAAGAATCGCCGCCAGGATCGCGATAATGGCGATGACCACCAGAAGTTCAATCAGGGTAAAACCTTTGGCGGTTTGAGCTTTCCACTTTATCCCGCGGTTTGATGGCAGATAATTCTGAACGTTCATCGGTTTGGTTTATTGGGTTGAGTTGACGAGGACAATGAAACCTTTTTGGCTAAAAGCATATTTTTGCCCCGCCGGCGGGTCAGGTATCTGGAAATTCGCCGTGCTGGCAAATTCCTCAAAGGTCTGCGGGTGCCGGTGATTCTTCATCTCCCATCCCAACAGCGCCCGGTTGAGCGACTGGAGTTGTGACAGGCCCGAGTTAGTGGAGCTGGATTGGGTTGGCAGCGACACTGAAACCGGCGGGGGCGTGGCTGTTGGCGCGTCAGCCGTGGGTGTTGAATTGGATTCCTGCGACGGCGCAACCGAGGCTGGCGTACTGTCTGACTTTTTGCATCCGCTGGACGCCACCAGAACGAGGAGGAGACACAAAATGCTCGCATTTGGCAGCCAACCGGCACGCCTGCCGAAATCAAAAAAAATGTTCACGGGTACTGTCATGGACTGGATAAAAGATACCTGATTGTGGCCTTAAGTCTTGTAGTGAAAATTGACGACACTCCGGACCGGGATTATATCTTTCACAAACCCATTTTCACAGAATGGCCAAACAAAAATCGCTTAACAGGCTGCTGAAAAACGGACGATTTTTCGGCTGATTCGATACGCGCATGATGGAAGCCTCCAGATCCGGCTCAAAAATGCCGTACTCGCCCCGCGCCTTCCGCCGGTTCACCTCGGCCTAAAGCATTTGCGCCTGGATGGATTCATTGTTCTGGAGAACCTGTTGAAGATAATCGCTCAATTTCAGTTCGACGATTGGCGATTCGTCGTCGGCCACTTCTGCCCGCAGGGGCGAAAAACCCAAACAACCGATTGCCATGAACGGTACAATTCTTCCGGCAAGACTGCATAACGGCCTAAAATGTCGCCGCCAAGCACCATATGACAATCTCATTGCCATCTAGGATAGTAAATCGGGTAAATCGGGCAAGTTTTTTGGGCGTAAGCCATTGTCGCAGATGGTGGCGAAAAAGTGCCGGCAGCATGGCGGAAAAGTATTTCCAAGACCAATTTGCTGCACACTTGGGCGTTTTGCCCCACTGCCTGCTGGAAATATCGTTGTCCGCCAACGACTTAAAAGATGGCTACCAGAGGTAGGGCTCGGGTCCTAGACCCTCGATTTATTGGGCATTTTTAGAGCACTTTTTCCAACGATTCAATACTATTCTGGAACTATCCTTCCACTATCCGGAACTATCCTTTCACTATTTTTACTGCACACTTTACTGTACACCTTAATACGGCTGTTTCCGGAGTTGTCAAACTCCGGGAGTCTCCCCGGCAAAGCAGGGGGATTTCCCGATAACTTTAATGATTAGCTTACGTCCATTTCGCGATCGCGAATGACAACCCGGTCACACCATGCTTCGGCGATTATGGCAGCGGCGGACCGACGACGACGCGATAAAAGCGCGCTGAATTGGTCGCGGCGATGTCCTGCCAACTGAACGGCATGGCCGGAGAATTTGTGGTAAAGTCCGCGCTCCATTGGGTCAGATTGGTGGAGGTTTGAATCTCGTAATCCGGGCCGGTCTGGCCGCTGATTTGCATGGTGAACAGACTGTTGCTGAACGAAACGGAAGCCAGGGACGGCAGCGTCAACGGATTAACCATAATGGAGAAACTTTGCGTGGCGCTCAAGCTGGGAGTGCCGCTGGCAGTAACCTCCAGGCTGATCGGGTTGGTCGTATTCGCCTGGGTGACCAACGGCCGCCATGAAAAGGCGCCGGTAGCG
>Ga0187852_1000419_pt1 | contig 45918 bp, 35 predicted proteins | sample June2016WEW_6_40_FD_134511 | JGI IMG/M metagenome (GOLD analysis project Ga0187852, IMG submission 134511) | Peatland microbial communities from SPRUCE experiment site at the Marcell Experimental Forest, Minnesota, USA - June2016WEW_6_40 | ecosystem: Environmental > Terrestrial > Soil > Wetlands...
CCGTTGCACGCGCGGCTTGCGTTCGGCGCGCGGCAGGTCGTAGAGCTTGGTGAAGATCAGCAGGTTCTCGTAGCCGGTCAGAGTCCCGTCCGCTGAGAGCATCTGCGGCACGTAGCCGATGATGCGCCGGACGTCGCGCGCCCGCCGGACCACGTCCAGGCCGCCCACGCTCGCCTTGCCCGAAGTGGGCGGCAGCAGCGTCGTCAGCATCTTGATGAGCGTCGTCTTGCCCGCGCCGTTCGGCCCGAGCAAGCCGAACACCTCGCCGGCCTCCACGGCGAGCGATACGGCGTCCACGGCCTTCAGCGCGCCGAAGCAGCGCGTGAGCACTTCGGTCTTCAGAATGGACACGGCATCACCTCGCAGACCCGGCACGGCCTTCGGCGCCGGACGTGAAAAGGGGCCGCAGGAACGTTTTGCCGGTCAAGTATACGCCGCCGGCCGCGCCCGTCAAGTCGAAAAGCCGCCGCCGGCCGCGCGCCCGGCTGATCTTGCTTGCAAGGGAGGCGCATTCGAGGTATGAGTACCTTTTCAGATCAGGAGGGAAAGCAATGTTCGAGGAAGACCGCATTCAGACGTCCGCCGGCGAGTTGAAGATAACCTTCGTGGGGCACGGGACGCTGATCTTCACGTTCGCCGGCAAGGTGTTCCACGTGGACCCGTATTCGCGCCTGGCGGATTACGAGACGCTGCCGAAGGCGGACGCGATTCTGATCACGCACTCCCACGGCGACCACTTCGATCCGAAGGCCATCGCGGCGGCGCGCAAGGACGGGACGACGGTCGTGCTGACGGAGAAGGCTGCCGAGGAGATGCCGGGCGGAATCGTGATGAAGAACGGCGAGACGCGGACGGTCGCCGGAGTCAAGATCGAGGCTGTCCCGGCTTACAACGTCGCCCACAAGCGCCCGACCGGCGAGCCGTTCCATCCGCGCGGCGAGGGCAACGGCTACGTCCTGGCCTTCGGCGCAACGCGCGTGTACGTGGCCGGCGATACGGAGGACATTCCCGAGATGAAGGAGCTGAAGGGCATCGCCATCGCCTTCCTGCCGGTGAATCTGCCCTACACGATGTCGCCGGAGATGGCAGCGCACGCGGCGAAGGCCTTCCGGCCGAAGATGCTCTATCCCTATCACTACGGCGAGACCGATCTGAGTGAGTTGTCCCGGCTACTGGCCGGCGAGAAGGACATCGAGGTGCGCATTCGGCGGATGAAATAAGCGCGCCGCGAGCGCGCGCTCGAATTTCGCCTCTTGCGTTCGGCGGTCACAGCGCCAGCCGGACGGTCTTGATCTCGAATGGGCGGAAGTCCAGCCGGACGGCCTTCCCGCGCAGCGGCAACGCGCCGGTCCGGTTCTCCAGCAGATCCGTGGTCCATGCGCGCTTGACCGGCAAGGTCGTGGACAGGGCGCACGACGCGGTCACGCGCTTGGATTCGTAAAGGCGGACGATGATTTGCCCCGTGCCGTCCTCCGCCGGCTTAACGGACTCGATGACGACCGTCGGCGCATCCACCTGGAATAGCGACCGCGTCCCGGCGGCGCCTTCGGCGATGACGGCGGGATGGTTGAGGTCGTACGCTTCGCGCACGACGCCGCTCTCCGCCAGGCTGCCGTTCCAAACATAGAATGCATACGTGAACCGCTGCGGCCCCTGGTCGGCCTCCATGTCCGGCCCCTTGGGCGCGCGGAGGAGCGTCAGGGCGATGGTGTTGCCCAGGACGTTCAAGCCGTACTTGCAGTCGTTGAGCACCGCGAAACCGCGCCCTTCCTCGACCAGCGCCGACCATTTCTGGTTGGCGACCTCGAACCGGTCCGCGTCGTACTGCCGCGACCGGTGGTTCGGCCGGCGCAGGTGGCCGAACTGGATCTCGTGCACCGCTTCGTTGGCGTGACAGTCGGCCGCGAAGGCGACCTTGAGCAGCTTGTGGGTCTCGCGCCAGTCCACGAGCGTGTCGAAGTCCACGCGGCGGCTTCCGGCGCGGAGCGTCACGGTCTGCGTCATCGTCGAGTGGTTCAACCGGCGCGTGATCCTCAACTGCGCCATCAACGGCCCCTGGGCGAGCACCTGGACCTTCGCCGGCGCATCGAGCGCGACGGGCGTGAACTCGTAGGGCGAATCGAGGTCCCAGGCGTCGAACTGGAACGGCACGTCCTTGTACATCCGGAACGCGTTGCACGGCCCGGCGGCGATTTCGCGGTCGGCTTCGCGGTCGAAGATGCTCGTGATTTCGCCCCGGTCGTTGAAGCGCACACGCAGCATTTCGTTTTCAAGCTCGTGATTCCCCGCAAGGGCGGCCGAACCCAGGGCTGCCGGCGCGGTCACCGGCCGTGAAGCCGGCACGACGGTCGTCCAGCCGCAGGAAGGGACTATGACCTCGGCGTAGGTCGTCCCGGCGACGCGCTGCGTCCGCAGAGCCTGGCCCGATTCGTCGCCGGCGGCCTTCCAGCTCTTCGGCAGCGGCACGAACGCCGTGCGCGGCCAGTTGAGCGAATTGAACACAGTCAGCCCGCGGCCTTTGCGCGCCAGGGCGCGCATGGCGGCGGACGCGATCTCGCCGGCGCCGGCGATGATCTGCGCATGCGCTGCCTCCGCCTCCTCGTAAACGCGCCGGATGGAGGATCCGGGCAGGATGTCGTGGAACTGGTGCGTCAGCACCGAGCGCCAGAGCGCGGCCAGCTTCGCCCGAATTTTCTCCGCGGGAAATCCGGCGCCGGTCAGCGCCTGCGCGGCGGCGCTCCACAGTTCCGCCTCGCGCAGGGCGACTTCGCTCTTGCGGTTGCCGCGCTTGGTCCGCGCCTGCGAGGTGTAGGTGCCGCGATGCGCCTGAAAATACAGTTCGCCGACGTACCGCGCCGGCGGAATTCCCTGCCGCTCGATCTCCTTGAAGAACTCCAGCGGTCCGGCCAGCTTAACGCGCGGGCAGCCTTCGAGGTCCCCGGCGCGCCGGGCGAATTCGACGTGCTCGCGTGTCGGTCCGCCGCCGCCGTCGCCCCAGCCGAAGGACAGCATCAGCGTGGAAACGCCGTCCTTCTGCGCGCGCTGGTTCCATCGCTGCGTCAGCACCGCCGGGTCGGTCCTGCTGTTGTAGTCCACGAACAGGTGCGCCAGCACGGTCGAGCCGTCAATCCCTTCCCAGGTGAACGTGTTGTACGGGAATGGCTCGCCGCCGTGGTAGTTCCAGAAAATCTTGCTCGTGGAGAAATACGGGATGCCGCATCCGCGAAGGATCTGCGGCAGGGCGCCGGAGTAGCCGAAGACGTCCGGCAGCCAGAGGAGCCGGCTCTCGATGCCGAACTCCTCGCGGAAGAAACGCTTGCCGTACATGCACTGGCGCACGAGCGCCTCGCCGCCGCTGAGGTTCATGTCCGGCTCGACCCACATGCCGCCCTCGGCCACGATCCCGCCGGCCTTCACCGCGGCCTTCCAGCGCGCGTAGAGTTCCGGGTATCGCTGCTTGACGACCGAGTAGAGGTGCGGCTGGCTTTGCAGGAACTTGTAGCCGGGATATTCGGCGACCAGCGCCAACTGGTTGGCGAAGGTGCGGGCGGTCTTGCGCTCGGTCTCCTCCAGCGGCCAGAGCCAAGCGACGTCAATGTGACCGTGGCCGAAGCCGAAAAACGTCGGCGCGGTCGAGCCGTTGCGGCAGGCCAGCAGGGGCGCGAGCTTCCGGCGCGCGGCGTGGAAGGTGCGGCGCATCTCATCCGGCGGGGTCTCGAAGTCAACGATCGTCGTGAAATCGCGCAGGCCGGCGTCAATGTTCGCCACCCGCAGCGAATCCGCCGGCAGGGCATCGCGCAGCACGATCAGCGTCTGCGCGTCCAGCCACAGCGCCCAGGCGTCCTCGTCCCAGATGCCGAATGAGCTTTCGCCGACCGTCCGCTGGGTCGGCGGCGGCTCCGGCACGCTCACGCGTCCCGGCGGCAGCGGGCCGCAGTGGCAGGGCGTCGGCCCGTGGCCGGCATAGGACTCCATCAGAATCTCGAACCGGCCGCCGGCTCGCGCGCGGGTCGTCAGGGTGATGTTCGAGCGCGCGTCGCCGGAGATCGAGCCGACTTCGCGCCCGTTCACGATCACCAGCATCTCGCCGTCCGACCTGCCGCAAAACACCACGCGCCGCCCGGCTGCCTTGGCCGGAGTCCTCACCTGGCAGCGGAACCAGCCGTACTCCCATTTCGCGCCCCACTTCGTGCCGGACGGCATCGGCTTGAAACGCCCGCGCGCCGCCTGCTGCCGGGTCAACTGCTGCTGGGTCACGAATCCTTCCAGATCCACGCGGCCGAGGGGAATGTAGAAATGGTTCTTCAACTCATTCAGCCAGGTCTCGACCCGTTCGCGCCATTCCGACGTCAGGGACATGTTGATCCTCCCATCATGGCCAATTCGTATTGCGAGGGACGGCAGCTTCTGAACCTCAAACTATATGATGATCGAATTGCCGCCGTCAAGCGGCATCCCGCCCGATGCGGTCTCATATTCCTTGTCGGCGGCGCCAGCGGCACAGGGCCGAGGGGAAAGCGAAGCCGAGATCGGAGGACATAACTCTCAACGGCGCGCCGGCGGCGGCCATTTTCCGGAACGCCTGGACCCGCGAATTGTTCACGCACGTTTGCAGCGACGTGCCCGTGTGCTTCTGGAACAAACGCAAGAAATGATACTTGCTGTAGCCGGCGATGCGAGCCAGGCTCGCCAGGCGGCAGCCGCGGCCATGGCTCTCGTGGATGTGCCGCACGATGGTCTGGATGATGCTGGAATGGAAATCCTCCTTCGGGTGCGCCTGCGGCTTCTCGTAGCCCTTTTCCACCAGGCTGGTGACGAGCAGGGCCAGGGCGGCGGCGCAACGCCGGCGCACCGTCTCCGGCGGGGACGACGGCGCGTTCCCGGGGAACAGCACCTCCGCCGCCGAAAGCCCCAGCTCCGGCAGCGTATACCAGCGGTGCCACACCGACCGGTATTGGCTGCGACCTTTTCCCACGCGCAAGTAGCTGACGCTGCACCTGTCGGGCATAAAGTGAAACCAGAGGTGGTCGGCGGGTGGATGGGTCGGCGAGTACTGAAGGTCGTGCGGCTCCATCGCGTCAAAGAAGAATACCGTCCCCGGCCGGGCGGGATAGCTGCGGCCGCGGAGGCTCTGATATCCCGCGCCGCCGAGGACGACGAGCACCTCGCGGTTCGGATGGACGTCAACGTGGCGCCGGGCCCAGGTGTCGTGCTTGCAATGGCGCGCCTCGGGCACTTCCTCCGGAAGTCCGGAGGCGACGAATCGCCAATGCGCCACGTTTCTGAGGACGGCGAGTTTCCGGGCCGAGAAGAGATGGTTCTCCATGGGGCCTCTACCGCAACAAAAGATAACGGGGTCGCAATGTCAGATAATTGAACGCGCCTCGCTATTTTGTTAGAAAACAGGTATCCTGTCAATGCGGTCGGGGCGGCGTCTGCGGCGACGACCGTTGGGAACCTGCAAACGAAGGGAGCGGACCACGGCGCACTTGCGATTGTTCGATGCGAACGGCAGTTTCGGCAACCCCGCGACCAGCGCGCCGGATTGCGCCACAGCGGCGGTGCGCCTGGCGCACATGGACCGGTTGGGCATCGCCCGCTCGCTGGTCTGGAACGTGGAGGCCACGCAGGGCAACCCGCTGGCCGCCAACCGCCGCCTGCTCGACGAGATCGCGCACACGCCGGGCGCGGCCGGGCGCCTGGTCCCGGAGCTGGTGGTCTCCGGGTTGATCGCCTACGAGGGCGACGGCATCGAGCGCTTCGCCGCACAAATGAAGGAAGGCCGCACGCGCGCGCTGCGCTTCGTGAATGTCGGCAGCCGCCTGACCCTCGGCCAGTGCGCGCCGGTCGTGCAGGCCGTCCGGCATCTCAAGCCCTTCATCCTGGTCAAGTGGGGCGAGACACCCGCGGCGGACATCGTGGACTTCGCGGCGCTTTTCCCCGATGTTCCGCTGATCCTCACCGACCTGATCTGGGTGTGCGGCATCGGCGCTTTCGACGCGATGCGCCAGCGGCCGAACGTGCTGATGGAAACCTCCTGGTGGCACACGTGGGAAGGCGTGGCGCACGCCGTGAAGCACTTCGGCGCCGAACGCGTCCTCTTCGGGACGGGATATCGCTGCCACAACAGCGCCGCCATCGCCGCGCTGGCCCGGGCGGAGATCACGCAGGAGCAGCGGGAACTGATCGCCCACGGCAACCTGGACCGCCTGACCGGCTCGGCAACCGAAGAGCGCGCGGCCGCCCGGCCATCCGGGGACCGCCTGTGGCAGCGCTGCCTCGCGGGCGAGCCGCTGGGAGTGGATACGCTGGATGCCCACGGCCACCTGGGGCCGTCGGCGGGTTACGTGCTGGAGAACCAGGACGAGCGCGCGCAGATTCCCGCCGTGTTGCGCGTGATGGACAAGGTCGGCGAGAGCATGATGATCTTCTCGGGCTTGCAGGCGCTGCACGGCTCGCCGGCGGAAGGAAACGACCTGGTGCGCGAACTGATCAAGCCGCACGCGGGCCGGTTCGCCATGTACGCGGCGTTCAATCCCATCTACGCGGCCGACCTCCTGCCGAGGCTCGACGGCTGGTTCGCCGACCCGCAGGTCGTCGGGTTCAAGCTGCTGTGCGGCTACTGGAGGGTGCCGGTCACCGACCCGCGGTTCGAGCCGATGTGGGAATACGCCGACCGCCACCGGCTGCCGGTGCTGATGCACTCGTGGAGCGGCGATATGGATTCGCCCGCCATGGCGCGCGGGATCGTCGGCCGGCACCGCAACCTGTCGCTGCTCCTGGGGCACTCCGGCGGAGGCGACGACGGCCGGGCCGAGGCGGAGGCGATGGCGGTGGAATTCCCCAACGTCTTCCTTGAAACGTGCGGCAGCTTCTGCACCACTCGGCGATGGGAGGATACGCTCAAGGCCGTTCCCGTCTCGAAGGTGGTCTACGGCACCGACGCCGCCGCTCACGACATTCACTGGGAACTGGGGCGCATTCTCTCGCTCGATGTTTCGGAAGAGGTCCTCGTGCCCATCCTGGGGCAGAACATGCGCCGCATTCTGGCGCGCCGGCAGTAGCTATTTTAGTGGGAAGGAGTCTGGACTATGTACCGCATCGGCAAGGAAGAGTTGGACGAGCTGAAGAAAGTGATTGACGCGAAAAAGCTGTTCATGGTGGGCGACCCGGCCACCGGCCATCAGCAGGAAGTCGTGCGCTTCGAGCACGAATGGGCGGCGAAGATCGGCGTGAAGCACGCCCTGTGCCTTTCCGGCGGCGGGACGGCGGGACTGGTCTGCGCCCTGGCTGCGCTCGGCATCGGCCCCGGCGACGAGGTCATCGTGCCGGCCTATACGTTCATGGCCACGGCCAGCGCGGTGCTCGTGGTGGGCGCCATCCCGGTCATCGCCGAGGTGGATGACACGTGCCTGCTCGACCCCGAAGATTTCGAGCGCAAGTGCGGCCCGAACGTCAAGGCCGTCATCCCCGTGCACATGGTCGGCATGCCGTGCGACATGGACAAGATCATGGCCATCGCGCGCAAGCACAAGGTCAAGGTGGTCGAAGACTCCTGCCAGTGCGACGGCGGCAGCTACAAGGGAAAGCGGACCGGCAGCATCGGCGACATGGGCGGCTTCAGCTTCAACGACTTCAAGATCATGTCCTGCGGCGAAGGCGGAGCGGTGGTGACCAACGACCGCGCCCTCTACGAGCGCGCGCTGGTTTACTCCGACAGCGGCGCGAACTTCCGTCCGTACGCCAAGGACCTGGCGATCGCGCCGTTCCTGGGATTCCAGTTCCGGCCTTCGGAGATCCAGGGCGCCATCCTGCGCATGCAGTTGCAGAGGCTCGAGGGCATCCTCACCGACCTGCGCCGCAACAAGACCAGGATCATGGCGGAACTGAAGGGCAAGCCGGGCATCAAGTTCATGCGGTCGAATGACCCGAAGGGCGACTGCGGCGTGACCGTCCCCTTCCAGTTCGAGACCAACGCCAAGGCCGTGGCCTTCTCCAAGTGCGAGGGCGTCGGCGGTGGGCTGCCCATCAACAGCGGCAAGCACGTGTACTACAACTGGGATCCGATCTTCCAGCACCGCGTCGGGCATCACCCGGAAATGAATCCCTACAACCATCCGAAGAACAAGGGATTGCGGACCGAATACACCAAGGACATGTGCCCCAAGACCGTGGACTGGCTGAGCCGGACGGTCTTCTGCGGCGTCAGCCCGGACTGGACCGAGAAGCAGCTCTCCGACCGGATTGCGGCCTTGGCCAAGGCAGGGAAAGCAGTCTAGCGCGGAGCAGAAGAAGTCGCCGCCGGCGTGGTCGGGAAATGCTCCGTGACGAGCAGTTCCCGACCCACGCCCGGCGCGGTTTGATTACGCGGACGAGGCGGGGTTGGTCGAGGCGCCGGGGTTCCACGGCCTGCTTCGCATGCCCTGATGGGCACACTGCAGTGGTTTCCCGGAAATAACTTACACAATTCCAGCCCGCGTCATGTCGCGCGCAGTACGCTGCGCGCTCTGGCTGCTCGTAGTGTGCCCGTCAGGGCATACGAAATAGCGCCTGACGGCGCCACTACAAGCGACGCATGAGATTCCTCGCCCCGCTCCTAAGAAAATGCGCGCTCGGCGCGCATTTTCTATTGATGCACCAGCCACGCAGCCGTCGGCGCGGCTAATGTGCCCGGAATGACCGCACATTATTTAAGTCATTTCGGCTAGGCGGCGCTACGGGCGGGTCTGCGCCTGACTCGCGGCCTGGAGCAGGGACTTGGCCTTGCCGGCCAGTTCGTCGAGGTTCACGGGCTTCTGCAGGAAATCCGAGACCGGCAGGAAGCTGTTGTCGGTGTCGAGCGTGTCCAGGCGCGTCCCGAGCTTCTCGTTGACCCCGGTCAGCATCAGGATGGGAATCCGGTTGAGGTCGCGGCTCTTGCACATGGCGCGCGCCAGCTCGAACCCGGCGAAGTTGTCTTCGGGAAACATGACATCGAGGATCACCAGGTCGGGGCGGCGGACCTGCATCGCCGTCATCGCGGCGGAAGTCTCCGTTTGGGTCGCCACCTCGTGTCCTTCCGCGCGCAGGACAATGGCCGCCGCGACGGCGAATTCTTCATCATCATCCACGATCATCACGTAGGCCATCGGAGCATTCTCCTCTTCGCCACGCCCGGAAAAAACCTCGGCGCGCGCAGTTTACATTTGTGCCACGTCGTGGTATATTAACACAAGCACGGCACGCGGTCAAGGTGCACTCCGATCAGGACAATCCCGCGATATTCAGCCTGAATGTGGAGAATGTTGTGAAAAATGCGCGGCTCGCGCCCCGCCGTGCAGTCCAGCGCCGTCGTCGCCGGTGTTAATCCATCGGAAGAGCACAGGTCCCCGCTATGAGTGAATTCGGCTTCGGCCTCGTGAACGTGGTGATGTTCCTGCTGCTCGCGCTGCTTTTCGTGTTCGGCACGCTCCTCTTCGGCCGGTTCGTCCGGCCCCGGCGGCCCGCGGCCGAGAAGAACTCGGTCTATGAATGCGGCGAAAGGCCGATCGGGAAAGCCTGGTTCAACTTCAACCCGCGATTTTACATCGTCGCGCTGATCTTCGTCGCGTTCGACGTCGAGATCGCCTTCACCTTCCCCGTCGCGGCGGTGTTCTCCGCGTGGGTTCAATCGGGCAGGGCGATGTTCGCTTACGCGGAGCTGGCGGGGTTCCTGCTCATCCTCATCGTCGGGCTGGCGTACGTGTGGCGGAAAGGGGACCTCGACTGGCTGAAGCGACTGGACCACGACATCGAAGTCATCGAGGCTGAGAGAGAACATGGAATACCTGCTGACAAACACTGAGTGGTTTCTGAATTGGGGCAGGAAGTCCTCGATCTGGTACCTGCTCTTCGCCTCCGCGTGCTGCGGCATCGAGCTGATGCAGGCCGGCGGCCCGCGGACGGACCTGGACCGCTTCGGCGCGGTTCCGCGCGCGACTCCCCGCCAGGCGGATTTGCTGATCGTGGCCGGCACCATCACGTACAAGATGGCCGAGCGCGTCCGGCTGCTGTACGAGCAAATGGCCGAGCCGCGGTACGTGATCGCCATGGGAAGTTGCGCGAATTGCGGCGGACTGTTCCAGGGAAGCTACTCGGTGCTGAAAGGCGTTGACAAGATCGTGCCGGTGGATATTTACCTGCCCGGCTGCCCTCCGCGGCCCGAGGCGCTGGCGGACGCGATCCTCAAGCTCCAGCAGAAGATGTCGGCGGAGAAGTGGCTCCGGAACCTGAGGGCGTAGGAAATGACGTTCAACGAGCTTTCGGAAAGATTGCGAACGAAATTCGGCGACGCCGCGGCGCCGTCGGCCGAGGGCGCGCCCCAGGCGGTGACGGTCCCGGGTCCGGCCATCGAGCAGGTGGCGAGATTCTGCAAGGAGGACCCGGAACTCGACCTCAACGCCCTGTCGTGCCTGGCGGGAGTGGACCGGAAAGACAGGATCGAACTGGTCTACCACCTGCTCTCGTACCGGAAAGGGCACGAGCTGGTCCTGAAAGCGGCCCTGGACCGCGCCAAGCCCGAGATCCCCACCGTCGAAAGCGTCTGGAAAACGGCGAACTGGCATGAGAGGGAATGCTTCGACCTGCTCGGCGTGAATTTCCTCGGGCATTCGGACCTGCGGCGGATATTGCTCCCGGACGACTGGGTCGGCTATCCGCTGAGGAAAGATTACGTGGCCCCGACGGAATACCACGGGATGAGCAGCACGCGCGTCAATCCGCTGCAGCAGCCGGACGCGCCGGCGGACGGGAAGCGCTCCGAGCTGAAAGACCTGTCGCAGCTCAAATCGCTCTACGGGCCGGTCGCGGGCGAGATGATCGTCAACATGGGGCCGCAGCATCCTTCGACGCACGGCGTGCTCAACTTCCTCCTGGTCACCGACGGCGAGGTGATGCACAAGGCGGTGCCGCATATCGGCTACCTTCATCGCGGCATGGAAAAGATGGCCGAGAGCATCTCTTACCCGGGATACATGCCGTTCACGGACCGCCTGGATTACCTGGCGGCCATGTCGGCGAACCAGGGCTACGCGATGGCGGTCGAAAAGCTCCTCGGCTGCGCGGTGCCGCCGCGCGGCGAGTACCTGCGCGTGCTGGCCTGCGAGTTGAACCGCATCGCCAGCCACCTGGTGGCCACCGGGAGCATGGCGATGGACATCGGCGCGTTCACGCCGTTCCTTCACTGGCTGAGGGAACGCGAGTATATCAATGACATCATGGAGGAGCTCAGTGGCTCCAGGCTGACCTATAATTACATGCGGATCGGCGGCGTGGCGCATGACCTGCCGGAGGGCATGGCCGACAAGATTCTGCGGTGGATGGATCACTTCGAGCCGATCATCGGGGAGTTCGACCGGCTGATTTCCAACAACGAGATCTTCGTGCAGCGGCTGGCGAACGTGGCCGTGGTCAGCGCGGAGGACGCGGTTGATTTCGGCCTCGTCGGGCCGAACCTGCGCGCCAGCGCGGTGCCGTGGGACCTGCGGCGCAACATGCCGTACTCGGCGTACGCGGACTTCCAATTCGACATCCCGCTCGGCCAGGGGTTCCGCGGGACCGCCGGCGACTGCTATGACCGCTTCGTGGTCCGCGTGCTGGAGATGCGCGAGTCCTGCCGGATCCTCCGGCAGGCGCTGGCCAAAATGCCGGCGGGCGATATCAGGACCAAGCTGCCCAAGAGGATCAAGGTGCCGCCGGGAGAAACCTACGCGCGCGTCGAGGCGCCGCGCGGCGAAATGGGCTTCTATCTGATCAGCGACGGACAGGAAACGCCCTATCGGCTCAAGGTCCGCACGGGCTCATTCACGGCGATGTCCATCATCGAGAAACTTTCCCACGGCGTGATGATCGCGGACCTCGTCGCCATCATCGGAAGCCTGGACGTCGTTGCGCCGGAGGTGGACCGGTAACCATGTGGCCTTTGGCGAAATACGTGCTGGAGAATTACCTGCCCCGCGCGTCGAGCGCGACGGGCCAGGTGGTGGTCTATCTCATTTTCGCGCTCGCGGGCGCCGGGATTCTCCTGGGATTCGCGTCCGCCTTCGCGGGCGTGTCGAGCTTCGTGGAACGCCGGGTCGCCGCGCGCATGATGAGCCGCGTCGGTCCGAACCGCGTCGGCCCGCAGGGGCTTCTCCAGTTCATGGCCGACGGCCTGAAACTGGTGCTCAAGGAGGACCTGATTCCCGTCGGAGCGAACCGGCTCCTTTTCCGCATCGCGCCGTACTTCGTCTTCGCGGGCATGTTCGGCACCTTCGTGGCGCTGCCGTTCAGCGCGCGCCTGGTGGCGGCGAACCTGGACGTCGGCATCCTTTATATCCTTTCCATCACGGCGCTCGTCGTCGTCGGGATCATTCTGGGCGGATGGTCGTCCAACTCCAAGTGGTCGCTCTTCGGCGGGCTGCGCTCGGCTGCGCAGATCATCTCGTATGAAATTCCCGCGGGGCTGGCGGTGCTGGTCGTCGTCCTTCACGCGGGCGGTTTGTCCACCCAGCGGATCATCGAGGCGCAGGGCGGAATGCCCTGGAACTGGTTCATCTTCTACAGCCCCTTCTCCCTGATCGCATTTCCGGTCTACTTCACGGCGGCGCTTGCGGAAGGGAACCGGACCCCGTTCGATCTCCCGGAGGCCGAAAGCGAGCTGGTCGCCGGTTACAGCACCGAGTATTCGGGCTTCCGCTTCGTCGTGTTCTTCTTCGCGGAATGGGCGAACCTCTGGATCATGAGCGCCATCGCCGTCCTCTGTTTCTTCGGCGGCTGGCGGATACCGTTCGTGTCGGTGGCGGCGACCTATTCGACGTGGTACTTGATCCTGCTGGGGCTGGCGATCTTCTGCTTCAAGACGCTCACCCTGGTCCTTGTGGTGATCCAGCTTCGCTGGACGCTTCCCCGGCTGCGCGTTGACCAGATGATGAGCATGTGCTGGAAGTACCTGATTCCGATCGCGTTCGTATGTATCCTGGGCACGATGACGTGGATCGTCTTCGTCGGCCAGGACACGATGCCGGGAACAGCGGCGCGGTTCGTCCTTTTCGCGGCCGGCGCGGCCATCGCGGTCCGCCAGATCGTGCGGACGTGGTTCAACTACAGGGCCGACCGCGCCACTTACACGAAGCTGACCGGGCAACCATTGTGGTACCCGCCGTACCGGCTGCCATAGGTGAGGACAGTGAGCCGATATTTCAAGAACATCTCCAACAGCGTGCTCTCGATCCTCGAGGGCATGACCGTGACGCTGAGCTGGATGTTCCGCCGCCCCTACACGGTGCAGTGGCCCGATAAGATCGAGAAGAGCATCGAGGACACGCTGCCGGAGCGGTATCGCGGCCTGCTGGAAGTCGAGACCAGCCTTTGCATCGGCTGCATGGCGTGCATGAAGGAGTGCCCGATCGAGTGCATCGCGGTCTCGATCGAGAGAGATGCCGTGACCAAGGAGCGCCGCATCACGCAGTTCGATATTGACGCGAGCAAGTGCATGGTCTGCGGTCTCTGCGTGGAGGCGTGCCCGACCGGCGGCCTCCGGCACACGACCCAGTTCGCCGCCGCCGACGGAGACATCCGCAACCTCGTCCTGCGGTACATCGAGAAGGGCTCGCCGGTTGCGCCTCACGCGCCGAAGGGACCCGCGCCGGTGGTGCGGCCGAGGGGAAGCATCGTCGCGGCGAAAATCAAGAACGGCTTTTCGGCGCGCTCGGCCGGCCAGGCGGCGGAGAAGCCATGACATACGCCATTATGTTTTACGCCCTGTGCGCGTTGATCCTGGTCAGCTCGGCGGCTGTCGCGCTGTCCACGAACATCATCTATTCCGCGTTCTCGCTCCTCTTCGCCTTCATGGGAGTGGGCTTGATCTACGCGATGCTTTCGGCGGACTTCCTGGCCGTCACGCAGCTCATCCTCTACGTCGGCGGCATCCTGGTCCTTATCCTGTTCGCCGTCATGCTGACGTTCCAGATCGAGGAAACCAAGCGGTCCAACCAGTCGTTTTCGCGCGGGCTCGCGCTGCTGACGGCCGCGGGGCTGTTCGCTCTTCTGACAGCGGCGGTCCTGCTCGCCCCCTGGAAGCCGCATGCCGGCGAGCCGCCCTTCGGGCCGACGACCGCGGAGATCGGGAACAGCCTCCTGGGAGCGTACCGGTTGCCTTTCGAAGTCGTCTCCGTGCTTCTGGTCGTGGGGATGGTCGGCGCGGTGGTCGTGGCGCGCAAAGAAACCCGGGAGAGATGACATGCACATCGGCTTGACTCATTTCCTGGTCCTCTCGGCCGCGATGTTCTGCATGGGAGTGCTGTGCCTCCTGAGCCGCAGGAACGCGATCGGCCTTTTGATGGGCATCGAGCTGATCGTCAACGCGGCGAACATCAACCTGGTCGCGTTCTCGCATTACTTCGGCAACGCGGTGGCCGGCCAGATTTTCGCCCTGTTCGGCATCGTCCTGGCGGCGGTCGGGGTCACGGTGGCGCTGGCCATCGTGCTCGCGCTGTATCGCACATTCCATAAGAGCATTGAAGTTGATTCCGCGTCAACGCTACGGGGTTGAACATGGTTGATTTCTGGTGGCTTGCAGTGATTCCGCTGGCCCCGCTGCTGGGCGCGGTCTACAACGGCCTGCTGGGCAGCCGCATGCAGGCGCGGTTCGGCAAGCCGGCCGTGCACATACCGGCGATTGCCCTGCCGGCGATATCGTTCGCCGTCACGGTCGCCGCTTTCGCGAAGATGGTCTCGCTGCCCGCCGAGGAGCGGAGCCTTTTCGTCCACCTCTGGAACTGGCTGCCGGTCGGCGGACTGGACGCCGGCCTGGCGTTCATCATGGACCCGTTGACGCTGGTCATGTGCTTCGTGGTGACGTTCGTGGGCACGCTGATCCACGTCTACTCGATCGGCTATATGCACGACGAGCCGGGCTACTGGCGCTTTTTCTCCTACCTGAACCTTTTCATGTTCTCGATGCTCGTGCTGGTCCTCGGGGACAATTTCGTGCTGATGTTCGTCGGCTGGGAAGGCGTCGGCCTCTGCTCCTACCTGCTGATCAGCTTCTGGTACAAGGAGCACAAGAACGCGGTCGCGGGCATGAAGGCATTCGTCGTCAACCGGATCGGCGATTTCGGCTTCATGCTCGGCGTGTTCCTGCTGTTCTGGGGAATGCAGGGCGACTGGACGCAGGGCCGGTTCCAGCCGCAAGCGCCGGCCGCCTCGCCCGCCGCTGCTTCGGCTCAGCAGGCGGCGGTCGCCGCCCCGGCGCCGGCGGTCGGCCTGACCTTCCGGAACGTCAAGGAAAGACTGACCGATCCGGCCTTCCGCGAGGCGTTCATCCAGAAGAAGGTCTTCGGAATCAGCCTGGTGGCATTGATCGGGACGCTGCTTTTCGTCGGCGCGATGGGTAAGTCGGCGCAGCTTCCTTTATATGTGTGGCTGCCGGACGCCATGGCCGGCCCGACGCCGGTCAGCGCGCTGATCCACGCGGCCACGATGGTGACCGCCGGCGTTTACATGGTCGCGCGGCTGAACTTCATTTTCGCCCTGAGCCCCTTCGTGATGACCTGGATCGCCGTGATCGGGGTGCTGACCGCGGTCTTCGCCGCGACCATCGGCTTCTTTCAGCACGACATCAAAAAAGTGCTGGCCTACTCGACGATCAGCCAGCTCGGCTTCATGTTCATCGCGGTGGGCGTCGGCGCGTACGGGGTGGGAATTTTCCACCTGATGACCCACGCGTTTTTCAAGGCCTGCCTGTTCCTCGGCGCGGGCAGTGTGATTGTGGGCTGCCACCACGAGCAGGACATGCGAAAGATGGGCGGCCTGAAGAAGCTGATGCCCGTTACGGCGGCGACGTACTTCATCGCCTGCTGCGCCATCGCCGGCTTCCCGCTGACCTCCGGGTTCTTCTCCAAGGACGAGATTCTGTGGAAGGCGTTCAACGCGGGGAACCTGATTCTTCCCGGCGGCGGCATCGCCGTCTGGGCCCTCGGCGCGCTGGCGGCCGTCGGCACTTCCTTCTACATGTTCCGCTCCTATTACATGACCTTCAGCGGCGAGTACCGCGGCGCCGACCGCGCCCATGACCGCGAGACCGGCGCCCACGCCGAGCATCATCACGCGCCGAAGGAATCGCCCCGCAGCATGACGGCCGTGCTCATTGCGCTCGCGGCGCTGTCGCTGCTCGGCGGGCTCGCGGGATTGCCGCACCTCTGGCATCTGCCGAACTACCTGGATCAGTGGCTCGAACCGGTCTTTGCGGGGACGGCCGGGCTGATCCGCGACGCGGGACACGGCGCTTCCGCCGAGTGGGCGTTGATGGCGCTCTCGATCGCGCTGGCGCTCACCGGCTGGCAACTGGCCCGGTGGCTGTATCGCGACAACAAGAGCCCGGTCCCGCAGAAGCTCTACGCCAGCCGCACGGCCTGGGTGCACGGAATCCACACCCTGGTCTACAACAAGTATTACGTGGATGAGATCTACAACGCCACCGTGATCAACGCGGTCATGCTGGGGCGGCTCGCCCTGGACTGGTTCGACCGGACCGTCGTGGACGGGCTGGTCAACGTCACCCGCCCGATCGTCCTGGGCCTGGCCTGGCTGCACGGCAAGACGGACAGCCAGGTGGTGGACGGCGCCGTCAACGGGACCGCTTCGATGATCTCCGACGCCGGCGGCGTGCTGTGCCTCTTGCAGACCGGAAACATTCGGACCTATTTGTACGTGGCCATGGCCGGCGGAATCATCCTGATCCTGGCCAGCTACGTGCTCTTCTAACGGAGGAGATTGGGTTTCGCTATGGACTACCCAACGACGTCAACGCTGCTCTCATGGATGGTCTTCATGCCGCTGATCGGCGCGGCGCTTATCCTGGTGCTGGCCTGCGTGAAGCAGGCGGTCAACGGGTCGAAGGAGTTCCTCGACAACGCCAGCCGCGCGGTCGGCCTGGCGACCTGCGCCATCGTGTTGCTCCTCGGGTGCTTCCTGTGGAAGAACTTCGACGGCGCCTCGACGAAGCTGCAGTTCGTCCACCACTTCGTCTGGATGCGGCAGTTCAACATCGAGTTCTTCCTGGGCGTTGACGGCATCTCCATCACCATGGTGCTGCTCACCGCGCTGATCTCGCTCGTGGCGATGGTCGCTTCGCTGCCATGGTGGGGAAAGGTGGACAGCCACCATTTCAGCCAGCGGAAAGTCCCCGGCTACATGGTCATGTTCCTGCTCCTCGAGACCGGCATGCTGGGCACCTTCTGCGCGATGGACTTCTTCATGTTCTACATCTTCTGGGAACTCATGCTCCTGCCGATGTACTTCCTGATCGGCATCTGGGGCGGCCCGCGCAAGGAATACGCCGCGATCAAGTTCTTCCTCTACACGCTCGCCGGCTCGGTGCTGATGCTCCTGTGCATGATCGGCCTCTACTACACCTCCGGGCCGAGCGTGCTGGCGGACGGGACCGCGACCCCGCACACCTTCAACATCATGGCGCTTTCGTCCATGGGCCAGGCCGGCCTGTTCGCCAAGGCGGCGCCGATCCTGGGCATCGCGTTCTCGAAGATCATCTTCGTGGGCCTGTTCATCGGCTTCGCCATCAAGGTCCCGATGTTCCCGTTCCATACGTGGCTGCCCGATGCGCACGTTGAGGCGCCGACCCCGATCTCCGTCATCCTCGCGGGCATCCTGCTGAAGACCGGCGCGTACGGGATGATCCGCTTCAATTTCCAGATCCTGCCCGAGGCGGCCCTCTGGGCGGCCACGGCCATCGGCGCGTTCGGGACGATCAACATCGTGTACGGCGCCTTCGTGTGCCTGGCGCAGCGCGACCTGAAGAAGATGATCGCGTACTCCTCGATCAGCCACATGGGGTTCGTGCTCCTGGGGCTTGCGGCGATGACGCCGCAGGGCATCACCGGCGCCGTGTTCCAGATGGTCAGCCACGGGCTGATCTCGCCGATGCTGTTCCTCATCGCCGGCGTCATTTACGACCGCGCCCACACGCGCGAGATCGCCGGCTTCGGCGGCCTGGCCCAGAACATGCCCGAGTACTCCGGCATCACCGGCCTGGCCTTCATGGCCAGCCTGGGACTGCCCGGCCTGGCCGGCTTCATCGGCGAGTTCCTGGTATTCGTCGGCGCGTTCGTGCAGTTCCGCATCATGACCATCCTCTCCGCGACGGCGGTCATCATCACGGCGGCGTACTACCTTTGGACGATGCAGCGGATGTTCCTCGGCCAGCTCAACGAGAAATGGAAATCGCTCCTGGATATTAACTGGCGCGAGCGGTTCACGCTGTACCCGCTGGCCGCGATGGTCATCTTCTTCGGCTTTTATCCGGTCCCGATCTTCGACCTGATGAACAAATCGCTCCACAGCCTGATGGCCATCGTGCGAGTGACGCCCCCGATGGGATCTTGAGGTGAACGGATGTCGAGTCTCCACGACCTGAAACTGTTTCTGCCCGAGGCGATCCTGATCTGCGGGGTCCTCCTCGTCCTCTGCGCCGACCTGTTCGCGATGAACGTCCCGGCGCTCAGGCGGAAGTTGGCGCTCGGGATCACCCTGGCGGCGTTCGCCCTGGCGGCGCTGGCGCTCTGGAGCGTTCATCCCGGAGCGGCCGGCGCCGTGTCCCTCTTCTCGGGCATGGTCGTCGTGGACTCGTTCTCCATCTACTTCAAGTGGCTGTTCCTGGCGGCGGGCGCCGTGGTGGCGATCCTGTCGTACTCGTCGCTGGAGGTGGAGCGCCCGCAGGAAGGCGAATTCTTCGCGCTGCTGCTGGCGCTCACCGTCGGCATGTTCCTGCTCGCGAGCGCGACGCATTGCCTGATGATCGTCCTCTCCATCGAGTTCCTCTCGATCTGCTCCTACGTCCTGACCGCGTTCAAACGGAACGAGCCGAACTCCACGGAGGCGGCGCTCAAGTACGTCGTGTATGGCGCGCTGGCCTCCGGGATCATGCTGTTCGGCTTCTCGTATCTCTATGGTCTGACCGGGCAACTGGACATCCGGGAGATCGGCAAGGCGATGGCGGGGCTGCTGGCGAGCGGAGGGCCGGCCTCGAACAAGCTGATCTGCTCCATCGCGCTCGTCATGGTGTTCGCCGGGTTCGCCTACAAGATCGCGGCGGTGCCGTTTCACATGTGGTGCCCGGACGTATACCAGGGCGCGCCGACGCCCGTGACGGCGCTGCTCTCCGTCGGCCCGAAGGCCGCCGGGTTCGCGGTGCTCATCCGCTTTTTCACCACCGTCGTCGGCACGGCCGCAGTCCCGTGGCCCGCCTTGTTCGGACTGGCGGCCGCAGCCACCATGACCCTGGGCAACCTCGCCGCGATCCGGCAGCAGAACGTGAAGCGCCTTCTCGCCTATTCGAGCATCGCCCATGCCGGCTACATGCTCATGGGACTCTCCGTGTTTACGCCGCAGGGGGTGGACGCCGTCATGCTCTATCTCGGCGTCTACCTGCTGATGAACCTGGGCGCCTTCCTCGTCGTGATGGCCGTCCGGGACAGCACCGGGCGCGAAGACATCAACGGCTATCGCGGCCTCTCGCAGACCCGCCCGCTGCTGGCCGTAACGATGGCGATCTTTCTTTTCTCGCTCGCCGGCGTTCCGCCGCTGGGCGGGTTCGTAGCGAAATTTTATATCTTCGCTGCGGTGCTTCAGAAGGCGGGACCCTGGTACGACGTGCTCGCCCTGGTCGGCGTCATCAACGCCGCCATTTCGCTGTACTACTATGCGAGGATCGTCCGGGTGATGTTCTTGACCGACGCGGAAGCGGGCGCCGCCGCGCACAGACCCGTGGCGCTGCCGTACTGCGCCGTGATGCTGATTCTCGCCGTTCCGGTATTGATCCTGGGCGTCTACTGGGGCCCGCTGCAGACGTTCGCCGCAAACTCGGCGCTCGTGCTGAACTACTGAGTAGCGTAAGCGGATAAAACAAAATAGCCGCAAAGAGGCGCAAGAGGCGCGGCGCAACTACAGGAAGTTTGCCTTATCTCTTGCGCCTCTTCGCGGCAAAACCGGCGTTCATTCCGCTCTTATTCAACGAATCTCCGCCAGCGCAGCCCCATTCGCCGCGATCGTCCGGTCAATATCTTCCTCCGTGTGCGCGGCGCTGATGAAGAAGGCCTCGAACTGGCTTGGCGGCAGATAGATTCCGGCCGCGAGCATCGCGCTGAAGTACGCGGCGAACTGCTGCGTGTCGCACGATGCCGCATCGCGCATGGATTTCACGGGCCGGTCGGTGAAGAACAGCGTGGCCATGGATCCCACGCGTTGGAACCGCCCGGGGAACGCGAGTCGCGCCAGGTTTCCCCGAATGCCCGCCTCCAGGCGCGCGCTGAGAGTCTCCAACCGATCGTAGACCGCGCCGTTCAGGCCGCGCAGTGTGGCGATCCCCGCCGCGACGGCCACCGGGTTGCCCGAGAGCGTCCCGGCCTGGTAGACCGGCCCCGACGGCGCGAGCAATTTCATGATGTCCGCCCGCCCGCCGACCGCTCCGATGGGAAGTCCGCCGCCGACGATTTTCCCGAGCGTGGTCAGGTCGGGCGTAATCCCGTAGAGCGCCTGGGCCGAGCCGGGGCGAATCCGGAAGCCGGTCATCACCTCGTCGAGAATCAGCAGCGCGCCATGGGCCGTGCACAGCTCGCGCAGGCCCTGTAGAAAACCCGGCTCCGGCGGGATCACGCCGGCGTTCCCGCAGATCGGCTCGACGATGACGGCGGCGACCTCGTCCGGGCTCTCCGAAAAAACCTCGCGGACCGCGTCCAGGTCGTTGAACTCGACCGCCGTCGTCTGAGCGGCGACCGCGGCCGGGACGCCCGGGCTCGTCGGCACGCCCAGCGTGGCCGCGCCGGATCCCGCCTTGACCAGGAACGCGTCGGAATGGCCGTGATAGCAGCCGGAGAACTTGATGACCTTCTCGCGCCGGGTGAAGCCCCGCGCGACCCGCAGCGCCGTCATGGTCGCCTCGGTGCCGGAACTCACCAGCCGGACCATCTCGATCGAAGGGATTCGCTCGACGATCATCTTCGCGAGCATGACCTCGCCCGCCGTCGGCGCGCCGAAGCTGAGGCCGCGCCGAGCCGCGTCGCAGACCGCGGTCACCGTCTCGGCATGCGCGTGCCCCAGGATGAGCGGGCCCCACGAGCCGACGTAGTCAATGTAGGAGTTTCCCTCGACATCCCAAATGCGCGCGCCCGCCCCGCGGGCGATGAATCGCGGACTTCCGCCCACCGATCCGAACGCGCGGACCGGCGAGTTCACGCCGCCCGGGATGATCTTCACGGCTTCGGCGAACAGATCGCGGCTCGAGATCGAAGTCATCTTTTTTGGCCTTCAGGAAGGACGCTCGGGACCTCGGCGAAGTACTCGAAGGACTTCTTCTTGAATTCGGCGGTTGAGAAAAGGATGTCGTAGTCCGCCAGCCCCAGGTCACGCGCCGCGCGGGCGACGAACTCCCGCACCTCGTCGTCCGACCGGCCGTGGACCATGGCGAAAAGATCGTAGGGCCAATCGGCCAATCTCGGGCGCCGGTAGCAGTGCGATATTTCCTCGTACTCCGCCAGGCGCTTGCCCGCAGCGTCCACGCGCGAGTCCGGGACCTGGAACACCGCCATCCCGTTGGCCGAGTAGCCCAGCCTGTGATGAGCGACGACCGCGCCGAAACGGCGGATCACTCCCGCCGCCCGCCACGCGCGTATCTGCTCCAGCAAATCGTGCCCGCTGGTGCCCGCCTGCGACGCCAGTTCCGCGAAAGGCGCCTGCGCAATGGGCAAATCTCCCGCCAGCAGCCGCACCAGCCGCTTCTGATCGTCCGTCAAAGCAACGGCATCCGCGCTCGTTTCGGCGTTCGGCGCCGGATGAGACGGCCGTTGGTCGCCCGCCCGGAACGTGGCCTGAATCTTGTACATCGCCAGCGCGGGCAGGCTGTGGAACTCACCGATTCCGGCCCGCGCCCGCAAGCCGGCCAGTATGCGCTCGATCTCCGCCTCCGACTCCGCCGTCAACGTGAACCAGAGGTTGTACGAATGCCGCCGGCCGTAATTGTGCGTGACCGCCGGGACCTCGCTGACCATGGCGGCGACTTCGGCCAGCCGGTCCGGCGGAATCCGCGCCGCCACCAGCGTCGAGACGTATCCCAGTCGGCGCGTGTCGAAGACCGCTCCCAGCCGGCGGATGACGCCCTCGGAGCGCATGCGCCGGACGCGCGCGATCAAATCCTCCGCGCCGGCGCCGAGTGCGGCGGCCAGCGCCTCGAACGGCCGCTCGACCAGCGGGAAATCCGCCTGGATCGCCGCAAGAAGTTTCTCATCGAGCGGATCGAGTTTCGCCCGGACCCGCTTCAACGAGTGCGGCTGGTGCTTGCAGAACGGCTCCTCGGCGAGGTAGTCGCCCGTGACCGCGTGCGCGCGCGCGCGGCATCCGCCGCAGACCTTCCGGAATTCGCAGCCGCCGCAGCGGCCTCGATACGAGTCCACGTCGCGCACCGCGGTAAAGAGCGCGGAGGTTCTCCAGATCTTCGCGAAATCGAAATTCTCGCGCCGCAAATCTCCAGCCTCGAGGTCCAGGAACCCGCAGATTTGGACTTTTCCGCGATGCGAGATGAAGGCGAACGCCTTGCCGCCCAGGCAGCCGCCGGGCGCGTGCGTATCCGGCGATGCCGCGCCGTGCATCTGCCGGACGATCCGCTGGTAGTGCGGCGCGCAGGTGACGCGGATCGGCATGGCCGGGTTTTTCGCCTGCGACGCGAGCCACTGGAGGACCTGCTCGTACTCCTCGGGCGACAGCTCCTGGTCCCGCAGGTCGCTCCCGCGGCCGGTGGGCACGAGCAGGAACGGATTGAAGAGCACCGCGCGCAGCCGGATCGCGAGGTCGAGGATCGCGGGCAATTCGGCCAGGTTGTGCTTGCTCACCGTGGTGTTGATCTGGAACTCCAGCCCGCCGCGCCGGGCCGCTTCGATGCCGTGCAGGACGGACTCGAACGCGCCGGGAATGCCGCGGAACTCGTCGTGCGACGCCGCCGTCGCGCCATCGAGCGAGAGCGAAATGCGCTGGATTCCCGACCGGCGGATCTTCGCGACGGTCTCGTCGTTCAGCAGGGGGCCGCACGGCGCCATCACCACCGTCAGGCCCAGTCCGTGCGCGTAGGCGGCGATGTCGTAAATGTCCGCACGCAGCATCGGCTCGCCGCCGGTGAGGATGATCGTCGGCCGGGCGAAGGAAGCGACGTTGTCCAGGAGCGCGCGGCATTCCGCGAGGGTGAATTCGCCGGAGTACGCTTCCTGCCGTGCCGCCGCGCGGCAGTGCTTGCAGTTCAAGAGGCACGAGCGCGTGACCTCCCAGGCGATGAGCCTCGGGAGAGGCGCGCCGGTGGCGGAAGGCGGATGAGCGCCGTGATTCATGCCCCGATTTCCTCGTCGGTCAAGTAGCAGGCCGGGTCGGGCGCCCACAGGTCGCCGGTGGCCGCCTCGGCGCGGACGCGGAAATTGCCGGCGCAGAGGTCCAGGTATCGGCAGCGCGCGCAGCGGCCGGTCACGTGGCTGCGCCGGTCTCGGAGTTTCGCCAGGAGCGGGTTCGAGAGGTCGGTCCAGATCTCCGAGAACTTGCGCTCGCGGACGTTCCCCAGCGTCACGTGCCGCCAGAACTGGTCGAGGTGGACCGAGCCGTCCCAGCTCACGCAGCCGATGCCGGTGCCGGAGGAATTGCCGCCGTTCATCAGCAGCAGTTCGCGCACGGTCTCGGCGCGCGGGTTGCCCTCGCGCAACATGCGCAGGTAGAGATGGACGCCGTCCGCGTGGTTGTCCACCGTCAGCACCTCGGTCGGAATGCCCTGGCGGTGCAGCTCCGCCGTGCGGTCAATGATCAAGTCCACGACCTTGCGCGCGGCGGCGGGATCGAGATCCTCGGCCATGAGCGCCGCGCCGCGGCCGGCATAGACGAGGTGGTAGAAGCAAATCCTCGGCACGTGCTCCTCGCGAACGAGGTCGAAGAGCGCCGGGATATCGGCCGCGTTGCTGCGGGTGATCGTGAAGCGCAGCCCGACTTTCACTCCGGCCTTCAGGCAGTTGCGGAGTCCCTGCAGCGCGCGGTCGTACGCGCCTTCCACGCCGCGGAACAGGTCATTGGTGGGGCGCATGCCGTCGAGCGAGATGCCCACGTAGCTCAGGCCGATTTCTTTCAGCCGCGCGGCCTTCGCCTCGTCAATCAGCGTGCCGTTGGTGGAGATGACGGCCCGGAGGCCGAGCTGCACCGCGCGCGAGACCAGGTCCAGCAGGTCGGGACGCGTCAGCGGTTCGCCGCCTGAGAACAGCACGACCGGCGCGCCGAACCGGGCCAGGTCCTCCAGCAGGGCGAATCCCTCGTCGGTCGTCATTTCCGCTTCGTAATGCTGGTCCGCCGAACGCGAATAGCAGTGCCGGCAGCGGAGGTTGCACCGCCGCGTGCAGTTCCAGACGACCACCGGCTTCTTGTCGCGCGAGAACTGCAAGAGGTGGCTGGGAAGTTTCTTCGACTCCGCGCCGTAACGCAGGACGTCCGAAGGCTCGACGGTTCCGCAATAGAGCTTCGAGATACCGATCATGAAAGCGTCTTCCTAATGAGCCGTTTCCGACTGGACGATCACATTGAGCAGGCCCGGAATGGTATGCTCCTTCGCCTCGACGATGGCGGTCAGGCCGCACTCGCGCAGCGTGGCGGAAGTCACCGGCCCGATGCTGGCGATCCTGGGGCGGCCGGCGATCAGCGCCTGGAGCCCGACGGCGGAGCAGAAGTACCGGACCGTCGAGGAACTCGTGAAGGTCAACCAATGGACCTCACCGCGCAGGAGCAGGTCCCTGACCTGTGCGGCGTTCGAGACATCCGGCAAGGTTCGATAGGCGACCACCTCGGTGACCACGGCGCCGCATTCCCGCAGGGCATCGGTCAGTTCCGGCGGAGCGATGTCCGACCGCGGGCACAGCACGCGCCGGCCCTTGAGATCGCCCGCCGAGGCGAGCGCCGCGACGACGGCAGCCGTAGTGAATGTGCCGGGCTGCATGTCCGCGCGAATGCCGTGTTGCGCCAACCGTTCCGCCGTCGCAGGACCGATCGCCGCGACTCGGCTCGGCGCCAGCGCGCGCGCGTCCAAACCGGCCCGGCTCAACGCGTCGAACACGGCGTCCACCGCATGGACGCTGGTGAACGCGATCCAGTCGAATTTCTCGCCCGCCCGCGCGACGCTCTCATTGAGCGGACCCGGATCCAGCGGCGGCTCGATGCGGAGCGTCGGCACCTCGACCACCTCCGCACCCTGTTCTTCGAGCAGCGCGGCGAACTCCGAGGCCTGCGCGCGCGCGCGCGTCACCACGATGCGCCGGCCGAAGAGCGGCCGCCGCTCGAACCAGTTGAGCTTCTCCCGCAGCGCGACCACTCGCCCGATCACGATCATCACCGGCGGCTCGAGCCCGGCCGACTGCGCCGCGGCGGCGAGCGTCTCAACTGTGGCGGTGACGACTTTCTGAGAGGGCGTCGCGCCCCAGCGGATCGCCGCGGCGGGAGTCTGCGGATCGAGGCCCTCCGCGACCAGCCGTTCGCAAATCGGGCTGAGGTTCTCCGTGCCCATGTAGAACGAGAGCGTGCCTTTCCACTTCGCCAGCGCGCTCCAGTCCAGCGAGCTTTCCTCCTTGTCCGGCGACTCGTGCCCGGTGAGCAGGCCCACGCCGCTGGCCAGTTGCCGGTGGGTGACCGGGATTCCCGCGTAAGCGGGCGCCGCAATGCCGGCTGTAACACCGGGGACCACCTCGAAGAGGATGCCGGCGTCGCAGAGCGCCAAGGCCTCCTCGCCGCCGCGCCCGAAGACGAAGGGATCTCCGCCCTTCAGCCGCGCGACCGTGGCGCCGGTCCCCGCGCGCTCGACCAGCAGGCGGTTGATTTCCTCCTGGCTCAACGTATGCGCGCCGGCGCGCTTGCCGACATAGACGCGCTCCGCGTTGGCGGGCGCGTGCTCCAGCAGGCGCGGCGAGACGAGGTGGTCGTACACCACCACGTCGGCGCGCGCCAGCAGGGCTTTGCCGCGCAACGTCAGCAGCCCCGGATCGCCGGGGCCGGCTCCGATGAGATAAACGCGCCCCGCGCTCATGGTCCTTCCCTCAGCGTAGTCGCGGACTTGGAGGCGATCTCCCGCAGGATTTCTTCCGCTCCTTCCGCGCGCAATCGTTCCGCAAGACGCTCACCGAGCGCGACGGCATCGCTCTCGCTTTTCGGAGCGGCGCTCTCAACCGTCCGCTGGATCAGGCGCGATCCGTCCAGCCTGGCCACCATGCCGGTCAGCGCCAGCTTTTCCTGTCCGGCCGGCGACCGGCCGTAAGCGCCGATCGGCGCCAGGCAGCCGCCGCCGAGCGCGGCCAGGAACGCGCGCTCCGCCGTCGTAGCCAGGCGCGTGGCGCGGTCGTCGAGCGCGCGGCAGAACTCCGCCACGCGCGCGTCGTCGGCGCGGACCTCGACCGCCATTGCGCCCTGGCCGCAGGCGGGCAGAAAGTCGGCGGGATCGAGCCGCTCCGTGATCCGGTCGGACAGATCCAGCCGAGCCAGTCCCGCGCAGGCGAGGAGCATGGCGCTTGCGTCGGACTGGTCGAATTTGTCCAGCCGGGTCTGCACGTTGCCTCGCATCTGCGCGACCTTCAGGTCGGGGCGGCGGTGCAGCAGTTGCGCCTGGCGGCGCAGCGAGCCGGTCAGGACCTTCGCGCCGGCGGGGAGTTGCGTCAGGCTTCGCCCGTCGCGCGCGACGAGCGCGTCGGCCGGGTCCTCGCGCTTGAGGACGGCCGCCAGGCGAAGGCCGTCGGCGAGCTGAGTCGGCAGGTCTTTGAGGCTGTGCACCGCCACGTCCACCTGGCGTTTCAGCAGCGCGTTCTCGATCTCTTTTGTGAAGACGCCCATGCCGCCGATCTTCGCGAGCGGCGGCTCCAGCAGCACGTCGCCCGTGGTGCGGATGACCTCGAGGCGAACCTCCAGGCCCGGATGCGCTTCGAGGAGCGCGCGGCGCACGTGGTCCGCCTGCCACATCGCCAGCGGCGAACCGCGAGTGCCGATTACACAGACTTCCATTATCCTACCTCGCGACGAAACGCCTTCGGCGGCGAGCGGCGCTGCCGCGTTGGCGTCACGAAAAGTGATCCCGCTGCACCGGGCAGGCGACAGAACTGCGATTCAGAGGTCTTCCGGCGTCCGCGTTCGACACGGAGAAGCGATCAAGCCCATAAATCTATTATCCCACAAAGTAGCAGTGTTTTCAATGTTTTTCTTCGAGTCTCCGCATCGGCTGCGAACCGCGAAAGGCCGCTATTTCAGTGCCTGGATCACGGAATCCATTCCCTGGCCCCTGTGCAGGAAAGAAGGCTTGTGGAAGCCGGCGGCACGCAGGTCCTCGCTCAGTTCGCGGAACGTGAAGGTCCCGCCTTTGGGCGTATTGACCAGCATGTTGATCGCGAACATGGCGCCGCTGGCGGGCGCGGTGCGGGACTCGCGCATGACGATGTCCCGGATGAGCACTCGGCCGCCGGCGGCGAGGGCCGCATGCGTCTTTCGGAACAGTTCGCGGGTCTCCGCGCGCGAGTACATGTGCACGATGGCGCTGATCCATGCCAGGTCGGCGCCGCGTGGAAGCGCGCGGGGCGTGTCCAGGTCGCCCACCACAAAGCGGACGCGTTCCTGCAGCCCAGCGGCGGCGACGTGCTTTCGCGCAATCGGCATCGTATGCGGCAGGTCGAACAGTGTCGCGCTCGCCCGCGGCGCGGCGCGCAGGAAGGCGATGGTCCAGGTCGCGGGTCCTCCGCCGATATCCAGCAGATGCCGGAACGGCGGCGGGCCGATGCGCTTGACCAATTGCGGGGCCAATGAACGGGAGACGTCGTCCATGGCCTCGATGAATGCGGCCTGGTCGGCGGCGCCGCCGCGGATGCTCGGCTCGTCTTTGGCCAGGCGGCCGGTCTTGACGACGCGGGCCAGTTGAGCCCAGCTTCGCAGACAATTGGCCTGGTGCCGCACGATTGCCAGCGCGCGATGCGAGCCCGTTTCAGTGAGCACGTCGGCGACGCCGGCGGCCAGGGAATACCGGCCGCCCCGCACGGTCAGAAGTCCCATGCTTGCCAGGGCGTCCGCCAGCATCCTCATCGCGCGAGTGTTCGACTTGAGACGCTTCGCCAGCGCCTGCGCCGTCAGGGGCGTAGCGGCCAGGGCGTCGAACAAGCCCAGTTCCGCGCCGGCCATCAGCACGCACGCCGGTTGAAATGCGCTACCGATTGCAGCCACTTTTTCAGCGGTCCATTTCATCCTGGTCATGGCGACTCCTCATCCGTGGAAACAGGGGCCAAACTCCTTGCAACTTCAGCGCGCAACGCCGGCTTCGCCGATGAGCTTCGGCCGGCGCTTGCACATCCCGCGAAGCACGGCGCCGGCCACCCGCAAGCCGCGCCGCAGTCCGCTCGTCTCGGCGAGCAGGTGCTGGAACGTCCCCTCGCCGGAAACGCAGCAATACATGGCGGTCCGGAGAGCGGCATCGCGATGCGCCTGGCGAATCAGGTCGTCTATCGCGCCGGCGCCGCGCGCGACGCGGACCAGCTTGCGGACGATCCGCCCGTAGAAAATGTCGTCCGTCAGGTGCTGGCATTCGGCGTAGAAGTGGCGCATGGCGTCCGCGCCGACGCCGCAGTCCAGGATCGTTGTAGCGGCCAGGTAGCCGGTCTGGCAGGCCGTGGTCACGCCTTTTCCCTTGAACGGCCGCACCAGGCCGGCCGCATCGCCGATCGTCAGGTAGCGCTCGCCGTGAATATGATGCGCCAGCGACGTGGGGAACCGGCCCTTGTGGTACTCGGGCGGCCGCTCTTCGCATTCCTCCGGGCGCACGATCTCGCGCACCGGTTCCCATTGCAGCAGCCGGTCCATCATCTCCGTCCGCAGCTTGCGGCCGGCCACCACCAGGGTCAGGTGGTTGCCCTTGGGAATGATGGCGGCGAACTCTACGCCGTCGAAGGGCGGCAGAAAGGCGTACACCGTCCCGCCGTGGCGGGCCATCTGCTCGATGGGCGGGTGAAGTTTCGTGACGAGCGTCTCGATGCAGTGCGGCGCTCGATAGGGCGTGGCGCGGCCGAACGCCGCCGCCGTGCCGCCGTCCAGGCCGAACGCCCCGACGACGGCGTCGGCCATCTGGGTGCCGCTGTCGGTGAAGATGCGCACGCCGCGGGCGTTGATCTCGAGGTCCTGGACCCGGGCGTGGACGATCCGGACTCCCCGCCGCAACACCTCGCCGGCGAGGTAGCGGTCGAACTGCACGCGGCGCAGCGCCAGCGAAGGCTGGCCTTCGCCCGGCAGGGAAATCGTCTCGCGGTCGCCGCGGAAGAGATAGCCGGTGATCTCGCGCTGGACCAGGTGCGACGGGAACTTCACGCCGAGCTGCTGCTCCATCACCTCGACGATCGGCGGCGAGAGCAGGCCCGCGCACTGGTTGTACTGCAGTTCACCATCCAGGTCCTTGGCCTCATACAGGAGCACGTTCACGTCAATCTGGCGCTTGGCCGCCAGATGCTTGAGGGAGATCGCGCAGGAAGCGCCGGCCGGCCCGCCGCCGATGATGGCCACGGTCTCGCCGCCGCGGAGCGGCCCGAGCCGCGTCGGCGCAGGACTCGCCGGCCGGATGGGGCGCGCCAGCGCCGCCGCGCGCCGCGCCAGCAGCCGCACGGCTGACTTGGCCAACTCGAGGCTGAACGCCGGCGACGCGGCCGCATGGAGCATCTCGCGGTAAGGCCGGTCGCCGGTGATCATATTCCAATTGACCAGGTGGAAAGTTCTCGCCGCCCGGTCCGCCGGCGCGCGGATGCAGGCGCCCAGGTATACGGAGGAAAGGAAGTCGCTGCGCGTGAAGAAATCGGACGCGGAGGCCAGCAGGCGTCCGGAGACGTTGTCGCGCGCAATCTGCCGTCGGGCCGGCAGCCAGAAATGCCGCCGCAGCGCGTCCGCCGAGACGCCGTGATCCAGCGCCGCGCGGGCCGCCAGCGTGGCAGTGACGAAGGCGGAGCCGATGCCGTTTTTGTAGTAGCGGCTCACGGCGGCGTCGCCGATGACGACCAGGCGGTCAGCCACCGGCCCGGACGCGTGGCGGACCGGCATCAGCGGGAAACACTGGCAACCGCGCCCGGCGTATTCCCATCCCTGAGGCATTTCCGCGCGCAGTTCCGGGTGGCGCACGAAGGACCGGAGGTCGTCGGGCGCCAGGTCGCCGTATCCGATCAGCGTCAGCGTGATGAACCCGCGCTTGGGCACCAGCGCCACGTAGCGGATGCGCTCCAGTCCCAGCGCGAACAGAAGGATGTCGCCGCCGAAGCGAGCGTCAATGAAATCGTTCGGCAGCGGGATTTCGGCCTGGCAGGCGCGGTGGGAGACGGGGCGGCGATAGCCGAATTTCATCGCCTCCAACCGGGCCGGCAGGGTGGAGTTGACTCCGCAGGCGACGACGATGAGGTCGGTCTCCAGCGGCTCCGCAACGCTGTCGCTTCGGAACCGGACCACCGCGCGGCCGGAGCGGCTCGACGGCAGGCCCACGCTCGCGACGCGGTGCGGGATGAAATGCGCGCCCAGCTTCAGGGCGTGCTGGAGCAGGAGTTCGTCGAAGCTCATCTCAGCATGAGCGCTTCCCGCGGGCGGGCCGTTGCCGCGATACACCGTGGCGATCGGGCCGTGCGCGGCGGCCCGCGACATGCGGAGTTCCCCGGCCCGCGTGCGGAAGCGATACCCTTCGATCAGGCGCTGCGTGTATGCCGGAGGGAGTTCGACGCCCATGTCCGCCAGGTCGTGGAGCAGGTCCGAGCAGATGACGCCGGCGCAGAGGTTGCATCCGCGCGGCCCTTCGCGCAGGAATTGCTTCTCGTCGAAGAGGGTGACGTCGAGGGCGAGGCTGCGCTCATGAGCCCAACGGAGAAGTTGAGAGGCGAAGATCGAACCGGACGGCCCGGCCCCGACGACCGAGACGCGCGAGCCATCGCGCAACCGCATATCGTCGTCACGGCCGAACATGGCCTCGACCTCTCGCGCGCCGGTGACCCGGCGCTCAGGGCACGACTATGGAAGAGGGCGCCGCGCGAGCCTGCACGCTCCCGAGGTCACATCCCAGGTTCGAGCAGGCCCTTCATCACCTGGCACTGGAGGCAGCGTTCGCGCTTGGCCGCCCAGGCCCCTAACGGCTTTCCGTGGCAGAGCGTTCCGGTGATGTACCAGCAGAATCCAGGCAGTTTGAGCTTGGCCGACGGGCAGAGCCGGCGAGTCTCCAGGGAGCAGTTGTTCAGCCGCCAGCAGCGCGGGACCTTCCGCAGGTCGGGATGGCGGCGCAGGATCGCTTGCAGAAGGACTTGTTGCTCCACGTGGGGCGGCGTCTTGCGCCATCCCTGTTCGTAGCTCTGGATGGCTTTGGTCGAAACGCCGAGCACTTCGGCCATCTCTCGCTGGGAGTGGCCGAGTTCCTCGCGCAAGGTCTTGACAGTAGGAACGATCATAACGCGGTATTGTACCACAATGTGGCTGAGGCGTCAATCGCCGCCCTCTTTCACCCGCGAAGATCGTTCTGTATCCTGCGCCGCACCCTGGCCCAGGACTTGGTTGTAAGGAAGCTCTCTCCCATGTTCTCGACCATCCGCGCGAATTTGGCCATTGGCGTTGCGAACGAGATCGTGGAGGCCGGGACAAAGGGGCGGGCTGATATGTCGAACATTCCGATGACCGAGCGGGGCGGGTTGCGGTCCTTCTCGAGATAGGGATACAGCGTGATCGCGCCGCATCCGGCGCCGAAAGGGGCGATGACGGCATAGGGATCCGTCTCATCGAAATTCGCGAGTGTGAAAAGCCCGGAGAGGACATCCGGAATGGCGAAGAAGATCACCACGGCGACCGGGTCGCTTTCCTCCAGCTTGTCCCACCGCTTGAAGACGGCGTATTTCGCGGGCGCGTCGAACGACGCCTGGTTCGCCATGGCCTGCCGGACGATCTGGGGCGATTTCTTGTAGCGCTCGCCGATGACCTTGCCGGGTATCCCGCAGGAGAGGAAATACTCGAAATCGGGAATCACCTCTTTCCGGAAGCCGAGATACCTCTTACCGCCGAAGCAACTGACGGAATCGCCGCTGACGCAAAGGGGCCGCCCTTTCCGGACCTGCCCTAACTGGCCGATCAGGCAGGCATGCCCGATGGTGGGGCGAAGGTGCCGGGCACACGCTTCGTCCTTCGTGTAGTAGAAGCCGATGGGGAGTTCCGCCTCGCCGAAGTACTTCGCCCAGAGAGTGATGAACCGGTCCCTGAATTGCGCGTCCATAGCCTCAACCCCTTATTCGGAAACCGCCGCGCTTTGGTCGAGCGCCAATTCCGCCGCCGCCGCGGCGGGTTCGTTCGGCGCATGATGCGCGAACAACGGCAGGTAGCGCGCCGCCAGGCCGAAAAGCACCACGCCTAGAGAGACCAGGCTGAGCGTGACCGCGACCTCCTGCCATGAGGGCACGTAAACATTGTCAGCCGAGGGGAGCATGGCAAACCAGGCGACGTCCAGACGGTTCATAATAATCGCCGCCACCACCGAGGCCGCGGCCCAAAACACCGTGCGCGGCTGGCGCTTCCAATGCGGGTGCAACAGGATGAACGTCGGGATCAGGAGCAAGGCCATCTCCAGCAGGAAAGTGACCGTCTGGAACGGCCGCGGCAACAGGTACACCCACGCGCCGCGCACGGTCATGTCTATGACGCGGATGGTCAGCAGCAGAATGATGACCAGCGGGATGGCGCGCGCGAGCGCCAGGACGATCGGCGTTTCCAGGCTCCGTTGAAACGCCTTGGCGGAAAGGTTGGATTCGACAATGGTCATAGCCAGGCCCACGGCCACGGCGCTGATGAGGAAGTACAGCGGCAGCAGGGGCGAATAGGAGATCGGCCACATCTTCTCGGGCACGATCAGGAACAACGCGCCCAGCGAAGACTGGTGCAGCGTGGAAAGAATGCACCCGGCGATCACCGCGGGAATGGTGACCGAGTGGACGATCCGCAGCAGCCGGTGCCAGCGGAATTTCTCGAGCAGCAGCGGCAGGAACTCCACGGTCAGCACCATGTTGTACAAGCTGACGCACCAGCCGAGCTCGAACATCACGGAGCGGTGCTGCCAGTAGATCATCGGGTGCCAGATATTGTACGGCCGGCCCAGGTCCATGAGCAGTCCGCCCAGCACCATCAGGTAGCCGAGATAGGCGGTGAGGATTGCGGGGCGCAGGATGGGATAGAACTTCTTCAGCCCGAAGATGTACACCGCTCCGGCGGTCAGGAACCCGCCCGCCGCCAGGGCGACTCCGCAGAGCATGTCGAACGCAATCCAGATCCCCCACGGAAACGTGTCCGAGAGATTCGTCATTGCGCCGAGGCCGCCGGTGAACCGGGTCACGAACGCGATGCCGCCGAACGCCCACAGGATCGGCAGCACCACCCACCAGATCAGGCGGATCGAGACCTTCTGCGGTACTTTCCGCCCGGCCAGCAGCCAGCACGCGGCCACGCCCATCACCGCCGCCGCCAGCGCGACGGCAACCTGGAGCACGATCGCCAAATAGGCCGATTCAATCATGGGATGCCTTCCTTCCGTGCAGCCGATAGACCCCGGCCAGGACAATCCCCAATGTCACGACCACCACCGGCACTCTCGTCAGCGAGGCCCACGTCAGCGACGGCAGGGCGACCTCCGGCAGATCAACGCGGAACCCAAGCTGCTCCATCGGCACGTCCGAGAGATAAATCCAGGAGGTGCCGGCGACGACCTTGTCGCCGTAGATGGAAACGTACCGGCCGGGGTTCACCCGCATCCGCGCCTGCGCCTCGCGCAGCATGTTCGTCCGCGTCCCGAACTTCAGAGTGCCGGTCGGACACGCCATCACGCAGGCGGGGTTGGTTCCGGACGCCACGCGGTCGTCGCAGAAATCGCACTTGCCGACGCGCGGCGTCAGCCCCTCGTTCCATTCGTAGCGGGGGACCTTGAACGGGCAGGCGATCATGCAGTACCGGCAGCCGATGCAACGCGATGCGGTATAGACCACCGCACCGCGCGGAGTCTTGTGCAGGGCCGCCACCGGGCAGGCCGAGACGCACGCGGCATCCACGCAGTGCATGCACTGCCTTTTGACCGGGAATATGGTCTTGGACGCCGGCGCGCCCTGGACTTCGCGGAAATCCACGAACGTCCAGGAGGTGAATGAAAGGCGGCCTTCGCCGGGGCCGTAGCCCACTCGGCTGACCGGCAGGGGCGGCCGTTTCTGGCGCACGCGGCAGGCGTTCTCGCAGGCGCGGCAGCCGATGCAGCGGGTCAAGTCAACCAGGACACTGGACTGGGGTGAGTCCGGGTTCTCCGGCGTTTCGCCGGCCCAGCCGGTGCGGTTCATCAGAAGCGCCGCCCCCAATCCCGCGGCTCCGAGCCCGAGAAAACTTCGGCGGGAAATCCCGCCCGTGCCCGGACCGTCAGGCGTTTCGCTCATTTGGGCGGCTCCTCTTTTGAGCTTTTTCTGTGGAAGTGGTGCATGGCGGCGTAGCCGATGACCACGCCCAAACCGAAGACCAGCACGACCACGACAGAGAAGACTGAGCGGTCGGTCCGAAGCTCCGCGCGCAGTTGGTCAATCTCATGCTGCTGTTGCTCGACCTGCTTCTGGAGCGCCTGCGGACTGACCTCCTTGAGGCGCTCGACTTCACCCTCCAGGTCGGCCAGGTTGCTGCGCGTATGGACCATTTCGCGGTGGCATCGGGCGCAGGTCTCGGCGCCGACGCTGAAGGTGTGGCCGCGCACGCCGGTCCCTTTGATCTTCAGGCCTGCGCCCATCACCTCGGGCATGTGGCAGGTGATGCATTGCACGCCTTTCAGGTGATGCGTGGCGTGCGAGTAGTCCTTCAATCGTTCGGTATGGCACGTGCCGCACATCTGGTCGGGATCTTCTTTGCGGAGGTTCATCTGGTGCATCTTGTGGCAGTCGAAGCAGCGGATGTTCTTCTGGCCGTGCGAACTGATGCGCCATTCCCCGAAAGTCACGCTGTGGCAGGGCTGGCAGACCTCGGAGGTCACCGGCAGGAGCTTCTTGACCTTGTCGGGATGGTCCTCAGTCACCGGCCCGTGACAGGACTGGCAACTCACGCCGGCGTGCGAAAAGCCGCCGCTCTTGCGATCGTACTGGCTCGTGTGGCAGACGAGGCATTCCCATTTGCGGCCCTCGCGCTCCCACTCGCCGAGGTAGCGCTCGTTGATGGCATGCGCATGCGGCGATTCCATCCACTCCTTCGTCTCTTGCTCGTGGCACGTGCCGCAGGTGTCGGACTCTTTCTGCTCCGCTGGGGCCCGTGCGCCCGATACGCTCGCGGTTCCCGCCGGCGTGGCGGCTGCGGACTCGATTGATGGAAGCGGTGTGCTGGCCGGAAGGCTTGAGGTAACCGCAGGGGAAGAGTTCTCGGATTCCTGCGGCTCCGCTGCGGCCCCTGCCGGGACGCCCTGCGCGAGCATGGCCAGCGCAGCGGCGACGATCAGGCGGTTAAGGCTCTTCATGTGAGATTTCACCCAAGGAGTTATGAACCGACCCCTGAACCGCGTATCCAAAGCCTGCGGGTTCCCTTCTTCAGTTCGCGCACGGTGAAAATGACGCAATGGGCGATCGGATCCACTTTCTCCGCGATCTGGCGCGCGGTCTCCTCGCACGCCGCCCGGTTCGGACCGTGGATCGTGGAGAAGATCGCGTAGGGCCAGTCGTCGGAGACCGGGCGCCGGTAACAGTGCGTCACCGCCGAGAACCCGGCGATGGCGCGACCGGCTTCGTCCTCGTGGCCGACGGGCACCTGCCAGACGCACAGGGCATTCGCCCGGAAACCGAGCTGGCCGTGATTGACCAATGCGCTGATTCTCCGGAAACAGCCGCACTGGATGAGTTCCCTCGCCGTGGCCAGGAAGGTCTCGACCGGCAGCCCCGCGCGCTCCGCCAGCGCGTCATAAGGCTCAAGACCGTCCGGGAGGTCCCCTTGAAGGAGATCGAGCACCTTCTCCTGCGTCTCCGTCAATTTGACCGGACCTGGCTTCGATCCGGGCGCCGGCGGCGCGCCTTGCGCATCCGTGAGCGGTGGACCGGCGGCTTCCGCCCGCGTCCCGCGCGGAGCGGCCTGGGGCTGTCCGCAGTCCAGTCGCACGTTGATCTTGTAGGTTTTCGAGGAAGGCAGGTCGAGGAGTTCCGTGATCCGGGTGACGCGCTTGAGTTGCGACACCGTCGCGGCGAGTTCTTCGCGCGACTTCGCCGTCAGCGTGAGCCACATGTTGTATTCGTGCTCGCGCAGGCAATTGTGCGTGACGTTCGGCAGCGCGTAGACCACCGCGTCCACCTCGTTGACGCGCTCGGGCGGCACCTTCATCGCCACGAGCGTGGCGGCCAGGCCGAGACGCCGCGGGTTAATGACGCCGCCGATGCGCCGGATGACCCCGCGTTGCCGAAGAGAGAAGATGCGCCGGTCCGCGTCCTCCGGGGAAAGACCGGTCCGCCGGGCGACCTCGGCGTACGGTGATCGGCACAGCGGGAACTCATCCTGCAGCAGTTGCAGGATCCGGCACTCACTGTCGGGCAGGTTGCACTTGCCCGCGCGGTCGCCGCAGTCCACGGCCGGAGCGGCCGGCGTCCCCGCGGCGAGCGGGCCGGGCTTTGCGACCCCGCGAGGGTGCGCCGCTTTCTTGCCGAGCAGCCAGGAGGGGTTCATGGGATATTCGTCGGGATCGAAAATCGTCCAGTAAAAATGCCACACCAGAATGGCCAGGGCGGCCAGCGTGGCTTCGTAGTAATGGATCACCTGCGCCACGTCGTGCCACACTTTCGGCAGCGTGGCCAGCACGGTTGCAGTGAAGATCAGCATCACGCCGGTGACGATCATCACCACGGAGCCCCAGATCAAGGCCCAGTATTCGGCCTTTTCCGCGTAGTTCCAGCGGCGGTGCGGCGGCGCCGCCGTGCGCAGGCCGAGATTGTAAGTCAACTGGGCGAAGGCATCCCTGAGATCGTCCCGGACAAACCACAGCGCCCGGAAGTGCTCGCGGCCGCGACGGGTTCCGACGAGCGCGATCACGTGCCCCAGGAAGAAACCGGCGAACGTCCAGCCGCAGATTCGATGGACGATGCCGCGCACGGAGCTGCCGTCGGGCAGAATGCGGAACGGCCAGCTCCAGAACGCGTCCGGGAATCTGTGCGCGAAGCCGGTGTAGACCAGCAGAATGAACAGCCCCACCAGCAGGTAGTGCTGGAAGGCCATCCAGGGAGTCAGGCGCGGTTCGCCCTCGCTGTTCCGGACGGCGCGGATGTGCGTACGGGTTTTGCGGAGATAGTCGAGCAGATTGAACGACGCCATCCCGCCGATGGTCATCGTAATCAGGGCGATATAGAACCAGGATATGAAATTCACGATCCACGGTTTTCCCACTGCCGCGCCGAGCGGCGCGTGAATACGGAAGAACTCCGCGCTGAGCCGGGTGCCGATGCCGGGATGGCACTTGCCGCAGGTTTCCGGCAGATTCTGGGGATTGATCGTGGAGCGGGCATCGCTGGCGGGCAGAATATCGTGTATGCCGTGACAGGAAGCGCAATTGGCCGCAGTGATGTTGCCGCCCTGCAAGGCCAGGCCGTGGAAGCTCTGCACGTAGGTCGAAAACACATTCGGCGGCAATCGGTACTGCGTGATGATCCGCTGCGCGGCATGGCACTGGCCGCAGGTTTCTGGGATGTTGGCCGGCGCCACGCGGGACGTGGCCAGCTTGACCGCGGTGATCGTGTGCTCGCCATGACAGTCGGTGCAGACGGGCGCGTCGCGCACTCCGGCCTTGACCGCGGTGCCGTGAACGCTGACGCTGTAAGTCTGCTCGACGTTTTCATGACATTTGCCGCAGGTGTCGGGCACATTCTGCCAGTAGAGCTTGGACAAGGGGTTCGTGGACCGGTGGAGGTTGTGCGAGCCGTGACAGTCGGTGCAGACGGCGGCGTTGACTTCGCCCTTCTGGAGCAAGGCAATGCCATGGACGCTGTTGTCGTAGCTGAGGACAGGGGAACGCTGCCGGAGATTGAACTTCTCCATCTCGGGCACGTTGCTGTGGCACCGTCCGCAAGTCTGCGGCAGGTTGGTTCGATACACCGGCGACTGGGGGTCGCGGTGGTTCAGCAAATAGTGGTTGCTGCCGTGGCAATCTTTGCAGGAGGCCGCTTCCTGCACGCCCGTGTGAACCGCCTGGCCATGGTCGCTTTTTAGATAAATCTCCGTTTCCACGCGGTGGCATTGCGCGCAGGATACAGACTTCGCGACGAAGTTGTCGGGATGAGGCGCCTCAGTGATATCCGAGTGGCAACTGGTGCAGAGGTTCTTGCCGTGGATGGTGGCCTTGAATTTCGCCTCGTCCACGAACAGGGAGATAGTCTTGCCGGAACGGTCCTTCTTAACCAGCGACTGGTCGCTGTGGCATGTGAGGCAGTCGGCATTGTCAATGGCCGCGGCAGTCCGGGCGGTGAGACAGATCAGGGCGATCAATATCGGCAGCGTTGCGTGTCGAAGCACAGTGAACCTCATCCGGTGGCTTAACATGTTATTCGGTAAGCACTAGCGTAGTGCTGATCGGGCAATAGTTATTCCTTCTCAACTTTGCGAAAAGCGCCCAAGATACACTGCATCAAATGCTATGATCGCAAGCGGCGTGCCAAGCCGGAACCGGATGCTGCACACCGAAGAACTTGAGCGAGCCGCTCGTGCATGGGAAACACTCAGCCGCGAAGAACATGTGACCGGAACTCTGACGCCGACAGCCGTTGAAGAACGAGCCGGCTACTCCGAGGGCGACAGCTTCTCAACCGGCGGCGTTCTCAGTTCTGGGAATTCAGCCTCAACACCTTGCCATACATGGGAATACAGCCTGTCCCGCCATTGTCGGCTCACCGGACGCTAAGCAGCACTCCCGGCAACACTTTACGAAAATTCTATACGGTATTCGAAATTGGGCATAAGACGTGCTGTACTATCAGTTATTGCAAAGCGTCGGCATTGGAAAGCGATGGCGTAATCGGGTACAATAAGCCCGACTTGGATGGCGCAGCAGGGCGAAATAAATCTAGCATGGTTAAGGGAGGAGCGATGGGCAAGCGACAGGGAATCGGGTTCGCCGGAGTTGGTCTGTCTGTGATTCTGGGTCTGGCCGTCAGCGCCGCGGTTGCGCAGGCCGAAGCGGCCGCGCCCCAGCACGCCTATATCGGCGTCGCGGGCTGTCGCATGTGCCACAGCACGAAGAAACAGGGCGAGCAGGTGGTCATCTGGAAAGCGAGCAAGCACGCAACGGCATACGAGACGCTCAAGACGCCGGAAGCCCTGAAGATGGGAACGGACCGCGGTCTCAAGAAGGCCCCGGTGGAAAGCCCCGAGTGCCTGCGCTGCCACGCGACCGGATGGGACCTCTCCGATGCTCAGAAAGCCGACTTCCTGAAGCCCGCGTTCAAGGTCGAGGACGGCGTTCAGTGCGAAACCTGCCATGGCGCGGGAAATGATTACAAGTCGTTGAGCGTCATGAAGGACCGTGCGCTTGCCCTCAAAGCGGGCTTGATGATCGGCGACGAAAAACTCTGCGTCACCTGTCACAACGATCAGTCGCCCGCTTGGAAGCCGGACCGGTTCACCACCAAGGACGGCAAGAAGGTCGGCTTCGACTACGACGCCTGCTGGGATAAGATCAAGCATACGGTTCCGAAAGCGGCGGCCGAGTGAGCCAGGCCGCACCGTGACCTCAGGCATTGCGGTCATCACAGATTCTTTGTCGAATTCCGGTATCGTTAACTCATGAGACGGATACTGCGCGTTGCGGGAATCCATGTTCCCGTCGGAACCGGCCAACCCTTGCTCCTGCAGAGGCGGTTCTTCTATTGCCTGGCCGCGGCGGCCTTTCTGGCCGTCGCCGGCTCCGGTGGAATGTTGCTGCTCAGCGGCCACTCCACGTTCTGTAGAAGCTGCCACATCATGGAGCCCTATTACCAGTCCTGGAAAACCTCCCCGCACGGCCAGCGCGGCGTGGAATGCCTGAAGTGTCACGCCGCGTCAGGCATCAAGTCCATCTTGAAAGTGAAGTTCCAGGCGCTCCGCCAGGTAGCCTCGTACGTCACCGGCACGTACGGCACGCGGCTGCACGCGGAGATTCCCGACGCCGCCTGCCTCCGGCCGGGTTGCCACGAAAAACGGCTCCTGGAAGGCCAGGGCCAGGTGGAATTCACCGGCCTCCAGGGACAATTACAGGTCCCCGTCCGCTTCGATCATAAGCCGCATCTGACGGAGACCCGCCGCGGCAAGCAGCTCCGCTGCCAGACCTGCCATTCGCAGATCGTCCAGGTCCTCCAGGGCGGGCATCTCACCGTGACGGAATCGGTTTGCTTCACCTGCCATTTCAAGGGCTACCGCTACGACGACCCCGTCGCCGCAGCCAGCCCGACGGCCAACTGCACTCTCTGCCACGCCGCGCCGTCGAAGCCGGTCAAGCTGGCGACCGGCGACACGTTCTCGCACAAGGACTACATTGACCGCGCGCAGGTCCAGTGCATGATGTGCCACGCCGACTGCCTGCAGGGCACCGGAAGCGTCCCCGGCCAGGTGTGCATGGCCTGCCACTCCAAAACCGAGGACCTGCAAAAACGCGGCGACCCCGCGTTCCTGCACCAGACGCACGTGACCGACCACCACGTGGAATGCTTCTACTGCCACTCCGAAATCCGCCATGGAAAGGACGTCGTGCATGGCGGCGAAGACATCTCCTGCACCCAGTGCCACACCGACCGGCACGCCCAGGTCGCCACGCTGTATCGCGGCCAGGGAGCGCACGACGTCAAGGGCAAGCCCAGCGTCATGTGGGCGGCTTCCGTCCAGTGCATCGCCTGCCACAGGACGCCGGCCGCCGGCGGCAAAGTCTCGCCCGAGGGCCTCGGCGAAGCCACCGGCGCCGCTTGCGCCGCTTGCCATGGCGACGCGGTGGACGGTATGATAGCCACATGGAAAGACGATGCGGCCAAGAGCGTCGGCCAGGCGCAGAAGGCAGTTGAAGCGGCCGCCGCCCGTCTCGCGGCGCTGCCCGATTCCCCTGAAAAGCAGGCCGGCGCCAAGGTTCTCGCCGAGGCGCGCGAGGACCTGAAGTTCGTCATGGCCGCCAATCCCGTTCATAACCCGGAGTACGCTTCCGGCATTCTGGAGAATGTCTGCTCCAAGGCCGCGCAAGTGGCCCAGGCGCACGCTCAGAAATGAAGACCCCCGACGAAACCGCCCGGCCTTCCTCGCCTGCCGCCGACCCCGGCTGGGTTCGGCGCGTCATCCGAGGCCTCAAGTCCATCCGTTTCGCCATCGTCCTCATGGCGCTTATCGCCGCGGCATCCATCGTCGGCACGCTCATCGAGCAGGGGCTCTACCTGCCCGAGGCGGCCATCGCCCGTTACGGCCGCGTCGTCGGCTCGCTCATCGTCTTGCTCGGGCTGAATCATCTCTACGTCACGTGGTGGTTCCTGGGCCTTCTGGGGCTGCTGGCGCTCAGCGTCGCCGCCTGCACCTTCTCGGGCGTACGGTTCACCCTTCGCAAGAGCTTCTCGTTGATCACCCATGCGAGCATCCTGCTCATCGTCGCCGGCGCCATCCTGCGCGGCATCGCGGGCGTGGACGGCATGCTCACGATCGAGAAGGGAAAGACGATCGGCGACTTCGAAGTCGAAGACGCCGCCGCCCGGACCCCGCTCGGATTCCAAGTGCGGCTGGACGACTTCGTCGTCCGGTACTATGACGATGCGCACGATGCGCTGGAAGTCCGCCTGGAGGGAACAGCGCAGGCCCGCTCCATCCCGCGCGAAGTCGGCAAGGTGGTCCAGTTGCGCGCCGATGGGACCTCCGTCGAGGTGCTGAGGTATTTCCCCGATTTCAAGATGGACGAGAACAGCAAGTTCTACTCCGCCTCCAACGAGCCGCTCAACCCGGCCGTCGAGGTCCGGTTCACCGGCCCCGCCGGGGAATCCACGCAGTGGCTTTTCTCGAAGTACCCCGATCTCGAAGGCCACGGTAAAGTCCCTGCAGGCATCAAGATCAAATACGTCTGGCACGCGCCCACGGTCAAGGCTTTCGAGAGCCACGTCACGATCCTGGACGCGGGCGGAAAAGAGGTCCAGAACGCCGTCATCCTCGTCAACTCGCCGCTCAAGGTCGGCCCTTATACGTTCTACCAGGTCTCGTACGACCCGGAGACCCTGGCCAGCACGCTGGAGGTGACGCGCGATCCGGGCGTGCCGCTGGTCTTCGCCGGGTTCCTCCTCCTGCCGATCGGCGTAGCGCTCGCGTTCTATGCGAAGCCGCTCTTGAACCGAAAGGGGCGTGCCGATGCATGAGCAGTTGTGGACGATGTCCTTCGTCATCTTCCTGGCCGCGGTGCTGCTGAACGCGCTGCAGGCGGTCCTGGCGCTGGTCATGAGGAAGGCCGACCGCGGCGCCGATTCGGCCGGCTGGCTCCGCTGGATGCGCGGGGCGGGCAACGTCCTGATCGCACTCGGCATGGTCGGCCTGACCGCGACGATTATCGCCGAGTGGCGGGCGATCGGCTATCCGCCGTTCTCGAACGTCCCCGAATCCATGCTCTGGATGGCGTGGGGCTTCTGCGCGGTGTACTTCGTCTCGCGCATCTTCGTGGGCTTCACCGGGATGGAGCTGGGCGCGTCGCTGGGCGCGGTGGGAATCCTGGCGGTCTCGACGCTCTTCGCGCAGGGCGCGCACCCGCTGATGCCGGCGCTGCAGAGCAAGTGGCTGGTCTTCCACGTCTTCACGTGCATGGTCTCGTACGGCGCGTTCTTCGCGGCGTTCTGCACGGCCATCCTGTGGCTGGCGATCTGGCGGCAGCGCGAGTCGCAGAAAGTCCTGGACGTGCTCGCTTACCAGTTAATGGCGTTCGGCTTCCTGGCGCTGACGGTCGGTATCATCTCCGGCTCCGTGTGGGCGAAGCAGGCGTGGGGCCGTTACTGGGGCTGGGATCCGAAGGAGACGTGGTCGCTGATCACGTGGTTCGTGTACGGCATCTATCTGCACTTCCGCATGGCCGGCTCGCAGTTCGGCGTCAAGCGCGAGAACCTCCCGCGCTTGAACGCCATCTTTGCCATCGCCGGCTTCGTGTTCGTTGCCTTCACCTACTTCGGCGTGAGCTACCTGCTCGTCAGCCTGCATTCCTACGCCACGAACTGACCCGCGCGGCGGACTTCTCTCTTCGCTCTTCCCGGGATCAGGGGTAACAGGTTCACTTCCTGTCTCCTCAGCCAGTCACGGATGAACGACCAACGCTCAACATCGAACGCCCAACGTCCAAGTACGGCCAGCGACATACTGAACCTCGATGATTGCACATCCATGGGCGTTGGACGTTGGATGTTGGGTGTTCGAAGTTCCTCCGTAGTGGCATCTCCCGAATTCCCGGTTTGAGTCCAGGATGGCCAGCCATGAACGAACCAACGCCCAACATCCAACGCCGAACGCCCAACGTCCAATTCCGCCGGCTCCGGGCGCGGAAATAATTGGGCGTTGGAAGTTCGATGTTGCGCGTTCGATGTGGATCCGTTTACGGTCTTCGCGGGCATCGGGCTGGGGATCGTCTGCTTCGTGGTCGTCGCGGCGCTCGGCTGCATCGTTTACGAGGTCGTGAAGGCGCACGGCAACATTTCCACGGCGCTTGCGGACGCGAAGGCGGATCTGGCGAAGGCCGAGGCGACCGTTGAGAGCCTGGTCACTGCTGCGAAGAAGGCAGTGTAGCGACAATGGGGCGGGCCGGACTGAAAGGTTCGGCCGGTTCCTTCTTCATGCTGCATCTTCAGGCGAAGCGTGCTTGACATCGCGTAGAATGGTTGGGAGAATGCCTGCACTGGGCGGACGAGGGGGGCTGAATAGGCGAGGAAGGCTATCCGGCAAATTCCGAGAGAGACGGTCAAATTTGCAAACTCCGATGAAATGAGAGAATTCGGAGGCATCATCGATTGAGAAAACGATTGGCGGCGGCACTTGGGCTTATTCTCACCATCGGGACGGCCGGTTGCGGTCTTCGAATGATCTCGCCAATGTCCCGGATTGACCGAAACACGATTCCGGAGATGACCGAGAGCAATACTCCAGTACACATAGATGGTGAGAAGTTGCAGTTCACTGTCGACGCTACGATTGAGACTCCAGGTGATGTGAGGTCAGCTACGCTGCCTTACGATCCGATGCTTTGGCGTTGCTGCGGCTTGCTCTTTGTGGTTGCCGATAAGGCGATGGGCGATTGCGACAGGGTTTTCATTGATACGGGGATGGTGGGCGGCGCCGCTTTGTGCCTTGTTACGCCCGACATCGTCGCCCGCCGGAAACTGCCGACGCGTTGGGGACTCCCTTACAATAGTAGCAAGCCGGTAGCGTTGCTTGGACTTGCTTATGTTGACCGCCTCAATGTCGGCGGGCTTACGATTCGACGCTTCCAGGCCGTCATCGTTGATCAAGGCTGGCAATACCGAATCTTGGGACTGCCTGTCTGGCAGAGTACATATTGGTGCTTGGGCGCAAGGTTTCTGCGTGCGGCACATTTCCTCCGTTTCGACAACGCGGCTCGCAAACTGACCTTCGAAGGTAAGGAGTCCTTCGCGCCGGATTTGACGCGACGCTGGGTAAGCTACCAGTTCGTCATGCGCGATGACGATGGTGCCTATCTGCGGTTGCCTGTCGCCGGAAAAGAGATCGAAGTACTGTTCGATTCCGGGTGGGGACGAAAACTGACGCTCAGTCAGGCAGACTGGGATTCCATCAAGAGCAGCGTTGAGGTCAGCAGCCACGCTGCCGATAAGATTTTCACATGGGGCGGCAACGAGACAGTCGACAACTACAAGGTCAAGAACCTGCCGATAGGAGACACGACTTTGGGCAACACAATCATCCAAGTCTGTAGCCGCGAACAGGCATCCGTAATCGGCTTAGCGTTTTTCGATGACGCAGTCGTTGTTCTTGACTACGAGAAATCGAAACTATGGATTGGAACGCGCCGCGACACTGATTGATAGGTAGGGGAAACGGTTTAGCTTCCTCGAGAGGCTGCCAGGCCTTAGAATCGTCCGGCTTAAACCTGTCAGCACCGCCATTGACGTAGCGAGTTAACGGCAAACCTTCCGGGAGTTGCCCGTCAAAAAGTGCGTAAGCCGCTGTTCTGTAAGAGGATACGCCCACGCGCACCCCTTGCGCGCCTAATTGGAAAGAGGAGCCGGAGCGGTTTGTCGTAGGTACGAGATGGCCAGCGATCCGGCGATCCACCAGCGATCCCCTGCGGAGGGAAATCGCTGCCTGTTCCCCCAGGAATACACAAAAAAAGAAGCGCTCCCGAAAAGAAGCGCTTCTTTCGAACACGGCAACGAAAAGACGGCGCGTATCGCCGGACTACCGATTCTTCCGCCTTGCGACCTTCGCAACAAGCCCGGCCAGCCCGAGTCCGAGGAGCGACAACGTCGCCGGCTCAGGGGTAAGAGTTACGTCCCCGTCAAGCTGCGCGATCACCTCGACTTCGGCCGGGCCGCTCAAGGGGTCCGGGTTCGAGAGGCCGACACCGGGGACGAAGGTCATGGGCGCCGTCCCGAACGTGTAGCCGGGCAGCTCCGGAAAGGTGCCGTTCGACGAGAGGTCGAACGTTTCATCCAAGCTGGGCATGACAAAGTCGCCATTGTCGGTGTAGTCGCTGAGCCACTGGGTCAGGTCTATGTTCACGTACAGAGGCGTACTCGGCGGGTCACCCGTCATCGCGAACATCGGCGCATTAAACTCATTGCCATCGTCCATGAACAGTTCGAGCGCGCTTTCCAGGTTCAGCTCATCATTGGACGTTCCATTCACGGC
>Ga0187852_1000420_pt1 | contig 45910 bp, 39 predicted proteins | sample June2016WEW_6_40_FD_134511 | JGI IMG/M metagenome (GOLD analysis project Ga0187852, IMG submission 134511) | Peatland microbial communities from SPRUCE experiment site at the Marcell Experimental Forest, Minnesota, USA - June2016WEW_6_40 | ecosystem: Environmental > Terrestrial > Soil > Wetlands...
CAAGCCCCGCGAAACAGGCCAAGAACCCTTCCATCGACCCACCCTCTCAAGCCAAAAAGCCTGAGCGGCGCAGAATCGATCACCAAATCACACGCAAGCGAATTCGATATGCGATTCCCCTGCGCCTACGGCGCCCCGGAATGACAGCGCGGCCTTAATATGGGTAAGATTGAAATGCCCTCCTTCACAAAAGCCCCCACCCTTGGATAACACCGACCAAGTCACCTATTGGAACGAAGGCGCCGGCGCGAAATGGGCGGCGAACCAGGCGCGGCTCGACCGGCTCTTCGCGCCCCTGACGCAAGCGCTCATCGCGGCTGCGGCGCCCCGGCCCGGCGAGCATGTCCTGGATATTGGCTGCGGCTGCGGGGATTTGAGCTTGGCCGCCGCCGCGCTTGTTGGCCCCACGGGCCATGTGCTGGGCGCCGATATTTCCCGGCCGATGCTGGAGCGGGCGCGGGCGCGTCAGGCTGTCGAAGGGCAGGGACTCGCGCTGGACTGGCTCGAGGCCGATGTCATGACCCATGCCTTCGAGCCCACGGCCGATCTTCTGATCTCGCGTTTCGGCGTGATGTTTTTTGCCGATCCCTTGGCCGCTTTCATCAATCTGAGGCGCGGCCTCAAACCCGGCGGGCGCTTTGCCTTTCTCTGCTGGCAGAGGCGTGAAGCCGTCGAGTGGATGCAATGGCCACTCGATCAAGTCTCCAGCGTTTTCCCCACGACCCCGGCCACGCTGGGCACGCCCGGCCCGTTCGGCCTCGCGGATGAATCCACCACCATGCGGCTCCTGGCGCAGGCTGGTTTTTCCGCCGTGACGGCCGATCCCGTCGAGGCCGCTTTGACCATCGGCGAGGGTCCGGACCCCGTGGACGATGCTCTGGCGTTGCTGCTTCAGACCGGTCCTTTCGCGAGTCTTTTCAACGAGGCGGGGGTCGCCGCGCGGGCGCAAGCGAAGCCGCTTTTACGCCGCGCGCTCGAAGCCAAGGTCCAAAACGGCGCGGTCCGCCTGGGCGGCGCGTGCTGGCTTTATCGCGGCGTGGCGCGATAAGTTCGCGTCCCGCGCGGGACTGTGCTAGGCCAGCCGCAGAAATCCACTCCAGAACGCTTTAGAAACGAAACCATGTCCGATTTTATCCGCGAGGTCGACGAGGAATACCGCCGCGACCGCGTCGTGAACTTTCTCACGAAACACCAGTATCTTCTCGTTGGCGTCGTGGTTGCGATCATCGCCGGCGCCGGCGGCTATCGTTTTTACATGGATCACAAGGTCAGCGTGGCCGAGGCGGCCAACGTGCGTTACGAAGCCGCGCTGCAGTTGCTTCGCGACGGCAAGAGCGCCGAGGCGCAGACGGCTTTCGACGAGATCCAGCACGATGCTCCCGTTGGTTATGCGCAGCTCGCCTGGATGAAGGCGGTCGAGGCCTTGGCCTTGCGCGATCCTGCCGCCGCCGCCAAAGGCTTCGATGCCATTGCAAGCGATGGGGCGCTCGATCAAGGGTTTCGCGATACCGCGCGTTGGCGCGGCGCGTTGATCCGGGCCGATCGCGAACAGCCGGAAGTGTTCGAAAAGCTTTATGCCCCCTATGCGGTCGACGGCTTTACGTATCATGCCTCGTTGCGCGAATTGCTCGCTTTGTCGGCGCTGAAGCGGGGGGATAACGAGGCGGCGGGACGCTGGCTCGATCAGATCATCATCGATCCCAAGGCGCCGAACGCTCTGCGCGGCCGGGCCGAGGGCTTTCTGGGCCTGGTTGCCGGCGGGGCCGTCGAGACGGCGCAAGCTCCGGCTGCTCCATCGGCAGACGCGCCGGTAAAAGGTGAAGCTCCGGCTGCTCCAGCGACGGAAGCGCCGATAAAATTAGAAACTCCGGCTGCGCCATCGGCGGAAGCGCCGGTAAAAAATGAAGCTCCGGCTGCTCCAGCGACGGAAGCGCCGGCCAAATAGGCCGGCTGAAAGAAACGGCCATGTTCACGATTGCTATTATCGGCCGTCCCAATGTCGGCAAATCAACCCTGTTCAATCGCCTGGTGGGCAAGAAACTCGCGCTGGTCGACGACCGGCCGGGCGTAACGCGCGACCGGCGGGAGGGCGAGGCGAAACTAGGCGATCTCCGCTTTACGATCGTCGACACGGCAGGGCTGGAGGAGGGCGACGCCGCTTCGCTGTCCGGCCGCACGCGCGCCCAAACCGAGGCGGCGATTGAAATGGCCGACGGGATTTTCTTCGTCATCGATGCGCGGGTCGGCTTGACGCCCGACGACCGGGCCTTCGCGGCTCTGGTCCGGCGCGCCGGAAAGCCGCTTATCCTCATCGCCAACAAGGCCGAGGGGAAGGCTGGCGAGGCCGGGGCCGTCGAGGCCTACCAGCTTGGCCTCGGCGATCCGATCCCGCTCTCGGCCGAACATGGCGACGGTTTTTCCGAACTCTATAGCGCGCTGCTCGAGGCGCTGCCCGCCGAGACGGCTTTGCCTGTCGAGGAAGAAGAGACCAGCGCCAAGAGTTTTGAAGACGACGAGGACGGGACCGAGCTGGATCCGACGAAGCCGCTGCGGATCGCTGTCGTCGGTCGGCCCAATGCCGGGAAGTCCACGCTGCTCAACCATATTATCGGCGAGGACCGTCTGCTCACTGGCCCAGAGGCGGGGCTGACGCGCGACGCCATCGGAATCGATCTCGTCTGGCGCGGGCGCGACATGAAAATGTTCGACACGGCGGGGCTGCGTCGCCGCGCCAAGGTCGACGACAAGCTCGAAAAACTCGCCGGCGCCGATGCCCTGCGCGCGGCGAAATTCGCCGAGGTGGTGGTTCTGCTGATCGATGCCACCATGCCTTTCGAGAAGCAGGATTTGACCCTTGCCGATCTCGTGGCGCGCGAGGGGCGCGCGCTGGTCATCGGGCTCAACAAATGGGATCTCATCGAGGATAAGGGCAACCGCTTGAAGGCGCTTCGCGAAGAAGCGTTACGTCTATTGCCTCAGGTCAAGGGCGCGCCGGTGGTTCCCGTGTCCGGCACGACCGGATTCGGCGTGGAAAAGCTGATGGAAGCCGCGATCGAGGTGCATGAAGTCTGGAACAAGCGCATCTCCACAGCGCGGCTGAACCGCTGGCTGACGGCGGCGATCGAGCACACCCCGCCGCCGGCCGTGGCGGGACGGCGGATCAAGATCCGCTACATGACGCAGTTGCGGGCGCGCCCGCCCTATTTCGTGATTTTCGGCAATCAGCTCGAAGCCCTGCCGGTGAGCTACGAGCGGTTTCTGGTGAACGGACTGCGCACCGCCTTCGACCTGCCGGGCGTGCCGATCCGCATTTCGAAAAAGACCAGCGACAATCCGTACAAGGATCGCAAGAGTCCGCAGCGCTGAGATGAGACCAACGACACTCTCGCCCGAGGAGCAATCGGCTTTGGCCGGCGTCTCGAAGGGCGAGAGCGAATAGTTTGATTTAAAACTCTCTTTTTACTTCATATCCATATGCATGTGATCCCCGGCGCCAGGCGCGGCCTTCGTGCCATAGCCGGTAACGGCGAAGGTGACGGGCACGGTGCCTGCCTTCTCGAACGTCAACGTCCCGCTCACCGTGTCGCCCTCCTTCAAGGGGGCGGTGGGGTTCAAGAACATGATGTGAAAGCCGCGGGGTTGCAGCGTGACAGTGCCCCCCGCCGGGATTTCCAGGCCCTTGTCGAGTTCGCGCATCCGCATGACGCCGTTTTCCATCGACATTTCATGGATTTCGGCTTTTGGCGCCTGGGGGATGGCGGCGCCGGTGAGACGGTCGGCGACGGTTCCCGTATTGGTGATGGTGGCATAGCCGCCCGCGACCTTGGCGCCGTTAGGCGTGGCGCGAATCCAGGCATCCTTGACGGTGATGGCGGAGGCGGCTTGTTCCGCCGCGCGGGCGGGGGAGGCGGCCAAAAATAGGCCGAATGCGATGAGTGCGACGGTCGTGACGAGCTGTTTCATGAGATGAATTCCTGTCTGATGGAGGGGGTTCTTGTTCGTCAGACGAACGCGGGCGGTCCCCTGGCATGGGGGGACGGCGGCATCGCCGCGGCCGGCGCCGTTTCGCCGCGCGGCGAAACGGGTTTCTCGATCATGGCTAGGCGGGCGGGTTCCGGCGTGGCCGTTGGCGATGCGATCGCGATCAGGCGGCAGGCGAGGGCGCAGCAGGAATCGCCCGCCGCATGTTTCCGGGGCCCCGTTGGGCTATCGGGGGTCGTCTGGCTCTGGCATAGCGCCGGCACGCCGGGAGCGCTGGCGTCAGCCGCGCCGAGCAGTCCCTGGATCAGGAACGCGTAGAGCGACAGGACCGTGAGCGTCAGTCTCACGCGCTTGAGCGGAGCCATCATCTTGCCTTGCCCGCTTCGATCACCGGAACGCGCTCTCTTTTTGAGAGGTTCGAGCATGTCCTCGATCGAAAAAGTCCGCAACTTTTTCAGGACACGCTCTAAGCCGGTGCTTGGAAACTTAATACTCTGTCGCTCGGGAAATCATAGAGCCGGCCGGTCTCCGTCGAACTGGGTAGGCAGAATTGAAGGAGCTTCGGTGCGAGATCTTCCGGTGTCTTTAGCTCGAGCGGATCTTCGCCGGGCATGGCGGCGGCGCGCATGTGGGTGCGCAATGCGCCGGGATTGATGGCCATGACCCGCACGCGCGTGAGATTCACCGTCTCGGCCGCATAGGTCCGCGCCAGACTATCCACCGCGCTTTTGGAGATGGCGTAAGGTCCCCAATAGGGCTTGAAATCGGCGCGGTGGCCGGCGCCCGAACTCAACAGCACGACGCGCCCGGCATCCGACATCCGCAAGGGGAGATCGAGCGAGCGGATGAGGCGGTAATTGGCGGTTACATTGACCGCCATGACCTGGTCCCAGCTCTTGGGATCGCAATGAGCCAAAGGCGTCAGCGGCCCCAGAATGCCGGCATTGCCGACGAACACGTCGAGTTTGCCCCAACGCTGATGGATCGCGGCGCCGAGCCGGTCGAGCGCGTCGAAATCCCTGATATCGACGGGGACGAGTGTTGCCTGGCTCCCCAGCGCCTTGATTTCGTCATCAAGTTCTTCGAGCGCGCCCTGGGTGCGGGCCAGCGCCACGACATGGGCTCCCGCCCCGGCCAAGGCCAGCGCGACGGCCCGGCCGATGCCGCGCGAGGCGCCGGTGACGAGAGCGACGCGGCCCTCGAGGGTTTTGACGTTTGGATCGTTCATGAGACGAGCTACTCGAGCGCTTCCACTTGGGTGGAATCACCCAAGTGATCGGAAATCGCTCTCTTTTTTAAGAGGTTAGAACATTTCTTCAATCACAAAAGTCTGCAACTTTCGTGGGAAATGCTCTAGCCGGTCTCCGCGAGAAGCGAAAGCTGGCTTCGGGTTTCCCCATTCACATCGGTGAGATAGGTGGGGTAATCGCCGGTGAAGCAATGGTCGGTGAATTGCGGATGGATGGGATCGCGCCGTTCCTCGCCCATCGCGCGGTAGGTGCCCTCGACCGAGAGAAAGGCCAGGGAATCGCTGCCGATATACTCCCGCATCTCTTCCAGGGAGTGAGTCGCGGCGAGCAGCTTGTCGCGCTCCGGCGTATCGATCCCGTAATAGTCGGGATATTTGATCGGCGGCGAGGAAATCCGGAAATGGACCTCGCGGGCACCGGCTTCGCGCATCATCCGCACGATTTTCACCGATGTCGTGCCGCGCACGATCGAATCATCGATCAAGATGATGCTCTTGCCCTCGACGACGGAGCGATTGGCGCTGTGCTTGAGCCGCACGCCGGTCTCTCGGGTCGATTGCGTCGGCTGGATGAAGGTGCGGCCGACATAATGGTTGCGGATAATGCCGAGTTCGAAGGGAATCCCCGAGGCCTGGGCATAGCCGATCGCCGCCGGCACGCCGGAATCGGGTACGGGAACGACGACATCGGCGGCGATTGGCGTTTCACGCGCAAGCTGTGCGCCCATCGCCTTGCGGGTCTCGTAGACGGAGCGGCCGTAGACGACCGAATCCGGCCGGGCAAAGTAAATATATTCGAAAATACAGGGCCTTGCCGGTACTTTCGGGAAGGGGCGCAAGGATTCCACGCCGCTTTCCGTGATGACGACGATCTCGCCGTTTTCGATATCGCGAACGAATCGCGCGCCGATAATGTCGAGCGCGCAGGTCTCCGAGGCCAGGAGGAAGTGGCCATCCAATTCGCCGAGCACCAGCGGCCGGATGCCGAGCGGGTCGCGCGCGCCGATCAGCGCTTTGTTGGACAACGTGACCAGGGCATAGGCGCCCTCGAGCTCGCGGAGCGCTTCGATAAACCGTTCGATCACGCGCGGTTTGCGGCTGCGGGCTACGAGGTGGAGAATCACTTCGGTGTCGGAGGTCGACTGGTAGATCGCGCCATCGCGGATGAGCGCGCGGCGCAGCGTCAAGCCATTGGTGAGATTGCCGTTATGGGCAACGGCAATGCCGCCGGTATCGAGTTCCGCGAACAAAGGCTGGACGTTGCGGAGAATTGTTTCGCCGGTCGTGGAATAGCGGACATGGCCGACGGCTGCGGTGCCGGGCAGCCGCGCGATGGTCGAGGCCTTGGAGAAATGGTCGCTCACCAAGCCGAGGCGGCGTTCCGAATTGAAGCGGGAACCGTCGAAGGCGACGATACCCGCAGCCTCTTGGCCCCGATGCTGAAGGGCGTGAAGCCCGAGCGCCGTGACTGCGGCCGCGTCGGGATGGCCAAAAATGCCGAAAACCCCGCATTCTTCCCGGAGGCGATCCGCCTCGGGATCGTAGGGATCGTCCTTATGGGAATCGAAGGCCGCCGTGGACCGGTCTTGGTTTGGCTCTGTCATAGACACCTCGCGGCACCGGGCACGTTCGTTTCGGACAATATATCGTCACGAAACTTAAATAATCGGAATATGCCCAAATGCTAGGATAATCGGTGCGATATCCTCGTAAATCATGGCACCTTTGTATTCTGGTCACGGCTTGGCGGGGTCGGCAGCGGCTTGGCCGTGTCGGTTTCCTGCGGCGGCTCGTCCGCCGCCGAGGCGGGTTTGGCCTTCTTGAAGCGGCCGATGATTCCCTCGGGATCGTCAGGCAGCAAAGCCGTCAACTGATCGCCGGTCGCGGCGAGAAAGGGCCGCATCTTGGCGTTTTTCGCCCATTCCGGCTGCTTTTCCGGCGGAACGAGCCAGGAGAAGAAGACATAAGCGATGACGCAGAGCAGCACGCCGCGCGCGGCGCCGAACACGAAGCCAAGCGAGCGGTCGAGCGCACCCACCTTGGAGTCGAGGATCACGTCCGACAATTTGATCGTGACGATCGAGACGAGCACGAGGGTGCCGAAAAAGACCAGCGCCGCCGAGGCGGCCATGGCCACGACATCCTTGGAAATATAGGGTTTCACGTAAGGCAGGACGGACGGATAGAAGTAAATCGCGGCCGCCGCCGCCGCGCCCCAGGAGGCAATCGCCAAGACTTCGCGGGTGAAGCCGCGCAGCATGGCGAGCAAGGCCGAGATCAGCACGATAACGATGAGGCCGAGGTCGAGATAGGAGGGCATGGTCTTAGCCTTCGGCCTCTAACGCCGTTCAAGAGAGACTTTTCTAGCGAAACACGCCGCCGGCGGCGCAAGTGGCTTATAGCGAAGGCCAATCGCCACGTCACCTCGTTCGCCGCTCATCCACACGTTGCTGTTGCTTTGGCGCACCGGCCGGCCGGGGTTTCGCGATCTCCGCGACCAAGGCGCCGATATGTTCGCACGCCGATAATTTCATGGGGTCGCCGCCGCCATCCGGGGCGGCCTGAGCGCTGCGCGGGGCAACCGCGCTGGTGAAGCCGAGCTTGGCCGCCTCTTTCAATCGCGCCGCCGCATGCGCGACCGGCCGGACCGCGCCGCTCAAGCCCACCTCGCCGAAATAGACGGCATGGGGCGGCAGGCTTTGCCCCGACAGCGAGGAGACGAGCGCGGCGGCGGCGGCCAGATCGGCGGCGGGCTCGCTGACCCGCAAGCCGCCGGCAATGGTGAGATAAATATCGTGCTGGCCGAGTTTCAGCCCGGCATGGGCCTCCAGCACCGCGACGACCATCGCGAGGCGGCTGGTATCCCAGCCGACCACCGCGCGGCGTGGCGTGCCGAGTGAAGTTGGCGCGACGAGCGCCTGAATTTCCACGAGAAGCGGCCGTGTGCCCTCCATGCCCGCGAAGACCGCGACGCCCGGCGTCACCTCGTCATGGGCGGTCAAGAACAAAGCCGAGGGATTGGCGACTTCGTTCAAGCCGCCGCCCGTCATCTCGAAGACGCCGATCTCGTCCGTCGGTCCGAACCGGTTTTTTACCGCGCGCAGAATCCGGAAGTCGCGCCCGCCCTCGCCCTCGAAGGAGACGACGGCATCGACCATGTGCTCGACGACGCGGGGGCCGGCGATCTGTCCGTCCTTGGTGACATGGCCGACCAGAATCACCACGGCGCCGGTGGTCTTGGCGAAGCGGATGAGCGCCTGTGCCGAGCCGCGCACCTGCGTGACCGTGCCGGGCGAGGATTCCACCGCGTCGGTCCACATGGTCTGGATCGAATCGATCACGACAAGGGCCGGGCGCGCGCCGTGGGAGAGGGTGGCGACGATATCCTCGACGCCGGTTTCGGCCGCGAGTTCGACCGGCGCGGAGGAGAGGCCAAGCCGGGTGGCGCGTAGCCGTACCTGATCCATCGCCTCTTCGCCCGAGATATAGACGACACGCTCGCCGCGCCGCGCCAGCGCCGCGCAGGCTTGGATCAACAATGTGGATTTTCCGATTCCCGGCTCGCCGCCGAGCAGCAGCACGGAACCGGGCACGAAGCCGCCGCCGGTCACCCGGTCGAGCTCGCCGATGCCGGTCTCGAGGCGGCGTTGCGGCGCATCCGCATGAGCGAGTTCGCCCAGCGCGAACACGCGCCCCTTCTTGGCGCCGCGCGCGGCCTGCGCCCCGATGCCCGCCACGCCGCCATCCTCGATAATGGAATTCCAAGCGCCGCAAGATTCGCAGCGGCCCTGCCAGCGTGGCGTGACATTGCCACAGCTCTGGCAGACGAAGGCGGATTTGGGTTTGGCCACGTCAGCGGCCGGGGCGGGAGGCGATCATGGGGAGTGACTAGAACAAAACAGGGACAAAGGGAAGGGGCGTCTTGCCCGACCACGCCAAGTATCGCCGGTGGCTGCGGGCGCCGGATAGGGTATGGCCTGGCCGCTCCGGCGCCGAAAGCGCTTTAGTGGTGTGCGGGAAGATGATCCTCTTGCGCCAGGTTGGAGAAGCGCGTCATCTCCGCCTCGAAAGCCAGTTCGACGGTCCCGGTGGGGCCGTGACGTTGCTTGCCGATGATGACTTCGGCGCGGCCATGCACGCGTTCCATATCCGCCTGCCAGGTCAAGAATTCCTCGCTGCCTTCGCGCGGTTGTTTGTTCTTCAGGTAATATTCCTCGCGATACACGAACATCACGACGTCGGCGTCTTGTTCGATCGAGCCGGATTCACGCAAATCCGACAATTGCGGACGCTTGTCGTCGCGGGATTCGACTTGCCGCGAAAGCTGAGACAAAGCGACGACGGGGACAGCCAGTTCCTTTGCGAGCGCTTTCAATCCGGTCGTGATTTCCGTCAACTCCTGAACGCGATTCTCGCCCTTCGACTTGGAACCGGAGAGTAGCTGCAAGTAATCGACGACGAGAAGATCGAGCCCGCGTTGCCGCTTGAGCCGCCGCGCGCGGGCGGTGAGCTGGGCGATGGAAATACCGCCGGTCTGGTCGATATAAAAGGGAATCGACTGCATCTCGCGCGCCGCTTCCGCGATCCGGTGAAATTCGTGCTCGGTAATATCGCCGCGCCGGATCTTGTAGGAGGCGACGGCCGATTGCTCCGCGATGACGCGGGTGGCGAGCTGTTCGCAGGACATTTCGAGCGAGAAGAAGCCGACGATGCCGCCATTGATGGTTTCCGGCGAGCCGTCGGGCTTGGTGCGAAATTCGTAGGCTTTCGCGATATTAAAGGCGATATTGGTGGCGAGCGCCGTTTTGCCCATGCCCGGTCGGCCCGCGATGATCACGAGATCGGAGGCTTGCAACCCGCCGAGCTGGCGGTCGAGATCGGTCATGCCCGTCGAAATGCCGGAGAGCTGGCCATCGCGCTCGAAGGCCTTGGCGGCCATGTCGACCGCCGTGGTGAGGGCATCGGAAAAGCGCTGGAAGCCGCCGTCGTAGCGGCCAGATTCGGCAATCGAATAGAGCTTGCGCTCGGCTTCCTCGATCTGGTCGCGCGGCGTGAGCTCGACCGGCGCGTCGTAGGCGCCGTTGACGATATCCTCGCCGATCAAAATCAGGTCGCGGCGAATCGCGAGATCGTAGACGGTGCGGCCGTAATCCTCGGCGTTGATGATGGCGGTGGCTTCCGCCGCCAAACGCGCGAGATATTGCGGAATGGTCACGCCACCGAGATCGTGATCGCCCAAGAAGGTCTTCAGCGTCACGGGGGTCGCGACCTTGCCCGCGCGAATCAATTGCGAGGCAATTTCGAAGATGCGGCGATGCAGTTCCTCGGAGAAATGGTCGGGCTTGAGGAAATCCGAGACCCGGTCGTAGGCATCGTTGTTGATCAGGATCGCGCCGAGGAGAGCCTGCTCCGCTTCGATATTATGCGGCGCCACGCGGAAATTCGCGTCCTTGCCACTCGATTGTTTCGCGATAAGGGACAGCCGTCCCCCCGCGTGGTCCATCACGCTCATGTCGATATTTGATCCAAGAGGCGGATATCTCATCCGCTGGGAATCGGCGGCCCGGTACGCGCGGCGGCCGGGCGTATTTGTGGCATGGGCGCGCCGCGCAGACGAGTCAAAACTTGAAACCCGGACCGCTGGTAAGATCGTGATGGGATAGGCCTGGGAATGACGGGGATTTCCATCCCGCTAGGCTTTTCTTACGCCGGGCGATCTTCTATGCGCGGGGGGAAATGGCGCCGCGATGTCATTCCGGGGCGCCGTAGGCGAGCCCGGAACCTAGGCCAACGCTGTCGGCGGAAGAGGCTGAATCATCCAGCGGGCGGATTTTCCGTGCTTCTGGACGTGCCGCGTTGTCATGGATTCCGGGCTCTCGCCAGAGGCTCGCCCCGGAATGACAGAGCTGGATGATCATTTTTTCCTGGTTTAGCCGCGCATCTACCCGCTGTTGCGCAACCCTGCCGCCACGCCGTTGATGCTGAGGTGGATGCCGCTGCGGACCTCTTCGTCGTCTTGATTCGCCCGCAGCATTTTCAACAGTTCGACCTGCACGTGGTTCATCGGATCGAGATAGGGGAAGCGATTCGAAATCGAGCGTTCGAGCAGTGGGTTCGATTCCAAAAGCCGGGTTTGGCTCATGATTTCGAGCACGGCGCCGATCGTCCGTTCGTGCTCGCGGGTAATCGCCGCGAAGATCGAGGTGCGGAGATCCACATCCTCGACGAGATCGGCATAGCGCGAGCCCACAGCCAGGCTGCTTTTGGCGAGCACCATGTCCATATTGGAGAGCAGGGTGCGGAAAAACGGCCATTCCCGGTACATGCGGCGTAAAAGAGCGACGTCGTGGCCGGGTTCCGCCAGCCATTGCTGGGCCGCCGAACCGAAACCGTACCAGGCGGGGAGCATCACCCGGCACTGCGCCCAGCTGAACACCCAAGGAATGGCGCGGAGATCCTCGATCCGCCGGGTCTTTTTGCGCGAAGCGGGGCGGCTGCCGAGGTTCAAGGTCGCGATCTCGTTGATCACGGTCGAGCCCCAGAAATAATCCTCGAAACCGGGCGTCTCGTAGACCAAGCCGCGATAGGCGCGGAAGGCTTTGTCCGAGAGGTCCTGCATCGTCTCGATAAAGAGTTGCGGGATCGTCGGGCGGTGGGTGTCGAGCAGGGTCGATTCCAGCGTCGCGGCGATCAGGATGTTGAGGTTGCGCCGGCACACGTCCTCGTTGGAATATTTGGACGAAATGATTTCGCCCTGTTCGGTGATGCGGATTTGGCCGCTCACCGCGCCGGGCGGCTGGGCCATGATCGCGTCGTAGCTCGGGCCGCCGCCACGCCCGACCGAGCCGCCGCGCCCGTGGAACAGACGCAGTTTGACGTCATGTGCCCTAAACGTCTCGATCAGCGCGATTTCGGCCTGGTAAAGTTCCCAGCCTGACGTGACGAACCCGCCATCCTTGTTCGAATCGGAATAGCCGAGCATCACCTCCTGCACCTTGCCGCGCGAGGCGACGATTTTGGCGAGATGCTTGTTCCGGAACACGGCATCCATGATCCCGGCGCTGGCGCGCAGATCGTCGATGGTCTCGAACAACGGAACCAGCGTCACGGCGCTGCTGCCATCGGGCCGGACGAGGCCAACTTCCTTGAGCAGCACGGCGAGTTCGAGCATGTCGGAGACGGATTCCGCCATCGAAATGATGGAGGTATGGATGGCCGCGTCGCCATATTGTTTCTTGACCTCGACCGCCATGCGGAACACGGCCAATTCTGTTTGCGTTTCCTCGCCATAGGTCACGAAGGGCGAGACCAGCGGGCGGGCCGTCTCCAGCTCCCGGCCGAGAATGGCCACGCGGTCGCTCTCGCTGAGATCGAGATAATTGGTGCCGGGCGAGACGGCCTCCAAAAGCTCCGCGATAGTGCGTTCGTGCACCGCCGAATTTTGCCGCAGGTCGATGCTCGCGAGGTGGAAGCCGAAGCAGCTCACCGCGCGGCGCAACTGGTGCAGACGTCCGCGCGTCAAAATGCCGGAGCCGTTGCTCGCCAAGCTGTGCTCGATGATGGCGAGATCGGCGTCGAATTCGGCCGGGCTCTCGTAGGGGGGCTTTTGGCCGAGCGGCTGGTTGTCGAAACGCTGCGAGGTGGAATAGATGCGCCGGATCATCCCATAAAGCGCGCGGCGGTAGGGCTCGCCTTTCTGGCTGTCGCGATTATCGCCGGCGAGATCGGCAAGCGCGCTCAATTCCGGGCTCACCGTGACGATGCTGGCGCTGAGCGTCAGCTCGTCGCGCAATTTGCGCAGCTCGTTATTATAATGACTCATGGCTTTCAAGCCATGCATCCGGGCGGTTTCGGCCAAGACCTCCGATGTCACGAAGGGATTGCCGTCGCGGTCGCCGCCAATCCAGCTCCCCATGCGCAGGAAGGAGGGGATGGGTTGGCCGGGCTCGTTGGATTCGAATTGTTCGACCTGCTTTTCCAGCGTGCGGTAGACGCCCGGCAGCTCTTTCAGCAGGGAATAATCGTAATAGCTGAGGCCGTTGGCGACTTCGTCGAGCACGGTCAGCTTGCGGCGGCGCAAGAGGCTGGTCTGCCACAGGGCGAGCATCGCCTCGTGAACGCTTTGCTTGATCTCTTCGCGCTCTTCTTCCGTATTGTCGGGATGGCCGTAGCGCTCGAGGAGACCCTTGATGGCGATCTCCCAGGTCATGGTGCTCTTGCGGCGTACCTCGGTTGGATGCGCGGTCAGCACGGGGCCGATAAAGGCTTCCTCGAAAAAGGCCTGGAGTCCGGCGCGGGTCACGCCATGTCTCTGCGCATTGTCCAGCGCCCGCTTGATCGTGCCGACGCGTGGCTTGGAGCCCGCGATCGCATGCGCCCTGGTGCGCCGGGCGTGATGGGCATCTTCCGCGATATTGGCGAGATGCGAGAAATAACTAAAGGAGCGCACGACCAAAGCCGCTTGCCGCGGCGTCAACGATTTGAGGATCTGTTCGAGCGCCCGGGCTTCCTTATCGTCGCGATGGCGGTGAAAGCGGATCGAGGTTTTGCGGATTTCCTCGACGGTGTCGAAAATCGCGTCGCCCTCTTGATCCCGGATCGTGTCGCCCAGCACATGGCCGAGAAACCGGGTATCCTCGCGCAGCGGTCCGTCCTTGTCGGCGAACCGGCTGAATTCCGCGAATTCCGTGGTTTCCGATTCGATTGTCACGACAACTCTCCCAGGCAAGGGGTACAGGTCAGTAGGGCCACGCCGGAAGGACCGGGGCGTTCCCCCGGCATATCCCAGCTGGCTCTTGTCTACGCCCAGAGCAAATGTTTCGCCATAGCCCAAGGCATGCTACTGGCCTGACTGTTTTTGAGCCCGCCTTAAACTTTTCTGAGGGACGCAAGCTTTTGAAGACGATCATGACCAAGCTTGCCGAGCGCCGCGCCCAGGCGGAAGCCGGTGGCGGTGAAAAGCGCGTCGAGGCCCAGCACGCCAAGGGCAAGCTGACCGCCCGTGAGCGGATCGAGCTTTTGCTGGACGAAGGCTCCTTCGAGGAGTTCGACATGTTCGTCGAACACCGTGCCGTCGATTTCGGCATGGAGACGCAAAAAATACCAGGCGATGGCGTCGTAACGGGCTGGGGCACGATCACCGGCCGCACCGTTTTCGTCTTCGCCAAGGATTTCACCGTGTTTGGCGGCTCGCTCTCGGAGACCCATGCGCAGAAGATCACCAAGATCCAGGACATGGCGCTACGCAACCGGGCCCCGATCATCGGTATTTTCGATGCCGGCGGCGCGCGCATCCAGGAAGGCGTCGCGGCGCTCGCCGGTTATGGCGAGGTGTTTCAACGCAATGTGCTGGCGTCGGGCGTCATTCCGCAGATTTCCGTGATCATGGGACCCTGCGCCGGCGGAGATGTCTATTCTCCCGCGATGACCGACTTCATCTTCATGGTGAAGGATACGAGCTATATGTTCGTGACCGGCCCCGATGTCGTGAAAACCGTCACCAACGAGACCGTGACGGCAGAGGAGTTGGGCGGCGCTTCGATCCATGCGGTGCGCAGCTCCGTCGCCGACCGCGCCTATGAGAACGACGTCGAGGCCTTGTTGCAGATGCGGCGGTTGGTGGATTTTCTCCCCGCCTCCAACGTGGCGCCGATGCCGGATTGGCCAGCCGAATCCGCCGGGGGGCGGGATGCCAAGGATTTCTCGCTCGACACCCTGATCCCGGACAGTCCCAACACGCCCTACGATATCAAGGAGTTGATCGCCAAGACCGCCGACGATGGCGATTTCTTCGAGATCCAGGAAGCTCATGCCAAAAATATCGTGGTGGGCTTTGGCCGGGTCGAGGGCCGCACGGTGGGCTTCGTCGCCAACCAGCCCATCGTCTTGGCGGGCGTGCTCGACAGCGATGCCTCGCGCAAGGCCGCGCGGTTCGTGCGCTTTTGCGATTGCTTCAACATTCCCATCGTCACGTTTGTGGATGTGCCGGGCTTCCTGCCGGGCGCGGCGCAGGAATATGGCGGCCTGATCAAACATGGCGCCAAGCTGCTCTACGCCTATGCCGAGGCGACGGTGCCGAAGATCACGATCATCACCCGCAAGGCGTTTGGCGGCGCCTACGACGTGATGGCGTCCAAACATCTACGCGGCGATCTCAATTTCGCCTGGCCGACCGCCCAGATCGCGGTGATGGGCGCCAAGGGCGCGGTCGAGATTATTTTCAGGGCCGATATCGACGATGCCGGAAAGATCGCGGCGCGGACCAAGGATTACGAGGACCGGTTCCTCTCGCCCTTCGTCGCCGCCGAGCGTGGCTATATCGACGAGGTGATCATGCCGCATTCGACAAGGCGCCGGGTGGCGCTGGGCCTCGCCATGCTACGCGGCAAGACGCTGGAGAACCCGTGGAAAAAGCACGGGAATATTCCGCTTTGAGCAGGCTCTAATAGATTATTTGATATCCCAAAAACCATGAGAACTCGTTAGACGCCACGGCGTTCTGGAGGCCGCGCCCCGCCGACAGCATGAGATGGTTGTGCTCGTCGAAATCGTAGACGGCGCCGAGGTTAAAGCCGGTGCTGTCCTTGCCGCCGATGACAGTGGCCGTCTGGTGAAATAGCTCGCCGCCGAGCGTGAGATTGGGCGCCACCTTGCGTTGAACCAGCAAGCCGGAGAACCAGTAGTCTTTGTCGAGCGTGCCGCCGCCGTTATTGATCCAATAGCCGCCGCCGGTGTCGACCGTCCAATCACCGTAGCTTTTCTGTACCCAGATTGGCAGAAGCGTGCGGGTGTGGCCGGCACCGAGCGCGCGAGACTGGTCGCCAGTGGGGAAATCCATGATGGGATAGAGCGCGACCTGCGGACGCCAGCCTTGCTCGTCCTCTTGGATGAAGCGGTATTTGAACCCGATTTCCGAATCGCCGTAGCCGAATTGCGGCGCCATTGCCCCGGGCCTGTCGAAGGACAAGGAAGCGCCGAGATGCAAATGACCGTTTGGGATGAGGCCGTAGTTGAAATCGAAACCCGGCGCCATGCCGCTGGTGTCGCCTTTGACATGCGTGCCAATAGAATAGGTGATCAGTTCGAAATGCTGGTAATCCACGGGCTCGGGATCATCGGTGAGATAGGGAGGGCCAGCCTCCGCCGGCAGAGGTGCAAAGGCCAGGACTAGGAGCGCGCAAATCGATGCCGCCGCGATGGATTTGGTTATTTTCGACGCGCGCGACAATTCAGGTTCCATCTCTCCGGTCCGGCCCAACGTTCTGCCTAATCTTTGCGCGCGCTTGCTACGCGGACCCTAGCTCTTGTTGGGATTAGGTGAAAGACGGGTTACGGTAGCGCCTCACATATCGCGAGGGGAAGAACGCATACCATGGCTTATGACGTCGATTTGTTTGTCATCGGGGCGGGGTCCGGCGGGACGCGGGCGGCGCGGATCGCGGCGGGCTATGGCGCCAAGGTCGTGGTGGCGGAGGAATTCCGGGTCGGCGGCACCTGCGTCATTCGCGGCTGCGTGCCGAAAAAGCTGATGGTCTATGCCAGCCGCTTCGCCGATGCGTTTGCCGAGGCCAATGGGTTCGGTTGGAATGTGGGCGAAACGAGCTTCGATTGGCCGCGCTTCGTCGCCGCCAAGGAAAAGGAGATCACCCGCCTTTCCGCGATTTACCGGACCAATCTCGAAAAGGCCGGCGTCGAGATCGTGGCCGCCCGTGCCGTCATCGAGGACGCGCATACGGTGGCGCTGAGCACCGGCCGGCGGATCAGCGCCGGGACAATTCTCGTCGCGACCGGCGGCTCGCCCACGCTGCATCCCGCCATCCCCGGCCAGGAGCACGCCATAACCTCCAACGAAATCTTCGACTTGCCCGTATTTCCCAAGCGGCTGTTGATTGTCGGCGCCGGCTATATCTCGGTGGAATTCGCCTCCGTTTTCGCCCGGCTCGGCAGCGCGGTGACCTTGACCTTTCGCGGCGAGAATGTGCTGCGCGGCTTCGACGAAGACCTGCGCGACGGTCTGCGCGAGGGCTTGAGCGAGGCGGGCGTCACGCTGCGCGCGGGCTGCCTGCCGGCAAAAATCGAGAAACACGCGGATGGCTTGGCCGTCACGATGAGCGACGGCGGCCTCCTGGAGGTGGACGAAGTGCTCGTTGCGACCGGCCGCGCGCCGCACACGCAGGGGCTCGGTCTCGACAAGGCCGGGGTGGAGCTTGGGCCCAAGGGCGAAGTCCTCGTCGACGAACAATCGCGGACCAACGTGCCATCTATCTACGCCGTCGGCGACGTGACGGACCGCGTCGCTCTGACGCCGGTCGCGATCCGCGAGGGGCATGCCTTCGCCGATAGCGTGTTCGGCGGGAAGCCCGGCTTCGCCGATCATTCCAAGATCGCGACCGCTGTTTTTACGACGCCTGAAATCGGCACGGTGGGGCTGACCGAGGCTCAAGCCCGCGCCCAAGTTCCGTGCGTCGATATTTACGCCGCCTCGTTCCGGCCGATGAAGGCGACGCTGTCGGGGCGAAGCGAGAAGACGATCATGAAAATCGTCGTGGACGCCGGAAGCGACAAGGTGCTCGGCGTCCACATCCTCGGCGAAGCGGCCGGCGAGATGGCGCAAATCCTCGGCATCGTGGTGAAGATGGGCGCCACCAAGGCCGATTTCGATGCGACCATGGCGGTGCATCCGACCGCGGCGGAAGAGCTGGTGACCTTGCGCACGCGCCGGATCCGCCACGAGCGAATCGAACCGGTTCCGGCGGGTCCCGGCATGGCGGCGCCAGCGGGGTAGGGCCGATACGCTTGCTTGAAACGTCGCTCTAAATTTCGGGGTCGCATCCCCGCGGAAGATTGTATATCTAGCTTTTTACGTCTGCCCGCTGCGAAGCCTGCGCGGGTCTGTAGGAGAATGTTATGTCGAGCGCCGCCTGGTCGCCACGTAGCTGGAGGGGATTGCCCATTCAGCAGGTGCCGGATTATCCCGATGCCGCTGCCCTTACCGATGTCGAGCGTCAGATCGCGAGCTATCCGCCGCTGGTTTTCGCGGGCGAGGCGCGCAAGCTGAAGAAAATGCTGGGCAAGGCGGCGGCTGGCGAGGCGTTTCTGCTGCAAGGCGGCGATTGCGCCGAGGCCTTCGCCGAACATGCCGCCGACAACATCCGCGATTTCTTCCGCGTTTTCTTGCAGATGGCCGTGGTCATGACCTTCGGCGCCGCTCTGCCCGTGGTGAAGCTTGGCCGCGTGGCCGGGCAATTCGCCAAGCCGCGCTCGGCTCCCACGGAACGGATCGGCGATGTCGAACTGCCGAGCTATCGCGGCGATATCGTCAACGGAATCGAGTTCGACGCGGCCTCGCGCGTGCCGGACCCGCAGCGTCAGATCGACGCCTACCGCCAGTCGGCGGCGACGTTGAACCTGTTGCGCGCTTTCGCGACGGGCGGCTATGCCAATCTCGAAAACGCCCATCGCTGGATGCTGAACTTCGTCGCCGACAGTCCGCAATTCGCGCGCTACCAGAACCTTGCCGACCGGATCACGGAGACGCTCGGCTTCATGCGCGCGATTGGGCTCGATCCGGAAACGCATTACGAAATGCGCCAGACCGATTTCTGGACCTCGCACGAGGCGCTTCTCCTCGGTTACGAGGAGGCGATGACCCGTGTCGATTCGACATCCGGCGATTATTACGCGACCTCCGGCCACATGCTCTGGATCGGCGACCGTACGCGCCAGCTCGATCATGCCCATGTCGAATATGCCAAGGGCATCAAAAACCCCATCGGCTTGAAATGCGGGCCGTCGCTTAAGCCCGACGAGCTGTTGCGCCTCATCGACATTCTCGATCCCGAGAACGAGCCTGGCCGCTTGACGCTGATTTGCCGCTTCGGCGCCGACAAGGCGGCGGAGCATTTGCCGGGCTTGTTGCGCGCGGTCAAGCGCGAGGGCCGTCTGCCCCTGTGGTCGTGCGACCCCATGCACGGCAATACGATCAAGGCCTCGAGCGGCTACAAGACCCGGCCGTTCGAGAAAATCATGAACGAGATCAAGGTCTTCTTCCAGGTCCATAATGCCGAGGGCACCTATGCCGGCGGCGTGCATCTCGAAATGACCGGCAAGAACGTCACGGAATGCACCGGCGGCGCGCGCGCCATCAGCGATCTCGATCTGCACGACCGCTACCACACCTATTGCGATCCGCGCCTCAATGCCGAACAGGCCATCGAAGTCGCGTTCTTGGTGGCGGAACTCCTCAAGAAAGAGCGGATCGCGCGCGGCGCGCCCGTCATTCGCGCAGCCGAGTGATGGCGACTCCAACGGTTCGTTTCGCCCCCTCGCCGACGGGGCGTATTCATATCGGCAATGCGCGAACCGCGTTGCTTAACGCCCTCTACGCCCGCAAGGTCGGGGGGCGGTTCATTCTGCGCTTCGACGATACCGATCTCGAGCGCTCCCGGCAGGAATATGTCGAGGCCATCGCCATCGATCTGCGCTGGCTCGGCGTCGAGCCGGATATTACCGTCCGGCAGTCCGAGCGTTTCGCGCTTTACGACGAGGCGGCGGCGCGGCTGAAGGCGCAAGGGCGTCTTTATCCCTGTTATGAAACCGCGGAGGAACTCGACCGGCGCCGCAAGCGCCAGCAGGCGCGCAATCTGCCGCCGGTCTATGACCGCGCCGCGCTCGAACTCACTGCCGAGGACCGCGCGCGTCTCGAAGCCGAGGGGCGGCGCGCGCATTGGCGCTTCAAACTCGATATGGTGCCGGTGATCTGGATCGATCTGATCCGGGGCGAGTGCCGCATCGATTGCGCCTCGCTGTCCGATCCGGTGCTGATCCGCGAGGATGGAACCTATCTCTACACCTTGCCGTCCGTCGCCGACGATCTCGATCTCGGCGTGACCCATATTATCCGGGGCGAGGATCACGTCACCAATACGGCGGTGCAGATCCAGTTGTTCGAGGCTTTGGGCGGCGAGGCGCCGGTCTTCGGCCACCATAATTTGCTGACGACGGCGAGCGGGGAGGGGCTATCGAAACGCTCGGGCGCCTTGTCGATTGGCGGCTTGCGCGAGGCGGGGATCGAGTCCTTGGCCGTTGCCGCCTTGGCCGTGCTGACGGGCTCATCGGATTCGGTGCATCCCGTCACGAGCCTCGACGAACTCGCCGCGATTTTCGATTTCACGCATATTTCCCGCAATCCCGCGCGGTTCGATCCGGCCGAGGTCGAGACGCTCTCGGCGCGCACGATCCATGGCCTGCCTTTCGAGGATGTGGCGGAGCGCTTGGCTGCTCTCGGCATCGCCGGCGAAAAGGCGGAACCGTTCTGGCTTGCCGTGCGCGGCAACCTCGAACGGCTCGCCGATGCCGAGGTCTGGTGGGGGATCGTCGAGGGTCCCATCGAGCCGGCCAGCGAAGACCCGGCGTTTCTGAGCCAGGCCTTGGACTTGCTGCCGCCCGAGCCTTGGGATGCCGGTATCTGGTCCACTTGGACCAGCCTGATCAAAGCCGCGACGGGACGCAAGGGCAAAGCCTTGTTTCATCCCTTGCGCCTGGCGCTCACCGGCCGCGAAACCGGGCCGGAGCTGGCGGCGCTTCTCCCCTTGATCGGCCGCGCTAAGGCTGCGGACCGACTTGCCGGACAGGACGCGTAGGCGCGTTCGGCGCCGCATCATTGCTGGCCGGCGGTGACACCGGCGCTTTCGCACCCCCGGCCGGGACCGCCGCGGGCAGAGGCTCGTTCTGGATCGAGGTCTTGGCTTTCGGGTCCAATTTCGGCCGCGCCATTTCCGCCGATTTCTCGGGCGTGACCATGATGTCGCCCTTGCGCTGATTGCCGAGCACGGTTTCGGCATTGGCCAAGGCTTCCGCCCAGGTCTTGCCCGGCGGGCGGCAGGTGCAGGCGGGATCGAAGCTCTTTTGGAATTTCAGCGCATTCGGCATGTCCATATAGGGCGTGCCGTGAATGCTGACCGCCGTCTTGATCTCGCTGTCGGGGTTGCGCGTGTAGACCGAAGCTTCGGTGCCGGGGCAGAGCGCCTCGCACATTTCGGTCAGACTGTCGCCGGGATGGTGGGACGAGAGCGGCAGGGGAAAGAAGCCGCCGTCGCAGCTGCGCACGCAGACCGCTTGGGAGCCGCCGTGCGCGCCGATGCCGTCTTCTTCTCCGGCGCCACCTTCCAGCGCGGAATCGGTTGGAACAACCGCGGGCGGCGGGCGTGACTCTTCTTGGCCGCCGCCGAACAAGGATTCGAAGAAGCCTCGTTGATGTGGGGGTTGTTGCGGCTGTACGGCCGCGGTCTGCGCCCCACCGTGGCAATAGGCGTTATAGCGGGCGACAAGCTCGGCATGGCCGCTGTTGCCCCGGCTCGCGGTTTGCAGCTGCGCGAGGTTTCCTTGCATTTGGGCGATCCGGGCATTCAGCGCGCCGCACTGCTGCGGGGGCGCGGCGGCGAAGAATCCACCTTGTCGGTCGCAGCCCAATTGATGGGCATAAGCGGTGGTCCGCTGGAGCTCGACAGTTTGCTTGCGCGCCGCCGCTACGAATTGATCGCTACCGCCATTATTGGCCAGTACGAGCTGTTGTTGCAGCCGCGCGCAATCCACCGCCTGGGCTTGGCTTTGGATTGTTCCGGCCAAAAGGACAAAGGCGCTCAACGCGAAACAGGTGGAAGACAAATGCCACCGGTGGGCAAAGCTTCGAATTGGGGGACGACGACGCATTCAATCCTCAAGCTCGAGCGCTTGCCCCGCATCGGGGTGACAGCACTTTCTTGGCAAGGAGCCGCCGGGGGCGTCTCGAGCCATTCACGGAATACAGGCGAATCGCCATGCCGCCAAGGGTGGCAAGCACGGCTGTTAAGTCGCCGAAAGACCATTGCTTCATGGTCCAAACAAGGCCGTAGGCGGGGGGCGTGTATTTGCGTGAGGCCATGCTGTTTTTGCAACAGGTTTGCTTGGCTTGGGGGGCTAATGCGGGCGCCGCGTTCACCGGAGCCGCCGCTATCCCAGCCGCTTCTCGTGGTGCGTTACTTCCGCCCGCAAGCCCCGCCCGGCAATCAGCATTTCGGTAAGGAATGCCGACAGGGCTCCGATGGTGCAGACGACCGCCAGGCCGAACAGCACGAACAACACCGGACCCAGGCCGCTGGAATTGAGGGCGCCGACAAACAGCGCGAGAACCGTGGCGCAGGTGCAAGCGCCGCCCACCGCCGCGAGAAACACGGCAATATCGAGGGCGTGGGAGCGGCGCCGGAGGTGCTGCAGGCGGATCAAGGCAATCGGATCGGAGTTTTCGGTGCGGGTGGCCGTCGTCAAGCTCGCGGCCTGATCCGAAATCCGGGAGAGGCGGGTGGTGAACACGCCGAGCAGGGCCGCGATCGCGCTCAACAAAAAGATCGGCGTCAGCGACGTCTGGATGACGTGAATGACGCTCTGTAGGGCGGTGTCCGGAAGCTCGAGCATGGCCCGTCATGGCCGGACGGGGACGGTTGAGTCAACCGGCATGAGCGCTTATCTCCCGTGCCATGAAAGCCGGTTCGCGGATTGACCGGTTCTGGTGCGGGAGAGCCCTATGATGCCGGTTGGAACAAAATTATGCCTGATCGCCGCGGCGATCCTCAGCCTCTCCGGCGTGGCCCGCGCGGGCGAAGATCCGGATTTGATCTTCCGGGAATCGACGCGCTTCCGGCTGCTGACGCCCAACGACAAGCTCGCGACCTATGCGATCGACGATGCGCTCGTCGAAGGCGTCGCCTGTTACTATACCGTCCCGGAAAAGGGCGGGATTTCAGGGGCTTTGGGCTTGGTGGAACAGACCTCCGACGTGTCGCTCGCCTGCCGGCAATATGGCGCGATCAAATTTAGGGAAAAATTCGCGCAGGGCGACACGGTCTTTTCGGAGCGGCGCTCGATTCTGTTCAAGCACATGCAAATCGTGCGGGGCTGCGATCCCAAGCGTAACGTGCTGGTCTATATGGTTTATACCGACAAGCTGATCGACGGCTCGCCGAAAAATTCGACCTCGACCGTCCCGGTGCAGCCTTGGGGTGCCGGCGGCGACGTGCCGCGATGCGCGGATTTCTTGAAGGGATAGGCGAGCGCTTTATTCCGCGCAGTTTACGACGAAGGAGCCAGGCGCGATCTTCGGGGTTTTCTTGTCGAGCACGGAACCGGTGATGTCGTCGGAACGGCCAAAGGAGAGCGCGGCCGAGAGGCCGTGCGCTTGGCACCAGGCATCGGCGATGACCTTGCCGCAAGATTTATTGTCGCCGAGGCAATCGTCGAATCCGTAACCATCCGAAGCCGGCACGATCACCATATGCGGGGCCGTTTCGGCTTGCGCGGGAAAGTGGATCGCCGACAGCACCAACAGCGCCGCTGCCAGCGTGATGGCGAATTGGATGATTTTGCGATAATCGCCGGCGAGGGAATGCATCTTCGGACCTAGAGTGTTTATCCCGGTAACCAATCTTGCGCATGCCGCCCTTAACAAGATGTTAAAGCGTGGCGCGGATGGCGCTGGGCGCGGCCAGAGTGCTTGTTATAATTCCTTTTATACCAATGAGTTATGTTGGCTCGTGGGGGAAACCGTTTTTTAACGTTCTTTCAAGGAAAGCGGTTGGCCGTGTGGCAAGCGCGGCCTTGACGGTGGTGGGTTGCCAAAATGAGAATCGATGGCGATCGATCTCGCGCCTTGACAAGAACCGTTCCCGTCTGATGGTGCGGAGCCGGGCGGGAAGCCCTGTTTGGATGATTGCGATGACGTTACGGCTCTACAATACTCTGACACGCGGAAAAGTGGACTTCGAGCCGTTCGATCGCACCAATGTGCGCCTCTATGCCTGCGGCCCCACGGTCTACGACCGCCTGCATATCGGCAATGGCCGCATGCTGATCGTTTTCGACACGTTGTTCCGGCTGTTGCGCCATATCTACGGCGCGGATCACGTGACCTATGTCCGCAATATCACCGATGTCGACGACAAGATAAACGCCCGTGCCGCCGAGCGGGGGATTCCCATCCGCGTCTTGACGGACGATATGACCGCGATTTTCCACGAGGATGCCGAAGCGCTCGGCTGCTTGCCGCCGACGATCGAGCCGCGCGCGACCGAGCATATCGAACCCATGATCGCCATGATGGAGCGGTTGATCGCGCGCGGGCATGCCTATGTGGCGGAGGGGCATGTGCTGTTCGACGTGCCCTCCATGCCGGACTACGGGCGGCTGTCCAACCGCTCGGCCGATGAAATGCTCGCCGGCGCGCGGATCGAGGTGGCGCCCTACAAGCGCAACCCCGGCGATTTCGTGCTGTGGAAACCCTCCACGCCGGAGGAACCGGGTTGGGACAGCCCGTGGGGCCGGGGCCGGCCGGGCTGGCATATCGAATGCTCCGCGATGAGCTGGAAACATCTCGGCGAGACCTTCGACATCCACGGCGGCGGAATCGATCTCATCTTTCCTCATCACGAGAACGAAGTCGCGCAGAGCCGCTGCGCTTTCGGCCATGCCATCATGGCCCAGGTCTGGATGCATAATGGCCACCTTCAAGTAGAAGGTGAGAAAATGTCGAAAAGCCTCGGAAATTTCGTGACAATTCGAGATTTATGGGCGACCACGAGCTTCGGCGGCCGGGCCTGGTCCGGAGATGCCTTGCGCCTGGCGATGCTGCGGACCCATTACCGCCAGCCCATCGATTTCACCATCCGCGCCTTGGAAGAGGCCGAGCGGACGCTGAGCGATTTCGCCAAGGCCTGCGGCGATGTGGAAGTCGGCGCCCCGAGCGCCGCCTTTGTCGAGGCCTTGGAAGACGATCTCAATACGCCCAAGGCTCTCTCGGAGCTTTACGCTTTACGGACGAGCGATCCGGCCGCGTTGAAGGGGTCGCTGGCCCTCATCGGCATCGGCCTTTCCGCGGCGACGCCAGTGCGGGAAGATGCGCCGCCGGAGCTGGAGACATTGCTGGCTCGCCGTAAAGAGGCCCGCGCGGCGAAAAACTGGGCGGAGTCGGACCGCATCCGCGACGAGCTTTCGGCTCTCGGGATCGCGGTCAAGGACAACAAGGACGGCACTGTGAGTTGGGAGCGAAAACTATGAGCGCCTCGGCCTTTCCCAAACCGGCGTTGCGTCCGATGCTGCCGTCCGACGGGCCGCTGTTGGCGGCGATTTTCCAAGCCAGCATCGAGGAGCTGACGGAGGAGGATTACGACGAAGGGCAGCGTCAGGCCTGGGCTTCGGCCGCCGATGACGAAGACGCTTTTGCCAAGAAGCTCGGTGGCTGGCTCACCTTGATTGGGACGGTCCAGGGTTCGCCCGTGGGCTTCATCGCCCTCAAGGGGGCGGACCATATCGAAATGTTCTATGTTCATCCCGCCGTCGCGCGCCAAGGGGTGGGCACCATGCTCTACGAGGCGATCGAAAAGCTCGCCGCGGCCCGTGGCGCCAAAAAGCTGACCGTGGATGCGAGCGATACGGCCCGCGCGTTCTTCGAGATGAAAGGCTTCGAGCCTCGCCACCGCCAGACCGTGGCGATCGGCGATTACTGGCTCGGGAATACGCGGATGGAGCGGGTGATTTAGGAGGCAAGGCTCTCCTTCTCCCGCGAGCGGGAGAAGGTGGCCCGGAGGGCCGGATGAGGGCCCTCTACAGCCGCGTGCTGTCGACCGTCTCTTTCTTCACCCCGGTCAGTGCCACGCGGGCCGCTGCGGCCTCGAGCATCGGCAGGATGTCCTCGACCTTTTCCGCGACGTGATAGCGGATTTCCGTCTGCGGCTTGATGAAGCGGCGTTCGCGCATATGCTCGAACAGGGAGAGCAACGGCCGCCAAAAGCCGCCGATATCGGCGATGAGCACGGGCTTGGTGTGCCGCTCCAGCTGAATCCAGGTGAGTTGCTCCACTAGCTCCTCCAAGGTGCCGATGCCGCCGGGCAGAGCGACAAAGGCATCCGAACGCTCGAACATCAGGCGCTTGCGGGTATGCATGTCGGGAACGACGATATGCTCCTGGGCCTCGATCAGCATGGCGTCTTGATCGGTGAGAAAGTCCGGGATGATCGCAATGACATTCCCGCCATGCTCGATCGTGGCGCGGGCGACGGCGCCCATCATGCCCCGGCCGCCACCGCCATAGACGAGACTGATCCCTTCGGCCGCGAGTTGCGCGCCGAAATGCTTGGCGGCGGCGAGGTAGAGGGGATCGGCCCCGCCGGCCGAACCGCAATAGACACAGATCGCCTTGAAAGGGGACGCTTCCTTGGCAGGTTTCGGCGACCGGCTCACTTTATTGCTTTGAAACATTTCGTTCCTCTCGCGCGAATGCTTGATTTATTCCCAAGGTCTTTTCTTGATCCCCAGGTCTTTCTTGATCCCGATGCGTTTTCTTTGTCCCGATGCGTTTTGGGGCAGCCGCGAGCCGCGTGATTCGAGGCAGCGGCACGGCATATGATACTTTATGGTCCCGGCTCTTGGTATGATGCAACAGATGTGAAAATATGGCCGGGGTGGTCCATGCCTAATTTTTTGGCGCGAGAGCGATTTTGATGAGCCCGCTCGACGTTGCCGCTGGACCAGCGTGTCGAGGAGAGAGTCCATGATCACATTATCCAAGCGATGGGCCATTGTGTCGGGCTTCGTGATCGTGGCTGGGGCGGCTGCCGTTCAAATCGTCGCGCTGCGGTTCCATGGGACCAATCCGCTGGCCGGCGCCTTGAGCGCTCTCAATCCGCCGGCTCCGCCCGCCGCCGTGCCGCCCGCGCCAGCGCCGGCCGCTCTCACGCCCGCGCCGCATTTCGACGTCGTCCGTGTCGAACCCGATGGCAGCACGGTCGTGGCCGGGCAGGGCAGGCCGGATACCACCGTCGCGCTTTTGGCCTCCGGCAAGGTGATTGGAGAAGCGAAGACCGATGCGACGGGTCATTTTGCCGTCGTGCCGCCTGCCTTGCCGCCTGGCGGCACGTCCTTGACGTTGCGGGAAACCAGCGGGGGCGTGAGTGTCGAATCGAGCCAAAGCGTGGCCGTGTCCGTGCCGGAAAAAGGCAAGGACAAGGGGGGCCTCGTCGTCGCCTTGGCCGAGCCAGGGCAGGCCACCAAGCTTTTAACGGCGCCCCAGCCGGCCGGACCTCCGCAAGCCGCGGCTCTGCCGGGGCAAGCCAAGCTCGAACCTGGCAAGCCTGAAGCAGGCAAACCTGAACCTGGCAAACCCATTCCGGGACCAGCTTCGGCCTTGGCCATCCGCTCCGTCGAACTTGAAAACGGCAATGGCTTTTTTGCCTCGGGCCTGGCTCCGCCCGGCACCAAACTTGGCATTTATCTCAATAATTCCCATTTGGCGGATGTCGTGGCGGGAGCGGATTCCGGCTGGACAGTCAAGCTCCGGCAGGGTTTGACGCCGGGCCATTACGACGTCCGTGCCGACGCCGTGGCGGATGGCAAGGCCGTGACCGCCCGTGCCGAGGTTCCCTTCGACGTGCCGGCGGGCGCGCCAGCGGCGAGCGAGACGCCCGCCCAGGCTGGAGCCGCTCCGGCGGGAACACCGGCCAACGCGGTCGTCGCCGAGGTCAAGACGGCGGTCGTGCGCAGCGGCGACAATCTCTGGGACATCAGCCGCGTCCAGCTCGGCAAGGGCTGGCGCTATACGCGGATCTACGCGGCCAATTCGGCGCAGATCCGCAATCCCAATTTGATCTATCCCGGACAGGTCTTCGTGGTTCCCCATGAGAACGATTGAGGGGGAATAATTGATCGTGCGCGTCTAAAAAGCGTGCGAAACCGGAAGCGCGGCCCTATATCCGCGGAGGTGGCTTCGCGCTCCGCCCGGCCCAAGTACTTCCTTGCGCCACAGATTTGATACTTCCCAGCGCCACCGGTTTGAATGGCTTCCTTACCTCCGTCACCCTACGACCGTTCGCTGTCGCTAGCCCTCAAACCCCGGCTTGGCGAGGTCTTGCGCAAGCTTTTGCCCTATGTCTGGCCCTCCAGCCGGCCGGATTTGCAGTGGCGCATCTATGGGGCCTTTGCCCTGATGATCGCGGCCAAGCTGATCACCATCGCCGTGCCCTATTCGTTCAAATGGGCGACGGACGCGGTGAGCGGCGCATCCCACAGCCGGGGCACGCACGAGCTTTTCGGCCTGCTTCTCGGGCCTTTGGCGCTGACCCTGCTTTATGGGCTGCTGCGCATTTTCATGGCGCTCTCGACCCAGGCGCGGGACGCGCTTTTCGCGGCCGTCGCCATGGCCTCGGTGCGCCGCCTGGCGCAAGAGGTCTTCGTTCATCTGCATCAGCTCTCCCTGCGCTTTCATCTCGAGCGCAAGACCGGGGGGCTGACGCGGATTCTGGAGCGCGGCCGCAACGCCATCGAAACCATCGTTCGCGTGATCATGCTGACCGCCGTGCCGACGGCGGTGGAATTCGTGCTGATCCTGGTGGTGTTTTATTTTCAGTTCGACTGGACCTATGTGCTGGCCGTCGTTTCGATGATCGTGGTCTATCTCGCCTATACGTTCATCGCCACCAATTGGCGCATGTCGATCCGCCGCTCGATGAACGAGAGCGATACGGATGCCAATACCAAGGCCATCGACAGCCTGTTGAATTACGAGACGGTGAAATATTTCGGGGCCGAGGCCCGCGAGGCCCAGCGCTACGACCGCTCCATGGCGACATACGAGGCCATGAGCGTGAAAACCTATACGTCGCTCACGATCCTCAACGCGGGCCAGGCGGTGATCTTCACCATCGGCCTGACGGTGGTGATGATGATGTCGATCGTGGGCGTCCGCAACGGTACCCATAGCATCGGCGATTTCATCCTCGTCAATGCAATGATGATCCAGATCTATCAGCCGCTCAATTTCATGGGCATGGTTTATCGCGAGGTGAAGCAGGCGACGATCGATCTCGAGATGATGTTTGCCATTCTCGGCCAAAACGCCGAGATCAAGGACAAGCCCGGCGCGCTACCGCTGCGCGTGACGCAAGGCCATGTCCGTTTCGAGAATGTCGTCTTCCGCTACGAGAAAGAGCGCGAGATTCTGCGCGGCGTCTCGTTCGAGGTGAAGCCCGGCCAGACGGTCGCCATCGTCGGGCCGTCGGGGGCCGGCAAATCGACCCTGTCGCGGCTGCTGTTTCGCTTCTACGAGCCGGCCTCGGGGCGGATCACCGTCGATGGGCAAGACATCGCCGAGGTGACGCAAACCTCCCTGCGCGATCAGATCGGCATGGTGCCGCAGGATACCGTGCTGTTCAACGACACGATTGCCTACAACATCCGTTATGGCCGGTGGGATGCGAGCGATGCCGAGGTGCGCGAGGCCGCGAAGCTCGCCCAGATCGACAAGTTCATCGAAATGGCGCCGGGCGGTTTCAAGGCGCAGGTCGGCGAGCGCGGCCTCAAACTATCGGGCGGCGAGAAACAACGCGTGGCGATCGCCCGGACGATTCTGAAGGCGCCGCCGATCCTGATTCTCGACGAGGCGACGTCGGCCTTGGATTCCCTGACCGAGCGCGAAATCCAATCCGCGCTGGAGAGCGTCGCGCGCGGACGCACGACGCTGGTCATCGCCCACCGCCTCTCGACCATCGTCAACGCGAACGAGATCCTGGTGCTCGACGCCGGGGTGATCGTCGAGCGCGGCACCCACGAGGCGCTTCTCGACAAGCGCGGCGTCTATGCCGCCATGTGGGATCGTCAGCATCAGGTCGAGGAGGCCGAGGAAACGCTGCGCCGCGCGCTCGCCGCCGACGGGGCGCCGAAGCTCGAGATGGACACGGCCGGGAGCGGCGGCGAAGACCTATTGATCGATCGCGACGATTCCCTGGCGGCGGAATAGCTCGACGTTGCCAGCTGGACTCCGCCTCGCGCTTGCGAGAGAAGGTGGCCAGCAGGGCCGGATGACGGCCTCGGGGCCAAACCGGAAGCGTGCTTTATGTCCATGATCGATTCCATCCGCCGGCAGATCGTCCCGGTCCATCCGGAAGGGTATGTTTTCATAGCCATTTTCGCCGCGGTGGCGATCGGCCTCGACTTTCTGTGGCAGCCGCTCGGCTGGATCGGCGCGATTCTCACCGTCTGGTGCGTCTATTTCTTCCGCGATCCGCCGCGTCAGACGCCGCTCGGCGACGATATCGTGGTCTCGCCGGCCGACGGCATCGTCTCGTCGATCGGCTTTTTCGTTCCGCCGCCAGAGCTGGGCCTGGGCGCTTATCCCTTGCAGCGCATTTCCGTCTTCATGTCGGTGTTCGATTGTCATGTGAACCGGATGCCGGTCGCCGGCCGGATCGCCAAGATCGCCTACAAGCCCGGCCTGTTTCTCAATGCCGATCTCGACAAGGCGAGCGAGGACAACGAGCGCAACTCGCTTGTCATCGAGGCGGAGCGGGGCCGGTTCGGCGTGGTGCAGATCGCGGGCCTCATCGCCCGGCGCATCGTCTGCTTCACCTCGGTCGATGCGGTTTTGGGCGCGGGCGAGCGTTTCGGTCTGATCCGCTTCGGCTCCCGCGTCGACGTCTATTTCCCCGCCGGGGCCCGGCCGCTGGTGGGCCTTGGCAGCAAGGCCATCGCCGGCGAAACCGTGCTCGCCGACTTCGAGCTTGGGGCGCCGGCACGGAGGTTCAGGGGGAGCTGATTGGCCCAGCGGTGACGCCTTTTAGGGCCACCCGGTTTTTATCGAAGATGAAGCTGGCGACCGGGGTGAGCGTGTCGATCCTCTTTTCGTAAATGGCCACCAGGTAGCCCTCGTTCATGTGCCATCCGATCGTGCCGTGAGAAATGCGAAGCACGATGGGCCCTGATGGTCCTTGTCCGGAGTAGAAAGGGGCGCCTTCCGCGAAGGTCGTAAAGTTCGATTTCGACTCCCTGCCGAATAACGGGAGTTCGCGGTCTTCCGCGCCTTTGGGTGTGGCCGTATCCACCGGTTTCATGCCTTCCGGTGTCGGCGGGGAAAACTCCAAGGCGTTGGAATCGCGGGAATGGGCGGCGGACAAGGCCAGTGCCTTTAAAGCAGCGCTGGGCTCGCCCGAACTCGAAAAGCTTTCGCTCAACACGATATCGGTGCTGTAATTCGCTTTGATCTGGCAGGCGGCCTGCCAGGCGCTCCCCTTTCGTGTCCAAAGAGTCAGAGTGGAAACTTTTGGCTCGAAATTCTCAGCGGCGTAAACGGGAACCGGTTCCGGCCCGGTGGTCTCGCCCACGAAAATCGATGCGTTCCAGCAATAAGTGCCCTCGTTCTCCTGCGGCGGCCCGCCGATGGGCTCGGGGCTTTCGCTCTTCCTAATAAAAAAGTACATCTTTTTGCAGGCGGCCGTACCGCTCGTGGTTTCGACGGCGGTCAATATTTTTTTGGGCCCAAATTCATAGGCGACAATATAATTGGCAGGTCCAGTCGGTAAGGGATCGAGGCCGGGATAGGCCGCGAGATCGTTTTTGTCGATTTTCTTGCCGTCGCCCACGAAATGCACGGGGCTGTTCGGACTCGTCCCGAGGCCGGTCGTCAGCGCGTTCCAATTATTGTTCTCCAAATAGCCGCCATCGGCTTCAATGGTTTTGGCGACGCTTTGACAAAGTGGCCCGTGGAATTCGGCCTTTGCGGGGTTAAGCAGTGCCAGGCGCACGGTGTAGAGTTCGATGAGGCAGCCGGGCGCGTCGGCCGGCGTGTCGCCGTTTTCGCCGATGTGACAGGCCTTCGCCCGGCTCGCGAGCCATTTGCGTTGGTCGTTCATAAGCTTGGATTTTCCCGCGGCCCCGCGCTTCAGCGCGGCGCGGAACGCCTGTTCGAGCCGTAGGTCCAACCCGGCCAGAGTCGCATCACTGCAAATGGCCGTGTCCACCGGCGCCGTGGCCTTAGCGCATGAAAAGCTCGGGGTGACGATCTGCGCGTGGGCGGGTCCGGCGGCGGCGAGCAGAATTGCCGTGATCCCTGCTTGGGCGGACAATTGGCGGTGTGCGTGCCGTATCATGACTCAAATCTTTCGTTCTCGCTGGCCGTAAGGACTATGGCGAAACAGCTTATGCGTTACTATCGTCAAGCTTAGCAATCTTTTGCCACGATCCGCGCGCGCACAATTCGAGCGGGCGCGGTTGTGCTGATTTCTAGGGTAGAAAGGTCTTGTCGGATGTCCGGGCCAGATCGAGACTTACCAGGTGATCAAAGCGCCGTCATCGCCGCTGGCGTGCGCGATGCCTTGGCGCGGCGGCGCATGTCGCGGCGGGCTTTGGCCGATTTGGCGAAGATCAGCCTCTCCACCTTGGAAAAGGTGCTGGCCGGCCGGCGGCCGTTCACGCAGGCGACCATGCTCCGGCTGCAGGAGGCGCTCGGCGTCCCGCTCCTCGGCGTGAGCGCGCACGAGAAAGGCGATGGCGCGGGGCAGGCCCCGGAAACGCTCGGCTCATATTCCGAGACAGCGGCTCTATGGATCGAGGGCCGTTATCTCACGTTGCGGCCGTCTTTCGGGGCGCCCGGAGCCATTTTCGCCTATCAGACCGAGATCGTATGGGATCCATCGGCACGGCATTTGGTGTTTCGCGAAGGCGAGCGGGTCGATGCCGATTTCACCCATGCCGGGGTGGTTTCGCTGCCGCCGGAATCCGGACACGTCTATCTCGTCACGAACCAGCGCGGGCAATACCGGTTGGCCGTCCTCGGGCACCCGACCGTCAAGGGCGATATGTATGGTCTTTCGACAACCCTCATGGCGGGCCGGGGCTCGCATCTGACGCCCGTATCCTCATCCATTGTTCTCGTGCGCGAAGCAGAGCAGGCGGAGGCTTGGACCTACGGACGCGTGAAGGCAGGCGATCCGTCTTACGCCAGCTATAAGACTTATCTCGACCGGGTCTTAGAGGGCGGCTATGCCGCTTTGTTGCCGGGTTAGGTCTTCCCCTTGTCCCGCCCGGCGCGACCCCCTATGGTCCGGTCATGCCGAAATTTCATCTTCATAGTCTGGGGTTCAAGGCCGATCCGGGGGAAGCCGGGCCGCATGCGCCGGTGCTCGCTCGCCGCCGCCGGTTCAAGGCGGTGCCGGTCCGGCTCGTCCTGCCCAATCTCGTCACCTTATTGGCGCTGTCGATGGGCCTCACCTCCATCCGTTTCGCGGTGGAGGGCAAGTTCGATTACGCCGTCTATGCCGTGCTGATCGCGGCGATCCTCGATGGGCTCGACGGACGGTTGGCGCGCGCCATCCGCGGCACCTCGCGCTTTGGCGCCGAACTCGACTCGCTGGCCGATTTCATCGATTTCGGCGTGGCGCCCGCGCTCATCCTCTATTTTTCATCGCTTCAGCAGATCAAGAGTTTCGGCTGGTTCGCCGCCGTGGTTTTCGCCGTTGCGGCGGCTTTGCGCTTGGCGCGTTTCAACGTGATGCTGGATGATCCCGGCAAGCCGCACTGGCATGCGCATTTCTTCACGGGCATGCCGGCGCCGGCCGGCGCCATTGTCGGGCTTTTGCCGCTCTATCTCCAATTGTCCACGGAAATTCCCGCCGGCTTCAAGCTCCCAGTCGGGGTGGAGATTGGCTATGTCATCCTCGTCGCGTTCCTCATGGCGAGCCGCATTCCGCATTTTTCCGGCAAGAAGATCGGTCGGATCCCGCGCGAATATGTGATCGTGGTTCTCTTCGCGGTGGCCGCGCTGCTGCTCTTGATCGCGACATTTCCGCTGGAAGTGATGGTGGCGATCTCGCTTCTGTACCTCGCGACCGTGCCGTTTGCGATCCGCCGGTTCCAGCTTTGCGAGCGAGCCGACGACGCCAAGGCTTTGGCCGCCGAGGGCCTGAGCGCCCCGCCCCCGCAGGGTCCGCGCCCGGTTCCGCCGCCGGTCTGAGACTTTTTCAGGCCTATTTCCTTTCGATCCCTGTCAAAACGGTCTAGCGGTGTTCACAAAGGGCCGTATTGGGATTAGGGTCCGCGCGACAAGAGGGGTCTGGTGAGCGCCGTGCCGCTTTCCGGGCCTTTCTTCCGTGGAGAAACCGGCGCTCTCGCAGGGCGATCGCGTGATATCCCGGTTCGCTTTGCCACCGCCGGTCCCCGAGGCCGGATAGATAGGACACAAATGTCGAAAGAAGAATTGCTCGAATTCCCAGGCGTTGTCGAAGAATTGCTTCCGAACGCGACCTTCCGCGTCAAGCTTGAGAACGATCATGAAATCATCGCCCATACGGCCGGCAAGATGCGCAAGAACCGCATCCGGGTGCTGACGGGCGATAAGGTGCTGGTCGAGATGACGCCCTATGATCTCAGCAAGGGCCGAATCACCTATCGCTTCAAGTAAAGCCCGGATCGATTTTGATATGAAGGGCGCGGCGGACCGTTTTAAGCTTGTGCTCGCCTCGGGTTCGCCCCGGCGGTTGGCGCTGCTTCAGCAAATTGGCTTCGAGCCGGATGCTTTGTTACCCGCCGACATCGACGAGATCCCGCATAAAGGGGAATCGCCGCGCTCGCTCGCGGTGCGTCTCGCCGCCGAAAAGGCCGAGGCGGCGGCCAAGGTCATGCGCACGCGCCCCGATTTGGCCGGGGCCTATCTGATCGCCGCCGATACCGTGGTGAGCGTCGGGCGCCGGATTCTGCCGAAATGCGAATTGGCCGAGGAAGCCGGCCAATGTCTCCGCCTGCTGTCGGGGCGCGCGCATCGCGTGCATACCGGCCTCTGTCTCATTACCCCCAAGGGAGCCGTGCGGCAGAAAGTCGTGGAATCGCGGTTGCGCTTCAAACGCTTGTCCGGCCAGGAAATCGCGGCCTATGTGGCGTCCCGGGAATGGAACGGGAAGGCGGGCGGCTATGCGATCCAGGGGCTTGCGGGGGCTTTCGTGATCAAGCTCGTGGGCTCCTATTCCAGCGTCGTCGGCCTGCCGCTCTACGAAACCGCGGTTCTCCTCGGCGGGGAGGGTGTGAATCCCCTGGCCGCTTGGCACCGCTCCGGCGAGGCCGAGGCGTCATGACGCAAGATCAAGAGGATCCCCAAGACAAATCCGGCGCGCCGGAGTCCCAAAAGCCCACGGCCTTGCGTCCCTGTCCGATTTGCGGCAAGCCGGCCACGGAGGCGGCGAAGCCTTTCTGCTCCAAGCGTTGCGCGGATGTGGACTTGCACCGCTGGCTCGGCGGCGTCTATGCCGTCCCCGCCAGCGAAGCGGACGACGAGCTGCCGCCGGACGAAGAGTAGTTCTCATAAGAAGTTAGAGTATTTCTCGAGTAGTGGGCGCCTTGTTCTTTGTCGTTTCCAAATTGCTTGGTTTGATCTTCGAGCCCGTCAATCTCATCGTGCTTTGCCTGCTCGCGGGTTTGCTGCTGGCCTGGCGTGGTCATGTCCGCGCGGGCCGGGCGCTCACCGCCGCCGCGGTGATCGTTTTGATGATCCTCTGTTTTTCGCCGCTCGGTAGCCTTCTGACACGGATTCTCGAGGACCGGTTTCCGCGCGCGACCGGCATCATGCCCGAGCCTGCGGGTATTATCGTTCTCGGCGGTTCGATCGATCAGGAGCTGAGCGCCAGCCGGGGCGAGATTGCCCTGAACCATGCGGCCGGCCGGCCGGCTGACGGCGGCGGTCGCGCTGGCCCTGCGCTATCCCCAGGCACGGCTTATTTTCACCGGCGGTCCCTCCGATATTTGGAGCCTGGGACGCGACGAGGCGGAGGACGTGCGCAGCCTCTGGCTGAGCCTCGGTGTGCCGGATTCCCGAATGACCTTCGAAAACAGGTCCCGCAACACATTCGAGAATGCGATCTATACGCGCGATCTCGCCGCGCCGAAGCCTGGCGAGGTTTGGCTGTTGGTCACCTCCGCCGCCCATATGCCGCGCTCGGCCGGCATATTCCGCCGCGCCGGTTTCGCGGTCACCCCCTATCCCGTGGATTACCAGACGTTTGGCGACGGCCGGGATTGGCAATTCTCCCTCAACGGATTGCGATCACTCGACCGGCTCGAAATTGCGTTGCACGAATGGTTCGGCCTGGCGGGTTACTGGCTCACGGACAAGACGGATGCGCTGTTTCCGGGGCCTTGATTGGCCGCGGTCTTGCCGCCGAGCCAAGCTTCGAGATCGGCGGCGGCGCGTGCGCTCAGCGCGCGTTTGCGAGCGGCGCCTCTTTCCGGACCGCGCATCTTCTTTCCGGGTTCGCTCGGTGGTCTGTCCACTATCGGCGGGAACAGGCCGAAATTGACGTTCATCGGCTGAAACGACGGCGGGCCGGCGTCGATGCTCTCGATATGGCCGCCCGTGATGTGATTGAGCAGCGCGCCGGCGGCGGTCGTGGGCGGTGGCGGTTCAAAGCTCGCGCCGTGGCGCTCGGCCGCGGCCATCCGTCCGGCGATCAGGCCGATGGCCGCGCTCTCGACATAGCCCTCGCATCCCGTGATCTGACCGGCGAATCGAAATCGGGGCATCGCGCGGAGCCGCAGTTGATCGTCCAGCACCTTGGGCGAATTCAAGAACGTGTTGCGGTGGATGCCGCCGAGCCGGGCGAAAACGGCCTTTTCGAGACCGGGAATCATCTTGAACACGGCCGTCTGGGCGCCGTGGCGCATCTTCGTCTGGAATCCCACGATGTTGTAGAGCGTGCCGAGCGCATTGTCCTGCCGGAGCTGCACCACCGCATAGGGCTTGACGGCGGGGTCGTGCGGATTGGTCAAGCCGACGGGTTTCATGGGGCCGTAGCGCAGGGTTTCGCGGCCGCGCGCGGCCATGACCTCGATGGGCAGACAGCCGTTGAAATAGGGTGTCGTGCCATCATGCGGCGAGGTCGTGCAATCGGCGGTCAGCAGGGCATCGACGAAGGCGTCGTAGGTGGCGCGGTCGAGCGGGCAATTGATGTAATCGGCGCCGGTGCCGCCCGGTCCTGCCTTATCGTAGCGCGATTGGAACCAGGCCTTCGTGAGATCGATGGATTCGCGATGCACGACGGGCGCGATCGCGTCGAAAAAGGCGAGGTCGCCCTCGCCCGTCAAGCCCCGGATGGCTTCCGCCAGCGCTGGCGACGTGAGCGGGCCGGTTGCGACGATCACATTGTCCCAAGCCGCCGGCGGCAGGCCTTCGATCTCGCCGCGTTCGATCGTGACGAGGGGATGGGCGGTGAGCCGGGCTGTGATCTCGGCGGAAAAAGCCTCCCGGTCGACTGCTAGCGCGCCGCCGGCCGGCACTTGGTTGTGGTCCGCCGCGCTCATGACGAGCGAGTCCATGCGCCGCATTTCGCGGTGGAGCACGCCGACCGCATTGCTGTCCGCGTCGTCCGAGCGGAGCGAATTGGAGCAGACGAGTTCGGCGAGATCGCCGCTGCGATGGGCTTCGGTCGCGCGGAGGGGCCGCATTTCGTGAAGCACGACGGGGACGCCGGCATTGGCGATCTGCCAGGTGGCCTCGGTGCCGGCCAAGCCGCCGCCGATGACGTGAACGGAAGAGAAGGGGGATGTCATCCGCCGTGAGTAGACCCCGTCCGGGCCGGGCGCAAGCGGGGAAATAGGCGGGGATGGGTGAAAAGTACCAGATGTTTAAGATGAGCTATTTTATTTAATATACTGATAAATATCCATAAAATATTTTACGACAAACACCGCGGCGTCGTTTTGTCTTGCCTAGGCGAGCCCAGAATGGCGCTGCCATCTTAACAAACGAAAATCCCCGCTGCGAGACCGCAGCGGGGATCATTGTTCCTAGACCTATCCGAAAGGATGGATCAGTAGCGAGCCTTGAGCGGCGCGGCGGGGCAATTCGGCGACCAAAGCGGAACGATCAGGCGGAGCCAACCGCGGGTCTCGTTCCGCCCGTCTTGAATGCCGTTCACCGTGGTGTAAATCGCCTGGGTTACCAGAGCCTGCGCGGTAAACGGTCCGAAGTTATAGCCGACCATGCCACCGAGTTCGGTCTGGCCGTTGCGTCCACCAGAAAGGGCGCCGTTGGAAATGTCGCCATACGTGTAACCGACAAAACCGACTTCGAGTTTGTCAAACGTCCGCGTCAAGCTGTAGTCGACACCTGCCGAGTCGTTGTTCTGGTTGTTGCCGCCGAACGACGACGTGACCCAGCCGGTTGCCGCAAGGTTCCAACCATCATGCGAGTAGTAAAGACCGCCACGGAAATCGCCTTGAAGCGTGGTGCGACCAGTCGCAGCCGCGAGCACGGGGTCCGGATCTTCGCCACGAAGACCGACGAGCACACCACCAGTCAAACCGCCGCCGAAGTCATGCGCGAAAATGGCGCCGTAAAGAGGCGTGATCAGACCGACATGGTTCGTGTCGCCGTCCAAGTGCGCGAAGGGCACTGCGCCGATGAGCTCGACCCGGGTGTTCGCGAAGCTCCATGGGGTCGACCAAACCAAGATCGGGATGTTGACGCCGACGCGTTGCGCGGAGGTTCCGCCGTAGCTCTCGAGATCGAGGCCGTAAATGCCTTCCGGCAAGGGCGAGAGAGCGGCGAGACCCATGGTTTCGCCGGGCAGAAGCGATGCCGCGTATGACACCGAAGCCGAAGCAGACAGAGCCAAGCAGGCAGCCCCGACAGTTGCGAGTAATTTATTTCTCATAGTTACACCTTCCCCCGATGATATCATTGCGGCCTAGCTTTCGCTTAAGCCTAGCGGTCGCACCATTTACGCCGCTCGTCACTCAGCGGCGCTTTTTAGACGACCGATTCTGATAGCGTCATGATTGATTTAGATTGGCGAGAAAGCTAGGGCTTTTATCTCTTCAGGTACTGTTCCCAAACCAGCGTTGCTTAAGCGCAACACAATTCCGCCATGGAAAAACGCTTGAATTCGACGGAAATCAAACAAATCCCATTGTGTCTTATTTTGAATAATTTCTCATAAAATCAGATGCTTGATAGGAAACGACCGGCACTTCCGGCTGGCGTTTTAGGACAATGCCGGGCCCAGGGCACCGGTTGTGTATGAGGCGCCGGCCAGCTGTAAAACGGCGACGGTCGGAGCGCCCGCGTCTTAATGAATAGTTGATGGTCCTTCGCACTATTGAGTCTCTATCGGATGGGGGATAGTTGCGTCTAGATGGGCGAGAGTTCTTATTATAAATGTTAATTCAAGCCGCGCGAAGGACTTAAGAATTTAAGACGCACGGGAAACTATTGGGCGCTGCCGTTTTCTGGCCGCGTTCTCATTCCGCCGCTTCGCGTTGTTTCTTCGGCCGGCGTTCCAGCAATTCCTTGAGATAGTGGCCGGTATGGCTGCGCGGGGCCTTGGCGATGCTCTCGGGCGGACCTTCCGCGACGATCTCGCCGCCGCCATCGCCGCCCTCGGGCCCGAGGTCGATGACCCAATCCGCCGTCTTGACGACTTCGAGATTGTGCTCGATCACGATCACCGAATTGCCCTGATCGACCAATTCATGCAGCACTTCCAGGAGCTTGGCGACATCGTGGAAATGCAGCCCGGTGGTCGGCTCGTCGAGGATGTAAAGGGTGCGACCGGTCGAGCGCCGCGCCAATTCCTTGGCCAGTTTGACGCGCTGCGCCTCGCCGCCGGAGAGCGTATTGGCCTGCTGGCCGACCTTGACATAGCCGAGCCCGACACGGGCCAGCGTTTCCATCTTGTCGCGGATGGACGGCACCGCCTTGAAGAGAATCGCGGCCTCCTCGACGGTCATGTCCAGCACGTCGGCGATGCTCTTGTCGCGATAGCGCACCTCCAGCGTCTCGCGGTCGTAGCGTTTGCCCTTGCAGACGTCGCAGGTGACGTAGACGTCCGGCAGGAAGTGCATTTCGATCTTGATGACGCCGTCGCCCTGGCAGGCTTCGCAGCGCCCGCCCTTGACGTTGAAGGAGAATCGGCCGGGCTGATAGCCCCGCGCCTTGGCCTCCGGGAGCGCTGAGAACCATTCGCGGATGGGCGTGAAGGCGCCGGTATAGGTGGCAGGATTGGAACGCGGCGTGCGCCCAATCGGCGATTGATCGATATCGATGACCTTGTCGATATGCTCCAAGCCCTCGAGCCGGTCATGCGGGGCCGGGTGCTCGAAAGCCCCATTCAGCCGCCGCGCCGTCGCTTTATAGAGCGTGTCGACGATCAGCGTCGATTTTCCGCCGCCGGACACGCCGGTGATGCTGACGAACAGGCCGAGCGGCAGGTCCACCGTCACGTTCTTCAAATTATTGCCGTGGGCATTCACGATCTTGAGCTTGCGTCCGGGGTCCGGCTTGCGGCGCTTGCGCAAGGCGGCGACTTCCAAGGCGCCGGTGAGATAGCGCCCGGTCAACGATTTCGGATTGTCCATGATCTCTTGGGCCGTGCCCTGCGCGACGATCTCGCCGCCATGGATGCCGGCGCCCGGCCCGACGTCGACGACATAATCGGCACTCATGATCGCATCTTCGTCGTGCTCGACGACGATGACGGAATTACCGAGGTCGCGCAGCCGCCGCAGCGTGTCGAGCAGCCGCGCATTGTCGCGCTGGTGCAGGCCGATGGAGGGCTCGTCCAGCACATAGAGCACGCCGGTGAGGCCGGAGCCGATCTGCGAGGCGAGCCGGATGCGCTGGCTCTCGCCGCCGGACAACGTCCCCGCGCCGCGCGAAAGCGTGAGATAATCGAGCCCGACATCGATCAGGAAGGAGAGCCGGTCGCGAATCTCCTTCAGGATGCGTTTGGCGATCTCGTTCCGCTTGGCATCGAGCCGGCCGGGCAGGGCGGTAAACCAGTCATGGGCCTGGCGCACCGGCATATCCGTCACTTTGCCGATATGCAGCCCGTCGATCTTGACGGCCAGCGATTCCGGCCGCAGCCGGGCGCCGCCGCAGGCCTCGCAGGGCGTCGCCGTCATGAAGCGGCCGATCTCGTCGCGCGTCCATTCGCTGTCGGTCTCTTTGTAGCGGCGCTCGAGATTGGTGATGATGCCCTCGAAGGGCTTGTTGACGTCATAGGCCCGCGCGCCATCCTCGTAGGAAAAGCGCACGCTCTCGCGGCCGGAGCCGTAAAACAGCATCTGCTGGATCGCGAGCGGCAATTTCTCGAAGGCCGTGTCGAGGCGGAATTTGAAGTGCCGCGCCAGCGATTCCAGCGTCTGGATGTAATAGGGCGACGAGGATTTCGCCCAGGGCGCGATGGCGCCCTTGCGCAGGCTGAGGCTGGGGTCGGGAACGATCAGCCCGGCGTCGATCGTCTGCTCGAAGCCGAGGCCGCCGCAATCCGGGCAGGCGCCGAAGGGATTGTTGAAGGAAAACAGCCGGGGCTCGATTTCCGGAATCGTGAACCCCGAAACGGGACAGGCGAATTTCGAGGAAAAGACAATGCGCTTGGCCTCGCCCTTGTCGTCCTTTTGATCGGCATATTCGGCGATGGTGATGCCATCGGCCAGCTCCAGCGCGGTCTCGAAGCTCTCCGACAGGCGGGCGCGGATGTCTTCGCGCACCGCGATCCGGTCCACCACCACATCGATATCGTGCTTGAGCTTCTTGTCGAGGTGAGGCGCGTCGGCGATCTCGTAAAAGGTTCCGTCGATCTTGAGCCGCTGAAACCCGCGCTTCATGAAATCGGCGATTTCCTTGCGGTATTCGCCCTTCCGGCCGCGGACCACCGGGGCCAGCAGATAGAGCCGGGTGCGTTCGGGCAGCGCGATGACCCGGTCGACCATTTCGCTGACCGTCTGGCTCTCGATCGGCAGGCCGGTCGCGGGCGAATAGGGGATGCCCACGCGGGCAAACAGAAGCCGCATGTAATCGTAGATTTCGGTGACCGTGCCGACCGTCGAGCGCGGGTTCTTCGAGGTCGTCTTCTGCTCGATGGAAATGGCCGGCGAAAGCCCGTCGATTTGATCGACATCGGGCTTTTGCATCATTTCCAGGAACTGCCGGGCATAGGCGGACAAGGATTCGACATAACGCCGCTGCCCCTCGGCATAGATCGTATCGAAAGCCAGCGACGATTTGCCCGAGCCCGACAGACCCGTGAACACGACGAGCTTGTCGCGCGGGATCGTGAGATCGATGTTTTTAAGATTATGCTCGCGCGCGCCGCGCACGGAAATCGTCCGTCCGTCGAACAGCGGCGCCTTTTCGCGCGGCACGGGTGCGGTTGCCTTTAGGGCAGGGTGCTTTTGCGAGGCCGCGCGCACTTTCGGAGCGGGCGGTTTCGAGGCGGCCGGGGCGGCCTTTTGTTTCTTGGGGCCAGTCAACGTTTGGGCTTCTTTGTCCTGTGCACGGGGCTCGCGCGGTCTCGCCGCGACTTTAAGAGATGATGACGCCGCACGCCATTCTTAAACGTGAGGGAAATCGCCGCGCGCTTGAATCACGGCGGCGCGGCGCGGCGGCATGGCCCGCCAAACATCGAGCGGCCCGTATTTCCAGCGGTTCCCGCGGAACAAATTTCGTGAGGCGCGACCGGCTGTTAGTCGGACTTGTGGGATCAAACGGTTTCTCGCAGAACAATCAAGGGATGACGAAATCGAAAGAAAACAGAGGAATCGATGGCCGCGATCTCGGATCATGTGCTGCCCCCTGGCGCCACCGGCGCGATGACGGGGCGCACCAAGAAACCGCTGTATAAACAGCTCTACGTTCAAGTCCTCGTGGCCATTGTCCTCGGTGCGCTCCTGGGCATTTTCTTCCCGGATATTGCCAAGGCCGCCTGGATGAAGGCTCTGGGCGACGGTTTCGTGCGGCTGATCAAAATGGTGATCGCGCCGATCATTTTTTGCACCGTCGTCTCCGGGATCGCGCATGTCGTGGATGCGCGGAAGGTCGGGCGGGTCGCGGTCAAGGCGCTGCTTTATTTCGAGGTGGTTTCGACCTTCGCTCTGGTGATCGGCCTCGTTCTCGGCAATGTGCTGCGGCCGGGTGCCGGTTTTTCCGGCCACGGCGACGCCGAGAAGGTCAAGGCCTTCACAGATCAGGCCGCCCACCAAACTCCTGTCGATTTCTTTCTGAACATTATCCCCGAAAGCGTGGTCGGTGCTTTCGCCAAGGGCGATGTGATCCAAGTGCTGCTGTTTGCCGTCCTGTTCGGCTTTGCCCTGATGGCGCTGGGCGAGCGAGGTAAGGTCGTCTCCCGCCTCGTCGATGATGTCGCGCACGGGCTTTTCGGCGTGATCGCCATCGTGATGAAAGTCGCGCCGATCGGTGCCTTTGGCGCCATGGCCTTTACCGTCGGCACCTATGGCGCGGGGGCGCTCGGCAACCTCCTGGGTCTGGTCGCCACCTTTTACGCGGCCTCGTTGATCTTCGTCATCGCGGTGCTTGGAACGGTCGCTTGGGCGGCGGGCTTCAACATTTTCAAATTCCTCAACTATATCAAAGCCGAGCTGCTGATTGTCCTGGGCGCGAGTTCGTCCGAGGCGGCGTTGCCGCAATTGATGGAAAAGCTGGAAAAACTGGGCTGTTCGAAGCCGGTCGTCGGCCTCGTCATTCCCACGGGCTATTCCTTCAACCTGGATGGCACCAATATTTACATGACTCTGGCGACATTGTTTATCGCCCAGGCGCTTGGGGTCGATCTGAGTCTCGGTCAGCAATTCACGATTCTGGGCGTGGCGATGTTGACCTCCAAAGGCGCGACGGGCATCACGGGGGCGGGTTTCATCACCTTGGCGGCCACGCTTGGCGCGGTCAGCCCGGCCTTGGTGCCCGGCATGGCGATCATTTTCGGCATCGACAAATTTATGAGCGAATGCCGCGCTCTGACCAATATCGTCGGGAATGGGGTCGCTTGTATCGTGGTTTCGGCTTGGGAGAACGAACTCGACCGCACGAAACTGTCGGCCGCGCTAAACCGTCAAATCGATACATCCAACATCGAAACGGCGGTGACGACGGGATGACGAAACGTTTCTCGAGAGCCTCCCGGTTCGCATGGTCTGCTTGGGCCACATGCTTGGCCAGCGTGCCGGCGGCTTTGGCGGGAGGGCCATCGCCGGCCGGCGCCGAAACCGTGCTGGGCCAAGCGATACTCGGCCAAGAGACCCCAGGCCACGAGACTATTGTGTTCGTCCGGCATGGCGAGAAGCCGGAGCAGGGCCTCGGCCAACTCGATTGCCAGGGACTGAACCGCGCGCTCGCTCTTCCGGCCGTCATTCAAGCCAAATTTGGCCGGCCCGCCGCCATTTTTGCCCCCGATCCGGCCAAGCAAAAGGACGACGGGGGCAAGGCCTATGATTACGTGCGCCCACTCGCCACGATCGAGCCGGCCGCCATCCGCTTCAGCCTGCCGGTCAATACGAGCTATGGCTTTGCCGAGATCAACAAACTGAAGGAGGCGCTGGAGCAACCGGCCTATCACGACGCGACCGTGCTTGTCGCCTGGGAGCATAAGATCATCGACGTGGTCGCCAAGCTGATCGTGACGGCTCACGGCGGCGACGAAGCCGTGGTTCCGAAATGGCAGAGTGACGATTTCGATAGTATCTACATTATCAAAATCACCTGGACGGCAGCTGGCGCCACGGCGGTCTTCGAGCAGGGACACGAAGGTTTGGACGGGCGCTCCACACTTTGTCCGGGATAGATCTGGCTTTGCGCGGCATAAATTTGGCGCATTTTCCCTTCGTTTTTCGCCTTGGCACGGCGCGGGAGTTTTGCTAGAACAAAAAAAGAACACAAGATAGGATTGCGGCATTCCCAACGATTATGCTGTGCGAACATCTAGCGCCGCGTTGACAGCGCGGTCCCAATTCGCGTTCGCTGTGTCCCTGGAATTTTGAAGCCGGACTTTTGAGGAGCGTGTCATGGCGGGTAGCGTCAACAAGGTCATTTTGATCGGCAATCTCGGGCGTGACCCCGAAGTCCGGCGCACCAATGCGGGCGATCCCGTCTGCAGCTTTTCCGTCGCCACGACCGAATCTTGGCGCGACAAGGCAACGGGCGAGCGCAAGGACCGGACGGAGTGGCACAATATCGTGATCTTCAACGAGAATCTCGCGAAGATCGCGGAGCAATATTGCAAGAAGGGCACCAAGGTTTACCTCGAGGGCCAGCTTCAGACGCGCGAATTTACCGATCGCGACGGCAATCAGCGCAAGGCGACGGAGGTCGTGCTGCAACGTTTTCGCGGCGAACTCACCTTGCTCGATAGCAAGGGCGGCGGCCGCAGCGATAGCGACGAGTCCTATGGGACCGATGCCAGCGCCGGCGGCGCGAGCTTCGGCCGGACTGCGCCGGTCCAGCGCACGCCCGATCGCCGTCCGGCCACAGCGGGCAGCGGGCGGATGAACGAGATCATCGACGACGATATTCCGTTCTAGGTTTTGTCTGGATTTCCGGATTTTTTGTGCGTAAAGGCCTGCTTTTGCAGGCCTTTTTTTATGTTTGCGACGAGACGGCGCTTGATCGTTGATCGCGATGTTTTACGCGGCGGCTTTTCTCCGGACGAGCGGGGGCGCCAGGGTAGGGGGCGTCTATGGCCCGCCGCCGGGCTTTGCCCCCGAGGCTGCCGCCGATTCAGGCCAAGCCGGAACCATTCGCACCTGTCCGGCTCTGTCCCCTGTGGAAAAACACTATCCACAGGCCCAACATTCTTCATTTTGTCATTGATTTCAGGGCCTTCTGAAATCTTTGCCGGTCTCGCCAAAAACCGTGTTGACAGGGGCGAGGTCCTATCCCTATACACGGACATCGACGGCGCCGCTGCCACTGAGCAACGGACGCGGGTCGTTCTCTCGATTTTGTCGGGCCATTGCCTCTCGGCTGAAAAGCTGAGGTGAGAACGTTTCGCTCTAGGGTGTGAGCCCTACGCAGGTCTTATAGGTTTCGCGCAAGCTGAGACCGGGTATACG